>ULSO01078443.1_pt1 | contig 28480 bp, 16 predicted proteins | sample 1956701 | NCBI WGS metagenome assembly ULSO01 (sample SAMEA4835708, study PRJEB28245) | human gut metagenome | biome: gut microbiome; material: fecal sample | place: Denmark | collected 2008 | reverse complement strand
CGCTTTTTATTTCTACCGTAAAGAGCATTACCAGAAAGTGTAGTACCAAATCCAGAAAATAAAAAAACTGCTCAGATTACACTCCAAGCAGTCCTCAGTATGTCATCAATACACAATCTTACGTTCTATCTCCTCAAAACGAGGGAACAGCAGATTGTTCTCCAAGTGAATGTGTTCAAACAAGGCATCCACAAACGCCTCCAGCTCCTGCATCATCAGACGATAGCTGGCACAACCGTCCTGTGGAACCGAGAAATGATCTGTCAGCTCAATGATGTGCAAATAGCGGTTCCCTTCTCCTTCATGCTCCATCTTCATCACGCGAATCGGATTGGCAATTGTACCGCAATGCATAGGCTCCATACGCTGTCCTTGTTCGAATGCCGCATACAAATCGTACAAATAAGGGAACAATACGTTTTCCTCTTTCTGCAAGTGCATTTCCAAATCTTGAAGCGATTCACTGACCAGAGCTCTCAATTCATGCAACTCGGGATGTGCTTCACCGTGTACCCGCTCTACTTTCTCCAGCAACTCCATCAGTTCCGGTCCCCGTGAACGAATTCCGCGATGATGTATTTTCAATATATAATCCATCAGCAGGTCGAGAGGCCACGAGGCAAAAGGAATACGGCCTCCGCCATCGGTTTCCTGACGCTCCAAAGCCTGCATCACTTCTTCCAGTTCCAATCCCTGAGCAGCACATGCCGCATCCAGCGCCACTTCTCCGTGACAGCAAAAATCGATACCATATTTTTTGAACACTTTAGCCGCAGCAAAATCTTCAGCAACAATATTTCCTACACTTGTATGTTTCCAGTCTGTTGTTTTCATTTTCCCTGTTATTTTGATTACGGATGCAAAGGTATACTTCCACCTACAGAATCTTTGTCACCTATGTGACAAAGACCTATAATGAAAGTTAAACAGCACAGGATAATGATTCAACAGGGGAAAGTTCCATTCCATCCTCGCAGAGATTACAGCAAAAAACGTCAGCACATTTTTCAAAAACATGCTGACGTTTTCTATTATTCATCGGCGGGAATTATCCCTTTCGCTTCAGAAAATCGGTCGGACTTTCACCAAAATAATCCTTGTAACATTTGGTAAAGTACGAAGGAGAGCTAAAACCGACCTCATACGTTATTTCGGCAACGGTCTTTTCTGTAGACGCAAGCAACGACGCAGCCTTCTTTAAACGAGCTATACGAAGCAACTCATTAGGAGAGTAACCCGTCAGCGCCTTGGCTTTCCGGTACAACTGTACAGACTCATGCCAATCTTGTCGCCCAAATCTTCCACGCTCAGTTCTGAATTACCCAACTGTTCTTCTATCAGCGTGCGAAGTTTCTCGACAAAGCCTTTATCCAAATCAGCAATCGGCTCCTTGCGCAATGAAGTCTTGTCGGCAAAGAAACTTTGCAGACGGCGGCGGTTGTCTATCAAATTACGTAAACGGACCAACAGCAAGCGCGCACTGAACGGCTTCAAAATGTATGAATCGGCTCCACATTCATAGCCCATCACTTTCTGCTCATCCATGGTATAAGCAGTAAGCATCATGACCGGAATGTGTGAAGTCTGCACTTCCGACTTCAACCGCCGACAGCATTCCATACCATCCATTACCGGCATCATCACATCACAAATAACCACATCGGGTACATATTTCATAGCCTGCTGGATACCTTCCTGCCCGTTAGAAGCCTCAATTACCGTATATTTTCCGTAAAGAAGAGCTTTCACGTAATCACGTACATCCACGTTATCGTCGATAACCAATACCGTTTCCTTATCATCACGTTCCACAGGCTCAGGCGCTGTCTGTATGGTTTCCTGATCGGCAGATACCAGAGCTCCTTCTTTCAAGTTCTTCAAGATTATATTTTTTTCGACATGCTCTTCAGGTACTCCCTGCTGTTGCATCGGCATTTCAATAGTAAATACAGCACCTTTCCCCTTATGGCTATCCACCGAAATTGTACCTCCATGCATTTCCACAAAAGCTTTTACCAATGCCAGTCCGATACCGGAACCTGCATGATGGACATCTATCTGATAAAAGCTCTCAAAAATATGCTGCACATGTTCTGCCGACATGCCGATTCCCGTATCGGATACCTGATAACGTAACCAGCAAACGCCATCTTTATTGAATTGTGAAAGTTTTACTCCAATTGATCCGTTCTCTGGAGTAAATTTAAACGCATTCGAAAGCAGGTTGTATGTGATACGTTCCATTTTCTCTGCATCGGCTATCATTACATATCCCTCTTCTGAAGGATCAGCCAATACCGTAAAATGAATATGTTTGCGATAAGAAAGCGTACGGAACGCTTCGGTCCAGTCCTTAATTTGCTCCCAAATATCGAAACGTGACAGTGTCATATCCAACTTTCCGTTCTCGAACTTGCGGAAGTCAAGAATCTGATTGATAAGACGTAACAAGACTGTTACATTTTTCTGTACGATATTCAGAAGGAAACGCTCGTTCTCACCGAGATTATTACTTTCCACTAATTGGTTCACAGGATCGGCTATCAAGGTAAGCGGCGTACGGAAATCGTGTGATACATTCGTAAAAAAAGCCAATTTGGCATGTGTCGCTTCTTCCAGTTGCTGCGAAAGGCTGATTAACTGGTCACGTTGTTCCTCAAGACGTTTCTTCTGGTCGGACAGTTCTTCATTCAACCGGTTTTTAGTCCAGAACGCCCGCACCACAAAGAAAAGTAACATGGCTACCAATATCAGAATGACGATACAAGCATACAGGAGCATCCGTTGTGAAGAATAACGCATCAGATAAGTATCCAACTGTTTATCAAGTACCTCTATCTTAGTATCTAGTTGACTGATATGGGCAGTCTGCATCTGCATGATACGAGCATTGGCCTTATTGACCAGCGCAGTCGACAGACTTGTCTCACGAGCATAATCCTTACCACGCAATATATTCATAGCAACTTCCATCACCTTATCACCACCGGTAGGGTAAATGAACGTAGCATCCAAATGTCCATCGGCCACCTGTTCTACCCCATAGCCTTCACCTGCCAGTGCATCAATCCCGACAAATAACATATCGTGTTGACGATGTCGTTTGACCGCAGTATTATATGCACCAATAGCCATGCGGTCGTTATGCGCAAAAACCATATCAATATGAGGATAACGGGAAAGAATAGAATCGAAAGCGACTTCTGCAGATTCCTTAAGCCATGCTGCATCGGCCGAAGCGATAATCTTGATACCCGGAGTTGCCTTCAGCGCATCCTTCAATCCTCTATGACGTTCCAATGCCGACGTAGAGCCACGCAATCCGGTAACTTCAACCAGATTGCCTTCACCTTGCAGCCGCTCGGCAATATAACGCCCTACATGACGACCTATTTCATAATTGTCTGCCCCTACATAGGCAGTATACTTATCCGAATGAATTTTACGATCGACTAGCACTACAGGAATACCTTTATCGTATGCTTTTTCAATGACAGGAGTAATAGCATCGGCTTCATTGGGAGAAACGATAAGCAAATCCACTTCCTCGCGGATAAACGATTCTATGTCAGCAATCTGACGGGTATTATTGTCCTTTGCTGTAAGAATTTCCACCTTCACTCCTGGATAGAACAAAGCTTCACGACAGATTTCCTTATTCATTTGTTCGCGCCATTCATCGTCACTACATTGTGATACTCCAATCACATAACGTACCTCCCGAGGAGTACATCCCACAACCAACCAGCAAAATAACGAAATAAGGGCAAACAAAGAATGTCTCATAGTATAAAATTGTGTGTTATAATAAATGGATAAACCTTCACACGTTTTGCCATTGCCTCCCGGCAACAAAACGTGTGAAGGAATAAAAGGAGAAAAAGGCTTATTTTACAACGCGATCTTTCAAAGATTGCGGCAAAACAGGCATTGCTCCATTTTGCGTACAAACATAAGCTGAGGTTTCAACAGCCAGCTTATGTGCTTCGCCAATAGACAGACCACTTAAGATAGAAGCGACAAACGCAGCCGTAAATGAATCACCGGCTCCTACCGTATCGGCAACTTCCACTTTCGGTGTTTCAACAAAAGAAACTTCACCTGGTGTAAAGACATAGCTTCCGTTTACTCCACAAGTGAGAATCAACATCTTCAAGTTATACTTAGCCAGCAGAATCCAGCATTTATCCTGAAGATCAATTCCCGGATAGCCAAACATACGGCTTACAGTAACCAGTTCTTCATCATTTATCTTCAACACATTACATTTTCTAAAAGAATTGCAGAGAATTTCTTTGGTATAGAATCCCTGACGAAGATTAATATCGAAAATCTTCAATGTATTTTCGGCTGGCATCGTATCGAGGAAACGATTAATTGTTTCGCGAGAAACAACGCTTCTCTGCGCCAGTGAGCCAAAACATACGGCTGTAGTGTGTTTCGCCAAATCTTCCAATGCCGGAGTATAAGGAATGTTATCCCATGCTACACCTTCTTTTATATCATAACATGGCACTCCCTCATTATCAAGTTCTACCTGTACCGTACCAGTAGGATAAGGTACTATCTCTACCATTGTATTTAACTTCTTCTCACGGAAATTATCCAAAATCTCCATACCCAGCTTATCGTCACCCACAGCGCTGACAACGCGGCTGTTCAATCCAAACTGTGATACATGATAAGCAAAGTTTGCAGGGGCACCACCTATTTTCTTTCCTTCTGGAAGCACATCCCATAATGCTTCACCCATTCCTACGACAATCGTATTTTCCATATCTAGTTTCTTTTATTAAAGTTAAACATTACTTTTTAATTTTCAATGTATAGAACAGCAAATATATTACTCCAACCGTCATAACGGCAACTGCTCCATTCTGTCCGATAGCATCACTTGCAAAACCCATAAACAAGGGGAATACCGTACCACCGAACAATCCCATAATCATTAATCCCGAAATCTCGTTCTTCTTTTCCGGAACGGCAAGTAATGCCTGTGAGAAAATGATAGAGAAAATATTAGAGTTACCGAAACCAATCAATGCTATGGCAATATAAATCACTGCACCGGCATCGGAAGCGAAGAGCCCGATCATAGCCAGCAGCATACAAATAACACTGACGATAAAGAATGAACGTGAAGATACTTTCTGCAAGATAATAGCTCCGGAGAAGCATCCCAAGGTACGGAATATAAAATACAAGCTGGTGGCAAAACCTGCCTCATCGAGTGTCATTCCCAGACGTTCCATCAAAATTTTAGGAGCAGTAGTATTCGTACCGACATCGATACCTACGTGACACATAATACCCAAGAAACAGAGCAAGATAAACGGACGTCCCAGTAACTTCAAACAACTTACGAAACCGGAAGCCTTATCAGGCTTTTCTTCTTCTATAGGAGTAGCTCCCAACCACAGAACAGCAATCACGGCTATTACCATATATACCGGGAACAATACACGCCAGCCCAGTCCAAATGTAGGCATTGCCTGAGTGGCTCCCCACATGGCTATATACGGAGCCAGGAAAGAAGCTATCGCCTTGACAAATTGTCCAAAAGTCAAAGAACTGGCAAGTTTATCGCCCGAAATAATATTACTCAACAGCGGATTCAGCGAAGTCTGCATCAGTGCATTTCCAATTCCCAGCAACGAGAACGAGCACAGCATTACCCCGTAGCTATCGCTGAAAATAGGAATAAGAAGTGACACAAATGTGACAATCAAGCTGAGCATCACAGTCTTTTTCCGTCCGATTCTGTTCATCAGGATACCTGTCGGTACAGAGAAAATCAAGAACCAGAAAAAGACTAATGACGGAAAAATATTAGCTTCCGAATCACTCAGATTCAAATCGGCTTTTACATAATTCGATGCGATTCCTACCAAATCGACAAATCCCATTGCAAAAAAGCAAAGCATGATAGGAACCAATTTTGCATATTTCAGTTTATCGGTTGTTGTCATTTTAAGTAAAGCTTTATAGTAAATGAATGTTTTTTACAGTCCGGATAAAATAACTCCCTTTCCTCAAAAAGGATTTAAGGTCAACAAGTATTAAAGGCCGAACCGTTGAATCATAGCAGGAACTAAAAGCACCGTTGTGCTTATAGTCCCAATTTATATATTTTCATGTTGCTGATCTGTGCTTCACCATTCTCAGCATAGAAGTTCATTGCATTGTATGGTTGAGTTGGGAATACCAGATTTGTCATAGCAATGCGTCCACCATCAACAAAGATTTCGACAGAACATTTATCTACAAAAATATTCAGATGATAAGTCTTTCCTTCACACAGTGACAGAGGAGCCCATGTACCCAGTGCAAAATCATTCTTGTAGTTGACAGACATTGTCTTGCGGTGATCATCTGTTTCCTTGGCATTTACATCAAATGGACCAATTTTCTCCAGATCAACAAATCCACTTTCCGTACGGTCGGCAATCAGTTTACCTGACTTCATGTCAAGATAGATTTTCATTTTTTCACCTTTCGCATTCAGCAGATCAAATCCTACCATCTGTGCCTTACCCGGAGTTACATCCATCTCCAGTTCATAAGCACCGTCTGTATTCGGAACGATTTCGTCAATCTTGTACTCTCCCTTTACAGTAAAATCGTCGACCTTACGTGTATCCTTACGCAATGCTTCTGTTTCTTTCACAGCATTGGCAGCCATATAGATTTGTCCGTCTTTTGTATAAAGCGACAATTCACGAGGCAATGCGTTGGCACCGCGATACTGCTTAATAGGAGTGATATTAGCATACTGCCAGTTACTCATCCAAGGTACAGCGATAATACGGTCACCAGTGTTAGAGAAACATACAGTTGCATAATGGTCTTTTCCATAATCCAGCCATTTGGTTACTTCGGGCTTAGTATCACATTTAAACTCTTTACCATCGAAATCACCAACGAAATATTCTGTAGCACTACCACCGAACATACATCCCGGGTTAATATTGACAATCATGACCCATTTCATGTTGTTCTTGTCGCCATCAACCGGAAGCTGGATAAAGTCCGGACATTCGAACTGGTTAGGCTGTACTCCATAACCTTTTCCGAAGCCACTTAAATATTCCCAGTCTTTCAGATTAGAAGAAGCATAGAAGCGCATTTCTTTGTCAGCAGAAACAATCATGTACCACTTCTGAGCCGGTTCATACCAGAATACCTTCGGATCACGGAAATCCTTCAAGCCGTCGAATGGAGTCAGAACCGGATTTTTCTCGTATTTTGTATATGTACGTCCGTTGTCGTTACTGTATGCCATGCACTGAATCTGTCCGTGTTCATCACTCGCAGAAGTATAAAAAGCAATCATGGCATCCTTACCGTAGCCTGCGCTGTTGTTATGGTCTACAATAGAGCTACCCGAAAAGATATGTCCCAGCGTATCGCGAGCAATAGCCGGCTTCAAGTGCTCCCAATGAATCAGGTCTTTACTTACTGAATGTCCCCAGTGCATATTTCCCCACTTAGAACCGTAAGGGTTATACTGGAAATACAAATGATATTCGCCATCCTTATATACCAGTCCATTTGCATCATTCATCCATCCATACAGAGGAGTATGATGATAAATAGGACGATAGTAATCGGTATTGGCAGTATTAAAAGTATCCGATAACTGGATATTTTCCCAACATACAGCCTTAGCTGGTACTTTGCCGACTGTAACCGTTGCTTCTTCTGTTCCTTGTGGCAATTCAAACGGAACATAATATTCTACACTATCTACAGCCAGACGAATGTCCATTGCGACATCTGCCGGACTTCCAGTGTCGAGTTTCACCTTTCCCTCCCCTGCTGTTTCCTGAACAGGAAGCAACAAATACTTCGCGGGATGAGCAATGTGAATGACAGTCAAAGAATCGCCCTGATTTTCGAATGTCAGGCTATTCTTCTGCGACTGACAAGCTATCATACTACACAAAAAAGCTTGTCCCAAAATCAGCTGAAAGATTTTACTTTTCATGGTATATGTTTTAAAATGTTTTAAAGTTACAACTTTTTTATTTTCTAATTATGAAGACCTGATATTTTTATATAATCTAATACCTATTGAAAACTATATAAAGAACGTTTTTCATTCTTCATCTTCATTTCGAAAGAGATGAAGATGAAGTTATATGAATCAGAATTTTATCTGAGCAGAGAATTCTACCGTGAACGGACGGATATAACTACCGGCCATCACTGTATTGGCGTACTGTCCTGCTTCGTCTTTGGTAACAAGTTCTGCACCGGCAATACTACCTTTAGCACCTGTTTGATTCAGGAAGTTGACAACCGAACATCCCAGTGACAACTTTTTGTTCACCTGCCAATTTAAACCTCCGAAAGTTTCCCAGCGTCCATTAAAGTAATATGCATCATTGATGTTCGCATAAGTCTTACTGAAATAACGGAAGCTAGTCCATATTTTCAAATCCTTGGTAATCATGTAGCTCGGATCAATTTCCACAATCACCTGCGGAATTTCTGCTACAATGTTTCCCGTCGCATTGATCTGACCAACATATCCGTCTGAGAACTTAACCGAAGTTTCGTATTTCTTATAAGTCGGCTTCTGGTAAGTGAACAAGAAATGCAAATCAAATCCCTTGAACGGAGTAGCTACTACGTCGGTAGTCCATCCCAAAGTCTTGATATCATAATTAAGCGGAGCTGCCAAAATCTCATTCACACCATTTATCGCATGCTGAAGATTCAACGTCGAGTTATTGTTGGTCTTCGAGATATACGAGAACAATGAAGTCAAGCTCAACCATTCATTATTAAAATAGATACCTGCACGTCCCAATGGTACAGAAATCTTATCGGTATTTGGCAAAACAGACGGAGCAAAGTTCTCTATCTTAGGATGCTGTGTAATATATGTAAAATCGCCGGTAAAACCAAACTTATCAGTCAGCTTATAAGTAGCAGCAGCACTTAATGCATAATTGAACCAGTCGTAATTAATAGGAGTAGGACTAATCGCTACCGCACCAGAAGTACCCGCTGTGCCAGCAGCATATCCTGTCTGATTACCATCTGCATCATATACCGGAACAGCAGTCGCTCCAAGGTAATAATTAGCAAAACGTCCGACATAATCTCCATTAGCATTTTTTACAGCTGCATTGTTGCCACGAAGTGCCTGATATTCCAAACGAGCTCCATAATACAAGTTGAATTTTTCAGTAATATCCCAGTCGTGAGTAAAATAAATAGCTAATTTATTTTCATGACCGTTATAATATTCTGAAGCATTCTTGTTGAAATCATAATAATATCCATTTCCTGCATAAGAACGGCTTGTAGCAGTCGCAAAAGCCGGATTCCACAAACGTACCGGATAACTTCCATCGGCAGGAACAGACTGATCGTACATCGTTGTATTCGAAGCATAGTCAATATCATAATACCACTCATTCAGTCCCAAACGCCATGTTCCGTTCGACAACTTACGTGACAGCTCGGTAGTAAACATCAACTCATCAATAAAGCCACGGTTCAAACATGACATACGACTTTGAACATATTCTCCATCATACGGTTGCATAGAGCCATCGGCAGCTTCATACTGATAATTGATAGAGCTATTGGTGCGTTGACTCAACTCCATCGGAGTCTGGTATACACACGATCCCATTGCATGATCATATTTCATGACAACTTTCCATGCCAATCCATTATCCCATTTATAGTCATTCATCAAAACGAACTCACTACCTTTATTCTGTGCAGCATCGTAAAGATTTGTTTTCTTCAATTCACCAGTACGCATATCCCGATACACCATCTCATTGTCTACAGGCAAATAAGATGTGGTACCAAGAGCGAACTTACCGAACTCTTTCACACTACCATCGCCTACATAAATAAACGGAGCCGACTGAGTTGCATAGTTATATACAGGATGACTGTTACTATAATGATACATCGCAGTAAACTCACCGCAATTATTATTGTAGCGTTTGGTCAAAGCGAACTTATAAATCTGAGTTCTGTCTTGAAACGGTGTAGACTTGATTTTAAATGTTCCCGGATCAAAGTCCTGATAAATACTTCCACTGTAAAACCAGTCATTAGCAATCTCACCATTCAAGTTCAGTGAAACTTCCTGCATTCCGAAATGGTTAGCCTTATAGTCTAAAGTACCATGAAACCCTTTTTGGCCCAGCTGAGTAAAAGAGTTTACCGCATAACCGATATTACCCGTTGTAATAGCAGTTTCTGCGATTTTCAGAAGTCCTACATGACTCAAACTAGCATCAGCACGCCACAATGAATTTACGGTGTGAGGATTGGTCGCATAAGTAACCGGTATACCATTCTCCAGAACATTCACATCGGCCGATGGAAGACCAATCTGAATTTCACGAGGACCGTTAGCACTAGCGGCATTCAGCATGACATTACGATTTCCTTCTTCCTTGGAATTACCGTCATTATTTGATGATTTATTTTCTTCCTGTGCGTATCCATTAACACAAGCCAAAGCGAGCAGCATTATTGCTGCATTCATACGATTGCAAAACTGTTTTTTCTCAGTCTTCATAGTTATTTTTTAAATATGAAAGAGTAGATTCTAATTCGGCGCAAAAGTACACAAGCATTGACTCTACAGATATAAGAAATGTTACATCATATAGCAAAATTGTTACATGAAACAATTTTAGCAAACAGCGTAACATTTTTATCTATCTGCATATAAATCATTTATAATGGCATAATATACCGAAACTTACTGCATAGGGCTCATATATCGCGTGACTTGAATATATTGACCGATACCGGTTTTCGGTAACCTCAGGTTTAGATACCGCCAACTCGGTATCGGTCCAGTAGTCAATACCTATTGCAACTTATATACACTTAATGATTTCACAGTATACCCATCTTTGTTCGATTCAAGGATTAACTTATTATAAGGGACTGTCGGAAATACAAGATTCGTCATCACAAACTTTCCTTCTTCGCCGAATGCTTCAATACTAGAAGAGTCGACAAACAAACGCAGGTGAATCTTATTTGTATCCTCAACAGGAGCTACCGTTACAGCAGGGAAATCACGACTAAAATCGACAATACCACTTGCACTCCGGTCCATAACAAATTGCTTACGCACCGTATCGTAATACATGGATACCTTTTCGTTCTGGTCATTTACCAAAGCAAGAGCAATCTTCGATGCACCAGCATTTTCAATTGTCATTTCCAATTCATAGGCACCCTTATTATCCTTCAGCAGACTGGCAACCTCATACTTATCAGTTACCTTAAAAGAAGGAATCTCTACTTTTTCCGAACGTGCCTTTTTTATTTCAGGTGAAGGAGTACTTTTCAAATAAAGTTCATTGTCCACCTTATAAAGAGTGAGATCGCGAGCTATTGTATTCGTACTACGATACTGAGTAGTAGGAACATTATTTGCATATTGCCAGTTACTCATCCAGCCTAATGCTATACAACGACCGGCTGGAGCATTACTCCATGTAACAGTAGCATAGTTGTCTTTTCCCCAGTCCATCCATTTGGTCAAAGTAGGAGACTCATTAACAAAAACCTTACCATCAAAGTGTCCAACAAAATATTGTGTGGCACTACCTCCGAACGGTCCGCCCGGATTGATGTTGCAGATGAGCACCCATTTCTTTTCTTTCGTACCTTCAACCGGAACCTCTACCAGATCAGGGCATTCCCATACACCACCATGTGCACCTTGCATAGTGCCGAAACTGCTTTCTTTCTTCCAGTCCTTTAAATTAGAAGAGGAATAAATCTGTATTTCCTGTCCTACAGCCAGCATCATCACCCAATGCTTACCTGGAGCATACCAGAATACTTTCGGATCACGGAAATCACGTTCAGGAGAAGTCAGAATCGGATTATGCTCATATTTGGTAAAAGTCTTACCATTATCCAAGCTGTATGCCATACTTTGAGATTGTACATCTCCCCACGGACTTGGTTTAGCTGACGTATAGAATGCTATGACGGCACCTTTACCGAAACCGGCAGTATTATCTTTATCAACCACACAAGATCCACTGAAAATAGTACCCCACGCATCTGCTACGATTGGAGTACCTTCATCCGTCCAATGTACCAAATCAGTACTTGTAGAATGTCCCCATGTCATATTTCCCCACATTGATCCATAAGGATTATATTGGAAATACAAGTGATAGACTCCATCCTTGTAGAACATACCATTCGGATCATTCATCCAGCCATATACCGGAGTATGATGATAAACGGGACGGAATTTCTCACGATTGGCAGAATCGAAAGTATCAGAAACCTTTATTTCCTTCCAACACAACGAAGAAGAAGGCATACCCGTAATGTCGATTGAAATAGTCTTTCCCGCATAGGCAGACAAATCCAATGGTACATAATAATCAACTCTTTCACGAGCCAGGCGGACATTGATGCTCTGATCTAACTGAAACTGATTATTAACAATAATGTTAACCTTGCCTTCCGGTGCGTTCTCCTGAACGGGAAGAAGTAAAAACTTCTTCACCGAATCCAGAACGATAATATTTTGCTCGTTAGCCAAATGCTTAACATTCACATTATTCTCTACACCTTGCGCCGTCAGTGAAAGCCCCAACATAATGGCCAACAAACCTTTCTTTGATGAAAATAAATTCAAATCCATAAATCAATTAATCAGTATATTAATAATAACTTACTTCAACATTGCTTACCTCAACGGTACCTTCGTAGCAGTTAATAGACCAGCAGTTCTTCTGTGTACCATAAATACGATTTGTATAGGCAACGTTGTCATTGATATAAACAACGCAAACAGAATTGTCAGTATAAACAGTTACATGATACTCATTATCGGAAGGAGTATTGAACAGGTATCCGTCAATACCATTGATGAATCCCATACCTTCTTCTCCCTGCTCTTCAAAATTCAATTTCTTCTTATTGCCGTTATCTTCCGGATTAACAACAATCGAATAATATTTCTTCGAATCGGTTCCACGAACCAATGAGAATCCAAACTTATCAGTCTTGTCTGTAGTCTTTACAGTAAAGGAAATCTTATTAGCCACATTCAAGCGGTTGAATAACACGAAAGCATTTCCTGTCAAGACATAATTGCCACCGTTTTCACTTACCCCATTATCGCTTTTTGCCATAACCTTCAACGAAGATTTTGAAGTATATTTCTTGTCGATGCCTTCTACGCTACCCAATGACAAAGTACCATCTCCGTGCTGGATAATACGATGAGCAACCAAGTTACCTGCCCATTGAGGTTCATTCGGATCGGCTCCTACAGCTGTATTGTCATTACCTTCACGTGTCGGACACCATCCCCAGATATAACGGTTAGTGCCATCCGAAGCGGTCTTTCCGGCATAGAAAGCACGAGAATCCAAAAGACCTTCATGATCATCCGGCCATATACCTGCATCATTGGCTGTACATGCCTTCAGTTCTTCCAGCGTATGTCCTTTAAAATACTGAACTTTACGGATAGCAACATGTTTTTCTGAATACACCAGATACCACCAGTCACCCATCTTAAAGACATCCGGACATTCGTAGAAACGATCCCACATCATAGACATGAACACTCCTTTGTGCTCCCAGGACTTCAAGTCGGAAGAAACGAATTCGGCCAGCACACCTTTGGTTCCCTGCTGAGTAGAAACAATCATGTGATATACACCATCGTCTCCTTTAAAGACAAACGGATCACGGAAATCTTTTGCACTATATCCATAGTCATTGCCCTGCAAATAGAAAGTCTTGCTTTTGGTCCAATTCTTAAAGTCGGACGAAGTTGCCATCATTACGACTTCCAGATTTGAAGTATGACCCGTATAGAATGTATAATACAATTTTTCAGACTCATTATAAATCGTACTTCCTGTACCTATTGCAGCATCAGCTTCCGAAGCACTTCCGGTAGGAATCACCTCTCCCAAAGACTGGTAAGAGCCAACATCCTTCGTACTTACTCCCCAGATAGGATGATAGGTTGCCTCCTGGTTGGGACGAAATTCCTGCAAATATAAAATCTTAAAATTCTGTTCTACCGGATCATAAAACGGCATCGGATCGCCTACATAACCCACATACGGTTTATAATAAGTAGAGAACTGTTCGTCTGTCGAAGCGAAATACGTCGCTGTACCATCCCAATCCTTTTGTGTCAATATAGGATCATCGTCATTGCAACTTCCTAATGACATAAGGGCTGCTAAAGCTAAAGAATATATCATTGTTTTCATAAATTACATTGTTAAGTTAACGTTGTCCGATAAATGTCCTTTATCGGACAACTATTATTAAATATTTATTTTGACTCGCTTATTAAATAATTAATAGCATTCTGAGTAACTTTTGCGACATTGCCATGATACTGGTCGGCAGAAGTATCTACTCCATAAGCATACCAGTCATAACATCCAGAACCAATGCAAAGTACTCCACCGGTTGTTCCGTTTGAAGGATATTCCCATGCAACCACAGAACCATCGCCTCCATATCCCAGGCTAGTAGCACCATGATTTGTTTCCCAAGCATTCAGAGTATCATATCCTCCCCAATCGGAACCGATATGCCACTGAGCGGTACTATTGGTGATTCTGTAACCGGTATCACACATATAAACACCATCCTTACCATCGATTGTTGAAACAACGCCTTCATAAAGTGGATGATCTGCATGGTTGGTAACAAAGAAGCTCCATGGTCCCGTAGTTATTTCCGCAGTTTCTTCTGACTGGCCCCAGCAGTTATTAGGAGCATTGCCATCTTTTGTAATACCTAATTGGGCTGCATAGAATGTAGCAAAACGAGTCAGCAACAAACTACCTCCGTTTTCATAAAACTCTTTAATCTTCGAAACGGCCTGTACTGCACTCGGAGCAGCAGCTTCAAACTTAGTCATAGAATCAATGCCACCATCGATATGCAGATGCCACCATATTACCTTGCACTCATCCAATTTAACTCTATCCGCACGGATATCATCGAACGACAAATACTGAGCATTCGGAATATTCTTCAACATCCAGTTTGCAGCTTCCTTTTCCTCCGGATTCAATTCGTCTATTGAAGAAGCCAAACCTACATATACAGCACTTGGAGAGTCAGACTGAACCACACTTACAACATAAACAGTAGTTGCACTCTGATAAGTAACAGTAAACTCAACCGGATTGGTGAAGTCGACAGCCTGTCCTGATGCCGGAGAAACGGTTGCTCCTTCGGTTGTTTCAATCGTAGGAATCAGACTCGTTATATCCACGCTTGTCGGTATTCGTACCACGATAGAGTGATTTTCTTCATCGATAATACCTGTATACTCATTATTCAATTTGAACGATGTTATTCTGGCCTCATCATGCTTTACAGTAACAGTATAATCCAGAAAGGCATCACCGTTTGTAACCTTTATCGTTTGAGGGAAAGAGAAATTGACTACATCTCCCACTTTCATTGAAGCTTCCGCACCATCGGAAACTTCAATTGCTGTAACTTTCATCGCATCTGTATTATAATCAACAGGTACTCCCACTACGACCGATTTAGTCGAATTATCAATGATACCCTGATATTCGTCCAGTTTCAAGGTTTTCAACCAAGTATCTCCACTCAATTGAAGGTCTGAAGTATTATCATCATCACATCCCACAATAAAAATCAAGGAGAGAAGGATGAAAAGAATTTTATTAATATGTTTTATTGCATTCATAATATTCATTTATTAAGATTTACAATTTAATTACCAACCTCCACAGTTCTGTGTATAGTGACCGTTACTAGCACTTATCTGAGCGAATGGTATAGGCAGGTATTCATTTTTATTCTTAGTGAACGAAGCATTAGAGTAAACAGTACAATCGTTTGCCTCTTCTGCATAAAACTTATTCAAGACCTGATCGGCTTCTCCCCAACGAACCAGATCGAAGAAACGATCACATTCCATGGCAAGTTCTACACGACGTTCAAACTTCAGCATCTTCAAAGCTTCATCCTTTGTATAAGTTCCTGTATAAGGTTTTACGTAGAAAGTAACTCCATAAGTAGAAGGATAATCTGAAATCATGGTTGTACTTTGGCTTGCACGGTTACGTAATTCATTAATCAAGTCAATAGCTTCACCAATACGTCCGTCATTCAACTGAATCAATGCCTCCGCACGCATCAACAACACATCAGCATAACGAAGAACGATATGATTCATAGGGCTTCCCCACCATCCACCTTTTATCAAATATCCGCTATCCGGATCCACATTCTGTTTCAATGTAACGTAATAACCATACAGACCATTACTACGGCTCCAGGTAGAAGACTTATCCATCATGTACTTCTTATTGAACTCGTACGGGAACCCCGGCATACCTACAGTCAGGAACAGACGAGGGTCTGCATTATCAGCTGTTACATCGTAGTCATTATTATTAAAGGTATCGAACAACGGATGTCCGTCTTTATCTGTTCTAAATGCATTTACCAGATTCTGGCTAGGTTTATAGAAATCACAACCGCCATCTGTTACACCCGGAATATTCGGAACAATCAAGCCATACGACCAGTTACAGTTACCATTGTTCGTACCATCATTCATGGAATACTGCATAGCCCACAAAGATTCGCATCCGTTTTCATACTGAGGTTCCGGGCGGAAGTTATTATGAAAATCCGGTTCTAAGCCGTAACCTCCGGCCGACATGATTGATTTTTCTGTATACTGAACGACCTTTGCCAAATCTTCAGCATTAATGCTTGTCACCTCATTGTTTTCAGGATTGTCCTGACGATAAGCCTTGTACAAATAGGTCTTAGCTAGATAAGCAGCTGCTGCAGCTTTGGTAGGACGACCTTTATCGGCTTGTGTATCCGGCAGATAATCATAAGCAAACTGGAAATCATTTGCTATCTGCTGCCAACTTTCATCATTTGTATAAGTTGTATTCGACAAGTTATTGTATTCCTCAGGAGAAAGACTTTCATCGTTTGCCAAAACGATATGCTTATACAACTGCTTCAGCAAGAAATGTCCATGTCCACGCAAGAATTTCATTTCAGCAATACGCTGGTTTTTCAATGGATAAGTACTTTCATCCATCTGATCCAACAGCTGCAAAGCTGTATTGGCACGAGAAATACAGTTGTACAAACGCTGCCACATATCACTGATATTCCATGCAGTAGTCATGATACCTTGAGAGATATCCAATGTATGAAAGACATCACCATCCTCTGTACCATTTCCCCCTTTATAAGCGTCGTCCGAGCGAACATCATAGTTCCACATAGAGAAAGAAGAGTTGATATCTTCTGCAGAAATCCATACTGCATAAGCCGAAACGACCAGATTATCTACATATTCAGGATTCTGTAATTGTTCATTATCAATGGTTCCTTGTGGTACCTGGTCTTCCAAGAAATCGGAACATCCAGAACAAGTTAAGGTAAGTCCTAAAACTGTTGCATATAATAATTTTCTCATAATTTTCATTTTAATAGTTACTTGTTTTAAAAGCTGACATTAACACCGAAAGTCACGTTCAAAGGAATCGGATAACCAAAATTCGGGTTTTCCGGATCAACGCCTGTAAAATTTTTACTCTTAATTGTAAGTAAGTTCTGTGCACTTAAATAAAGACGCAGACGTTCCATTTTCATTTTCTTTGCAAAATTCTCCGGAACATTGTAACCAATCTGAAGATTACGCAGTTTCAGGTATGAACCATTTTCTACAAAATAAGTAGACACACGTTTTTCATTATTAATATCATCACGTGACAATGCTGGAATATCTGAATCCGGATTAGTCGGAGTCCATGCATCAAGAACGCGTTTACCTTTGTTCAAGAAACCAATATTCAAACCACTCCACAAGTCTGTTTCCTTTTTCAAATCACTGATGATATCAACTCCCTGAACGCCTTGCCAGAACAAAGTCAAGTCAAAATTCTTATATTCCAGATAGATGTTCAATCCATAGCTGAATGCAGGTGTCGGATCATAAATCCACTGCTGGTCTTTTTCATTGATAACACCGTTACCATCAATATCACGCCAGCGGATACGTCCCAATCCAGCGCCTTCCTGAGTAGCATGATTATCGATATCAGCTTGTGACTTAAAGATACCATCAGCAACATAACCAACCTGTGCACCATTTGGATGACCAACAACACTTTCTACTCCATTACCACCAAATGTACCATTTGCAGCCACTGTTGCAGGAAGAGCTGTAATCTTATTACGGTAAGCAGAAATATTACCATTCAAATCGTATTTCAATCCAAAGGCTGTTGTATTACGATAACCAATATTCAACTCGAAACCTTTATTTTCCATTTCACCGGCATTAATCCATTGAGTACTACCTTCACCCATGGCTGCGATACCGGCCATCTGAACAAGAATATCGGTTGTCTTTTTATAGAACCAGTCGAATGATCCATACAATGTCTGGTCGAATACAGAGAAGTCGAAACCTAAGTTAGTCTGAGTGGTTGTTTCCCATTTGATATCATCGTTTCCAATCTGATTACGCTTAAATCCAGATTGCAGGATGCTTCCTCCATTTGTACCAGCAATATCATAAGAAGTACCATAGCTCTGTCCTCCAGATTCACTTACACCATAATTCGGAACGTAAATGGTGTAACGGGCGATATTTGAGATTTCCTGGTTACCTGTCTGACCCCATGAAGCACGAATTTTCAAATCATTCAACCAAGTGAGTTCTTTCATGAACTTTTCGTTGCTGATACGCCATCCCAAAGATACAGATGGGAAAGTAGCATAACGATTATTCTTACCGAAACGAGAAGAACCATCACGACGAACCGTCAAAGAAAGCAGATACTTATCATCGTAAGTATAGTTCAATTTACCAAAGAAGGAAACCAGAGAATATCCTTCACCCGAGCCATAAGCCTGAGCCGTTCCTGTACCGGCATCCGGCCACATATAATCCGGATTCAAAATACTGAAATCTTCTTTATATCCAGAGAACCAGCTATCATCTTCACGGTTCAACTCCATACCAACCATCACATCACCACGATGTTTGCCAACTTCCAAGTTATAAGTAGCTACGGCATTCCACATCCATTTGGTCCAGTGTTCTTGTTTAGCTTCTACGGCATTCTTGTCGTTTGCAACGTTACCTTCGGTGATAGGATATGTAAAGATACGCTGTTCCTTTTGAGCATAGTCCAAACCAAAAGTAGAACGGATATTAAAGCCTTTGAACGGATTCAAGTTGATATATGCATCACCGAACAAACGCCAATAAGTATAACGGTTATCCGAATTTCTATCCAGACGAGCTACCGGGTTTTCACGGTCAGGATAACCACCTACAGGACCAGCATATTCCCCATTGATGTCGTATACAGGCAAAGACGGGTTAAACTGCAATACATTTTCCAAGAAACCGCCCGGAGCCTGAACTTCTGAAGTACGGTTCAAGGTAAAATGTTCTCCAACTGTCAACACCTTGCCGATCAGATTATAATCAGAGTTCATACGAGCAGAGAAACGTTCGAAATCGGTATCTTTAATAATACCTAAGTTTTTGTAATATCCTAAAGAGAAGAAAGAAGAGCCTTTTTCAGAACCATTACTTACTGATACATTGTATTGCTGAATAACACCAGTACGGGTTGTTTCATCGAACCAGTCTGTATCAGCAGATGGTACCGTATTATTAGAATCAAGGAAACGAGACATCGTAATGCCATTCAATTGAGGATAACCATTGCTATCGTATCCCCAGTTGTATTTATAACCCAGCGGGTTGGTATTCGGATCCTGACCACCGTTTACATAAGCCTGCCACATAGCCTGGCCATATTCCTGTGCATTCAAGACTTCCATCTTATTATTGTACATAGAAGCCGAGATAGATGCATCAAAGTCGATCTTCAGCTGACCATCTTTTCCTTTCTTGGTTGTAATGATAATGACACCGTTAGCAGCACGAGAACCATAAATAGAAGCGGAAGCTGCATCCTTCAATACCTGAATAGATTCGATATCATTACCATTCAATTCATGCATACCTGCCTTTGTCGGCACACCATCAATAATATAAAGAGGGTCATTGTTATTCAAGGTACCGACACCACGTATACGAATGGTTGTTGAACCACTTGGATTACCATCCGCTGTAACATTCATACCCGGCACACGGCCTTGTAAAGCCTTCATCGGATTGTTTTCATTCTGCTTGGAAAGTTCATCCACACTGACAACAGAAACGGCTCCTGTCAAATCTGCCTTACGTTGAGTGGTATAACCTGTTACAACAACTTCATCCAACACTTCTGTGTCTTCTTCCAATACAATATTTAATACACTTTGAGCTTTTACGACCTGAGTCTTGAAACCAATATAGGAAATAGATATTTCCGCATTTTGCTTCACCGTTAAAGAAAATTTACCATCGAAATCTGTAATCGTACCATTGGTCGTACCTTGTTCAAGAATAGTAGCCCCAATAACGGGCTGTCCATCAGACTTGGAAACTATAGTTCCAGACACTTGCAAATTCTGTGCATGTAGCACTAAACACACCATAAGAAGGAGTGTTAAAAAGAATGCTCTTTTTATGCTTTCCATTTACAACTAGATTAAGTTTAACATATATATAATAAATCTCCCATCCGTTTCAAAACGGTACTGCAAAAATACCGGACTGTACTCGAAACATCTATAACAAATGTTTCATTTCCGATTAAATATGTTACTTGAAACATTTCTAATCAAAAATGCAACATTTGTATCATCAGAAATTTATTCCGAGGGATAAAAGCACTTGCAAATACCTTCCAGTACTTATTTCACCTTTAAATATTAAGCGATGGAGTAGTAACTCTCAACGATGGATTTCATTATTCAGCAGTCCATACAGATTTCAACATCCATCCTTTAAAAGAATATTTTGTACCTTCCTTTAAAGCAAAAATTTCCATACCTGTTTGCGAGTCATCTGGATAAGTCAGAAATGAAAACACATCCTTTCCATCATTTGCAAACAATTCAATACTTGACCTATCTACATAAAGATGTAATTTTAATTTACCTCCAACAGGAACGACTTTCGCATGTTCCATCCGACTGAATTTCGGGATGCATGCATCCGTACAATTGGTTCGATCAATCACCAGATTATAAGAATCGGTATCATAACTAATCGTAACTTTACGTCCGTTGCCAACACATAGATTCAGACCGAACACATTCGATTTTTCTACATCAAAATCAAAATCCAATTCATAAGAATTTTCAGAGGGGGTAAAGAAATCTACCTTATGTATCCCCACTTTCAGGTTCCGCTTACAGGTTATTTCATTATACCTTAAAGCTTCTAATTGAGAAACAGGAGTCTGTATCAACCGCAATCCTTCCGGATAAGTTTTCAGGCTCAGATTCCGAGGTATAGACCAGAATCCCTTACCGTACGTACTAGGCACCAGCTGAGCATAATCCCAGGTGGCAACCCATCCCATAGAGGTAACTGTCGTCAATGTCGAATCATAATCACGGAACGTACGCGAAGCATAATAATCCATTCCCTTATCTACATACAGAGGGTCCTGAGGATGATTTTCCACCAACTTGAATTCTTTTCCATCGAAGTCACCGATAAAATACTGTTCCTTTGCCCAATTGACAGAAATAACCATTACCCATTTCTTATTATTCCAGTCCCCATCAACAGGAAGTTGGAACAAATCCGGACATTCCCACGACTTCTCCTGGTCTCCACACGGTCCGAAATCACTCTCCCACTTCCAATGTTTCAAATCGGCCGAGGAATAAATCTGCACCTTCTTCTCCAGTGCCTTAGCCACAACCATCACCCATCGCTTGGTCGGCTCGTAATAGAACACAGTCGGATCACGAAACTCCGTACTACCGATATCCAGTACCGGATTATCCTCGTAATATTGGAACGACTTTCCGTCATGACTGAATGATATGCCTTGCTCCTGTCTCTTGGAGTCTTTTTCAAAAATGGTATAAACTGCCACGTAAGCATCTTTCCCAAACCCGGCAGTGTTATGCTTGTCGATTACCATAGACCCCGTAAAATAGTTCATATCAATATTTTCTCCCGTCATGGCGAAAGGAGTCACTTCCTGATAATGGACCAAATCCTGTGATTCGACCTTTCCCCACCAATACATGTGATATTTATTCTGATAATGAATAAACCCACAAGGATCTCCTATCCAGCCCTTTTTAGGACTAAAATGATACTGAGGACGATACTTCTCTTTATAGAGCGAATCGACCGGCTGTGCAGAAAGCTGTAAGCCTACCCCCAGCAAACATCCCACAAGAAATAAAATGCTTTTCATAATCTTTCTATTCACCTTTATCACCACATTCACCTCGGTTATCCTTATCAACAAAAATCTCTTTCCGATGAAACAACGGCAGGGTTAACCCACCCCCGCCGTTATTCATACAAAACTAACCTTTATTAAAAATCACCATACCCTGGATTCTGAACATAATTACCCTGAGAAAAATTATATTGCGCTCTCGAAACAGGCAAATATTCATCCCGTCCTTCTGTAAAATGAGCGACTGAATAGTAAACTCTCATATCTTTTTCTCCGTCGATATACTTATTCATCGTTTCGGCAGCAATGCCCCAACGAACCAAATCAAAGAAACGTTCGCCTTCCATTGCCGTTTCCAAACGCATTTCAAAACGTAACGCCTGGCGAGCATAATCCTGTGTCCAGCCCGCTGCTGGATATTCACCAATCAGATAGTTAGCAGCATCTTTAGACGGATCATTGAAGTCCTTCACATACGCACTGTATTTAGCACGACGACGAATGCGATTTATACATTCACGAGCTTCTTCAAGTCCCGCAGGGTCTCCTATTTCAATCAGAGCTTCTGCTTTCCATAATAAGACATCAGCATAACGAATTATCTGCCAATTCAAGCCAGAAGCTCCCCATGGCCATCCCTTGTGCATATCAGAACTTTCAGGAGAAACATAAAAGCGCTTTGTGCAATGATAGCCGTAATCACCCTGATTACGTACCCAAGTATTCTGACACGGTGTTTCAGGATAGGTTTTCCATGTTATATTGGGACGACCGACCACAAAATCCAAGCGAGGGTCCACTGTCCCATCAACTTGAGTATTTACAGCTTTACCATTCTCGTTAAATACAATAACATCATAATCATGATCATTGAACGTATCGAACAAAGGAAGACCGTTTTCATCTGTCTGATAAGCATTTATCAAATTCTGACTAGGCAAGAAGAAACCATCTCCACTATAAGGTCCTTGCGGAGCGTTCAGCAAGTTACTCCAATTGATACGTCCTCCATTGGGCGAACCATCATTCATCGAATACTGTACAGCGAAAACAGATTCAACTCCATTTTCATACGCAACCAAATCCAATTGCTGAAAATCTGACAACAGATCATATCGACCATCCAAACGATTGCACAAGTCAACAACTTCCCCCAACAGATTCTTATTTATATTGATCACCTTATGAGTATTCTCGTCCTGTTCGTATGCCTGATACAATTTTACCTTTGCAGCATAAGCCCAAGCAATGTAACGATTGATACGTCCTTTATCAGCCTGAGTTTCCGGCAGACTATTTGCGGCATCCATCAGTTCATCAGCAATCATACCCAAAATTTCATCGCGGGTATATTTATTATTAGGAATATTTACATAGTCATTAATATCGACATTTTCATCAAAATAAGGGATGCGATTAAACAAACGGCTTAATTCAAAATAGAAGTGAGCACGAAGGACACGCATTTCTGCCTTTCTGGAAGCCAGTTCAGGGACATCATCCTCAGAACAAGTATTCAAGACCTTCAATGCTGAATTGCAACGCTGAACACAGCTATATAAGTTAAACCACTTACTATCAACATTTCCTAAAGTCGCATCAACATCAAATGTTTCCAAACGATGGATATCTTGCACATCCGTTATACCACCACCACCTTTATAAGCATTATCGGCACGTACTTCTCCATAACTCCAGTTCGTCATCGGAATATTTTGTATACTGGCTGTTTCTCCCGGTGACCCCATCAAGGCAGAATAGGCAGCATTAATCAACAAGTCAACATTTTTCGGATTAGACAGATTACCATTATTCAATGTTGCCTGAGGCTTAATATCCAAAAATTTATCTTCATTACAACCTGCTACTACAGTTGTGAAAGACAACGCAAATATTATATATTTCAGATTCATAGTATTTCTTTTTATTTTGTCATTAATTAAAGTCCTACAGATAAGCCAAATGTATAAGTTCTCGGTTGTGGATAAGTATATCCCAAACCTTCCGGATCAGCTCCCGTATAATGAGTTAAGGTAAACAGGTTTTGTGCCTGAAAATATACGCGTGCATTGCTCAGAGATAATTTCTTCGTTATTTTTTCAGGGAAGGTATATCCTAAGGTCAAAGTCTTTAACTTTATGAAAGAGCCATCCTCAATAAAGAATTCAGAAAGACGTGATTCATTGTTATTGTCAATAGTAGTCAATGCCGGTATTTCACAATCGTATACACCAGTCTGTTCATACACCTTCCATGCATCCATTGCATCCAGCAAACGGGTTGAATGATTTCCCGTCCATAACTGGAACAAATCTGTATAGTATTTAGAATTATTGTATACATCGCGAATCATACCATTAAAGAACAAGCTTAAATCAAAGCCTTTCCAGGAAGCCCCTAAATTTAAACCAGCAATAATTTTCGGTTGATCAGAGCCCAACCAAGTCTGATCGGAAGTATTGATAACTCCATCACCATTTACATCTTCATAACGGATACGTCCTACTCCAGGTTTTCCTAACTGAACATCGTATTGCTGATTATAGACATCAACCTCAGCTTGAGTGTGGAAAATACCATTAGTCTTATATCCCATCCATGAGCCATAGGGCTGACCGACCAATGTCTGATCAACACCATTACCACCACCGTATGTATAATAAATGTCTGCAGGCAAATCGGTTACTTCATTTTTATAATAAGAAAGGTTCAAAGAAATATCGTAATTAAAATCTTTCACATGATCTCTCCATGTAAACGTTCCTTCGAAACCATTATTTTTCATCGAGACTCCGTTATACCAATAATATCCACCTTCTCCGATAACACCAATATATGGACGTTCTACCAGCATATCAGTAGTATTCTTATTGAAATAGTCTAATCCGATAGCCAAACGATTATTCAAGAAGGCTGCATCCAAACCAATGTTCCACTGTTCTGTCTGTTCCCATCTCAAATCGTTGTTCGCCGAATGTGTCTTATAAACACCCGGAGCCAGTGTCACACCATCTCCCGTAAGATTATAGGAAGAATTCTGCAAGCTCATCGCAAATTTATCATAAGTTGCAGTATTATCAATCATATCGTTACCGTTAATACCCCAAGATGCACGAATCTTTAAGTCACTCAGCCAGTTCTGAGTTTTTTCCATGAACTTCTCACTTGAAATTCTCCATCCTACAGAAGCCGAAGGGAAAATTGCCGAATTATGGTTCATTCCGAAACGAGAAGAAGCATCACGACGCAATGTAGCAGAAACCAAGTATTTATCAGCATAATCATAATTTACTTTAGCAAAGTAAGATACCAATGCATATTCACTGGCGTTGTTTCCTACTGTCTGATCCGAAGTGACAGCATCCAGATAACGATAATCCAAATCTTCAATCACCAATCCACGACCATACCCACTCAACGATTCGCCAAACTCTTTCTTAGCTTCCATACCAGCCAGGATATTAAGAGAATGTTTATTAATTTCAAATGAATAATTTAATGTATTCGACCAAACCCACTGAAGGCTGTAATTATGAGTAACATTCAATTCATTTGTATCGACCACACGGCTAGCTTCCTGCCATGCCGGAACAAAAGTAGAATTAAATTCATTATAATAATTCAAGCCGAAATTAGATTTAAAAATCAATTTCTTTACCGGTTCTATTTCAACATAAGCATTTCCGAATATACGCCAATATTTATGACGATTATTGGCTTCATTATCTGTCAGACGAATCAAATTAGGTTTATCACCCAAAATATCAACATAACCTCCTGCATAATTTCCATTTTCATCATAAACCGGTATAGCCGGATGCTGGGCGATTACATTTTCTTCGATTCCAGAAGGATTCAAATGACGAGTCCAATAGTTTACAGAAACACTTTCTCCTATTCTCACCTTATTATTAATAAAACGGAAATCTGAAGTCAGGCGAGTATTGAAACGCTGAAAATCAGTATTGCGACACAAACCATCCTGGTCCATATAATTCATGGTCAGTGCCACATTTCCATCCTTAAATCCCTTAGACAATGATAAATTATAATTCTGCATCAAAGCAGTACTATAGATTTCTTTTGCCCAATCGGTATTTCCTGTACGAATTTTCACCCCGTTCTGATCATAATAAAATTCTTGTAAAACAGGCTTATCACCGTTTCCATACACTGCACTAGAAGGATAAGTACCATAATCGTTATGATAGGCCTGCCAATATACATCTCCCCATTGCTGTGCATCCAACATATCAAAGCCTGTAGCAAAGGTCTGTGCTGTCAGGGTCATATCAAAATTCACCTTTACATCACCTTCTTTCGCACGTTTAGTAGTAATGATAATTACACCGTTGGCAGCCTGAGCACCATAAATAGCAGCAGAAGCTGCATCTTTCAGAACCTGGATTGACTCTACATCATTGGAAGACAAAATAGAAGCTATGTTGTCACGTGTCTGTACACCGTCTATTACATACAGCGGAGAACTGTTATTAATAGTAGTCGTACCTCGAACCAGTGCTCCTGTGTTCATTCCACCCGGAGTACCATCCGTTGTAATATTCATACCAGCTACACGTCCCTGTAAAGCAGACATCACGTTTCCCGTAGGAACATCAGCAACATCTTTCATTTTTACGACAGCAACAGATCCTGTCAGACTAGCTTTCTTCTCAGTCATATAACCTGTTACTACAACTTCATCAAGGACTTCTGTATCTTCGGCCAAAACAATGTTTAAGACACCTTGAGCTTTTACGACCTGTGTTTTGAATCCTATATAAGAAATAGATATTTCCGAACCCTGATTCACAGTCAACGAGAATTTACCATCAAAATCGGTAATCGTACCATTGGTCGTACCTTGTTCAAGAATTGTCGCCCCGATTACGGGTTCACCATCAGACTTGGAAACTACTGTTCCTGACACTTGCAAGCTTTGTGCCTGCACCATCAAACACACCATAAGGAGGAGTGTTAAAAGAAATGTCTTTTTGCTTTCCATTTACACATAGATTAAGTTTAACATATAAAACCGTCGAAAACGGTATTGCAAATGTATACAACCAGGTCAAGAGGGGATACAAAAAATGTTTCGTTTCCTGACAAAAATGAAACATGCAACATTTTTATCAGGAAACGAAACATTCATATTCAGGGAGCAAACAATTGTTGCCCTGAACTTTATATCAAAAAGCTTCTTTACGTTTTTTACTTGTAGCAATCAGGTATACTCCCAACAATATAAGAGGAAGACTAAGCAACTGCCCGATATTTAAAGTCATATTCACTTCTTCTGCCACCTGTGGATTCTTCATAAACTCCAATCCAAAGCGAGATCCAAAAAAGATAATCAAGGAAACTCCTGTTATCAGCCCAATCTGCTTTTGTAAATGAAACTTATAATACATCAGCCACGAGGTGATTAATGCGACAAGGCAGTACAGCATTTCATATATCTGTGTAGGATGGCATGGCTGAGCTGCTCCGTTCTGATTATAAAGTTCCTGCCACTCACGGGAACGCACAAATTCAAATCCCCATGGAAGAGAAGTGGGGTAACCAAAAATTTCGGAATTCATCAGATTTCCAAAGCGAATGCAAATACAAACTACGGCTACCGCCGGAATCATACGGTCGAACAACCACCATACGCTCTTCTTTGTCACCTTTTTCGAATACCATATCAAAGCCAGAATCAGGGCAAAAACCCCTCCGTGGCTGGCAAGCCCTCCTTTCCAGATCTTCAGTATCTCAATCGGATGTGCTCCATAATAATCCCATTCATAGAACAGGCAATGTCCCAACCGGGCACCAATCACACTACTCACGATGCAATATACAAACAACTTGTCGGCCCAATAGTCGGGATAACCTTCCTTCTTGAACAAACGCGATACTATTTCATAAGCGAGGATGAACCCGATTCCCCACATCAGTCCGTACCAGCGGATTTCGAGGGACCCTAAATGTACTAACACAGGATCTACATCCCAAACAATACTTGCTAACGTCATAATAAGTCTTTCCATTTTTAATTATGCAAACGCAAAGAAAATAAAAAAACAGTTTTTATCCATTCAATACTTCGGTAAATTTTTACCGATAAATTAAAATTAAAC
>ULSO01074423.1_pt1 | contig 28911 bp, 26 predicted proteins | sample 1956701 | NCBI WGS metagenome assembly ULSO01 (sample SAMEA4835708, study PRJEB28245) | human gut metagenome | biome: gut microbiome; material: fecal sample | place: Denmark | collected 2008 | reverse complement strand
GCGCGTACGCAAATGCGTCCGCGCGGCTTTTTTAATTTAAATTTACCTTATTATTGAGTTAATTAAACTCACCTTATTATTGAGCGCGTTTTTTGTGCGCAAGTTTTTTAATCGAAGTGCGGTGCTCCTCTCCGCCCATCAGCCTGTAAAGATTTAAGTGATGAGCAATCCACGTGAGAAGGTTGAAAGCAAGAAGTATCATAAACGACACTACCACCCATGCGCTCTGCAAAGCAGTCTGATAACGCAGGAAAAATATTGCGCCCTGCCAGATAGTGAAGGACGAAACGCCGATGAGCGAAGCCATCGAACCCCACTCGAAGACGTATATGTAAACGACCAACCCTATTAAAAGCGCAATAGCAATGGGCACAAACCAAGCGACTTCGCACGAAACGCCGCAGGTAAATACCCCGAGCGTGGTGGCTATGCCCTTTCCGCCTTTGAATTTCATCGTTACGGGGAAAATATGCCCGATAACGGCGAACAGTCCGAAGAGATAACGCGAAAAATCTGCCACAGCAAAGCCTGTGCCCTCGAAGTACATTCCTTTGAATATGAGATAGCCGCACAGAACGGGTATGATGCCTTTGAAAGCGTCGCACAGGAAATTTATGAGCCCTATTTTGAGCCCGAACGTGCGCGACATGTTCATAGTTCCGGGGTTGCCGCTTCCTTCATGCCTTATGTCCTTGTGCTTGATTTTGGAAATTAGCACGGCAAAGTTGAAACAGCCTATAAAATAGCTGACAACCGCGCCGAGCACAAACCAATACCAGGTTGAGGCAAACGAAATAAACATTTCAGTTCTCCTTTTTCTCCCTCGTAACTATTCTTATGGGCGTACCCGAAAAGTTGAAGCACTTGCGCAGCGTATTTTCAAGAAAACGCTCGTAAGAGAAATGCAGAAGGTCGGTAGAATTGACGAACAGCACGAATGTGGGCGGCGCGACGGAAACCTGCGAGGAATAATACACCCTCAGTCTTCTGCCGTTGTATGAAGGCGGCTCGTTCGCGCGCACGGTATCGGATATTAAGTCGTTGAGCGTACCCGTGGGGACGCGGAAATGCGCGTTAGCATAAACTTCATCGACCATATTCATTATTTTTTCGGTGCGCTGACCCGTCTTTGCCGAAACATAGACAGACTTGAAATAGTCCATGAATTTGAGGTCTTCTTTGAGCTTGTCCTCGAATTTGTTGACCGTGTGAGTATCCTTTTCTATAAGATCCCACTTGTTCATGACGATTACCGAGGGCTTGCCCTGCTCATCGACGTAACCTATAATTTTTGTGTCCTGCTCGGTAAGTCCTTCGGTGCTGTCAACGACCAGTAGGCACACGTCCGCGCGGCGGACGGCGTCGAATGCGCGCATTACGGAATAATACTCCACGTCGTCTTCCACCTTGGACTTTTTGCGTATGCCTGCGGTGTCGATTATGGTATATTTTCTGCCGTCGTAGGTGAAAGCCGTATCTATGGCGTCGCGCGTAGTGCCCGCGATATCGGTTACTATCGAGCGTTCAAAGCCCAGAAGTTTGTTGACGAGGCTGCTCTTGCCCGCGTTGGGTTTGCCGACGACGGCGATTTTTATGCTGTCGTCCTCTTCATTTTCGTATTTGCCGAACCAGCTTACCGCTTCGTCCAGAACGTCGCCTATACCCGTAGAATGTTCGCTGGATACGGGGTAGGGTTCGCCGAGACCGAGGGAATAAAATTCAAAAATTTTATCCTCCGAATAGCTGTCTATTTTGTTTACGACTAAAATTACGGGCTTTTTAGAGCGGCGGAGCATGTCGGCGACGTCGTAGTCGGAAGTTGTCAGTCCCTCCTTTCCGTCAACGAAAAAGAGAATGACCTGAGCGGTATCGATAGCCACTTCCGCCTGCTTTTTGATCTCCTTCCACATGGTGTCTTCGGACTTGATTTCTATGCCGCCCGTATCGACAAGCGTGAACGCCTTGCCGCGCCACTCCGCGTCGGCATACAGTCTGTCGCGCGTAACGCCGGGGCGGTCTTCGGTGATAGAAATCTTTCTGCCCACTACTTTATTGAAAAACGTGCTCTTGCCGACATTGGGTCTGCCGACTATTGCCACAAGGGGATTTGCCATAAGTTTCCTTTAATATCTTTAATATTGACCGCGTAAAATGCCGCGGCACGATTGTTTTTTATTATTATAAACGATAATGCCCTTCTTGTAAAGAAAAAAACAGTCCCGCAGTTTTCAAAATGCGGGACTGTCGATTTACGTTTTAATTTACAACCAGGTGGGCAGAGCGCCGAATACAACGCCGAGCACGAACACCGCGAGAAGGATCCAGTAAACTATTTTCCAATCGCGCGACCTGCCGCGGACATAGCCGTATGCGGGGAATGCTATCGCAACAACGATTGCAAGGTTGGCGATAAGGCTGAAAATAGAAGCCACGCTCTGAAGCGTAGCGCCCACCTCGCCCGTATAGCGCGCAACAAATGCAAGAATGCCGCTGATAAGATAGAGTACCGCGGAAATCGCCATACCCCAGAATGCGCAGATCTTGACAAAATCACGATGGTAAGTCGTGGTAGTTGTCGTCGTCTTTTTTCTCTTTGCCATAACTATTTTCTCCTTTAATAATTATAATTTCTCAAAAATTAATATTTAACGCGCGCACGCCCATTAAGGCGGCGATTGCGTCAGTATTCAATTTTTTCGGTATCGAAAGATAACTTTTTAAGAACCGAAACGAAATAATCTGGGAGCGGCGCGGTGAACGCCATTCTTTCGCCCGTCCTCGGATGGGTAAGCTCTAACCTGCATGCGTGCAGAAGCTGACCCGCGAGCGAGAATTTCTGTTTTTTTATGCCGTACACGTCGTCGCCGACGACGGGATGACCGATATATCTTGCATGAACGCGTATCTGATGCGTCCTGCCCGTTCGCAGAGAAAAACGGCACAGAGTATATCCTCCGCTGCGCTCCTCTACGCGGAAATCGGTTATTGCAAGTTTACCTTTATCAGGCTCGACGACCGCCATTTTCGTTCTGTCGGCGGGGTTTCTGCCTATGTAAGTTGTTATAGTTCCGCTGTCCTCTTTAAGATTGCCTTCTAAAAGGGCGAGATACTGCCTTTTGCACGTCTTTTCGGCTATCTGGGCGGCGAGAGACGCGTGCGCCATATCGTTTTTTGCCACCACGAGCAAACCCGAAGTGTTTTTATCTATTCTGTGAACAATGCCCGGGCGAAGCTCTCCGCCTATGCCGCTTAGGTTTTTAAGGTGATACAAAAGCGCGTTTACAAGCGTTCCGTCGGGCGCGCCGTTGCCTATATGGACGGTCAGTCCCTGCTGTTTATTTATGACGGCGATGTCGTCGTCTTCGTAAACGATATCTATGGGAATATTTTCGGGCTTGACGCCGTATTCTTTGGGGTCGGGAACGGTGCAGAAAATTTCGTCGCCGCAGGACACGCTCTGCGAGGCTTTGGCAGTTTTGCCGTTGATTTTTACCTCTCCGCCGTCAAACAGCTTTTTGACCGCCGAACGGGTGAAATCGGAAAGATATTCGCACAGACATGTATCGGCGCGGCGGTATTCCTTTTCAGCGCGGAAAGCGTGTTCGCGCATCAGTTTTCTTCCCCGTCCTGCTTATTTTTTTCGCGCTCGCGCGCCTCTTTGGCTCTGCGCGTAAGGGGGATAATCGCCCATTCGTTAAGGAAAAGAAAATCTACGATTGCAACAATGACGCCGAAGACTATAAAGAAGTCGGCAAAGTTGCAGCACGCGCTGGTAAAAAGCATATTTACCCACACGAAGTCGCGCACGTAGCCGAAAACGAGGCGGTCGATGAGGTTGCCCATTGCGCCCGAAACAACCATTGCGATTGCAATTTTAAGCAATATAAATCTTTCGGGAAGCAAAGCAAACGCCGCGCACAGCGCGCATATGAGGACGACCGATATCGTTACGAGAAAAATTCTTCCCCACACCACGTCTGCAAAAAGCGAAAACGCCGAGCCCGTGTTTCTACGGTCGCTTTCGACCCATATAAAACCTTTTATGACGTCGAAATTCCAGCTGTCGGCGACTTCGAAATGTTTTAAAATGAGGTCAACTGCAAGCAATACGGCGAACACGACTATCGCTATTATGCTTATTTTGCCGAAATGCAGTTTATACTTCTTATCTGCCATACTGAAATTATACCACAGTAATCGCGCAAACAAAAGTATTTTATGTAAAATTTTTAAAAATTTAAGGGTGCAACGCAAATGTGTTGCACCCTTTTTATTCGGTTAAGCCTAAACTTATGAGTATCGCCTTGTCGACCTTGTTCATGGTATCGAACGAGAGCTCGCCTATTTTTTCGCGCAGTCTGCGCTTATCGAGCGTGCGAAGCTGTTCGAGAAGAATTACGGAGTCTTTGTTGAGCCCGTATGAATTGCACGGCAGTTCGATATGCGTGGGCAATTTTGCCTTGTTTATTTTGCTCGTAACCGCCGCGGCGATTATAGTGGGCGAAAATTTGTTGCCCACGTCGTTCTGCACGACGAGGACGGGTCGTATTCCGCCCTGCTCGCTTCCTACCACGGGAGACAAATCGGCATAGTAAAGTTCTCCGCGCTTTATCATATTTTCAACCTCCAGAGGCGCATGCGCCCTGCGGCAGTTATACTATATTATATGTAGCCGCCTCGCTTTTATTGTTGACAGCAAGGCGAGGTTTTATACCACTTTTTTCTATGCCGTAATATTTTTTATTGCCGCGGGCACAGCCGCAAGGATATCCGTCGCCGTGGCGCAGTAGTCTGTTTTTTCCGCAGAAACGGCCTCCGCCGCACAGCCGAGCACGTACGCTCCGCAGAGAGCCGCGTCCATTAGGTCGAGCCCGCGCGCCGCCGAGCCGCATATAAGTCCAGTGAGCATATCGCCGCTTCCGCCCTTTGCAAGAGCGGTGCTTCCGCGAAGGTTGAGAAATACCTTCCGCCCGTCGGTTATGACCGTAGCCGCACCCTTCAAAAGCACTTTTACGCCGTATTCGCGCGCAAATTTTTTTGCGCTTTCCACGGGGTCGCAAAGTATGGCTTTTACATCCTGCCCCGTAAGGCGGGAAAATTCCTTGGCGTGGGGAGTTATAAGCACTTCGCAGCAGGCTTTTTTAAGAATATCTTTACCGAAAACGGCAAGGACATTAAGCCCGTCGGCGTCTATAATTAATTTGCCTTTATAAGATAGAAGAATTTCTTTGAGCTTTGCATAAAGATTTTCGTCTGCTCCGCAACCCGAGCCTATGGCAACCGCATTTGCGGAAAGGTCGGCTTGTTCGGAAAATATAACCTGCGGCAGAGACGATATAAGCGCGTCGCGCACGGCAACGGGGCAAGCCGCCCTGACATAGCCGCAACCCGACCGCGACGCTGCCGTAAGGCACAGCGCCGCAGCGCCCATATACTTTTCGCTGCCTGCCATTATGCACGCAGAACCGTAAGTGCCCTTGTGAGAATTGCGCTTTCTCGCGGGGAAAAATTTTTTTGCGTCTCTATCTTCGAGGGCTGAGGCATAGTCGCCCTCCGCCTTTATGCCTATATCGGCTTTAACCGTCGCGCCGCAAAAATCGACGCCGTCGCCGAGAACGTGCCCCAGTTTATATTCGGCAATCGCAACCGTGATGTCCGCCCTTACCGCCGTGCCCATCACTGCGCCGTTATCGCCGTTTATGCCGCTGGGGATATCCGCCGAAACTACAAAAGCTCCGCTGTCGTTTATCATTTTTATGATTTCGGCATACCTGCCGCCAACTTCGCGCGAAAGACCGGTGCCAAACAGGCAATCTACTATTATATCGCCCTCAATTTTATGCGTATAAGCTCCGCCGTAAAAATTTTTTGCGTTTTGGCAATCGGGCGACAAATTCCCCTCCGTTGCAAACACCGCAACGTCAAGTCCGCGTTCTTTAAGCGCGCGGGCGCAGACGTATCCGTCCCCTCCGTTGTTGCCCGTTCCGCAGATGACCGTAATTTTTTTGCCGCAATCTTTTGCGGCTTTTGCAACTTCTTCGGCTATGGCTTCGCCCGCTCTGTGCATCAGCTCCTCAGAGGGCACGCCGAGTTCGTTTATGGTGTACATATCCGCCGAACGCATTTCGGCATTTGAAAGAAATCTTATCATTTCAGCCTTAACGAAACCTCCGCGCTGCTTATTTTTTGTATTTTTCCGTCAATTTTGCATATGAGCAATCCGCTGTCGTCCACGCCGAGCGCGACAGCCTCGGTATTTTTATCGCCCGTTTTAAGGCTGACAGTCCTGCCGAACCAGTCGATATATGACCTGTAATCGTCGCATGTATATTCTTTTGCAAGATTGGAAAGGAGCACGGGCAAAACCTGTTCCGCGCCTATTTGCCTGCCCGCTTCGACAGAAATAGTCGTGGCGATATTTTCAAGTTCGTGCGGGAGTATGTTGCAGACATTGAGCCCTATGCCCACTATCGAGCGGCATCCGCCGCCCTTGGAAATTACGTTTTCTATGAGAGTGCCGCTTATCTTCCGACCGCTCACCAACACGTCGTTGGACCACCTTATCACAGGTTTCAGACCGAAAGATTGAACCGTGCGGCAGACCGCAACGCAGCTGCTCATAAGGACCGAAAAAAGCAGGGAAGGATTTTTTGCGAACTTTACAAAGGACAGATATATTCCGCCCTCGGAAGATACAAAGCTCCTCCCCTTGGTCCCCTTGCCGCCCGTCTGTTTTTTGGCGACGACTATCGTTCCGTCGGGGAGATTTTTGCTTTTGCAATATTCGTTTGTCGAATTGACCTCGCCGAGCATTATAACGTTATGCATATTCTCAGTCTTCATCCTGACCGCCCAGCTTTGAAACCGCCTCTTTAGCTATGTCATACCCATAGCCGCGCGAGAGAAGATATCTTAAAGTTTTTGCAAAGTTTTCGCGCGTTGCGCTCTTGCCGCGCATGTATTTCTGCGCGAGGGCGAAAACTTCGTCTTCGCTCTCCTCGCTCTCTTCCAGAACCTCATCTATTGCCTGTCTGTCCGCGCCTTTGCCTATAAGCGCGGTGCGAAGGGCAAGTTTTCCCTTTCCCTTTACGCTGTTGACGTACGCCCTGCAATAGGCGTAGTCGTCAATATAGCCGTAGCCTTCGAGTTTGCCGATAACATAATCGACGACGGCGGGCGTATAGCCCTTGGACGAAAGGAAATCGCGCATCTGCTTTTTTGTTTTTAGCGTGGCGGAAAGGTGGTTCATCGCCTTTTCTGTTGCCTGCACCTTTTCGCTTTCGAGCTGAATTTCGTCGAGCATGCTCTTTTCTATCGTCATGCCCGCTTTGAGGCGGTATTTTATGGCGACCTCTATCTTGAGCCCGCAATAAAATCTGCCGTCGATATAGACGGAACAGCGCGTTTTATCCTTTTGTTGTTGTTCGATTGATGTGATCTGCGACATATTCTTATTATATTTTAACACCGCTTGTCCGATTTTGTCAATCGCGCGATTGACATCGCCGTTTGCGGGGAGTATAATTGATAGTATCAATTAAAAAGAAGGTATTTTTATTATGTCTGCTAATCTTGACTGGGGCAACCTCGGTTTCGGCTATATAAAGACGCCCTACCGCTACGTTGCCGATTTTAAAGACGGAAAATGGAGCGAAGGAAGGCTCACCGAGGACGACAAGGTCGTTCTTTCGGAATGTGCGGGCGTGTTGCAATACGCGCAGACCGCGTTCGAAGGGCTTAAAGCCTACACCACCCAGGACGGCAGAATAGTGACCTTCCGCCCCGACCTCAACGGCGAAAGGCTTGAAAATTCGGCTGCAAGACTGGAAATGCCCGTATTCCCCAAGGAAAAATTCCTCAAAGCCGTAGATATGGTTGTCGCCGCAAACAAGGACTACGTTCCCCCTTACGGCAGCGGCGCAACGCTTTACATACGCCCCTACATCTTCGGTTCGTCGCCCGTAATCGGCGTTAAACCCGCACAGGAATATCAATTCAGAATGTTCTGCACGCCCGTAGGACCTTACTTCAAGGGCGGCGTAAAACCCATAACCATAAGAGTGAGCGACTTTGACAGAGCCGCTCCCCACGGAACGGGGCACATAAAAGCAGGTCTGAACTATGCGATGAGCCTGCACGCAATCGTAGATGCGCACAACAACGGCTTTGACGAGAACATGTATCTCGACGCCGCCACCAGAACCTATGTTGAAGAGACGGGCGGCGCAAACTTCCTGTTTGTAACCAAAGACGGCAAAATCGTAACGCCCAAGTCGGATTCCATTCTCCCCTCCATCACGAGGCGTTCGCTTTGCTACGTTGCAGAAAAATATCTCGGTCTCACCGTAGAGCACAGGCAGGTTAAATTCTCCGAAGTCAAAGACTTTGCTGAATGCGGTCTTTGCGGAACTGCGGCAGTCATCTCTCCCGTAGGAAAGATCAACGACCACGGCAAAGAAATTTGCTTCCCTTCCGGTATGGAAGAAATGGGTCCTGTAACCAAAAAACTTTACGAAACTCTTACAGGCATTCAGGCAGGAACAATTCCCGCTCCCGACGGATGGATAAGAGAAATAAAGTAATTTTAAATCTATCTTCAAGCGCACGGCGTCAACGCCGTGCGCATTTTTTTCTTAATTTATATTTGCGCGCATTGTTAAGTATTTTTGCGCGTTTTACCCTTAAAAAAAATATAAAACGCCCGACATAATTATTTTTCGGCGCGTCTTTTTATGCTTTCGTATTTATTTTTTGTCGCCATTCCGCCGCGTATGTGGCGTTCGGACAGATTTTTTGAAAGTACCTTTTTTACCTCATTATACAGTTTTGCATCTATGGCAGCTAGTCGCTCGGTAACGTCTTTGTGTATTGCCGTCTGTTACGGGAACAACACAATCCAGCCCCAGATCGGTCAGAAGTTTTAAGTGAATATCGACGTTTCCCTCGTGGTCGACTTCGATATAATCGACTATTTTCTTCATCTGCGCGTTGGTCATTTCGGAGACGTCAACGATATCTGAAATGGAACGGAAGGTCTTTTTTAGGACGGCTCCGAGCTGTTCGTGGCGTGAAAGGTACGCGCTAACAACCTTTAACTTCTTCTCCACTTTCTCCATTCTGTCCTTCGAACCTTCCATTTTCTCTTTAAGTTCCTCGCGGGAGATCAGCTCGTCCGTGTACATATTCATGTACTTTTCACGCGACTTTTTTATCTTTTCGAGCTCGGATGAGAGCTGCTTGCGGCGGGTTATGTTTTCGTCCTTTGCCCTATACCTCCTTTCAAATTCTTCGACGACATATTTTATTACATTTTTCTGGTCGGCTAAAATATCCGAGAAGTATTCGGCAATGACTTTCAAAAGTTCCTTTTCGTCTATTACGATAGAATTGATGCAGCTTTTGACGCCCCTGCCGTTGCGACACGAACAAGCCCACCTGACATAGGTATTTTTGAAAGTCCTTTCAATTCTTCTGAACGACCAACCGCAATCCTTGCAGCGGATTAAAGTTGAAAATATGTATCTGTTGCTGTGGCGTGCATTGTCCAACTTGAAAGCCTGTCCGCGCTCTTTAATGAGCTTTTGCGCACTTTTAAAAAGCTCTTCATCGATAATTTTCAGTTCCGGCTTTGCTGTTACAAACCAGTCTGCACTGTCCCTGTCAATGCGCTTACCTGTAAGGAAATCCTTGACTTCCTGTTTTCCGTTGATTATTTTGCCGATATACAGTTCGTTTGAAAGTATTCTTACGACAGCTTTAGAGGTCCACGCACAGCCGCGCTTGGTTTTTAGTCCCCGCGCGTTAAGCTCCATTGCAATCTTGGTAGTACCGCAAAGCTCTTGGGTGTACTTTGTAAAAATCTCTTTGACGATTGGGGCTTCCTCTTCATTTATTTTCAAATTGAAGTAATCGCCGCAGGTTTTGTCGTAGCCATAGACGAGGTTGGGCACTCTGCCTTTTTCGGCGTTGACCTTTTTACCGAACTTTACACGCTTGGAGGTGTTTGCGCTCTCCTCCTGCGCGAGCGCTCCGAAAATGGTAAGCACGAATTCGCTGTTGCCCATGCTCGTCATGTTGGCGGTCAAAAACTGTGTTTCAATGCCGAGAGCTTTCAACTTTCTGATATTTTGCAGAAGGTCGACGGTATTTCGCGCAAAGCGCGAAATATCCTTTACTACGACCATATCGAAGAGCCCCAGTTCGGCATCCGACATCATCTTTAAAAACTGTTTGCGGTTTTTGATTTTCGTGCCCGAAAGACCTTCGTCGGCGTACAGCTTTACGAGCGTATCGCCCGTGCGCTTGGTGTACTCGGCAAAGAATTTCTTCTGCGTCTCTAAACTGTTGAGCTGGTCGGTTTTATCCGTCGATACTCTGCAATATGCCGCTATGTTCATCTTCCTCTCCTATTTTACCGTCATCTATGCTAATTGCAAGTTCCTTTTGTATGGCTCTTTCGGCTTTCTTCGCGTTTGCCTCTATACATACAGCCAAAACCGCTTTTGCAAATTCTTCGGGCGTGTTTGAATTAAAAAATCTGTATTTAAGTTTTGGTTTGTCCAACTTTCGCCCTCCTTTATTAACGGTATAATTTATGTCCATATTTCGACATTTATCACCTAAAGGCGAGCTGAACGACTTTGTTTTTACATTATTTATCATATTTAAAATTTTTCCCTCCTTAACCATTAATTTTTTGTCTTTCGACGGAGAAAAAGTAAACGGAAACGCATTGTTCCGCCCATTGTTTCCTTCTGTTGCCGCCCGTCAAGGGTTGCCGCAAGGCAATGCATTTTACCCTTGACGGGCGGAGCGGTTGCGTTTACACTCTCCGCGAGAAAGACAAATTAAATTCAGTTCGCCCTTGGCATTCTGTCAATCACTTCGGAGCTGACCTTACCCATAATTTCTCCCTCGCAAATGCAGGTGAAATTATCTGAAAGTATGTATTTGAAGCCGTATTCTTCGTCGCCCATGTGGCAGAGCATATCTTCGTCCAGAACGTCCAACTCATTATAATCGACATCACCCATATGATCAGGCCTTTAATTAAATATATATAATACTGATCGATTTTCCAATCACACTTCTTTAAAGTACGAAGGGTCTGCAAAGCAATCTCTCGCCCGTAAGTTTGACAATTTCTTTTAGGATAGGTTCTACTAACAATTCCCCTCATTCCTATACTTTCCGTTTGAGCACTTTGTTACCAACATTTCCATTTTTACATCCTCCGAATCATTTTGCCTTTGGGGGACACCGAGCGAAGAAACATAAGACGATAAATGTCGTATATTCATAATAAAGCTAGCGGAAGTCAACGGAACAAAGAAAAAACGTTACATTTTAGGCGCGCAAAATATCTTAATTACAGAAATAGAGCCGAGCAAGGAAAATTCCTTGCTCGGCTCTTAAACTTTTTATAGTTGTTTCAAACGACAATTTTATAACCATTGAAGTGGTGCCAAATTGTTCTTTCGGTATGATTTCAGTTCCTTTCACAAATAACAAAACGGTGCTTTGCGAAGCGATTTTTAAAGTTATAGTCCGATTGCTTAACTTTTTGCTATATCTCCGTCTGTGCAATGAATGGTGTACTTGCCGGTATCTGTATCCCAGTTCATGATATATGTGCCTTGTATACCGACATTCTTTTGAACTGCATTCCATTCTGCTTTGGTTCCATTATAAGTGATATTTATCAATTTCGTACAGTTATTAAATGCCTCAAGATAGATTTCCTTTATCCCGCTGCCAATTCTTACGGACTCGAGGGCAACGCAACCACTAAATGCAGCGTAAGAGATAATTTCAACATTATCGGAAATACTTACATATGAAAGCGCACTGCAATACGCGAACGCCTGGTTGGGAATCGCTGTTATAAGGCCGCCAATTGTTACATTTCTAAGCGAATAGCACGATTTGAACGCCCCAGTCTCCATCTTTTCTACTGTTCCGGATATCTTTACTGAGGAAAGAGCATTGAATTTATTAAATGCGTTTTGCGCGATTTCTCCGCTTGTAACCTCTATATTTCTAACAGATGATTTCGGCATAGCAGGTATTGCAATTGCCGGAATCTTTGCCTCTTCCAAAAGGCATCCGGTAAACGCATTCACGCTGATAGTCGTCACGCTGTCAGGGAGTGTTATACTTGTAAGCGAGGTGCAATCCTCAAACGCATATTCTCCGATACTTGTCACACTGTCGGGTAAAGTGACTTCAGTTAAACCGATGCATCCGGAGAAGGCATAATCGCTAATAGTATCTCCGCCAGTGATCACAACTGTTTCCAAATCTACATGCAGTATATTTTTCAAAATATGCGTAGGTACGGCTGCTTTTTTGAACATAGTGCCAAAATTATTGCCGGCAATACTTGTCACGCTATTGGGGATCGTTATACTTGTGAAATCGCAATCCATAAAAGCTCTGGGATTGATGATCGTTACGCCATCGGGAATAACGAGGTCGGTTACAAGATCTCCGTTTAAATATAATTTTTTTGCGAAATACAGTGGATTTGCCCAGACATCGCTCCAGGTAGAATTATCGTCATTAGTGCTGAATGTAATACCACACCATGCTGCGAGATTAGTAATATACACACCTTCAAGTGCTTCACATCCCTCGAACGCACTCTCACCGATACTCTTCACGTTCTCGGGTATAGATATGCTTTTCAGCGCGCTACAATTTTTAAATGCGCTCTTCCCTATGCTCGTCACGCTGTCGGGGATAGTGACGTCCGTCAAACTGCGGCATCCGGAGAAGGCATAATCGCTAATAGTTTCTCCGCTAGTGATCACAACTGTTTTAAGAGAGCTCGCCGGGATAAAATCTATTGCAAAGGAAGGAATGGTTGCCGTTTCTATAGGGCAATCTGAAAAAGCGTCTCTGCCGATACTTGTAACGCTGTCGGGAATGGTAACACTCGTCATTGAAGTGCAACCTGCAAAAGCATAATCGCTGATACTCGTTACGCCCTCGGGGATTACGAGATCAGTAACAGGTTTATTGTTAAAATACAGTTTAACACCGTACAACAGGGTATCTGCGAAATCGATTCCGCACCAGGCTGCTATATCTGAAATATGTATCTCTGCAAGCGAATCGCATAGGTAAAATGCATTTATGGCAATGCTCGTAATGCCGCTACCGATTGAAACACTCGTCAGTGAACTGCACCTGTGGAATGCATAATCTTCTATTTCCGTCACGCTGTCCGGAATGGATACGCTCGTAAGTAAACTGCAACCATTGAATGCATTATAACCTACGCACACCACGGGCATACCATTATAAGAAGCGGGAATTTCTATTTCCGAGCCTCTGTACCTTTCGTCCAAATTTGTTACCGCATAGCCGTTTCCGTACGGCTCGAAAGTCATAAAGTTTCCCGCTGCAGGGATATCGCTCTCATCTTCCTGCCGATAATCTGATATGATTAGCGGCGTTTGCAATGTCGTAATTTCTTCGGTTTCCAGAAGTTTATAATTCTTTTCGTCATTCAGACTTTCTATGATTTCTTCTTCGCTATCCTGTTGTCTAATTGCAAGATTATATTTTTTTACCGTTTTTTCTGTCTGATAAAACAATTCATACTTATTACATAAGGATACTTTCATTGTTTCCCCTAATGTAATATAAAGTTGTCCCACATATTTTAACGTAAGTTGAACAGGATTTTCGTCCGATTGCACGACCTTTTCAAGTATTGCATCTGCAAGCGAGTTGCTGTTATACGCATAATCCAAGATATTCATATCATCGACGTATAACTCCGTAACTGTGGTATTGACAGAATTTGTGCTATTAGAATTGTACCCTGCGATAGCAGATAAAGCAACAGGCTCTGTAAAAGTAATTTCCTTGACGCTGTAAACACGGTCAACAGCATTGGTTGCATAAAACAAAACAATTTTAACGGACTGCAATTCCGTAGCCTGTGGATCGCCGAGATCGACCGTAGCGCCAAGCATGTTTTCTGCAGCGAAGGACGTTTCAGCGGGCAACGTTTTTTCTATGACTTCATTTACGAAAAAGTTTTTCACCTGTGCACCGTACTGCTGCACAATCTGCGAAACAGTTTCTACGGGAACGGGATCTTCTTTTTCGCTGTCATCGCCGCATGCGGCAAAACCGAGCGCACAACAAGTGGTCATAAATACGCTGAGCAACAAAAGCAACAGTTTTCTTTTCATTTTTGCCATCCTGAAATTTTATCGAGCAGGGCACATTAAAGGGTGCATTCAATCAAAGACACGCTCTGCACCTATATCTCCGATTGATGTCACTCAAATTTTCACTCTGCCGGGAATTGATACGAAATGCCAATTATATAGAAGAAATGAAATTTAAGTGGCATTTACAGTATAGCATACGGCAATATCAAATGCAAGTTATTACTTAATATTGAATTAAGAACAAAATCTGTTGTAAAACTTCTCGTAGTACACATAAAAATATGTCAAAGTCTAGATATACGTATTGTGTAGTTTTCTCTTTCCTTCTTTTTAATAGAAATACTCGCATGACTAAATGATAATTTAATTTTGTGTAGCATTATTTAAGCCGCAGTCATCTGACTACGGCTTATATTTTTGTAATTAAAATATTTCAGCTAGCGCCTATATAGGTATTGTACTTCTTTCGTATGCGCATTTTTCTGTGTTGCACTCCGTAAATTGTAATTCCGAGCAAAGCTGCAGCTTGCGATTGCGTCATTCCGCTCATGCTGCAATTAAGCATATCGAGCTCACCTTCGCTTAGGTGTAAAGATTGAAGTAAGGCGTCCGCCTTGTCGTAGTTTGCTTCGTCTGTATCAAAGCAGTCGCGAGGATCAGCAATTTCATACTTCTTGTGATTGAACTCAATCTGTTTGTCCTTGGACGTATTTCTTCTGTATATTCCGAGTATGCTGTCTATCTTGCGATAGCACGCTTTCTTGATGGAAATAAGGTTTCCTCTTCGGTCTTTAATGCAGTTTTCTGAGGCATATCTGCCCCTGTATTGAAGTAAAAAGCAAATTGCAAGTTGCGCATAGTCATATACGTCCGAGATTATATATTTGCTTTCGCCCATATGCTGAACGTCTCCTAAAAGCTGTCTGTACAGATTGTCCGAGACTTCATAATCAAAGGCTTTGGCGGTGCGCAGAACCTGCAGGGCAATCATCTCGCCCATTAATTTGACGTTGTCGTCTGAAATGGGCTCCGAAAAGAGCGCACCTTCGTTTCGGTACTTACCGTTTGACAGTTTTGTTACTAACATTTTCAATGAATTTATTCCTCCGAATTGTGTTGCCTTTTTCGGGCAACCGGCGGAGGAGCATAGGACGGTAAATATCTTAAAATTAAAATGTTTGTGCGGAAGTCAACGGGACAAAGTCAAAATCGTTGCTCTTATTGCGCGTAAATCGCTCTCAGAACAACAAAAGAGCCAGGCAAAGAATAAAATCCTTACCCGGCTCTTAATCTCTTTCCATCGGTATTTTCTGCAATGATTTTGCGGCCGTTGACGTCCGCGAGGAGCTATGCTACCCTACGCCACCGAAAAAGCACAATTCGGGAGGTGTATAATATTATTTAACAAAATTATTCTCACACATTTTTAATTACAACCAAACTTGACTTATTTATAGTTCTTTCCAAAACTTATTAAAAACCAAAGTTTTAAAGTTTATAATATCTGTAAGTCGATAATTTCATCAATAATCCTTACTCATTCATCGTTTAATACTACTCTCAAGACCCCATGTTCAATATTATTTAATCTCTATTTTATTCATATTTATTCATATTTTTACGTTGTAATAATATTTGGAATTTTTAATGTCACAAATCCAAATTTATTTTTAAAAGAATAATTAATATTTTTTGAAAAACCTTTTTAATATAAAACTTATTAAATCTTTATTAATTAGGCAATTTATTATAAAAATTATTACAAAGAAAATTACAAACAACAAAAAACCATAGCCAATAAACATCAAATATGAATCAATTACCAAATTTATAAATTCATAACATACTGCAGAAATGGCGAAAATAATATAATTTGCACTAATTATCGCTACAGTTTTCCATATACTTCTGTTCAAAACCTTTTTGTTGGTAAAATAACAACAGTAAATTAATTCTATTGGCAATGCCACAACGGTCGCTAATAGAACTCCGAAAATACTTAAAAAATTTACTAAAATAATTGACAATACTATATTAATAATAGCTACACTGACATTAATTTTTATTAGTTTTCTTGCATATCCCGCAGCATTAATCAATGTACCACCAGACATCCTACCCCAAGAAAATAACTGAACAAGACAAAAAAGTAATGGTAACCCCACATAGATATAATTTATATCGTTAACGCCTTCTGTATACAAACGTACAAAAGGAATTACAAGCCAGTAAGCTGTACACATAAAAATCGTCATGCCACCGACAAAAACACTATTAAATGTATCATAAACTTTTGCACATTTATTTGCATCAATATGGTATGACTGACCTAAATTATAATTTAATGCGGTATAAAGACTACTCAATAATCCGTTTAATGCAACAAACACCATATTATATATTGAATACACGCTTGCTAATGATGTAGATACAAATACGGATAATATGATTAAATCGGTTGACGAAAATATTGCCCACGCAATTTCTGATACAATAAAAGAGTTTCTATCCGGCAATTTATAGCCTTTCGGAGCTGCATTATAATCAATCCAATTATACATCTTTTTCATGTAAAAATAATAAATTGCTAATTGAATTAATGATACAATGAAATAACCAACCTGAATAAAGACTATATTAATATTATACAAAGCAAGGATAATACGAACGCCATAACATAATATTTTGTTCAATAATGAAAGCAGGTTTGTAACATAACTTTTACCGCTGGCAATCAAGAAACACGTCCATGTGTTTATGAAATAGAAAGCAACTACACTAGTCAAGCCTTCAAATATTACAAAAAAGAAAATTGTCCAATAACTTATTTCTGTTTTTAATATAAAAGGTAAAACTATCGATAAGGCTACAACAGCTGCTAAGTATATTAAAGAGATTTTACGATAATATCGTCTAGATCCTGACATTACAACAGAAATCTCATTATTATCATTATCAATTATATGTTTATACAAAGCATTTCTTGAAGCTTGACTAATGCCAGCTTCAAGTAAAGCCATATATGTGAAAATCTGTGTAATTGTATTCATTAACCCATTAATATCAGAGCCATAATGGGTTAAAATAATTCTCGGGACTACAAAGCCAAGTATTAGAATTATAGCTTGGCTTAATATACTGACAAAAAAGTTTTTAACAACTTTATTTTTCATAAAATCAACAGGTAAGCTTAATATTTTACTAACTTTATTTTTAGTTCTTTTTCAAAAAATATTTTGATACCTAAATTCATGCCATGTACGGTATCTCTACTGCTTTTTAAAGTTAATTCGTCGGACACATAATTTTGTCTGCTGTCATCGGAATAACCATCCATACCAAAAATATTCACCTCTGCCACGTCACATTCAGATAGTAACTTTAAAAGCATTAATCCACTGTTATCCTTCACATATTCGATATCATTTAAAAGTGAAGAATAACTAATCTTTGCGAATGCATTGGTTGTTGGTATATTTGTTGTGGCAATAACTTTATCATAAAATTTTTCATCCAGTTCATCAAATCTTCTTATATTCCCTACAAATATGAAATTAGATTTAACTAAATCATATATGAAATTAACTGAAATTACAATTGAATCCTTAGCAAGTTCGGTGATAGTGTCTATATGATTTATCAATGATTTTCCCGGACAAATCATCAATATCTTTTTACCAGATAAAATTGATTTGACTTTATCAAAATCATCGTTGCCGCTATCTTTAGATTCTAAATATGATGTATAGATTTGCTCAATATAATCTTTATCAAATTCCAACTTCTTATCATTGTCAAGCATGTCAAATATTGCATTTAAATCATCGACAGATAAGTTATTTTTTTCTGACAAATATTTAGCATAATTTGGATGAACATTATGTTTTGCGGAAATATAATTCGGCAAAGAATAACCCCAAGGCAAAAATTTATATATTTTTTCAAGCACTTTATCATCCGCTTCAAGAACCGGATGCAAATCATAGTCGCCTGCAAATTTTGTATTTAGATATTCAATTAAAATTTCTGTATTTAAATTTCCTGCTCCTCTGCCAATACCGTGAATAGAGCTATCTATAATTACTTCGCGATTTGCGCTCTCCATTAAAGCAATAACATTAGAAAAAGCTAATTGCATGTTGTTATGCCCATGGAAACCTATGTAAATATTATTATTCAGTCCACGTTCAAGCATTTTGAAGTAATGCAAAAGTTCTCCTTTCTGCATACTTCCAAAGCTGTCAACGATGTATACTGCCTCAGGATTAAGTACATTACATTCTTTTATAAGGTAAGTAAACTCTGTATCAGAATACGACGAAGTGAGCATAGGTTGGACAAACACCCTATACCCTTTTTCTTTTATAGCTTTGCAAAATTCCAGCGCCGACACAAGATTTTTTTTATGAAAAGCAACTCGTATAATATTTATTCCATAGCCACAATAGACTGGCAGTTTATCTGAATTATATGATCCATAATTAATCATTACAGCAAAATTGCTGATTGATTTTTTAGGAAGATATTTATTTACTTGTTCTATACTGTTAAATTTTGTAAAACCTGCTTGGTTCACCTCTTCTTCTGTAACGTAACCGCATTCAATAAAGTCAACAGAAGAATCAATCAGGGATTTCAATATAGTCTTTATGTTTTTTTGGCCAAATTTCCAACCATTGACATAACCGCCGTCACGCAACGTGCAATCCAAAATTTTAGCTAATCTTTTGTTTACACCGCAACTGCTTATCCTGTTTAAGACATCGCGCGCAGCTTCATAGAAAATACCAGAATCAGTAGAATGGCTGATATATTGAACACCTAAATTCTTCCATTTTTCAACAAGTTCTATATCATCAGTAAATGTACCAACAATTTTCCCCTTAGCCTTTGCCCTTTCTACAATATCTATCATTGCAGAAAGCACTTTGGGGTTACTTATATCACCCGGAACCCCGAGCGATTGGGATAAGTCATAAGGTCCGATAAATAAAATATCATATCCGTCAACAGCCAGGATTTCTTCAAGGTTGTCAATAGCCTCAATACCTTCAAGCTGTAATATTATTAACGCCTTATTAGCTTTTACAAAATACTCGTTACGATTTAGAGCAGAATAATCAGCTGCTCTCACAAAACGGCATACCCCTCTTGAACCAATAGGATAAAATTTAGCGCAATCAATTATTTTTCTGACATCGTCCGCAGTTCTTACTTGCGAAACCTGAATTCCGCAAGCACCAACATCCAATGCTTTTCCAATAACATTTTCATCAATACAGGGTACTCGCACGATGGGTAACACGCCACGCGCTTCGCACGCTCTGATATTATTTTGCTGATTTTCAATGTCAGTAGGTCCATGTTCAGTGTCAAGGATTGCATAATCGTACCCTGCAACGCCTAATATTTCGACGAGCATAGGATCAGACGTCTTCATAAAAACGCCATAAACAAATTCCTTGTTATTTAATTTATTTCTAAATTTTTCAATAAGTGATTGCATTATAATTTCTATCTTTTATTTATTATGTGATTAAAAATTGCATCGGCTATCTGAAAATCTTCAAGTTCATCAATATCAGACGCCTCTATTTCAGAAACTTCAACAATAAAAGGCTTATTGCCGATACGTCTGTTGAGGTCAGTAATTACATTACTCTTATATATGTAAAAACCACTTGTCTCTTCATATAACGGAGGAAGGTCCTGGGTCCTTGGAATATTGTCTAGCTCATAATTGAAAGGCTTTCCGTCCTTCCATAAGAAGTCCTGCAATTTTTTTGCGGCAAACGCAGAATCATATTCACCACTCAAAACAGCACTAAGGCCTTTCTCAATACTTTCAACTGTAATAAAAGGTGCCGTAGTATGCGTCATAACATAAATATCAGCAGGAATATCCTTAGCAAATGAGCGCAAAACTTCATTCATCTTTGTTGTGTCCTGATCCAAAGATGTGCTGCGTTTCAGATATTTAACACCCTCAGGTATAAATTCTTTAATATCTTCATTACTGCAATATACATAAACTTCGTCTATTTTTTTGCTTTTCAACAATGTGTTTAAAATATAATAACATAAAGGCTTACCGTTTGTGAATGCCCTGGTATTCTTTTGCGGTAACCTCCTGTTATTCAACTTCATTGGTACTATTGCTACTATTTTCATAACTTACCTTCTTGAAATTTCGTGCCATAAAATTGTTGTATTTTTTTTATTACTTCAATTGTACTATTTAACCTAAAATTGTTTGATTTTACATCATTGCAATAAAATTGAACATTTGCGTTCGGAAACATCAATAGGGTTGAAATTGCTGCCGTAGACGATATTGTAGCTATAATCTTATCTGACAAATCAATATTTAAAGCAATTACCTCCCAAGGAATAATGGTGTCTTCATTGGTTTTATAACCCAATTCATCAAATCTGTTAGTGGGATTTCTAGGATGCTTTTTGACAAAAATCTGATCTTTTCCGTATTGTTTCGCTAACTGATTTACGATATCAATATCAGGAACGCTAATACCATCAGCATAATATGATTCTTCTAAAAAAATTACCTTTTCTCTATAATCATCTTTGAGGTTTTCGTAATTAAATAATTTGTTTAATAAGAAAATAAGTTTTGAGTTGGATGTATCAATTTTAGGTATTCTCTCAACATTAGGTGCATCCCAAATTAAAATATCCGGATTGTACAAATAATATTTAGAGACATAAAGAATCGGATTATGTAACACTTTATAAATTAGCTTTTTAATCGCCCCACCACAATTTACATCATGAAATGCTCTTTCATAATATTTAGAATATGATGACGCACCATCTTCAAATAAGGTTATCTTTATGCTTTTAATTTTTCTTAAATAATACGCACCTAAATAAATGGTAAAAGTATTTAACGAAGAAAAAATAAACTCATTATAATTTTCAAATAAAATACTTTTTAATGAATTCTTATGAATAACCTTTCTAAATTTTTGACTAAAAATATCTCTTGCAACAGTTTTAAACTTAACGAAATTCTGAGCAACAGGTATAACGCGCTCAAAAATATTTTCATCTTGTATCTTTTTTGCAATAACTTGATATTCTTTAAAAGTATCTAAGACAATTAAATCCGAAGGAGCATTTTTATATAATGTACTTTTAAGTTGAATTGCGTTAATTAATTGATAAACTGTAGCGCAAACAAATAATTTTTTTACCAAAAAGCACCTCACTTAACTTTTCTTGCAGGCACGCCTGCTATTGTTATTCCTTCTTCTTCAAACGAATCGACAACAACCGCTCCTGCTCCAATAGTAATATTGTTGGCTATTTTTACTCCGCCTATTATTAAAGCACCAAATCCAATATCCACATTATCACCTATAATTGGAGCTTCCAATGTCTTACCATTATTTCCAATACAATTATTACCATGAAAACTTACATTTTTACCTATTTTGGCATAAGAATTAATAACCAAATTCTGGTGATAAATTTTTGTAGTTTCATCTATAATTCCCGGTTCAATTTCAATGCCAATTTTGAAGCCCAATTTATTTAGTTTTATCTTCCTAAGTTTTTGTAAAACTTTATTTTTTGTGTTGGAACAAATTAAGTAGTATTTTTTATATTTGTGGATATATGCATCAATACAGTTATACTTAAATAATTTACTTGCTACTGTTAGCTGTTCCATTATATACTCCTTGAGATTTAGTATTTTTTTGAAAATAAATTGCACGAATTATTGGCAACAAAAAGACAAAATTCAAATACATATATAACCCGTTGTACCAAATAAACACCATTATAAATATCAAAAAAAATAAACGATTATTACTTTTGACAAAAGATAAAATTGAGACTAATACTAAAATTAATCCTATTAAACCATACCCTAATAACAAATTAAAGATATCATTATGACAATGTATATCAACATTAATTTCTTTTAAAAAAATTGCTCTTACTATATCCATTGAAGCGCCAAATAGTTTTTTTGAGAAATCAAAATTGTTATAGTATCTGCATGCGATTTCAACATAAAGTTCCCTTCCATTTGAAACTGATCCGCTTTCAGCCGAAGCTATTGTTTTTGATAAAAAAGGGATATTTTCTAACCAACCGGCATAATACGCTAGAGCGAATAAGAATACGCAAAATAAAATAATCGCATAAATTAATTTCTTTTGTTCCTTATTTAAAGATTTAGCATACAAAATTTCAAATAATATAATAACTAAAACTGCCAAAAATGCAGTCCTAACTTGAGTTAATAATAATGATACAAATAATATACTTAAAACAATTATATTTTTTAAAGAAAATTTAAATGCAACCCAATTTATTATCAAATAAAATATTAACTCATATGACAACGTATGCGACAAATTATAAGGTCCAAATAATACTTTATAAGTTTGATATGAACTAAATATATCATACCCTTTACCATAGAAAAGGCTCACAAATAATAATCCAAGGTAAATTAATGTACTAATCTTAATAACACTTTTTAGCTCATAAAAATAGTTTTTAAAACTTTTCGGCGACGGTGAGAAGAATAAAACAACAATTAAAAAAAAGACGCCATAAAAATCTTGGTGCGTCACATAATATAATCCATAGCATACATAATTAAATGCAAATATTATGATAAGCAGTAAAATTTTAATTAAATCAATAACAACATTAAAGCGACATAATGAATTAATAATTAATAATACAGAGATTAAACAATAATAATATAATATATAGTCAATTTTAAATAATGATAATGCTGCATTAACACACGGTAAAAACAATGCTAAACAAAAAATCAATTTTTCAATATTAAGTTTAGTTTTCTCATAATGAAAAGTTTTTACTAATATTTTATCCATATTACAAATTACTTTCTTATAAATCTAATAAATTTTACAAACAAACTATTTCCGAAGTAAGTCATTAAGGCATAAACTTTTCTTTTTAAGCCTGCCTTGCGATATTTAATAACCGGGCCACGTATCTTTAAAATTTTTACCCATATTGCATCAAATAAATCTTTATATTCTTGTCTATTTATTAATGGTAAAATACTAACATATGAATCAAATTTCCTACATGACCCGATATCTTCCAAATCTTTATATCTATTAAGTACTGCATCAACCATTTCCTCACAAAAAATTACGCCATCAATTCTTCTTTTATCGAATTTACCCTGACGTAAAATCGATCCATTCCTTATTAAGTAATTATATAAAGGCTTATTACCATAAGCTATTATTTTACTTTTAAAAAATAGTTTATATGTGGTAGCGACATCTTCAAAAATTTTCCCGACAGGATATCTAACATCTTTAAACAATGAAGTTTTATATAACTTTGCCCAAGCTGAATTAGAAAACTTTTTGCTACTCAACAATTCAAAAATTGCTTCTTTTTGAGTCATTAATGTTTCTATGTATTTTCCATCTTTTATTTTAATAATGCTTTTTTCACTAACTACTTTATAAGAACATATCGAAATATCAGCATCATATTTCTTAGCTAAATTATATAGATATTCAATATAGTTCTCATCCACAAAATCGTCACTGTCGATAAAAGTAACATAGGCCCCATTAATAACATCTAATGCAACATTTCTGGCATCGGATAAACCTCCGTTATTTTTATGAATGACTTTGATTCTTTTATCAATGGATAAAAATTTATCACATATTATGCCACTTGAATCTGTAGAACCATCATCAACTAAAAATATTTCAATATTTGAATATGTTTGAGAAATAATATTTTCAATGCACTTGTTTAAATACTGCTCTACATTATATACTGGCACTATTACGCTTATCAATTCATTCATAATATTAAAACCTGTATTAGTTATTATACAACCTAAATTTGATTAAGAATTTTTTAATTGTCTGCTTTAAGCTTTGCTTAGGATATAATTTGCAAATAATTTTATTATATTTTATGCCTTCTGATATGCCTTTAAAAAACTGATCTCTACTTTTAGGTATGTCGGATGGCGATTGCAATTGTTTATTAGCCAATATCGCTTTTTCCAATTCAACATTATGAAGCACTAAATTTGAATTATTTATTAAATCAATACCCTTATGGGTTTGACATAAAATTAAAGAAATCCCTTTGTTTGCTTCGCTGCTTGATAATTCTGTACCCCAAGAATCACCCAATGTTATGTCTGATACCCTATCTAATTTCGCATATTGACAAAGATAACAATTTTGCGTATAACACAATCCATTTAAAAAAGAGATAAGATAGCTATCAGTAATCCCCGTAGTTTCAACACCTTTAAAACCGTCGCGCACCTGAAATTTATTTTTAACCCTAAATTTAATATCTTTTATATCAATTGTTGATAACTTATACTGTCCTAAGAAATTATCCAAAAGCATGGGTGAAGGCGTACCATGGCAAATCAAATCTATTGTAAACAAATTATCTGATAAGCTCTTGCCTATATATAATATAAGAGCTGATACTTGGCACGGGAGCCCTATAAAAAGCACCTTATTACCTTGCTGTAATAATGCTTTAATTTGTTTATAAACACCTTCAGGATTACTTTTTACATATTTTGAACCAGCAAACTTTATCAAATCTTCTTTATCATTTGTTACTTTAAAAACAAATTGTCCATTTACGAAAACGCAGCTACATACGTATCCACCATTAGCGATAAATGTCCGCATAATAGATGACGCAGCACCTCCAGATGCTCCAATTGCACGAACGCTTTCATCTGATGCCCAGCCCTGATACCACTCAATAGGAGTGTTAAGTTTTATAATATTGTTGTTTTGACATATATGATGACACAGATTACAATTTACACATTTGCCTGCATCGATCTCTGCATTATATGCAGATAGCGTGTCTTTAATAGTGATTGCGCCTTTTGGGCAAATATCTATGCAGGCCATGCATCCAGTGCATTTATTAAGTTCACACACAGTCATCATAAATCAACCTTTAAGCATCTCTGAAAGAATCGCTATTCCCTCTTTTCTTTTTTCATCCAACACTCTATTGGCATATGTAAAATCAATCGGCTTTAAAGCCAAATCCACGTCAGCTTCATTTTGCAAAACCCTATCAGTCAAACCAGTAAGTCGAAGAATACTCATATTCCTCGTGCTTGTTTCTCCGGGAAGAATTTCTACAAATGGAGTATTAAAATTCAGAGCAAATGCCGTACCATGGAATGAATCTGTTATAAGGCATTGAGCATTTTTGATGTATGATAAAAATTCGCTGATATCGGGACAAAATTTAAATTTTCCACCACGAAAAATTTGATGCATTGAAGCAGAAAGACGAATAAGAGGGAGGTTCGCTTTTTTTGCAACAGATTTAGCATATCTGGTTAATCGCTTATCGTTATGAATTTGATATACAAGAATATACTTTTTATTGATAATTTTTGTGTAACCATTCCAATATTGCGAATCCAACATTAGTGTGGGGTCGATTACTTGTTTAGCATTTATCCCCCATGAATTTAAAAGTTGTACAGCACTGTCCTCTCGAACAGCTATTGCTTCATATCTAGATAGCCATTTTTTAAAAAACTCTTGTGTATTCTCATCGAAATTCGTTCTACCAAAACTTGCAGCGAAAGCTATTCTTCTATCACTGTCTTCAGTAAATGAAAGAAAATAGGCACTGTCATATTCACCATTCATTACAGGCCCCCACACCTGGTCACTTCCTGTAATATATATATCGGCAATAGGTTTATTTTGTTTTAACTCATTAATATTTGAATACAGCATTGTGAGATTCAAATATTTGCTGCACATAACCGAAAATTTTCTACCAGATAAAATTGCCCAAGGTTGACGCAAGCTAAGGTAAATAATGCGCTTTAAAAAATTATTATTGAAATTAGGTTTTTGCTTTAAAAGTGTCTTCTCTGCGTTTTTATATTTTTCGTCTGTACGAATATAATTAATTATTTTACAATCTAAATATAGATTTCGAAGTATATCTAGCGTCGCGATTGATTGAAGCAGTGATCCATAATTTGTTATTGCATGCCTAGTAATGACTACCGCTTTCATACTAATTAACCCTCATTTATGGCTACTTATAATTTTAAATAATAATTTTCTAAAATAGTATGCGCTGTTTTTATATCATACCTACTGTTTATAATATCCTCTCGATTGTTTGTTCGAGAAGTATTATTTGATACAGAGATTACTTCATTTGACCAAACCTCTGGTGACTTGTCCAATCCTATGAATTTAGTTTTGTGATTGAACTTTACCTCGCTTGGAGTATTATCTGAAAAGATACAAGGCAAATCAGCGAATTGTGCCTCAACGCCGACAACCGGAATTCCTTCAAAGAGAGAGGGGAGGACAAACACATCCATCGCCTGATAAAGCTCACTTACATCACTTCTGTTGCCAAGAAATTTAACTTTATCCGTCAAACCCAATTCGTTAACCTGAGTTCTTACTTCCTGCTCTTTATCACCAACACCAACTAACAATAATATTGAATTTGGTTCTTTTTTCAAAATTTCATTGAATATTTTTATCAGAAATTTATGATTTTTCTGATATGAAATTCTTCCTACATGTCCAACTACAAACTTGTTTTCAAGATCAAGTTCTGCTCGTTTCTTGTCTCTTATTTGTTGATTGAAATAAAACTTTTCAGCCTCTACTGCATTTGGTATAACATCAAAATGCCTATTACCAAAAAGAAATTTTCCCGCTTCATATCCACAAGCCAGCCTGTTTGTTGCTACACTATTTATGCGCATTTTAAAATACATTTTTAATATATACTTAAAATCTTTATCTACAGACGTATTATGGCTATGAGCAATTCTTATAGGAACACCAGCATTTTTTGCTGCCTTTAAAGGAAGATAACTCATTGTATCAATATGCGAATGAACTATCTTATACTCAGGATGTTCAGCAAAAAAGTTTTTCATCCATTTAAAATATTTGGGATATTTCTGGGGATAAAGCCTTGGAGCGTAATATACTTTACCACCCATTGAAATTATTTCTTCATCGTAATCACTTTTATTCGGACGATGCGTCAAAAAATCAAATTGTATCTGCGACCTGTCAATATGCCTGTAATAATTCATAAGCATAGTTTCAAGCCCGGCACGGTGCATATCGTTAACACATTGTAGAATACGTATCATTATTATCTCTTATAAACTTCAATAGTTTTTTCAACGACTTCGTCCCAAGTATAGGGGATTACCATATTGCTGTGCGTCGTAAGATTAAGGCTTAATATCTTCTTTATCTGATGACGCAATCTGTCAACATCGCCGCGGCGGAAAACATAGCAATTTTCGTTAATAACTTCTGTATTTTCAGGTATATCTGAAACAAGGCAAACATTGCCGTATGAAAGAGCTTCCAAAAGGCTCATGGGCATACCTTCAATATCCGAAGGCAACACGTACAGATACGCATTTGAATAAAGCTCGTACAGCTCCTGCCCCTGCACAAACCCCGTCATTATAATAGATTTGTCTCCCTCGCACATTTTGCAGATACTTTCATAGTACTCGTCGCTGTGTGAAGAACCACCTGCAATTACCAGCTTTTTTATCGTACCCGTCTCTTCAACAACTTTTTTCCATGCTTCTATAAGATAATGAAGACCCTTTTCCGGCACAATTCGCGCAAGGAAAAGTATGTAGTCGTTAAAACCAAGCCCATACTTTTGCTTTATTATTTCAGGCGAGTGAAGCTGAGGCGTCTGTATTCCGTTTGGAATATATTTCGTATCTCTTCCGTAAGTGCCTTTGAAGTAAGTTTTATTATTATGAGATAAAACTATTATTTCGTCGGCGTACTTGACGGCTTTCTTTTCACCTGAAAGCAGAATTTTTGCGGCAAGACCGCCCCATTTACCCCTTTGCCAGTCTAGTCCATGAATGGTAACCACCACTTTCGCGCCATTGCGCTTTTTCTTTTTTGGCAAAAGATTGAGAAAAAAACAAGGTCCTTCTGCATGATAATGAACTATATCCGCCTGTCCTTTTTTCATCATCTTTCTCGCTTTTAACGTAGCAAAAAAGGCATAGACAATAGCATCGAGCGAACGCTTATTGACTGTAAATATATTTTCAACCTTACAGCCTTTATACTCTGAAATAGGTTCGTATTCCTTGCGCTTGCGGTTAAAGAGAGTAACCTCATGTCCCAGCGCCGCCATTCGCGTTGCAAGGTTTTCAACCACTATTTCTACGCCACCCTCTCTCGAAGGGACGTACTTGTGCCCGATCATTAATATTTTCATGAGAAGTCCCTTGTGAACTTTTATATCTTTACAAAAAATTTAAATGCATAATAGCGGCAGAGGTTGACTTTTTAAACCTTTGTCGCATAATCGCATTTGTTATATTTTGTAAATTACCTGACTGAATTATAACATAGGTAAAAATTAAAAGCAATAATATTGCCGAAATAATTATAAATACGGACTATTGTTGATTGTTTTTATTTGCTACTGATTGTATCTGTCAATTTTATAGGTATTTTACATACAATTTAATTACAAATATAAAATGCATATTTCGTTATAGGCATATTGGTACTTAATAAATATAATTATCCGACAGTGAGGAGGGCATTATTTTGCCCTCCCCACTGTCACTATTAAAGTAATTTTACAATTTATTTTATATACAATAACTAACAATTATTTGAGGATTTGTATG
>ULSO01082299.1_pt1 | contig 29069 bp, 28 predicted proteins | sample 1956701 | NCBI WGS metagenome assembly ULSO01 (sample SAMEA4835708, study PRJEB28245) | human gut metagenome | biome: gut microbiome; material: fecal sample | place: Denmark | collected 2008 | reverse complement strand
CAGCCGTGCGCGTTCCGCGCACGGCTGTTTGTTTATTGCATTTTAAAGATTTTTGAACTGATAGTTGTAAAGTTCCTTGTAAATTCCGCCGAGGGCGATAAGCTCTTCGTGCGTGCCGCGCTCGGCAATTCCTCCGGGGGTTACAACGATAATTTCGTCGGCGTTCTTTACGGTTGAAAGTCTGTGCGCGACGACGATAGTCGTTCTGCCCTGCGAAAGGGAGTTGAGCGCGTCCTGAATGAGCATTTCCGTCGCGTTGTCGAGAGCGCTCGTCGCTTCGTCGAGGATGAGGATGGGGGGATTTTTTAAAAAAGCCCTCGCAATCGAAATGCGCTGTTTCTGTCCGCCCGAAAGTTTAATGCCGCGCTCGCCGACGTTTGTGTCGTAGCCTTCGGGCAGGCTCATTACGTAGTCGTGAATGTTTGCGCGCTTCGCCGCCTCGATAATCTGCTCTTCGGTGGCGTCGAAATTGCCGTAGGCGATATTTTCCCTTATGCTGCCGTTGAAGAGGAATACGTCCTGCTGAACTATGCCTATGTTGCTGCGCAGCGACTTTCTCGTAACGTCGCGTATGTCTTTTCCGTCAATCGAAATGCTGCCTTCGTCTATTTCGTAAAACCTCGGTATGAGGTGGCAGAGCGTCGTCTTGCCTCCGCCCGAAGGTCCGACGAGGGCAATCGTCTTGCCCGCGGTAATATTGCACGAAAAGTCGGAAATTACCTTGGGCGAATTTTCCTCGTTCTTATAGCTGAAACTTACTTTGTCAAAGACAATGTTGCCCCTGAGCCTTCCGCAGTCGATTGCGTTAGGACTTTCGGGTTCGGTGGGTCTGTCCATTATGTCGCAGAACCTGTTGAAGCCCGTAAGTCCCTGCTGTATCTGCTCGTATATAGTCGTGAGCGTCCATATCGGGTTGCTGAAAGTCGAAACGTACAGCACGAAAGCCGTGAATTCGCCCGCGTCTATAAGGTCGTAGTAGAAAAACAGTCCGCCCGCGAGGATTACGGCAAAATACATAAAGTCGAGCAAAAAGCGCATGGAGGAGTAGTACTGCCCCATAACTTTGTATTGCTTTGCTTTGCAGTCGGCGAACGCCTGGTTGCCGTGTTCGAATTTAACCCTCTCGTGGTCTTCGGCTACATACGCCCTCGCAACCCTTATGCCCGAAACCGCGCTTTCGACGTCGCTGTTTATTTCGCCCTGCACCACGCGCATCTCGTCGTAAACGTCGATGAATTTTTTGCGCATTATGCAGGTATAAATAATAATCAGCGGCACGAGCGCGAGAATAATTAAGGTGAGGTAAACGTTGTAAGTAAACATCACTGCGAGCGCGCCTATTAAAGTTACTATCGATAAAAGCACGTCCTCGGGTCCGTGGTGAGCCAGCTCCGAAATTTCAAAAAGGTCGTTTGTAAGCCTGCTCATTATTACGCCCGTCTTATTCTCGTCGAAATAAGAAAGGGGCATGGCTTCGAGGTGGTTGAAAAGCTCGCTTCGCAGCGTCTTTTGTATGCGCAGACCCACAACGTGTCCCCAGTACTGCAAAAAGTAATTAAGCCCCGCTTTTATTATGTAAAAAACCATGAGTGCGAGCGCGCTTACAATCAGCCATACGAGCAGTTTGTTGGGCACAAAGTTGTTTATTATTTCGCCCGTAACATAGGGGTATATAAGGTTGAACACCGAAATGAGCGTGGCGCAGATTATGTCCGCTATAAAAAGTTTTAAGTGCGGTCTGTAATAAGGAATAAAGCGTCTTATCAGACCTTTTTTGAATTTTTCCTTCTCCATAGCAACGATTATATCATTTCGTCTTATTTAAATCAACTTTAAAACGACAAAAAATGCGGTCTGCGCGCGCAGACCGCAAAAAATTTATATAATGTTTTAACTTACAATAAAATATTTAAAATGCGTTAAAAAATTATCCGCCCGTTATGGCTTTTAAAATGAGACCGAAAACGAAAGTCGCCACTGCGCCGACCAGGGCGAGAGCAATTCTGAACGCTGCGTCGCGCTGTCTTTGCCGCCTTTCCCTGCGGAAGTTCATGCCGCTTTCTTTCAGGTTTATCACATACATTTTTTCGCCCTTTCGGCTGGAAGTGATGAGGTCGAAATATCCGTCCGAATGGAGCGCGCACAGCGCTTCTTCCACGCCGTCGGGCGTAAATTTTTTTCTCGGCGGAAGAATGGAAAGAATTTCCGTCGCGGAGACAAGGCAGCCGTCTGTGCCGTCGCACAGGCTGTAAACGGCGTTCATAACGTCGCTTTCGTATTTAGAAAGCATTGACTATCAGCCCGCATAAAAAACTTCCTGCCGCCCCGCCCGCAAATGCGAGAGCGAAAGCCGCGGCGAGCAACCTGCCAAAACGGGGTTGGGCGCGCGCCTCTTCGGCGGAGGGGGCAGTATTCTGCTGTTCGGGTTCGTAAATTTTCAGTCCCATTATGCAGAAAACGTTGCCCTTTGCGTACTTTACGTCCGCATAGCCGCCTTTTGTCAGCTTTTTGAGTACGGCTTCGAGGGTTTCGCGCGTTCTCTCGCTTTCTGGTAGAACGTCCAAAAGCTCGTCCTCGTAAAATATGCCGTAACCTTCGCGCGTAGATGAATAAATTTTATCGCTTATCAGCCTGCACAATTCTTCCACACTATAAATAATGAGGAAAAATCTGTTAAATTATACTTAATGCCGCTTATTTGACGGCGGCATAAACGGCAGCGCCTATGAAAAAGAGCAGGACGGCGGCGAAAAGCACGTATGCGCATATCCGCACGACTTTGCACGCCGTAAAAGTGCCGTGCTTTTTCTGTGCGTTGAGAAAAGCTGCCGCGGCGAGGCTGCACAGCGCCGAAGCTATCATAAAATAAACTCCGCCCGTAACTGGCAGGGGAATGAAAGCCAGAATAAAAGTTATCGCGGAAATTATCGTCGCGACGAGCGCGCAGAAAAAAGCCGTTCTGTTGCCGTCGGGCGCAGGGGTCGGCTGCAAGCCGCCTTGCCCCGACTTTTCGTCGCCTATAATGTCGTCGTTGTTCGTCTGATTAAAAGAATAGTTTTTATTTTTCTTCATCTGAAAGTTCCCTGTGCGCGCAAGGCAGCACGTTGATTGAGGTGTATTCGTTGTAGGTAACAAATCCGGGGTGCGACTTCGGCGGTTTTTTAACGTTCTTTCTCGCGGTAAAATCGACGGCGACTTTGTCCTTGTCGCGAGCCTCGGAATAGTACGCGCAAATTTCCGCAGCCTTCAAAATTACGTCGTCGGGCACAGCTTTTCCTTCGGTTATTATACCGACGTGGGAGGAGTGGAACCTGCGCGTGTGCAGCCATATGTCGTCGGGCGAAAGGCTCTTTATAAGCCTGTCGTTCTGGGCATTGTTTCTGCCAGAAACAATGGTAAATCCGCCCGTTTTATATACCCTGAAAGGCGACGGCTGTGCGATCTTTCTGCGCTTGTCGTCGGTCTGTTTTATCAGGCCTTCCGCGGCGAGTTCGTCCGCAGTTTCTTTAAGGTCTTCAATGCATTCGGCGGCACATATGCTTGAATTAATCGAGTTTAAGTAGTCGTATTTAAGCCTAATTTCGTCGCGCTGCGATGTGAGAGCGACGAGCGTTCTTTTGAGTTTAGCGTACTGCCTGAAATACTTTTGCGCGTTCTGCGAAGGCGTAAGCTGTCTGTCGAGCGCAATGGAAATTTCGGGCGAGTTTTCATCGTAGTAGTTGACGGCGTTGAAGCTCGTCATGCCGCGCTCCAGCCTGTAAATGTTGGCTGTGATGAGTTCGCCTTTGAGCCTTACGGTTTCGGCTGTCTGACATTCCAGAAGTTTGCTCTCTATCTGCGCAAGCCTTTTTTCTGCCTTCTTGATTGCGGATTTCAGCGCGGATAAAAGTTTTCTTTTCTGTTCTTCGAAGGTCTGCTTTTTATAAACAGCGGCGTAATAATCTCTCTGCGCCGAAAGAACGTCGGGATAGCGTTTTGCGCTCCCGTCAACGCTCCGCACCTTGAAATCGCGCGGTTCGCCCTTTTCGTCAAACGTAATGCAGGGCGCGCTCTCGTCGCCGTTGAAATATCCGAAAACCTGTTCCGCCGTAATGCCCTCGCCGAATGTTTCAACCATTTCGAGTGCGGTGGAGTAGGCTATGCCGCCTATCGCAGAACTTATAAAGGTTGCGGCGTCGCCCGATTTGTTTTCAAACGCTGCCTTAATTGCGCTAAGATCTGTGGGGTCGGCTTTGTCCTGCGGGGCGGGAAGTGTGTATTTAGCGCCAGAAAAAAGTATTCTGCGCGTATTCTCTTCGAGCGAAGTCTGTTTTACTGCGCCGAGAATTATTCCCTTTTCCACGAGAATTATATTGGAATATTTGCCCATAATCTCGCAGTAAAGCGACATTTTGCTGTCCGAAAAGTCGGAAGTGCAAGAAAAATCAATTTTTATTATTCTTTCCGCGCCCACCTCAGATACGTCGGTTATCTGCGCGTTCTGCAAGTGTTTTCTTAAAAGCATGCAGAAATTCGGCGCGACCTGCGGGTTGGGTTTTTCGGTCTGCGAAAGACTAATTCTGTTATTTTTTGCCGAACACGAAATTTCCAGTTTAACAGAGCCCGAACGTGTGTATATAATTAAAGAAAGCTCGTCGCGCTCGGGCATATTTATTTTTGAAATTTTGCCGTCCGTCAGCAGATTTTTAAGTTCTCCTGCTACGCGGCGTAAAGTGTAAGCGTCCTGCGGCATTGACCGCTCCTTGCAGTTTTTTCGTAAATTTTTTAAACCATTATATATTAAAAATTTTTAATTGTAAAATAATTAAAGCGTCGTCAAAACGCTTTTCAAAATAAAATACTTGTGCTAAAATGAGTAAGTTGAAATTATTACCAATGTTTTTAGGAGAATAAAAATGAAGTACACTTCACAGGCGGCTGAAAAGAGCACCGTAAAACTCACTATCGAATTTTCAAAGGAGGAGTGGGACAACGCGGTAGGCGAAGCTTATAAGAGAACGCGCGGCAAGTTTGCCGTTCCCGGATTCAGAAAGGGCAAGGCTCCCAAAGCCGTAGTCGAAAATTATTACGGCAAAGGCGTATTTTTCGACGAAGCGTTCAATGTGCTCTATTCCGAGCATTATCCTTCCATTCTCGACAAAGAGAAGGAAAATTTTACCGCAGTAGGCGACCCCGAACTGTCGGTTGACGACATTGCGGAAGAGAGAGTGGTCATGACGGCTACCGTTCCCGTAAAGCCCGACGTAAAGATAGGCGCATACAAGGGTCTCGACATCAAAAAGCACGTTTACACCGTTTCTGACGACGATGTAAAGAAAGAAGTAAATAAAATTCTCGACAGAGAGGCAAAGAGCGTTGAAGTTACCGACCGTCCCTGCGCAAACGGCGACACGGTAAATATCGACTTCTCAGGTTCTGTCGACGGCGAAAAGTTCGCCGGCGGCACGGCTGAGGAATACGACCTCGTTCTCGGTTCGGGCGCGTTCATTCCCGGCTTCGAAGATCAGGTTTGCGGAATGAAGGTGGGAGATAAAAAGGACATCACCGTAAAGTTCCCCGAAGATTACCAGGCAGAAAATCTCCGCGGCAAGGAGGCTGTTTTTGCCATTCACCTCAACAAAATCACGGGTAAGGAACTTCCCGAGCTGACCGACGAATACGTAAAGAAGCACACGGGCAGCGAAACGGTCGCAGATTATACGGCAAAGGTAAAGGAGCGCCTCGAAAAGCAGGCTGAAAACCGCGGACGCGACGAAACCGAAAACGCTATAATCGAAGCTATATGCAAGACGGCGGAATGCGAAATTCCCGACGCCATGATACAGCGCGAAATCGACAGAATGGTACAGGATTTCAGCTACCGCCTCATGTACCAGGGCATCAAGCTCGAAGAATATCTCAAATATATGGGTCAGACGATGGAGCAGTTCCGCGCACAGTTTGCCGACCAGGCTCGTTCGCGCGTTCTTTCCCAGCTCGTTATCGATAAGATAATAAGGGAAGAAAACATCTCCGCAACGGCAGAAGAAATCGACGCGAAGATTGCTGAACAGGCTGCATCCGTAGGCAAGACGGCAGAAGAATACAAGAAGAGTATCGATCCCCGTCAAACTGAATATATTACAAACGATATAGTTGTTACAAAGCTCTTCGCATTCCTCGAAGAGAACAACAACATGACCGAATAAGCCATCTTTGGCTGTGGGATAAAACCCTTGCGGGGCGGCTGAACATAAAAGGTCGCCCCCTTTTCATAAACGGCGCACGCCGTAAAAGGAGGCATAACATGCAAAAAGAAAGAGGGGCACTCGTGCCCTATATCGTCGAGCAGACTTCGCGCGGCGAGCGTTCCTACGATATCTATTCCAGACTACTCGAAGACAGAATTATATTTTTAAGCGGCGAGATCGACGACGCAACCGCCAACACGGTTGTAGCCCAGCTCATTTATCTCGAAGCAAAGGACCCTTCAAAGGACATTTCGCTCTATATCAACAGCCCCGGCGGCTCAGTTTCCGCGGGACTTGCAATCTATGATACGATGAACTACGTCAAGTGCGACGTATCCACCATCTGCATAGGCATGGCGGCTTCGATGGGCGCGTTCCTCCTTTCGAGCGGCGCAAAGGGCAAGAGATACGCTCTCCCCAACAGCGAAATAATGATACATCAGCCTCTCGGCGGCGCGCAGGGTCAGGCGAGCGACATCAAAATCGCTGCGGAGCATATTTTAAAGACAAAGGCAAAACTCAATAAAATTCTCGCGGAAAATTCGGGAAAACCCGTCGAAGTCATCGAAAAGGACACCGACAGGGACAATTTCCTCTCCGCGCAGGAAGCGCTCGATTACGGACTTATCGATAAAGTGTTTTATAAAAGATAATAATCGGGCAAAATATAAATAAAAAACATCACAGGGGGCGCATTGTCGCCTCCGGGACGGAGATACAATGAAAGAACAACACAGGTTTTGTTCGTTCTGCGGTAAGCCCGAGGACATGGTCAAAAGGCTTATTTCGGGACAGAACGGCGCATATATCTGCAACGAATGCGTGGAAATATGCGAAGATATGATAAAGGATACCGAAGATAACGTTTCCGAGCCCGTTCCCCTCAAAAAACCGGCGGAAATCAAGGCGGAGCTCGATAAGTATATCGTCGGTCAGGACGAAGCCAAAAGGGTGCTTTCGGTCGCCGTTTATAATCACTACAAGCGCATAAACAATATAGGCAAACAGCAGGATGACGACCTTTCGGACGTCGAGATAGAAAAGAGCAACATACTTTTGCTCGGACCCACGGGTTGCGGCAAAACCTTGCTCGCACGTACTCTCGCGCGCATCCTCAACGTGCCTTTCGCCACTACGGACGCAACCACCCTCACCGAGGCGGGCTACGTCGGCGAAGACGTCGAAAATATCCTTTTAAAGCTCATTCAGAACGCCGATTACGATATGGCAAAAGCCCAGCGCGGCATAATTTATATCGACGAAATAGATAAAATCGCGCGCAAGGGCGAAAACGTTTCCATAACGCGCGACGTATCCGGCGAAGGAGTACAGCAGGCGCTTTTAAAAATAATCGAAAGCACGGTTGCAAACGTTCCTCCTCAGGGCGGCAGAAAGCATCCCCAGCAGGAATGCCTGAGAATAGACACAACCAATATTCTTTTCATCTGCGGCGGAGCGTTTGTCGGACTGGATAAAATAGTCCGCGCTCGCAGGGACACCACGACGCTCGGCTTCGGCGGCGACGTCAAAAAGGATGACGGCGAGGGAGTATATGAAATGCTCTCCGACGTCAAACCTCAGGACCTCACCAAGTTCGGACTTATCCCCGAATTTGTCGGTCGTGTTCCCATAGTCGTTGCGCTTCATCCTCTCGACGAGGAGGCGCTCGTCAACATTCTCACCAAACCCAAGAACGCAATAATCAAGCAGTATCAGAAACTCATTGCGCTCGACGGCGTAAAACTTACGGTCGATGAAGGCGCGGTCAAGGAGATTGCAAACACCGCAATCAAGCTCAAGACCGGCGCGAGAGGATTGAGGACGATAATAGAAGGATTTATGACTTCGGTCATGTATAAAATTCCTTCCGAGCGCAACGTAGAAGAAGTGATTATCACCCGCGACTGCATAAGCGGAAAGGCTGAACCCACAATAATTTACAAGCGTTCGGCATAACTAAAAAAATTAACATTGATGCCGCAATATGCGGCAACCAAACAGACTTTAAGGGGAAAAGCGTTATGTTTAGCTTTTCCCCCATACTGTATTATAAAGGCATTTCCGTCCGCAATTCTGCGGCGGAAGCAAAGGGGTGCATTATGGCAAACGAAAGAACACAGCTTCCCCTCGTCGCGCTACGCGACAAGGTGGTTTTCCCCAATATATCCACAGGTTTCGACGCGGGCAGAATGGCAACGCTTTACGCCATCCGCACGGCAACCGACGCTGACAGAACTATTTTTGTCTGCGCCCAGACAGATCCTGCGCTCAACGAGGTTTCCCCCGAAGATTTGTATGACGTCGGCACCGTCGCGCGCATCGAGCGCGTCGCGCCCATTTCGGGCGACAGACTGCGCATAACCTGCCGCGGACTTTACCGCGCCCGCGCTCTCTCTGTCTATGAACAGGACGGCGCACTTCACGCCACGGTCGAAAGAATGCCCGTCGAACACACCGACCCCGCGTTCGAAGAGGCATATTTCAGAACGGCAAAGGGCATTCTTCACGACATAGCGCAGTCAGACGCGCGCTTTTCCAAGGACGGGGCGCAGCGCATAGACGCCTGCACCGACCCCGAGCAGTTCATATATATCGCGCTCGAGGGTTTGCAGCTCAAGTGCGCCGAACAGCAGCAGATTTATCAGAACGTCAAGCTCGTGGATATGTTTTCCGCGCTCGATAAAAAGCTCAACGACGAGCTTGAAATCGCCCGTCTGGAGCGCAAAATTCAGGGCGTGGTAAGGCAGAACATAGAAAAAAATCAGAAAGAATATTACCTCCGCGAACAGCTCAAGGCGATACACGCCGAACTTGGCGACGACGAGGACGAGCGCGCCATGCTCGAAAAGAGCATAAAGGACAAGCACATGCCCGAAGAAGTTGAGGAAAAGGCTTTAAAGGAGCTTTCCAGAATGTCGCGCATGCAGTCGTCCTCGCCCGATTACAATGTTTTAAGGACGTACCTCGACTGGCTCATCGACCTCGAGTGGAATTACGCCACGGAAGATACTCCCAACCTCGACGACGCCGTCAAAATTTTAAATGAAGACCATTACGGTCTGGAAAAAATTAAATCGAGAATAACCGAGTACCTCGCGGTTCTCAAACTTACAAATTCCCTCAACGCGCCCGTTCTGTGCTTTGTCGGTCCTCCCGGCGTCGGCAAGACGTCGATTGCAACTTCGGTTGCCCGTGCTCTCGGCAGAAAATTCGTGCGTATGTCGCTCGGCGGCGTGCGCGACGAGTCCGAAATAAGGGGACACAGAAAAACTTACGTCGGCGCAATGCCGGGAAGAATTATTTCCGCGCTTAAAAATGCGGGCTCGGTCAATCCCGTATTCCTTCTGGACGAGATAGACAAGCTCTCCTCCGACGCCCTCCGCGGCGACCCCGCGAGCGCCCTTCTGGAAGTTCTTGACCCCGCGCAGAACAACACTTTCCGCGACAGATATCTCGAAGTGCCCTACGACCTTTCCAAGGTGCTCTTCATAACCACCGCCAACAGCGTAGAGACCATTCCCGAACCTCTTCTGGACAGAATGGAGCTCATACGCATAGAGGGCTATACGCAGGAAGAAAAGAGGGAGATTGCAAAGCGCTACCTCGTGCCCAAGCGCAGACAGGCGAACGGACTTTCCGAAAAGGACATAGTGTTTGAAGACGACGGCATCGACGCCATTGTCGAAAGCTACACCCGCGAAGCGGGCGTGCGCGAACTCGAGCGAATGATTGACGCCGTCTGCCGCAAAGCTGCCGTGGGCAAGGCGAAGGGCAAAAAGCGAAAAGTAAAAGTTACCCGCGAAAATCTTGCCGAAATGCTGGGCGCGCCCAGATACGAGCGCGACGGCATGCTCGAAAAGGACGAAGTAGGCGCGGCGACGGGGCTCGCGTGGACGGCTGTCGGAGGAACGACGCTTACAATCGAAGTGTCGGCAATGCACGGCAAGGGCGAAGTGCTTTTAACTGGTAAGCTGGGCGACGTCATGAAGGAGAGCGCCCGCGCGGCGATAAGCTATATAAGGGCAAATTCCGACGAATACGGCATACCCGAAGATACGTTCGATAAGACAGATATCCACATTCACGTGCCCGAAGGCGCAACGCCCAAGGACGGACCTTCTGCGGGAATTACAATGGCTACGGCAATTCTTTCCGCATTCACGCACAAGCCCGTGCGCAGTTCGGTCGCCATGACGGGCGAAATCACTCTCCGCGGCAAGGTTCTGCCGATAGGCGGGCTTAAAGAAAAGGCTCTCGCGGCGTACCGCATAGGCATACGCGACGTAATAATTCCCAAGGACAACACAAAGGACCTCGAAGAAATTCCCGAAAGCCTCAAAAAAGAAATAAACTTCATTCCCGTCTCTGACGTCGATACCGTGTTCAGAACGGCGATTGTAAATCTCTGACGCCATGAAAATCACAAAAGCCGAATTTATTACCAGCGCGGCGACAAAAGCGCAATTCATAACCTCGGATAAACCTATAATTGCCGTAAGCGGGCGTTCAAACGTCGGCAAGAGCAGCTTTATAAACATGCTTGCGAGCCGCAAAAAACTCGCAAGAGTATCCCAGCAGCCTGGCAGAACGCGCCTTATAAATTATTTCGATTTCGGTTCGTTCATTCTTGCCGACCTCCCCGGGTACGGTTTTGCAAAGGTAAGCAAGCAGGAAAAGGCTAAATGGGCAAAGATGCTCGACGACTTTTTTGCTGAAAAGGAAAAAATTTCGCGCGTTTTCGCCCTCTGCGACATCCGCCACGCGCCCACCGCCGACGACAGGGACATGGTTGCGTACCTCTACTATAACCTAATTCCTTTCACGATTATAGCGACCAAGGCGGACAAACTTCCCCGCTCGCGCGTTCCCGCCGCATTGGATACGATTGCGGGCGCATTCGGTTGCGGAAAAGGCGATATAATAGTAACCTCCGCCCAGACGCGTCAGGGCTACGATAATGTCCTCGCGGCAATAGAGCGCACAATTTCCTCTTTCTCCGAAAAAATTGCCGACGGAGAGGAGGGTGATGAAGAAGACGACGGTGAGGGCGATGAAGAAGTTTAAATGGCTCTTTGCGCTTTGCCCGCTGATAATTGCATTCTGCTTCGGCGGCTGTATGGAAAAGCAGCTCCCCTTAAAACCTTCAAACGGTGCTGAAAGCGGTGGTGGGCAGTCCCAGTCTCCTGCGGACGACGAAACTTCTGAGCCCGAAAATCCTGTCGGCGACGGACAGACGGAGGATACTCAAACTCCCGACGGTCAACCTATAAAGCCCGACGACGATGACCAGGCGGAAAGCGAGGGCGTCTCTTTCAGTTACTCATTCAGTTTTGCCGACGTCGCAACATATAAAATTTCGGACGGAGAAAAACTTTCCGAAGGCATTTATTCCGACGCGCAAGGCGCGGAAGCAAATATTGTACTTCAAGACTACGATAACGCGCAATATTCAAAATATGCCGTCTTAGAGGAAGGGAATGCAATAAAGGTTACGCTCCCCGCCGACGCGGTGATAACGCTGTACGCAGTCAACATTCATACGCTTTTTCAGAGCGTTGTCGAAGTCCGCGGCGCGCAATTTTATGAAAGTTTCCCAACGTCCTCAAATACCAATGAAAGCGGAGTAAGGAATTCATACGATATATTTTCCTGTAAAGTAAGGAAAGGTGAGTACACCATTTCGTCTCCGAACGGTGCGGGACTTCTATATATTTCGGTAGAAAACGTCAGTTAAATTAAATAAAAGTTAAAGCGACGCGCGGCAAATTCGCCGCGCGGCGCTTAATTTTTTGCCAAAAAACGGCACAAATTTAGTCAATATTGTCATGCAAAGGCTTGCAGGGCAACTTTATTGCAAAAAACACTTGTTATTGTCTTTTGCGTGTGGTACACTATATGTAGTATTATCTTGTATAATGCGCGCGTGTGCGCATCGGGATATGCTAAATTTGTGAGAGAAATTAAATGAAACCGGTCATTACACAGGAAAGGGAAGAGGCGCTTTCTGATTGCGACGCAGCATCTGCCCTGCCGTACGGCGACAATGACGGACAACAACCCGAAAAGGCTGTTGACGCCGATAGCGAAATAAATTGCGATATAAATAGTTCTGACTGCCTTTCGGGCGTGAACACCCAAGGCTGGGGCGACGTGCATGCTCCCGCCCGCCAGAAGACTTTCAGATACGGCTGTTACAGATTTTTCAAGCGCGCGACAGATATCTTTGTGTCCGCGCTCGTCATGATTGTTTTCAGCTGGCTTTTTATAATTCTTTGCATAGCCGTCAAACTCAGCGACGGCGGCAAAGTCATTTATAAGCACAAGCGCGTAGGCAAGAACGGCAGACCAATTTACATATCAAAATTCCGCAGCATGAGGGAGAATGCCGACAAAATCGAAGATTGTCTCTCGCCCGAACAGCTTGCAGAGTACAAAAGGGAATACAAAGTTGACCGCGATCCCAGAATAACCCCTCTGGGCAATTTTCTGCGCCGCACGTCGCTCGACGAGCTGCCGCAGTTCTGGGATGTTTTCGTCGGCAGAATTTCCTTCGTCGGTCCCAGACCGCTTGTCGAAGACGAGCTTAAATGCAAGTATGGCGAATACGCCGACAAACTTGTGTCCGTAAAGCCCGGGCTTATAGGCTGGTGGGCGGCGAGCGGAAGGAGCAACACGGTTTACGAAACGGGCGAAAGACAGCAAAAAGAGCTCTATTACGTAGACCATTGCAGCACGCTTTTCGACCTTAAAATCATATTCAAGACGGTCGTCGAGGTAATCAGGCGCGACGGCGCAAAGTAATTTGTTTTCGGGTGTGCGATGATAATAACAAAAACGCCTTTCAGAATGAGTTTTTTCGGCGGCGGAACGGATATGCCCAATTTTTTCAACGAGTACGGCGGCGCAGTCCTTTCCACCACGTTCGATAAATACTGCTATGTAAACGTCAGGCACCTGCCTCCGTTTTTCGATTATACCACGGAAGTGTGCTATGCCAGAACCGAGCGCGTAAGCAGCGTTGACGGCATAGAACACCCTCTCGTGCGCAATGCAATGAAAATGCTCGACATGCACGAACTGCGCATAACCTACGAGGCGGACTTACCCGCCCGCACGGGGCTCGGAACGAGCAGTTCTTTCGCGGTCGGGCTTTTGCATGCCTTTCATTGTCTTAAAGGGCAGTATGCGGACAAGCGCTCCCTTGCAGACGAAGCCATTCACTTGGAGCGCACGCTGTGCGACGAAGCGGGCGGCTGGCAGGATCAGATTGCGGCTTCCTTCGGCGGTTTCAACCGCATAAATTTTTCGTCCGATGGTTACGAAGTCGACAGACTTATAATTTCGCCCGAAAGGAAGAAAAAACTCAACGACAGCCTCTTGCTGTATTTTACGGGCTTTACTCGCCTTTCGGCGCAGATACAGCAGGAAACGAACGCGCATATAAAAGATAAAATAACACAGCTCAAAGAGATGCTCTCGCTCGTCGACGTGGCGGAAAAGGTGCTCGTAAGCCGCGACGCGGATATGGACGACTTCGGCCGACTGCTTGACGAAACGTGGAAATTGAAGCGCCAGACGGGAGCGAGAATTTCCACCGACAGCATAGACGGGCTTTATGCAAAAGCCATAAAGTCGGGCGCGCTCGGCGGCAAACTTCTGGGCGCGGGCGGCGGCGGATTTCTGCTATTTTACGTCCGTCCCGAGGATAGAGAGCGCGTAATGCGCGCAATGAACGGGCTTTTGCACGTTCCCTTCGAATTTGAAAACGGCGGCACAAAGGTCGTCTATTACTCGCCCGAAACTTACGACGTCGCCGTCAGCAGGGAAAAATCATGAAGGCTGTGATTGCGGCGGGCGGCAAGGGCACTAGGATAAGTTCGGTTGCTTCGGACATTCCCAAGCCGATGATTGATATCTGCGGCAAACCCGTGCTCGAACGCCAGATAATGTGTCTTGCCTCGCAGGGCATAACCGACCTTATAATAACCGTCGGACACCTCGCCAGCGTCATCACCGACTACTTCGGCGATGGCAGCCGCTGGGGAGTTAAAATAGAATACTACAACGAAAGTCAGCCCCTTGGCAGCGCAGGGGCGCTTTACAAAATAAAGGACAGGCTGGACGGCGATTTTCTCCTTCTCAACGCCGACGCGCTCTTCGATGTGGATTTTGCGCGGTTTATAGCCTATCATAAAAAAAAGGGAGGGCTTGTAACGCTCTTCACTCATCCCAACAGTCATCCTTACGACAGCGGACTTGTCGTAACCGATAAAAACGGCTCGGTCGTGCGCTGGCTTACCAAGGAGGACGACCGCTCGGGTTACTTCGAAAACAGAGTAAACGCGGGCATTCACATAATTTCGCCCGAGGTGCTCAAAGGCGACGTCAACGGTCAAAAAATTGACCTCGACAGACAAATTTTAAAGCCTCTCGCGGGCAGCGGAAAAATGTTTGCATACGACAGCCCCGAATACGTAAAAGATATGGGCACGCCCGAAAGATATTATGCCGTCTGCCGCGATTTCGAAGAGGGAAGAGTGCAGGCGCGCAACCTCAAAAAAAAGCAGAAGGCGATCTTTCTCGACAGGGACGGAACGATAAACAAATATGTCGGCTTCCTCACCGATATCAATGATTTCGAACTTATAGATGGCGTCAGCGGAGCGATCAAAAGGATAAACGACAGCGGATATCTCGCAATAGTCGCGACAAATCAGCCCGTCATTGCCCGCGGCGAAGTCAGCGAAGAGGAACTTCATGAAATTCACGCCAAAATGCAGACGCTTTTAGGCGCGGACGGAGCTTATCTCGACGGCATATATTATTGTCCCCATCACCCGCATAAAGGCTACGCGGGCGAGAGGGCAGAGTATAAAATAGACTGCGATTGCCGCAAGCCCAAGGCGGGCATGCTCTTTAAGGCGGCAGAAGATTTCAACATCGACCTCAGATCGAGCTGGATGGTGGGCGACGGGGAAAACGACGTGCTGTGCGGCAGAAACGGCGGTTGCAGGACGGCGATTATCGGCAAAAACGCCCTTGCAGACATTGAAGGCAACGACCTTGCCGACTGCGTGGATAAAATATTGAGCGGTAAATATGAAAAATAACATACAAATGCACCTCGACACTCTCATAAGTCGCTATCCCGAACTTTCGGCGTGCGCGGACGATATCAAAAGAGTTTACGAAATAATTTCGCACAGCTTTTCAAACGGCGGAAAGTTGCTTATTGCGGGCAACGGAGGAAGTTGCGCCGACGCCCAGCATATAGTCGGCGAACTCATGAAATCTTTCGTGCTCGCCCGCCGCGTGCCCGAAAAACTGCGCTCCGCGCTCATTAAGACGGATGACGAGCGCGGAAAGATCCTTGCGGAAAAACTTCAGGGCGCACTGCCCGCCATGGCGCTTTGCGACGGACAGAGCCTCAATACGGCGTTTACAAACGACGTCGAGGGAGGCGGCACTCTTACGTTTGCCCAGCAGGTTTACGGCTACGGCAAAGAGGGCGACGTGTTTATGGGCATAACCACGTCGGGAAATTCCGAAAACGTGCTTTTCGCCGCCGTAACGGCAAAAGCCGCGGGACTTAAAGTTGTCGCTCTCACGGGCGAGGGCGGCGGTAAAATCGCCTCGCTCTGCGACGGAATAATAAAAGTGCCCTGCCACGAAACTTATAAAATTCAGGAACTGCATCTTCCCGTCTATCACGCGCTCTGCCTGATGCTGGAAGAAAACTTTTTCGGTACGTTATGAAAATTTTACACATTCCAAACTACATGTATCCGCATATCGGAGGAATAGAGCAGACCGCGAGGGACATTCTCAATTCGGTGCCCGAAGGCACTGAACAGCGCGTCATCTGTTTCGGACACGAGCGCGGTGATAAGGTCGATAAGGTGGACGGCGTCGACGTCGTGAGGGCTGATTGCTTTGCAAAAGTCTTTTCGCAGTCGCTGTCGTTTTCGTATGGCAGACTGCTCAAAAAACAGTTTTTGCAATTCCGTCCCGATACGGTAGTGTTTCACTACCCCAACCCGTTCGTGGCGCACATTCTTTTAAAACAACTTAAAAAACATCCCGAATGCCGCCTCATTCTCTGGTGGCACCTCGACATCACGAAGCAGAAACTTTTAGGCAAGTTTTTCAACAATCAGACGGAAAAACTGCTCAAAAGAGCCTGCCGCGTCATAACCACTTCGCCCAACTACATGCACAGCAGTCCTTTCCTTTCGCGCTACGCGCAAAAGTGTACTGTCATTCCCAGCTGCATTAACGGCGAACGCCTTAAAGAGGATAAAAATTCTCTCGCCATCGCAAAGCGCATACGAGAGGAGAATAAGGATAAAATAATATGTTTCGCCGTCGGCAGACACGTCGAATACAAGGGCTATGAATATCTCATAAAGGCATCGGCTATGCTCGGCGACGAATATGCCGTATATCTCGGCGGCGACGGCGAACTGACGGAAAAACTCAAAAAGCTCGCCGAAGGGGACAAAAAAATTAAATTTCTCGGCAGAATATCCGACGAAGAGTTAAAGGCGTACATGTCCGCCTGCGATATTTATTGTTTCCCTTCGATAACCAAAAACGAAGCGTTCGGACTCGCTCTCGCAGAAGCCATGTCTTTCGGCAAACCCGCTGTAACTTTTACGATAGAAGGCAGCGGCGTAAACTTTGTCAATTTAAAGGACGTAACGGGTCTGGAAGTCGAAAACCGCAACGCGCAAGCGTTTGCGGAGGCTATAAAGACGCTCGGCGAGGATAAAAAACTGCGCGCGCGCCTGGGCAAGAATGCCGAAAAGCGCGTGGAGGAGCTGTTCACGTTCGCAAAATTCAAAGAAAACGTCCGTCAGCTTTTTGCCGGATTGGAAGATAAAAACTGATGGAAAAATATAATCTCGCGTTCGTAATCAATTCGCATTATAAAGGTCAGTTTGTCGTAACCTTTTATTCGGTTACAAAAAGCAACCCCGGCGCATCTTTTTGCGTGCACCTTCTCACAAACTCACTGACGCCCGAAGAAAAGTCATATCTTAAAGACATAGTCGTTTCGCTCGGCAGCGAAATAATCTTTTACGACGTCGATGAAAGCGTGTTCGAGGGCTTGCCGAAAATGAGCTACGACAGCGCTTACACCGCCTACGACAAATTGCTCATTCCCTATTACATAAAGACGGGCGGCAAAGTTTTGTACCTCGACTGCGACATTATAGTAAAGGGCGACATAACCTGTCTGTTTGATAGAGAGTATCCCGCGTTTATTTCGGCGGTTTCGGACCTTAGGATAAACGCTAAAAGGCGCGAACACGTAAAAAAGATTACGGGCGGCGATTACGCATATTTCAATTCTGGCGTGATAATGTTCGATTTTTTCCACGCCGAAAAGGTAGTGCCTCTCGATAAAATGATAGATTATATCCGCGAGCGCGGCGAAGATATCCGCTGGCACGACCAGGATATATTAAATCATTTCTACTGCGCGGACTGCACTGTTTTAGAGGAAAAGTACAACTATCACACGACTTATAAAAGCCTTGGCGATTTGTTTTTCCGCAAGGGCGAAAGGGAGGCGGTCATCGTTCACTACGCCAACTGGAAGCCGTGGAAGAGCAACTATATCGGCAAGAGTTACCGCCTTTTTTCAAAGCGTTACAAAGAGTGCGCAAAGAAATGGGGCGTGAATTTTGCAAAGAAGCGCAACATTTTTGCGCAGTTCAAACTCATTTTAAGTTACGTTTTCAGACGCTGAAAATTATGATACCTAAAATTATTCACGCCTGCTGGCTCGGCAAAGGGCAGATGCCCGAGGACCAGAAAAATTACATAGAGGGCTGGAAAAAACTTCACCCCGACTATCAGATAATTTTGTGGGACGACGACGCGTTCGCGCCCTATCTCGATGACAGCCTGTTTGTCAGAGACGCGATAGCTAGAAAGAAGTACGGCTTTTTAAGTGATTATTTCCGCTTTACGGTCTTATACCGCTTCGGCGGCATATATATCGATACCGACGTCGAACTGTTCAAAAATCTCGATTGTTTTCTCGACTGCACCATGTTTATGGGCTTTTTCATAGATTCTTCCATGGGCACGGCGCTCATAGGAAGCGAAAAGGGCAACCCCGTAATGCTCGATTGGCTGGCTCAGCTCGAAAAAGATTACGAGGAAAAGGGCGACTTCACAGTCAGCAACGACTGGATAACGGGGTATTTTTTGAAAAACTATCCCGAATTCAGACTGAACGGCAGAAGGCAGTCCCTTCACGGCGGCATAGAAATTTATCCCAAGGACTATTTCGAGCGCTATCAGATAAACAAAAAGAGCGGGGGCGGCTACGCCGAGCACCATTGCTACGGCTCGTGGAACGACAATAAAAACGTTCCGCTCTACAAGCGCATTTTAAAAAAGATACTCCCCCGCAAACTCATATCCTATTTAGGACACAAGCAGGGTCTGAAACAGAAACCCTATTACGATATCTATAAGGCGCACAAAAAGGAAAAGTAATATGAAAGTTTACGTGGTTACGCATAAACCCTGTTCAAACCCTCTGCCGCCCGACTACGAATATTTTCAGGTCAACGCGGCTAAAAACGAGGTTTTTTACCCGCTTAACGACGCGATAGGCAGCGACAATATATCCGAAAAGAACGAAAATTTCTGCGAACTCACCGCCGCTTACTGGATATGGAAGAACGATAAGACGAACGACATAGTGGGGCTCGCGCATTACAGAAGATTTCTCACGACCAACCGCTTTTCGTCGGACGTAAAATATTACATAACTTCGGCAAAGGCTGAAAAGCTGTTAAAAAAATACGATTTCATCACCACCAAAGAGTACAAGACGGTAAAAACCATAAGGGAACATTTCTCGGAGGAGGTGCTCCGCGAAAAGGACCTCGACACTCTCCGCGAAGTTATAAAAGATATCTGTCCGCAGTATCTCGGCTCATACGACGGCATAATGTCGGGCAGAAAGACCCACCTTTTGAATATGTTCATATGCAGAAAAAAAGAGTGGGACGAGTATTACAGCTGGCTGTTTTCCATACTCGACGAGCTCGAAAAGCGCGTCGATTTGACGGGGTACAACAGCGTTCAGCGCCGTTTTTACGGCTACCTCGGCGAATTTCTATTCGCAGTTTATTTAAGACAGAATAATTGCAGAGTGAAATGCTATCCCGTTCACATAGTGGGCGAAAATAAGTTTTCGACCGCGGTGAGAAAGGTTTTAAGGCTTATAGGCATAAAAACCTGACATAATAATTTACGGTAAAAAAATGTACGATTATCTCATAGTCGGAAGCGGACTTTTCGGCGCGGTATGCGCGCACGAGCTTACGGCAAAAGGCAAAAAATGCCTCGTCATCGACAGGCGCGGGCGCATAGGCGGCAACGTTTACACCGAGAACGTGGAGGGAATTAACGTCCACGTCTACGGTGCGCACATTTTCCATACTTCGGATAAAAAGGTATGGGACTATATAAACGGTTTTGCGGAGTTCAACAATTTCGTAAACAGCCCCATCGCGGTTTACAAGGACGAACTTTACAATCTGCCCTTCAACATGAACACCTTTTCCAAGCTGTGGGGCATTAAAACTCCCGCCGAGGCTATGAAAAAGATAAGCGAAGAGAGGGAAAGGGAGAGTGTTGAAAACCCTTCCAACCTCGAAGAGCAGGCGATTAACCTCGTCGGCAGGACGATATACGAAAAACTCGTCAAAGGTTATACGGCAAAGCAGTGGGGCAGACCCTGCTCGGAGCTTCCCGCCTTCATAATAAAAAGGCTTCCCGTCCGCTTCACCTACGACAACAACTATTTTTCGGACAGGTATCAGGGAATTCCCGTGGGCGGATACACCGCTATAATAGAAAAATTATTGAAAGGCAGCGACGTCCGCCTCGGCTGCGACTTTTTCAAGCACAGAAAAGAGCTTGAAAAAATGGCGGAAAGAATAATTTATACCGGTCAGATAGACGCGTTTTTCGATTATAAGTTCGGCGCGCTCGAATACCGCTGTCTGCGCTTTGAAACGGAGATTTTAAACTGCACCAACTATCAGGGCAACGCCGTCGTAAACTACACTGATTACGAAGTGCCCTACACCAGAATTATAGAGCACAGACATTTCGAAGGCCGCGATTGCACGTCGGACAAAACGGTGGTAACCCGCGAATATCCCTGCTCCGATAAGGGCGCGGAGCCCTATTATCCCGTCAACGACGCCGTCAACGAAGCTCTCTGCGCAAAGTATGTCGCCGAGGCGGAAAAGCTGAAAAATGTCTATTTCGGCGGCAGGCTGGGAAGATATAAGTATTACGATATGGATAAAGTTATTGCCGAGGCGTTGAGCCTTTGCGAAAAACTTTAAAATCGCGTCTGCATATTGTGCAGAGCTGATAGAATATATTACCTTATATAATTTGCCGCATTTGAGCGCAAACTGTATATAGAAAGTCGTAATTTGTAAATTTAAGTCAAATAAATCAATTTTATCCTTGCGCAAGCGGCGCATGTGTGGTAAAATAAAACAGTAAATAAATTGGTAGTGTCGGCTCTGACCGAAATTTTTAAATCCAATGAAAAACAACGAAAAAGATTTTGCGGCGCGCGAAGTCGCACAAGCGTCCGAAGACGCCGTTCAACTTAATAATGGCTCCGTTCAGCCCGTGGTAGTTGAAGAGAGCGCGGCAACCGATGCCGCCGTGCTCGGCAGCTATCGGACGGCTGTCTATAACGACGGAGAATATTTCCGTTGCGCCGACGAGCAGAACTATAAACCGATAAGAAAGAGCGGTTTCAGATACGGCTGTTATCTTTTTGTAAAGAGAATATGCGATATATTGTCTTCGCTGACGGTCATCGTTACATTCTCGTGGCTGCTTCTGATACTCATACTCATAAAGTGGCTGGAAGATTTTTCAAATCCCATTTACGTGTCAAAGAGGGTGGGTAAAGACGGAAAGATTTTCAACTGCTACAAAATACGCACCATGTGCGTGGGGGCGGAGGAGCTCAAGCAGAGCCTTATCGACGCCGGGCTCAACGAAGCGGACGGACCCGTTTTCAAGATAAAAAACGACCCCCGCATAACGAAATTCGGCAAAGTGCTCAGAAAGCTCTCTTTAGACGAGCTTCCCCAGCTTTTCAATATTTTAAACGGCACAATGTCCGTAATAGGACCGCGCCCGCCCATACCCATGGAAGTCGCGCAATATACGCCCTTTCAGATGCACAGGCTGGACGTCAAAGGCGGACTTTTATGCCTGTGGCAGATACAGAAAAACCGCAACTCTGTAAGTTTTGACAAGTGGGTCGAACTCGACATTGAATATATAAAAAATCAGTCGCTCTGGCTGGACACAAAAATTCTGTTCAAGGGCGCGTTTATGGTAATTTTCGACAGGTCGGGAGAGTAATTTTTCCGCTTTGAGAGGCAATGCAAATAATTGTAAAATGAGTGCCTCAATTCTGTTGACACGCGCGTTTGTCGGATATATAATTAAATCACAATTTAAAGTTATTCTTTGGGGCGAGGCGAAATTCCTCACCGGCAGTGATTGCGTTTTTGCGCATAAGTCTGCGACGAAAGTTTTTTAACTTTCCCGATTCGGTGCAAATCCGAAACCGACGGTACAGTCCGGATGGAAAAAGAATTTTTAAAAGCAGTTTCTGCATACTGTCGCCCCGCATTTTGGCGGGGCTTAATTTTTACGGAACAGCTTTTTCTACGCCCCGAAAACTCTATGTTTTCGGGGCGTTTACATTACAAAGAATTGCTTTAAAAATAAATTTTTAAGGAGTTCTTTTATATGGAACAGACAAAAACCGCGGGAAGAGCAAGGTATCTCAACTCAACCCGCATAGCGGTAATTTCAATATTTTCCGCTATCGCAACAATTCTTTACATTTTAAAATTTTCGCTACCCATCTTTCCCAGCTGGCTCGAAATCAACCTTTCGGACATTCCTGCCCTGATAGGTACGTTTGCGCTCGGACCCCTGTCAGGCGCGATAATCGTAGGCGTTAAAATATTGCTCGAACTTTTGCTTACGGGTACTTCTACGATGTTCGTAGGCGACTTTGCCGACCTGCTGCTCGGATGCGCTCTCGTAGTTCCCGCGGGGCTTATCTATAAGTATCACCGCACTTTCAAAGGCGCCATCGTGGGACTTATCGTAGGCTCGGTTTGCTCTACGGCAGTAGGTATTTTGGCAAACTGGCTGGTACTCGTTCCCCTGTATCTTCAACTGTTCTTCGGCGGCAACTGGAACGTCATGCTCGGCATAATGAGCGAACTTTTCAGAACCAATGTAACGGTTGAAAATTTCTTTACATATTATCTGTGGTGTGCGGTGCTTCCTTTCAATGCGCTCAGATGTCTCATTGCGGCTCTCGTCGTTCTGCCCGTATATAAGCATATATCGGTAGTTATCAACAAGCTCAACGCAAAACTTTCCCCCAAGACGGAAAGAACGGAGGAGCAGACTAGAAAGACGAACATAAAAGTAATCATAATCCTCGCCGTCATTCTGCTCGCCGTCGTCGCGGCAATACTGTTGAGATATTTCCTTTACGACGCAATCTGATTTGCCTCAGGGATAAATCATTCAATTAAAAAAACAACTGTATATTATTGCAAAAAACTGCCATACGCGTTATAATATAAGCGTATGGCAAGTTTTATTTCTCGGGGCGAAGAGCAGACTTTGCGCTTCGCCGAACAATACGCAAAAACGCTCAGGGGCGGCGACGTTGTCGTCCTCGAAGGCGACATGGGCGCGGGCAAGACGGTTTTTGCAAAGGGCGTCGCAAGAGGTCTCGGCATAACCGACGAAATCACCTCGCCGACTTACGCTTACATGAACGACTACGGCGGAAAACTTTATCATTACGATTGTTACCGCTTAAACTGCGGTGAACAGGCCGAAGCGCTGGGACTATGCGATTATTTCTATGCCGACGGCATATGCCTCATCGAATGGGCGAGCAATATAGCGAGCGTTTTGCCCGAGAAGTATAAAAAAGTAACCATAACAAAAATTTCGGAAAACGCGAGGATGATAGAATATGACTGATTTTCTTGCGTTGGACACGTCGTCAAAATATCTCACGGTCGTCGCAAAAAAGGGCGAAAAGATAGTCCGCCGTTATATAGGCGAATGTGCAATGAAACATTCGGTCATTCTTATGTCCGAAATAGATAATGCCATCAAAGAGGCTGATATGACGCCTTCTGACTGCGCGTTCTTTGCCGCGGTTACGGGACCGGGGTCGTTTACGGGAATAAGGATAGGCATATCTGCGGCAAAGGGAATGGCTTTTGCGACGGGCAAAAAACTTTTGGGCGTAACCTCGTTCGACCTTATCGCATACAATGTAAACAGTTGCGGCAACTTTGCCGTGGCGATAGACGCAATGCACGGAAAGTATTACGTCTGCGGCTATTGTCATGACAGAAAAATTTATCTCGAACCCTGCTACATTTCGGGCGAAGAGGTGCGCGCTCTGGGCGTTCCCGTCTATGGGTTCGAAGATCTGCCGCTTGAAAATTACACAAAAATAAATGCGGGCGATTGCCTCTATAATGCGGTGTGCGCCCTTTCAGATAACCTCACCGACACAATACACGCGCTGTACGTACGCAAAAGTCAGGCGGAGGAGGCGCGAAAATGACCTTCCGCAAATGGCGTTTCGAAGACATCCTTTCGCTTGCCGAACTTGAAAAGCAATGCTTTTCAAACGATTTGTGGAGCTACCGCACTTTCGCTTCGTGCTACGAAAATCCTGCGTTCTGCGGCTTTGTGGCGGTTGACGGGGAAGAGATAGTCGGCTTCGGCGGAATAACCGTGGCTGCGGACAGCGCCGACGTCGAAAACGTCTTCGTCGCGGAACAATACCGCCGCGGCGGCACGGGCACGCAGCTTTTGTCCATGCTCAAAGAATATGCCGAAGCGGAAGGGGTAAAGGACATATTCCTAGAAGTGCGCGTTTCCAACGCCCCCGCAATGGCTATGTATTTAAAGTGCGGCTTCAAAGGTTGTTATGCCCGCACGCGCTACTACTCGGACGGCGAGGATTGCCTCGTCATGAAATACTCTCTCGGATAAAAAATTCTTTCGGGGAGGAAAATTTTATAGTAATTGACGGCAGATACGTCGGATGCGATATGTGCGGCAACGGGAAGAAGATAATTTTCCTGCACGGATATATGTCCGACGGGCGTTCGTTTTATTATCAGACGCGCTTTTTCGTCAATGCGGGGTTCAGCGTCGTCGTACCCGATTTGCCCGGCTTCGGTCGCTCCGCAACGATAGAAGAGGCGTGGTCGGTTGGCGACTATGCCGATTGGCTGAAAAAATTTATAGGCATAACTTGCGGCGAAAAGCCCCATATAATCGCCCATTCTTTCGGGGCGAGGGTGGCTTTCAAGCTCCTTTCGGAGGGGGATTTTGCCGACAGGCTGGTCGTAACGGGCGGCGCGGGGCTGGTTAAGGCTCGCTCCGCAAAATATCGCCGCAGGGTCGCAGCTTACAGGGCGGTAAAAAAATTTTTTTCTTCCTTTGCGGAAAGGCATTTCGGCAGCGAGGAATACCGCGCTCTTTCGCCCGTCATGCGGCAGAGTTATAAAAAGATAGTCAACGAAGATCTGCGCGATTGCGCGCGGGCGGTGAAAAGCCGCACGCTCTTAATTTACGGCAGGGATGACGGCGTTACTCCCGCCTCGCAGGAGGGGGAGACGTTCAGAAAGTGCATAAGCGGCAGTCGCCTCGAAATTATTGACGGCGGGCATTTCTGTTTCTGCGAAAACGCTGACGCGTTCAACAATATGGTTTTGAAATTCCTTACGGAGGAATAAATGGGAATATTTATATCAGTCAACAAGACGATTGAGTGCGTCGTAATAGCGCTGTTCTTCTCGCTGGCAATGCTTTTGTCGTCGGCAAAACTGCTCGGCATATTGCAGTCGTGCCTCTATTCCAACAAAAAACTTGTGGAATGGTCGCGCAAGAAGAATAACCTTACGCTCGGCAGGCACCTTCTGCTCGCCATATGCTGCTTTCTCACGTCCGCCGTGCTCGCGCTTTGCTTTTCGTTCGCGGGCGAATGGGCGGCGGTGATAAGTCTTGCAGGTTTCGTTATTTTTTATATCGTCTTCATCTACGCCGATACGCGCCTTTCTCTGCGCAGTCCCGCGACGCTCACGCCGAGGTTCGGCAGGCTCATGGCTTCGGTCTGGCTGGTCTGCGCGATAGTTTCATATCTTTTAGTTACGCTTCTCAACTTCGCCGACTATTGCTGGGGCAATGCAATGTTCTCGGCGGTAAGATACGTCCCGCTCGCCGTGTTGCCTTTGTTGTTGCTTCCTTTGGTATGCCTTGCGAACAGCATAATAAAAATTTATGAAGTTCCCCGCAATGCGTCATACGTCAGAAAAGCGAAAGCAAAGCTAGCCGCCGCGCAAAATCTTACTGTTGTAGGCATTACGGGCAGCTACGGCAAAACGAGCGTGAAAAAAATTCTCACACAGTTGCTCTCGGCAAAATACCGCGTTCTGTCAACGCCCCGTTCGCACAACACGCCTCTCGGAATTTCCATGACGATAAATTCTTCCGAGCTTGAAAATTACGACGTGTTCATAGCCGAAATGGGCGCGCGCCATGTCGGCGATATCGCCCAACTGTGCGCAATGTGCCCTCCCGATTACTCGATAATAACGGGCATATGCCCCCAGCACCTCGAAAGTTTCCACACAATGGAAAATATAATTTCGGGCAAGGGCGAAATACTCGAAGCGACTAAAAAGAGCGCTTTCATAGCCGATGATTGCTACGACCTCTTCAAGGAGTACGACTGTCAGAAGTTTAAGTGCGATTGCGTAAGCGATATAAAATCCGATTGCAATGGCACGACTTTCACTCTCGAACTGGGCGGCGAAAAACGCACCGTCCATACGGCGCTTCTCGGCGAACACGCCGCAAGAAATATCGGCATATGCGCCCTGTGCGCTTTCGCCATGGGCGTCGATTTCGACAGCATAGCTTCGGCGATTGAAAAACTCGAATTTATCGAACACCGCCTTCAGCTCATAAAGAGCGGCGGCATAAACATCATCGACGACGGCTACAACGCCAACATAAAGGGCGCGGAAGCCGCAATAAACGTTTTGAAAACTTTTCCCGGCGCAAAGACGGTAGTAACCCCCGGGCTAGTTGAACTCGGCGTCCTCGACCGCGAAGAAAATGCCGCGCTGGGCGCAAAGCTCGTCGGGCTCGACCACATAATTCTCGTCGGCGATACGCTCGTCGGCTATGTAAAGCAGGGTTATCTCGACGCGGGCGGAGACGAGACAAAGGTAAAGGTGGTCAGAACGCTCTTCGACGCCGAAAGCGAAATAGGTCATATAGTAAATAAGGGCGACGTCGTGCTCTTTCTGAACGATCTGCCCGACATTTACAATTAACGCTGCATAAAGAAAAACATAAAACACCAAAGCGGAGAAATATCTTGCGGAGGTGTTTTTTTATGCCCGAAGGCGTATTAGCCGTATTTTTCGGCGGCGTTTCAAGCGAAAACGAAATTTCAATAATGACGGGAACTATGACGTGCAACGTTCTCTCGCGCAGAGGCGAAAAAGTTCTGCCCGTCTATATAACCCAGAGCGGCGCATTTTATGCGGGCGGCGAACTTGCGGATATAAAGGCATATAAGGACGGCGCTCTGCCGCGTTCGGAAAAAATAGCTTTTTCGGAGGGCGAAATTTTCGTGCTCTCTTCCCGCGGAAAAATCAAACGCCGCGTTCAGGTCAGGTGCGCAATCAACTGTTGCCACGGCGGCTGGGGCGAAGGAGGCGGCATAAGCGGACTGTGCAGCAGTTTTTCCATTCCGCTCGCCTCGGCTTCGGCTTTCGAAAGCGCCCTTTTTCTCGATAAATACCTGACAAAAATCGCGCTCAATGGTCTGGGGGTAAGCACTCTGCCCTATTGCCTTGTAACTTCCTCGGACGGCGCGGATGAAGTCGATATCGGCTTTCCCGTAATGGTTAAGCCCTGCACGCTCGGTTCGAGCATAGGAGTGGTGCGCGCCGACGACAAAAAGGAGCTTGAAGAAGCTCTCCTTGCGGCGTTCGAGCTGGACGGGTCCGTCATAGTCGAGCGTTGCGTAACCAACAGGCGCGAAATAAACTGCGCCGCCTACGCCGTGGGGAACGAGGTAATAATCTCTCCCTGCGAGGAGGTTTTAAGCGGCGGCGACATTTTAAGTTACGACGACAAGTATTCGGGCGGAGGCAGCCGCATATTTCCCGCGCATACAGACGAGCAGACGACAAAAATCATTCAGGACACCACGCGCTACGTTTACGGCGCGCTGAAAATGCGTGGAATTGTGCGCTTCGATTATATTCTGGAAGGGGAAAATGTCTGGCTTTCGGAGGTAAACACCGTGCCGGGCTCGCTGTCTTATTACCTTTTGTCCGAGGGCTGGGACGGATTTTACGACATACTAATGTCGCTCGCGGACGACGCCGTAAGGCGAAGTGAAGAGGAGGGCAAAAAGCGCATCATCAATACGGGCATAATCAATAATTTTGTGTCAAACAGTTGCAAGATCGGCGGCGATATAGTAAAATAACAGGTAAATAACCTTAAAATAAGAGAGGTACCTGATGGATAAAATACGCATGAGCAACCCCATCGTCGAAATGGACGGCGACGAAATGACGCGCGTTCTTTGGCGCTGGATAAAGGAAATACTTATAGAACCTTACGTCGAACTTAAAACGGAATATTACGACCTCGGACTGCCCGAGCGCGATAAAACCGACGATAAGGTTACCGTAGCCGCCGCCGAAGCGACAAAAAAGTGGGGGGTTGCGGTAAAGTGCGCGACCATCACGCCCAATGCGCAGAGGGTGGAAGAGTATAAGCTCAAAAAGATGTGGAAGAGCCCCAACGGAACTATACGTCGCATTCTCGACGGCACGGTGTTCCGCGCTCCCATTCTCGCAGAGGGCATAACGCCTTACGTTCCCGGCTGGAAAAAGCCCATTGTGCTCGCCCGCCATGCCTACGGCGATATTTATAACTCCGTAGAAGACAGGGTTGAAAAGGGACAGAGCGCATACCTCGTTATATGCGACAAGGACGGCAAAGAAGTGCGCCGCAGCTGCATTCACGAATTTTCTTCCGACGGAATTGTTCAGGGCGTGCACAACCTCGATGCGTCCATAGCTTCCTTTGCCCGCAGTTGCTTCAACTATGCCGCAGAGCATAAAATATCCGTCTGGTTCGGCGCGAAGGATACCATTTCCAAAATTTACGATCACCGCTTCAAGGATATATTCAACGAAATCTATCAGGCAGAATACGCCGACCGCTTCAAGGAACTCGGAATAGAATTTATGTACACCCTCATCGACGACGTAGTCGCGCGCATAATGCGCAGCGAGGGCGGAGTGCTCTGGGCGTGCAAAAATTATGACGGCGACGTAATGAGCGACATGGTTGCCACGGCATACGGTTCGCTCGGGATGATGAGCTCCGTGCTCGTCTCCCCAGACGGAAAATACGAATTCGAAGCCGCTCACGGCACGGTTACAAGACACTATTACAGGCACCTCAAGGGCGAAACGACTTCTACCAACTCGGTTGCAACAATCTGGGCATGGACGGGCGCTCTCGCCAAGAGGGGCGAGCTCGACGGCAACAAAGCTCTTTCAGATTTCGCCGCAAAGCTCGAAAAGGCAACTATTTCCACGATAGAAAGCGGCTATATGACGGGCGACCTCATCCCCATGTTCCGCCGCGAAGGCGTAACGCCCGTAA
>ULSO01070730.1_pt1 | contig 29093 bp, 21 predicted proteins | sample 1956701 | NCBI WGS metagenome assembly ULSO01 (sample SAMEA4835708, study PRJEB28245) | human gut metagenome | biome: gut microbiome; material: fecal sample | place: Denmark | collected 2008 | reverse complement strand
TTTATCTGCCTTTCTGCACATGTCGATAACCGTCGTAATGTGGCTGGAAAACGTGGAAAGGCTCTCTTCGATGCTCTGGCTGTCGCCGACGTCGCAGAAAATATCGTCGAACACGCAGACCGCGCTGCCCTCCGCGGCGGGAATGAACAGTCCGCACGCCGCCATAAGGCAAAAAAGTCCGCACATTTTGAGCGTTACCGTCTTGCCGCCCGTATTGGCGCCGCTTATCAAAAGGAAGTTATAACTCCCTCCGAGTTCTAGCGACACGGGCACGACCTTATCTTTATCGATTAAAGGGTGTCTGCCCTTTATTATGTTGATGTAACCGCGGTTATTGACCTGCGGACAGGTACATTTTTTTACGTAGCAATATTCTGCTCGGGCATAAAAACTTTCAATCTCCGCGAGAATGCTCATGTCGTATTCAAGGCGTTCGGAGAGAGCTCCCACCCTCGCGGAAAAATTGCTCAATATGCGCTCAATTTCCTCCCTTTCGTCTATCTGAAGGGCGACGAGCTCGTTGTTCAGTTCGAGCACGTACTCTGGTTCGATAAAAAAGGTTGCGCCCGACTGCGAGCGGTCGTGAACAAGACCTTTTACGCGCGATTTGTGCTCGGCTTTGACGGGTATAACGTATCTGTCTCCCCTCATCGTTACAATGCCGTCCTGAAGATACTGCGCGTCCTTTCCCGAAACGTATTCCGAAAGTTTAGCCCTTATTCTTTCGTTGAGGTTGCGTATCCTTGAACGTATGGAATAGAGCGCGTCGCTTGCATAGTCTGATATTTCGTCGTCGGACAATATTGCCGAAGTTATGTCGTCTTCAAGGTTTTTATCGAAATACAGCCTCGCCGCGTCCGATTTTATTTTTACAATCTCCTCGTCTTCAACCGAACTTATGGAAGTATATGCAATGCGCGCAGAGCGCAACAGGCAATTTACGGCGAGCAGTTCGGCGCAGGAAAGCGTCGATTTTTTAGCCGCCCTTTTTAAAAGGTCGGAGACATCGGAAAAGTATTCGATTTTCCCCAGACCGTAGCGATAGAGCAGTTTATCGCATTCGGCGGTACGCGAAAGGAGCTCCCTCACTTCCGTAAGGTCGCACGAAGGCATAAATGCGCGCAGAGCAGCCTTTGTGCCATCAAGGCAGGCGTATTCGGCGCAGGATGCAAGCACTTTATCAAGTTCGAGGCGTTTTAAACTTTTATCGTCCATAATCACAGAACAGGGTTCTTGCTGTGCCCTGAAGTATAACTTTTAAAATATTCTTTGAGCGCGCGCTCATCTCGGACAATGGACATGACTTTTGAAGCGTCCGAAAGAGTGCAATCGACAAGCGTGCCCGTAAAATTCTGCAAGGCGACGAGATCGGCGCAGTTGTAAAGTTCAAACCTGCACTCTCCCGCAATATACCGCCTTAAAGGGAACATTCTACTCGCTTCGTCGGTAAGTGTATAAGTCCCCCTCATGTCGCACGTTTTACATGTCTTTGAAAAGGGACAATAGATTATGTCCATAACCTTTATATTGCCCGCCGAAAGGCAGAAAGTGTTGTGCCTTGCAAGCGGATGGGCTTCCGGATAGGTAAGCTCCTTTGAAAGCGCAATATAAGCAGCATTTACAAGGGAGAGAGAAAGGCTGTTGCCTATATTAAAGCCGCTTCCAGCAAAAAGTTTTATATTGAGTTCGCGCGCGAGCTCTGTAGCATAGTAGCCGTCGCAGTAAATGCCGTCGAAAAGGCTTATCGTCGGCTTTAAACTTTCTATAACCCGAGTACTCAGGTATGGCGGCAGATATATAAACTTTTCGCCCTCAAACGAAGAAAACGCGGAAAGGTCCGCCTTTGAATAGTCGTCGGGGTGCAGTATGCCTATATCCGCACGAACGCCCTTGAAATTCTTGGCTATTACAGCTATTTTTTCGTTTAAGGCTCCGTCTGGACGGGTGCAATTCAAACTGACGCTCTTTAATGTCGCGGGCGATTTTACACTGGTCAGTTTTTCGAAATAGCTAGCATATACACTTCTCCTGAATGAATTGAGCGCAGACGCGGGCACAAAAGGCTGACCAGCTATCTGTATATCGCCGTATTCCACTTTAAAAGGATAGGTATCCACCTTGTCAAAGCACTTTATAATATCTTCGCGGGAGGCGGCGCGGTTGAGCGCTTCGCCGCAGACAAAATCGGAAGTGTAATCTTCGCCGTCTATCCACACGGTCATCTTCTGACCGCTCACCACGCTTGCGGACAAGGTTATTTTGCGCAACTTTTTGTCAGTTAAAAGCTGCACGTTGAGGCTTGCGTCAGTCGTGATAAAAACTTTATCCCCGTTCGCCAGTCTGTAAGATGAAGAAAGCACAAAGCCGCCCTTGGCGGGACCGCCGTACGATGCGCCGCATATTTCCTTTCCCGCGCGGAGAATTTTGAATGCGTCGCCTTCGGAGCAATCGACATTTCCGAGGCAGATATATTTGCCGTTGACAACCTTAACAACTCCGCAATATTCGCCTATATGACCCTGAACGGCGGAAGATATAAAAGTTTTGTCCTGACCGAAAGCAAGTCCCTTTGTGTAATTTCCCCTGTTGTAAGTGCGTTTGAGGGCGGACAGCTCGGCGGAGGCATTTTCTTTTTCAAGCAGTTTTTTATAATATTTTACAGCCGCCGAAACATATTCGGGACGGCGCATTCTGCCCTCTATTTTAAACGAGGCTACGCCCGCTTCGACAAGCTGGGCGACAGACTGACCGACAGATAAGTCTGAAAGAGAAAGCCTGTATGCGGGGTCGGAAAAGCCCTCTCTGTCTATGCTGTATTTTTTGCGGCATGGCTGTTTGCACCTTCCGCGGTTGCCGCTGTTTCCGCCCGCAAACGAGGACATATAACATTGACCCGAAAAACAGGTGCAAAGCGCACCCTGAACAAAGACCTCCGTCTCGATCATGGAGGCTATGCGCTTTATATCGTCGAGCGGCGTTTCGCGCGAAAGAATTACTCGGTCAAAGCCGCATTCGGCGGCAAGGCGCGCGCCGTATATGTTATTTACGCCCGACTGCGTGGACAGGTGAAGGGTAATCTGAGGGTACTCCTGTTTTATATATTTCCCCAGAAATATATCCTGAATAATCAGCGCATCCGCCCCTGCATTGTGCGCCTGAACGGCATCGGCAATAAATTGTTCCCTCTCGCTTTCCTTGACGAGCGTGTTCATCGCCACGTGCACCCGCACGCCAAGCGCGTGAGCATACGCGGTCAATCTTTTGAGCGAAGCAAAATCGAAATTGTCCGCCGAAGCCCTCGCCGAAAAGCTGATAAGACCGAGATATATGGCGTCAGCGCCGCTGTTTATGGCTGCATACGCACAATTTTCATTGCCCGCGGGGGCGAGAATTTCTACCATTTATATAACCGAATTTTTTTATTACCTGCGCTACCGCGCCCTGGTCGTTTGTACAAGAGATATAATCTGCGGCGGCTTTAAGCCCCTCTGTTGCGTTGCCGACCGCCACGCCCGTGCCCGCCGCGACTATCATAGGCAGGTCGTTGAGGTTATCGCCTATTGCCACGGTGCTTTCAACGGGGATATTATAATGCTGTGCAAGAAATTTCAGCGCGCTGCCCTTGTCGTCGCCGAGGGGAGAAACTTCCACAAGCACGTCCGCACTGCATGTTACGTCGTATTTGCCCGCAAATTTATGAGAGAGATAATCGAGCAGCCGCTGTCTGTCTTCGGGACGGCAGAGGCTGGCTATCTTCTGCCATTTTTTATCATGAGAGGAAATATATTGCGAAATGGGCATTGAAAGGTGCTTGCCCGTTATTCCCGTTATATTTTCATACAATTTAAGATACTTGTTGTCCTCGGGAATATTTGTGTAAAGTTCGTCGCCGCTGTAAGCGTTTATCGGCGCACCGAGCTCCTCTAATACGGCGCTTATTTCCGCCGCCTGTCGGGAATTAAAGCCTCCGCAGCGTATAAATTTGCCGCTCTTTATGTCGGCAATTACCGTCCCCTGGCATGCAACGACAAGCCCTTCAAGCCCGAGCGAGCGCACTCTGGGGAGAATGGACGCGAGCATTCTGCCCGTACATACGGCAAAAATGCCGCCGTCGTCAACGTAATCGGATATCGCCTTTTTTACTTCGGGCAGTATGCGCTGATCGGAAGTTATGAGCGTTCCGTCAAAGTCTGAAACTATTAATTTTGCATTGAGCTCTGACATATCAGTTTGAAAAATATTCCTTTATTCTGCGGGCGAGCGCGGGACTTATTCCCGGAGTTTTTGCAAGCTCCTCTTCGTCCGCGTTCATAATTTTGTCTATCGTCGAAAATCTAGTCATAAGGGCAATTCTGCGCTGTTTGCCTATCCCTTCGATTTTATCCAGTTCGCCGGACAAAATATTCTTTGAATGGAGATTGCGGAAATAGGTTATGGCAAACCTGTGCGCTTCGTCCCTTATTCGCTGAACCATTCTCAAAGCGTAGTCGCGGCGGGGAATTTTTATACTTTCCGCACTGTTGCGAGTAAAAATTTCTTCTTCCTGCTTTGCTATGGAAATAAGGTCAATATCTTTAATTCCCATTGCATCGAAAATCTCGCCTACGGCCGCGAGCTGTCCCTTGCCGCCGTCGATAACGATAAGGTCGGGTTTGGGAAACCTTTCTTCCTGCTCCGTGCCGAGTTTTTCAAGCCTGCGGCAGAGCACCTCCTGCAAAGAGGCAAAATCGTTTGCGCCCTCCACGGTTTTAATTTTAAAGCGGCGGTACTGAGATTTGTCGGCTTCGCCGTCCGTGAACACGACCATTGAACCGACTTTATCGACGCCCGAAACGTTGGAGATATCGTAACACTCCATTCTTTTAGGATAGCGCGAAAGATTGAGCATTTCCTGAAGTCGGGCGCAGGCGTTTGTAGTCATATCGTCCCTGTGTTTTATTTTATCGACCGACTTTTCAAGATAGTCGTGCGCGTTGCGCTCCGCCATTTTTAAAAGCTGTGCTTTAACGCCCTGCTTCGCCAGCGTGATTTCTACCGTCTTACCCAGCTTTTCCCTGAAAAATTTATCTATGAGCGCGCTTTCGCAATAGCCCTGCACTATAATTTCAGCAGGCGGCTCGTGCGCCGAATAATACTGCGTTATGAATGAAGTCAGCGCCTCGGCGTCGCTCATGTGCGCTTCGTCAAGGGCGAAAGAATTTCCGCCCTGCATAATGCCCTTTCTCGTAATGAGAACGCTTACCGCAGAATACAGATTGTTGGTGGCGTAAGCTATTATGTCGGCGTCGATATACTTGTTTATCGAAGTTATTCTGCGCGCTTCGAGCTTGGACAACATTGCTATTTTATTTTTGTAGTCCATAGCGAGTTCAAACGCTTCGGCTTCCGCCGCGGCGTACATTTTGCTCTCCAACACGCTCTGCGCATTTTTATAGTTGCCTTCGAGGAAAGAAAGGGCATTTTCCACCCTCTCGGCGTATTCTTCTTTGGTTATCTTATGCGCGCAGGGCGCGGCGCACCTGCCTATGTGATAGTTGAGACATTCGCGCTTGGGCTTGGACGTGATCTGCGTGCGGCAAAGCCTTATTCCGAAAAGAAGCTGCGTTACGTCGAGTATGTCTTTATAATTTATGCCGCCCATAAAGGGTCCGAAATACCTGCAACCGTCCTTTTTAATCTTTCTCGTAACGTAGAAAGAGGGAAAATCTTCGCGCATATCTACCTTGATATAAGGATAGGTCTTGTCGTCCTTTAAAAGTATGTTGTATTTGGGCTTATGCTTTTTTATCAGGTTATTTTCGAGCGCGAGGGCATCGATTTCGGAAGCGGTTATTATATAATTGAAGTCTGCGATGTTGGAGACCATCTGCATGACTTTCTGCGGCTTAGGCGTATTGTGAAAATACTGGCGGACGCGGTTTTTAAGCACTTTTGCCTTGCCGACATAAATTATATTGCCGTATTTGTCGAGCATTATATAAACGCCCGGGGAATCGGGCAGAAGTTTGAGTTTTTCGCTTATTACGTCCATATTATACCAAATTAAATTGTAACATAACGCGGAGGTTTTTGCAATATTTCCCCGCAAGATTTTTTGTAATAAAGTTGCCCGCCCGACAAATAAATTGTCGGGCGGGCATATGTTTTTTGTTTATTATTCGAGTTCGAACGCGCCTGTATAGAGCTGATAATACTTACCCTTCTGGGCTATCAGCTGTTCGTGGCTGCCGCGCTCGATTATCACGCCGTGGTCGAGAACCATTATCGCCTGGCTGTTGCGCACGGTTGAAAGTCTGTGGGCTATTACGAATACCGTTCTGCCCTCCATCAGTTTATCCATACCTTGCTCTATGAGCTTTTCGGTACGGGTATCGATGGACGATGTCGCCTCGTCGAGAATGAGCACTGGGCACTGCGATACCATAGCTCTCGCTATCGCGAGCAACTGTCTCTGACCCTGCGACAGGTTTGCACCGTCGCCCCTTATCATCGTCTGATAACCTTCGGGCAGGTGAACTATAAAGCTGTCGGCATTGGCAAGTTTTGCCGCCTTTATGCACTCTTCATCGGTTGCGTCCAGTCTGCCGTAGCGGATATTATCCATAACCGTACCCGTGAACAGGTGCGTATCCTGCAAAACTATGCCGAGCGAACGGCGCAGGTCGGATTTCTTTATATCCCTTATATTAATTCCGTCGTAGGTTATCTGACCCGACTGGATATCATAGAAGCGGTTGATAAGGTTGGTAATGGTAGTCTTGCCAGCGCCTGTGGCTCCGACAAATGCAATCTTCTGACCGGGCTTTGCATACAGGCTGAAATTTTTAAGTATAACCTTTTCGGGCGTATATCCAAATACGACGTCATAAAAACGAATGTCGCCTTTGAGGGGAATATACTCATAACCGCCGTTTTCGACGGGCTTTTTCCATGCCCATTTGCCCTCTTCCATTTCGCCGTGGGTAAGGGTTATATTGCCGCCCTCGTCTTCGGACTTTTCGTCAACCATTTCAAAAATTCTTTCCGCACCCGCGAGAGCCATGACGATCGCGCTGAATTGCTGCGATACCTGCTGTACGGGCATGTTGAACTGTCTGGAATACATGAGGAAGGAAACGAGCATACCTGCCATTACGGCAACTCTGTTGGGCTCTGCCGCATTCTGAACGCTGCAGAATATCGAAAGAAGTCCCCCTTCGCCGCTGAATGCCATTATCAGCACGCCGACGAGAGCTACGAGCACATACTGAAGATACCCGAGGTTGTTGTTGATGGGTCCCATTACAAAGGCATATGCGTTTGCCTTGCTGCCCGCGTTGTTGAGTTCGTCGTTGAGAACTTTGAACTGCTCTCTCGCCTTCTGCTCGTGGCAGAATACCTTTATGACTTTCTGTCCTTCGGTCATTTCCTCGACGTAACCGTTGAGCGCGCCGAGCGCCTGCTGGTTGGTGAGGTAATACTTTGCCGATTTGCCGCCGATTATCTTGGTAGCGAATACAATTCCTACGAGAATGACAATTACTACGAGCAATAAAGTTACGCTGTAAACCACCATGAATGCGATTACCGCGATAAGCGTGAGCGCAGACGAGATGAGCTGGGGTATAGTCTGTGTAAGCAACTGACGCATAGTATCGACGTCGTTGGTATAAAGGCTCATCAGATCGCCGTGAGTGTGTGTATCAAAATACATCAAAGGCAACGTCTGCATCTTTGCGAACATATCGTCGCGCATCTTTTTGAGCGTTCCCTGCGCAATATACATCATTATGATGTTGTAAAGGAAGGACGAAACAGCGCCGACAAAGTAAATGCTGCCCATAAGAATTATGTTGTTGTATATGAGCGTCATGTTGGCATGTTGCTGGTTGGCAATCAACTCTGTGGTAATTATAGATACCCTCGATGCCGCCGTAACGTTGGCAACCGAAGCCAAAAGGACGAAAATTATGACGCAGACAGTCGCAAATTTGTTGCGCAAAAAGCTGTACCTGAGCAGTCTGCCCAGCGTCTTCATGGGCGTTTTTGCTCTTTTTCCTCCGCCCATTCTTCCGTGAGGTCCCGACATATTAGCCATTATCATCACCTCCCTGCATCTGGGATTCGTAAACTTCCTTGTAAATTTCGTTGTTTTTAAGCAGGTCTTCGTGCTTGCCTATGCCGTTTATTCTGCCTTCGTCGAGCACGATAATCGTGTCGGCGTCCTGAACGGAAGCGATACGCTGCGCGATTATGATTTTCGTCGTCTCGGGTGCGTACTTGCGGAGATTTTCGCGTATGATTGCGTCCGTCTTGGTATCGACAGCCGAAGTGGAGTCGTCGAAAATTATTATTTTAGGGTGCTTTAAAAGCGCGCGGGCTATGCACAATCTCTGTTTCTGTCCGCCTGAAACGTTTACGCCGCCCTGACCGAGGTCGTAGTCGTACTTGCCGGGCAAATTCTGAATGAATTCATCGGCGCAAGCCTGCACTGCCGCCTCGCGGATTTCTTCGTCGGTGGCATTTTCATCACCCCAACGGAGATTTTCGGCAATCGTACCGGAAAAGAGCACGTTTTTCTGCAAAACCATGGCAACTTTGCTTCTCAAAGTATCGAGGTTATAGCGCCTTACATCAACGCCGCCCACCTTTACGCTGCCTGTGGCGACGTCGTAAAGTCTGGGAATGAGCGATACGAGCGAAGTCTTGCCCGAACCAGTAGCGCCGATTATGCCGACCGTCTGTCCTGCTTTTATGTGAAGATTTATGTTTTCAAGCACGGTAACGTCTGCCTTCTGCGAGTAGCAGAACGAAACGTTATCGAAATCTATCGAACCGTCCTTTACTTCAAATACGGGTTCTTGGGGCTTGGGAAGGGTTGTGCGCTCGTTGAGAACTTCGCTTATACGGTCAGACGAACCCTTTGAAAGCGATATGAAGTTGAGGCACATCGCCACCATCATAACGCCCGTAAGTATCTGCGCGGAATACTGGATGAGGGTCTGAATTTCCTTCGGCTCGATGCTGCCTGCAAAATTGCCGACATACATATTTGAACCTACGGTAAGTATGATTATGTTTACTATGAACATTACGAGCATGACGCTGGGCATCATTATGGTAAGTATTCTTTCTGCTTTTACCGAATACTTATACACTTCGCCGCTCGCCTTTTGCATTTTGGAAATTTCTCTGTCTTCCCTTACGTACGACTTAACAACCCTTATAGCCGTCAGGTCTTCCTGAACGACGGAGTTCAGAAGGTCGTACTTTTTGAACATGGTTCTGAAATAAGGCACAACTCTGAACATGCAGAATGCGACGACTATGCCGAGCACGATGGCCGCTCCGGCAAATATAAGTGCCATAATGGGTTCTATGACGACCGTCATGATGATAGACGCGATAAACAGAACCGGCGCGCGGACGAGCATTCTTATGCTCATCTGATATGCGTTCTGCACGTTGGTAACGTCGGTAGTGATACGCGTTATAAGGCTGGAAGTCGAATAGTTGTCAATATTCGCAAACGAATAGGTTTGCAGATTATTGTACATGTCTTCCCTGAGGTTATGCGCAAGTCCGCAGCTCGCCACAGCGGCAAGTTTGCCGCCCAGCGTGCCGAAATACAACGCAAGCAAAGCACAGACTATCATCAGGGTTGCGCATATGATTATTGTATTGATGTCAACCTGCGCTTTCGTGCCGTCGGCTACATCCTGAAGCTCACCCACAATAAAAGTCATCAGGAAGGGAATGACAATTTCCATCAACGCCTCTCCCGCCATCAGGATGGGGACGATGATAGAGGGCTTTTTGTATTCCCTTACACTTTTCATTAAGTCTTTTATCATATATTACTCCAAAAATTTATTGCTTTTTTACAAACTCTATCACTTTAACAAGGAGCGCTCTCATTTGCGTCTGCTCTTCTTCCGACAGCGCAGACTGAATAATTTCATCGCCTTTATTCATAAGCTCCTTGTTCTTGACGCAGAGTTCCGTGCCCTTTTGAGTGAGAGTTATATATTTAGTGCGGGCGTCATCTTCGGCAGGCGTCCTTATGATAAAATCCGCACGTTCGAGATTGGAAAGCATTGACGAAACAGAAGACGGTCTTAACCCCGTCTCCCTTTCGATATCGCGCTGGCATACTTTTTCGCCTCGCACAGTTTTTACATGCACAAATACCATTGTATGCAACTGCATTCCGTTAAGTCCGTATTCTGACAGAACCGAGTCGTTTTTACGGACGAGAGCTGCGTGCAGATAGCATAATGCACCGAATACTCTTTTATTTTCCAATCCTTTTTCCGCCTGAAATCATCTCAACCTTAATTAGTTAGATTTCGAAATAATTATAGTAACATAATATATTTTTGTCAATCGAAAATTATCTTTTAAATATGAAATCAGTGTGAAAAAAATATTTAAATTTAATATTTTTATTAAATAAATAAGTATCTAATGTACAGTACATCTAAGAAAATACATTATTATTTCTACTTGGTTATTTTTCATAAGTTGTATTGTAAAATGTTATAGAAAATTTTATACCAACACAATAAATTAATACAATCTTCCAGCTTTAAATTCAAAAATAAATGCAAATATTTATTATTGGCATATATTTGATAAAGGCGAACCCGTCTCCTAAAGGAAACGGGTTCGCCTTTAACTTGTTTGGTGACCCTGCCGGGAATCGAACCCGGGATTGAGCCTTGAGAGGGCTCCGTCTTAACCGCTTGACCACAAGGCCGTATTTGTCATTGCCGAATGATTATATCATAGTCGGATAATGTTTGCAAGCAAAAAAATGCGTATATATAAAAATATTTTTAAAGCGGAATGCGCACCAGATGGTGCGCATTCCATAGAGAGAATATGAAAAAAGTTAAGTGTAGGTAATTGTCATATAAAAGATACATTATCTGCAATCTTTGATATGATTTTATACCGCAAATGTGTTGATTGTATGATAATAAAATGTTTTTTATCTGTATTTTTCGAAAAGCCTTTCCGCCGCTTTGAGTCCGTCCGCCGCAGACGAGGTTATTCCGCCAGAATATCCGCTGCCTTCGCCGCAGGGATACAAGCCCTGCATTGAAACGCTTTCGCCGCTCTCACTCCTTACAATCCTTACAGGAGACGAGAACCTTGTTTCAACGCCAGTCATTACGGCGTGAGGTGACGCAAAGCCTTTGAGCCTTCTGTCCATATCGGGTATCGCCGCTTTGAGCGCTTCGGTAACTATAGGAGGCAACGCCTCGCTCAGCGGAGCGCAGACGACGCCCGCCGCATATGACGGCTGAACATCGCCGAACCCGCCTGAAATTTTATCGGCCGCAAAATCTCCGTAAGTCTGGGCGGGAGCTTTGTAGCTTTCGCCGCCGAGCTCAAACGCTTTGCGCTCTATATCCCTTTGAAAACGCACACCCGCAAACAGGTCGTCCGAACCGAAATCGCTCCTTCTTAACTGCACCATAAGCGCGGAGTTGGAATTTGCCCCGTCGCGCGCGTACAGGCTCATGCCGTTTACCACCACTCCGCCCTTCTCGCTCGCCGCGGGAATTACCACGCCGCCGGGGCACATACAGAAAGTAAAAACCGTGCGCTCGTGCGCATGAGATACCAGCTTGTAATCCGCCGTCGGCAAAAGTTTATAATTCTTGCCGTACTGGGCAAAGCCTATTTCTGCGGCGAGGTGCTCTATCCTCACGCCCACCGCGAAATCGCGCGGTTCCATATATACCCCGCTGTTATTTAGCATTTCAAACGTATCACGCGCAGAATGCCCGACGGCAAAAACTGCATCGTCGCATAAAAGTTCACGCCTTTCGCCGCTCTTTTCCGTCAATTCTAGCCCAATAAGCCTGCCGTCCCTGCAAATTATGCCTTCAACGCGGGTATTAAACATAATTTTGCCGCCGTTGGAAAGTATGTAGGCGCGCATATTCCTTAATACATCGTAAAGTTTATCGCTGCCTATGTGCGGCTTGTTGAGATACAAAATTTCTTCGGGCGCGCCGAAGCGGGCAAAGATTTCCAGAACGTCCCTGTTGAGCCCGTCGTGCGTCTGCGTATTTAACTTTCCGTCTGAAAAAGCTCCCGCACCGCCCTCGCCGAACTGAACGTTGCTTTCAGTGTCGAGCTGTCTTTCGCGATAAAATTTTTCGCAAGTCGCCCTGCGCTCTTCAACGGCTTGTCCGCGCTCGATGAGAATTGGTTTAAAGCCGTGTTCGATGAGCCTTATCGTGCACATCAGCCCCGCGGGACCGCTGCCGACGACTGCCACCGTCGGATTGCCTTTTATGCGTTCGAAACAAGGTCGGCTCTTCTTTTCATCCTGACGGGAAAAAGCGATAGAATAAACCCAAAATATATTATTTTTGTCGCGTGCGTCGAGCGATTTTTTTATTATTTCAAAATACTTAACGGGCGCGCCGAGGGCGCGTTCAGCTACTTTTATAAGCTGAGACTGCGGACTGCTGATTGAAAGTTTTATATTGTCAAGCCGTTTTATCATAACTCCTCCGCAATCTTTTGAGCAACGCGGACGCCGCTTGCAAACGCCCACAAAAGGTTGTAACCGCCGCAATCTCCGTCTACATCGAGATACTCGCCCGTGAAATATAGGTCCTTACAAACCTTACTTTCAAGGTTATCGCTTATCTGCGAACATTCTACGCCGCCGCGCGTAACCTGCGCATAATCGAAACCGAGCGTGCCCGTAACGCACAGAGTAAAATCTTTTACTGTGCGGGCGATATCTTCCGCGCCGCCCTGAGCGCGCTTTATTATCGCCCTGCCGAGTTGGTTGTGAAGCGTGCCCGAAAGAAGCTCGCTTGCAGGGTAATTGAGTTTCTTTTTTGCCTCTATATCGCGCACTATGTCTTTTGCACCGACGTCAGGCAGAAACTCTATATGAAGAATTGCGTCTTTTTTATCCGCAACCGCCGAAGATACAGAAAACACAGCGTTCCCCGATACTCCGTAGTCGGTAAAAATTATATCGCCGCGGCTCTCTTTTAAAATTTTTCCGCCGCTTTCTGCGCGAAGAATACACTCTGCGCGTATGCCTTTTAATGTTTTTGTGAAAGTTGTGTCCGTTTTAAGCTGTACGAGCGAGGGAAAAAGCGGAGTTATGGTATGACCGAGGCTTTTTGCTAGCGCATAAGATGTGCCGTCTGTTCCGAATTGCTTCTGCGCTTTGCCTCCGCAGGCGAGGACGACGCGGTCGGCGCGCACCTCTCTTCCGTCCGAAAGGCGGAGAAAAAATCCCTTTCTTACCTCCGACGCGCGGACGCCCGTAAAAAATTCAGTACCCAGAGAGCCGAGCTCCCTTATGAGGCTGTCCGAAAGCGCCGAAGCCTGTCTGCCCGAGGGGTAAATTCTGCCCTCGTCGTCGTGAATAAAAATACAGTTGAAGAGCGAAGCGGGAAGATTATAATTTCCGCCTATAATTTCGTGCGCCAGCGCAGCTCCGCCGCCGTGGTAATTGGACGGCGAAAGATTTATATTTGACACATTGCCCTGGCCGTTGCCGGTGGCGGCTAATTTTTTTCCGAGGCGCTCGCATGCGTCTATAACGCACACTTTGGCGCCTTTTTTAAGCCTTTTGAGCGCAAGCGCGCAGGTAAGACCCGAAGCGCCGCCTCCGACTATTGCCACATCGTACTTTATCATAAGTTCATTTTATAATAAAGCGATGAAGTTGTCAATCGCTTAGCTTTGCGAGCAGCTCCTTGAAAACTTTAAGGTGAAGTTTTTCGTCCTCCAAAATGCGCTCAATAATGCACTTTACTTTCTGATTTCTGAGCCGCTCTATCATTCTCTCATACGAGCTTATTGCCTGTTTTTCCGCAATAATGTCGTCTTCGAGCATATTTTTGAGCGAACACGAATAGCTGACGAACTTGGATGAGTAAAAATTGAACGCCGCGGGCGGGAAAGCCGTGTAAATGGGCAGAGCACCGAGCGCATAAATAGTGTTGCCGAGAAGTTTTAAATGGGTCATTTCGGCTATTGCTATCTCCTCTATTACCGAAGCATACTCTTCCTTGTTCTTGTTTTCGAAATTTATGGAATGATATATGTATTGCAGCGTGGCGTTGAGTTCGCCTGCGGATGACGCGTATGCGGGCGAAATTATGCGCAGAGCGCGGCAATCGGGAGTAATATCCTCGGTTGTGGGATAGGGTTTATCTACGATGAGAGGTTTGGGCATAAAAAAAGCACTCCTTAAAAAATACTCGTACTTACAAAGTATTCTTAAAGCGTGCTTTTTGTTAAATTATTTTATTGCACGGACATTCCGCTTGAATTTGACGCCGACGCGCGGAATATTATTTTCAGTTGACATTGAGAATTTTTTTGAGGAACTGACCCGTATAGCTTTTTTCGACTTTGGCAACCTCTTCGGGCGTACCGGTTGCAACTATAGTGCCGCCGCCCGAACCGCCCTCGGGTCCGAGGTCGATTATATAGTCCGCCGTCTTTATGACGTCGAGGTTGTGCTCTATGACGAGGACGGTGTTTCCGCCCTCCCTCAGCCTTGCGAGTATGCCGACGAGCTTATCGACGTCATAGCTGTGAAGCCCAGTCGTAGGCTCGTCCAGGATATAGAAAGTTTTGCCCGTCGAACGCTTGGAAAGTTCGGTTGCGAGCTTGACCCTCTGCGCCTCGCCGCCCGAAAGAGTGGTTGAACTCTGTCCGAGTTTGATATAGCCCAGCCCCACGTCGCACAGCGTTTTGATTTTATTATATATAGAGGACACGGGTTTGAAAAATTCTGCCGCTTCCTCGCAGGTCATCTCCAAAACATCGGAAATGGACTTGCCCTTGTATTTTACTTCGAGCGTTTCCCTGTTGTAGCGTTTGCCGCCGCACACTTCGCACGGAACGAAGATATCGGGAAGGAAATGCATGGCTATCTGCAAAATGCCGTCGCCCTGACAATGTTCGCACCTGCCGCCCGCGACGTTGAAGGAAAATCTGCCCGATTTATAACCTCTTTCCTTTGCGTCGGGCGTTGCCGCGAATAAGTCGCGTATATACTGGAACACGCCCGTATAGGTTGCGGGGTTGGAACGGGGCGTTCTGCCTATGGGTTGTTGGTCTATGGCGATGACCTTGTCGAAATATTCAAGTCCCTCGATTTTATCGGCATTGCCGAGGCGCTGGCGAGCGCCGTTTAAGTTGTTTGCGAGATAAGGATAGACTATTTCGTTGACAAAGCTCGATTTGCCGCTTCCCGAAACGCCCGTTACGACGGTTATCAGTCCCGCGGGGACGCTTATATCTATGTTTTTAAGGTTGTTCTGCTTGCAGCCGTAAACTTTGAGCCATCTGCCGTCGGGCTGTTTTCTGAACGCGGGAATTTCTATCTTTCTTCTGCCTGCAAGGAAATCACCCGTAATCGAACGGGGCTCGTTCATAATGTCCTGCTGGGTGCCGCAGGCAACCACTTCGCCGCCGTGAACGCCCGCCATCGGACCTATATCGACTATATAGTCAGCCGCGCGGATGGTATCTTCGTCGTGTTCTACGACGATTAAAGTATTGCCTATGTCGCGCAGACCCTTCAAGGAGGACAAAAGTTTTTCGTTGTCGCGCTGATGAAGTCCTATCGAAGGCTCGTCGAGGATATACAATACGCCAGTGAGCGCGCTGCCTATCTGCGTTGCCAGCCTTATGCGCTGACTTTCGCCGCCCGAAAGGGTGGATGCGCTGCGCGACAGCGTCAGATAGCCCAGACCGACGTTTTCGAGAAAGTTTATGCGGTTGTCGATTTCCTTTATTATGCTGTCGGCGATCATATGCTCGGTCTTGCCGAAGAAGGAAAAATCGGAAAACTTTTTAAGCTCGTCAACCGACATGTCGCACACTTCCGCTATATTTTTTCCGCCCACCGTTACGGCGAGAGCCTCTTTTTTGAGCCTTTTGCCGTGGCAGCAGGGACATTCGGAGGTGCGCATGTATCGCTCGATATCCCACTTTACGCTTTCGGACTGCGTCTGGTTGTATCTCCTCTGCAAATTGGCGGCAAAGCCTTCCCACGCAGTTTTGTAGCTGCCCGAAAATCTGTATGCGTTGTATTCGAGGTCAATTTTTTCGCCGCCGTTGCCCCACATCAACATATCGTAAATGCCCTCGGGCAAATCTTTTACGGGCACGTCGAGAGAGAAACCGTAGACGGACGACAGCGACTTTAAATACATCTGCGTCATCGCGGAAGAATCGAGGTTCCAGCCGCTTATTTTAATTGCTCCCTCGCGCAGGGTCTTGGTCTTGTCGGGGCATATGAGGTCGGGGTCAACCGACTGTTTGAAGCCCAGCCCCGAACATTCGGGGCATGCGCCCCAGGGAGTGTTGAAGGAGAAAAGTCGGGGTTCGATTTCCTCTATCGAAATGCCGCAGTCGGGGCAGGCGTACTTGGAAGAAAAAAGCTCCTCCTTGCCGTCGCACTCTATTACTACCAGTCCGTCCGCAAGTTTCAACGCGCTTTCGAGGCTGTCAGTAAGCCTTTTTAATATGCCGTCCTTTATGACAAGTCTGTCTATTATGACGGAGATATTGTGCCTTATATTCTTTTCGAGGCGGATTTCTTCCTGCAAATCGTAGATTATGCCATCGACCTTTACCCTGCCGTAGCCGCTCTTTTTGTATGATGCGAGCTCCTTGACGAATTCGCCCTTTTTGCCGCGCACGACAGGGGCTTCTACCATTATTTTGCTGCCTGCGGGCATGAGCATCACCCTGTCGGCAATTTCATCCACCGACTGACGGCGAATTTCCCTGCCGCATTTGGGGCAATGAGGAACGCCCACCCTTGCAAACAGCAGACGGAAATAGTCATAAATTTCCGTTACCGTGCCGACGGTCGAGCGGGGGTTGTGCGAAGTTGTCTTCTGGTCTATGGAAATGGCGGGCGAAAGTCCGTCGATGGATTCGACGTCGGGCTTTTCCATCTGACCGAGGAACTGCCTTGCGTATGAAGAAAGGCTCTCTATATATCTCCTCTGCCCCTCGGCAAAAATTGTGTCGAACGCGAGAGTGGACTTGCCGCTTCCCGAAAGTCCCGTAAACACAGTAAGCGTGTTGCGGGGTATGTGAACGTCGATATTTTTTAAGTTGTTTTCCTTTGCGCCCTTTACAAAAATTTCTTCTTTCATGATTTCTTTGCCTGCATAAGTCGCTTTTTAAGCTGTGAAATTGTGTCGCGTATCTCAATCGCCCTCTCGAAATCGAGCTGGGCGGACGCAACTTTCATAAGCGCTTTGAGCTTTTCTATCTCGGCGGGGATATCCTTGACTTTGATATCTTCGCCCGCTTTCTTCTTCGTAGTTATGCCGAGGTCTATTTTTACCTCTTTTATGATAGTTTTGGGAATTATACCGTGCTCTTTGTTGTATGCGTCCTGTATCGCGCGGCGGCGTTCTGTTTCGTCTATCGCGCGGCGCATGCTGCCCGTTATTACGTCGGCATACATTATTACTCTGCCCTCGGAATTTCTCGCGGCTCTGCCTATCGTCTGAACGAGAGCCGTTTCGCTCCTCAGAAAGCCCTCTTTGTCGGCGTCGAGTATGGCGACGAGCTTTACTTCTGGCAGGTCGAGCCCCTCCCTTAAAAGGTTTATGCCGCACAGTATGTCGAATTCGCCCGAGCGCAGTCCGTTGATTATGTCTATTCTTTCGAGCGCGTCTATATCCGAGTGCATATACCGCACTTTGAGACCGTGTTCTTTGAGGTAGTCGGTGAGGCTTTCCGCCATTTTTTTGGTCATGGTGGTAACGAGCACCCTGCCTCCGCCGCCCACTACGGTGTTTATTTCGCCGAGAAGGTCGTCAATCTGACCCTTTGTCGGGCGCACGTCTATGACGGGGTCGAGAAGTCCCGTGGGGCGGATGAGCTGTTCGACCACCTGTCCCGCCTGTCCGAGTTCGTATGGCGCGGGCGTTGCCGAAACGCATATGAGCTGTGGCACGCGCTCATCGAATTCTTCGAAGGTGAGCGGGCGGTTATCGTATGCCGATTTGAGGCGGAAACCGTAATTTACGAGGTTATCCTTTCTCGAACGGTCGCCGTGATACATAGCCCTTATCTGCGGAATGGTCATATGGCTTTCGTCTATGAACACCAAAAATCTGCCCGCAGGAAAATAATCCAAAAGGGTGAACGACGGCTCGCCCGGGGCTCTGCCGTCGAAGTATCGCGAATAGTTCTCTACGCCCGAGCAATAGCCTATCTCCTTCATCATTTCAAGGTCGTAAGTCGTGCGCTGTTCAAGCCTCTGCGCCTCTAAAAGTTTGCCTTCGTCGCGGAAAGCCTTTACCTCGTCCTTCATGTCGCGCTCTATCATGGAGAGAGCCGCCTGCATTTTTTCGCTGCCCACGGCATACTGACTGGCGGGGAATATGAGCACGTGTTTGAGTTCGGAAATTATAGTGCCCGTAAGAGCTTCCTCTTCGCATATTCTGTCTATTTCGTCGCCGAAAAATTCCACCCTTATGGCAATTTCCGAATTGGACGCGGGGAAAATTTCGACTATATCCCCCCTGACGCGGAAGGATGAACGCTGAAAATCTATATCCCTGCGCTGATACTGTATCTCCACCAGCCGCCTTAAAAGCGCGTCGCGCTCCATCTCCATTCCGGGACGGAGAGAAATTGCGAGGCGGAAATATTCTTCGGGCGCGCCCAGACCGTATATGCACGAAACCGAGGCGACGACTATTACGTCCTCCCTTTCGCCGAGCGAACTCGTCGCCGAGTTGCGCAGCTTATCAATTTCGTCGTTCAAGCTCATATCCTTTTCGATATATGTGTCGGTCGAGGGGATATAGCTTTCGGGCTGATAATAATCGTAGTAGGAAACGAAATATTCCACCCTGTTTTCGGGGAAAAATTCCTTGAATTCGTTGCACAGCTGGGCGGCGAGCGTTTTATTGTGCGCAATGACGAGCGTGGGACGGTTGACGTTTTTTATGACGTTTGCCATGGTGAACGTCTTGCCCGAGCCCGTAACGCCCACGAGCACCTGCGTGCGTATGCCGTCGAGGACGCCCTCCGTCAGCTTTTCGATAGCCTGAGGCTGGTCGCCCGTCGGATTGAATTTTGAATGTAACTTGAATTCCATATATGTAAAACGTATGTTTTTTTCGGTATTGTACACCGACGGACGCGGCGATGTCAAGTTTTTATCCGAGGTTTATGAAAGGCAAAATATGTATGACCTCGCAGCGCAAAGCAAATTTTTTTTGCATAGAGCCTTGTTCCGCCCTGACTTTAAAAGCCGCGCAATAAAGTTTTTTTACTAAGGAAAAAATTAACGCCGCGTAAACTGCAATCAGCCGCGCGCGATATCTTTGATGACCTCGCCCGCCATGATAAGACCCGCCACGGAGGGAACGAAAGAGCAACTTGCGGGTACAGGTCTGCCCGTTGCGGGGCGGACTTCGTCTGTCGAAGTTTTTGCGGGAAGCTCGTCCGAATAGACGACTTTAAGACTGTCTATGCCCTTCTTTTTAAGCAACGAGCGCATTGCTCGCGCGAGGGGGCAGACGGAAGTAGAATAAATATCGGCAACTTTCAGCCGTTCGGGCTGCAATTTATTGCCAGTGCCCATGCAGGAAATAATTTTTACGCCCGCCTGTTTTGCCTTTACAGCCAGATCGACTTTCGCCGAAACGGTATCTATCGCATCGACAACATAATCATATTGCGAAAAATCGAATTTGGACGAAGTGTTTTCGTCGTAGAAAAGGGTAAACGTTCTGACGTTGGCGGAGGGATTGATTGACAGGACGCGCTCCTTGGCAACCTCCGTCTTATACCGCCCGACGGTATTTAAAAGGGCGAGTATCTGACGGTTGAGGTTGGTTATATCCACAACGTCGGCGTCAACGAGGTCGAAAGCCCCTATCCCGCTGCGCGCGAGAGCTTCGAGGCAGTATCCGCCCACTCCGCCCAGTCCGAACACGGCGACGCGGGAGCTTTGAAGTTTTTGCATGGCTTGTCCGCCGAGCAACGCGGCGGTGCGGCTGAAAGCGTCTTTCATACTTTAATTATATCACCTTTTTACATTAAATCAAACCAAAAAGCCGCCCGCAATTTTGCGGGCGGTTTTTGCCTGTCGGTTAAAGACGACAAAATTTTTTAAATAACTTCGGGCTGGGAAGAAACTTCGGGAAAATCGACGTAGAAAGTTGACCCCTTGCCCTCCTCCGACTTAACTCCGAAATCGAACGAGTGAGCCTGAAGAATTATTTTTACTATATTCAGTCCCAGTCCCGTGCCCTTTACGGGGCGGGTGTGCATATCCTTTGAACGGTAATATCTGTCCCAGATGTGCTCTCTCTCCTCTTCGCTTATGCCCTTGCCCGTATCCCTTACGGCAAATCTTATGCGGTTTTCTTCGGGCAGGTACTTCAAAGAAACGTAAACGCACTTATCCGCGCCCGTATAATTGACCGCGTTGGATATGAGGTTGTATATTACCTGACCTATCTTTTCTTCGTCTGCCAATGTGTACATATCGGCATCTATATCCACAAAAAATTTGTATCCAGAAGTCTGTTGCAGGTAATCGAACCTGTTCATTATTCCGTATATGAACTCTGTGAGATTAAATACCTTTTTATTGAGTTCGGAAAGCCCCGCGCTCACCTTTGAGGCATTTAAAATATCGTTTACAAGTCCCGTCAGCCTGTCGGCTTCGTCTATTATAACGTGCAGGTGCTGCGACCTCTTGACGGGGTCGTTGCCCGAAATTTCCTCTATCATAGAGGCGTAAGCCTTTATCATGGTGAGCGGCGTTCTCAAATCGTGCGAAACGTTGGCGAGCAGCTCTTTCTGGAAATCTTCGCTCTTTTTCATCTCGTCTTTTGCATAATTGAGCGTATCGGAGAGCTGCGCTATCTCCTGATATTCCGCCGAGGCGAACTTGACAGAATAATCGCCCTCCGCCATGCGCGCCGCCGTAGCGGACATGTTTTTTATGGGGCGGGAAATGCGCTGCGCGAGCATATAAGATATGATAAAGGACACGACTATGGACACCGCCGCTATTATCAGTATATAAAACTGCATGCTGCGCACCGAGCTGAGTATAATCGTGAGCGGGTAGCGAACGAGAAGGTAACACTGCCTGCCGTTGAAGATGACGCACGAGGTATAGTTGAGCATGTTGCCGTCGTTATACACCACTGCGCGCCTTGCCGTCCAGCCGTTGACCTTTTCGTTCATCTTGCATACGATGTCATTCCAGTCGGAGGGCGCCTCCGCGGTGGCTATATAAGCGTCGCCGCCCAGACCGACCACGAACGCCTCTATTCCTTCGGATATGGCATAGCCGTTCATTATTCCGCCGACGTCGCCCATCTGCATTTCAGTCTTGCCGTCAACGACGGCTGTAAGATTGTTGCCTATGGACGTTATGTGATTTTTTGCCTGCGTAGAATAAGCACTGCTCAAAACGCCGTAGCATACCAACGATACTACGGCTACGAGAATGACTGTGAAAAGAGCAAAATACCGCCAGAGCAGTATTTTCATGCTTTTTATTTTTCTTAAAGGCAGATCAGACTTCAAATTTATAACCCAGTCCGCGGAGCGTTACAATAAATTTACGGTACTGCTTTAAGTTTGCGCGCAACATCTTTATATGCGTGTCCACCGTGCGGTCATCGCCGTAAAAATCGAAGCCCCACACATCATAGAGTAATTTTTCGCGGGTAAGAGCTATGCCCTTGTTCTTTATGAAGTAAAAAAGTATTTCGTATTCCTTGGGAGTAAGTTCGGCCTTCTCGCCGTCCACATAGACGTTTCTGCCCGCCATATCGACGGTCAGTCCTTCAAAGGTAACGACGTCCGGGTTGGGATTTTCCGCCGCGCTGCGGCGCTTTGTTACGGCATTTATCCTAGCCATTACTTCCTTGGGCGAAAAAGGCTTGGTAACGTAATCGTCCACGCCTATCTCGAAACCGAAAAGTTTATCGTATTCCTCACCCCTTGCGGAAAGCATGATGACGGGTATATCCTTGGTCTTTTTTATTTCCTTAACCGCCGAAAATCCGTCGAGTTTTGGCATCATGACGTCCATAAGTATTACGTCGTAGTCGTTGTCGCGGCACATTCTGACGGCTTCCATTCCGTCAGTCGCTTCATATGCTTCGTTGCCCTCGAACTCCACGTACTCTTTGAGCACGTTCCTTATCATGTCCTCATCATCTACTATAAGCACTTTCATAATGCCGTCTCCTTTGCGGGGGATATGTTATGTCTTTATTATAACCTGAAATGTGTAAAGATAAATGCTTTATAATGAAATAATTGTGAAACTTCCATAATTTTCTTGAATTTTTTTTAATTTTATGCTTGACAAACGCCTTTAAAGGCAATATAATAACAATACAAACAAATGTTTATTGCGGTATAATTCGGGTTTTTGCCGCAGAAACTTTTAATTGTAAAGAGGTTTTACGTTATGTTTGACGCAGATAGACTTGAAATACTTACAGAAAGCGCAAAATATGACGTATCCTGCTCTTCGTCCGGTTCAAAACGGGTCAATACGGGCGGAGGGCTCGGAAATGCTTCCGTCGGTGGGATATGCCACTCCTTTACCCCCGACGGAAGATGTATTTCCCTGCTCAAAATTCTGATGAGCAACGAATGCATTTATAACTGCGAATACTGCCCGAACAGGGCACAGGCAGACGTCAGGCGCGCGAGGGCTACGCCCGAAGAAATTTGCGAACTGACGATTAATTTTTATAAGCGAAATTATATTGAAGGGTTGTTCCTCTCCTCCGCCGTCTTCGACACGCCGAACAGAACCATGGAGCTTCTTACGCGCACCGTCATAATGCTGAGGAAGGAATATAACTTCAACGGATATATACATTTAAAGGGCATACCGCACGCCGACGACGAACTGTGCATGCGCGCGGCGAAATATGTAGACAGAATGAGCTACAACATAGAACTGCCCAGCGAAAAATCTTTGAAACTTCTTGCGCCGCAAAAGACGCGCGAAAGCCTCATCATTCCTATGAAAAAGCTGTACGCCGCCACACTTTACGACAAAGAAAACAAGGTGGCGGCAAAGCAGCGCTCTATCCCTGCGGGACAGACGACGCAGATGATTATAGGCGCTTCGCCCGAAAACGACGGGCACATTCTGCGGCTGACGCAGGCGCTTTACCGCAATATGGGGCTGAAAAGGGTTTACTACTCCTCATATATTCCCGTGGTTAAAAGCGCAAAGTTGCCCGACAAGGCGGCGGGGCTTTTGCGCGAGCACAGACTTTACCAGGCGGACTGGCTGTTGAGGTTTTACGGCTTCGACGTGGAAGAGCTGTGCGGCGACGATGAAAATCTTTCGCCCGACTACGACCCCAAATGCGCGTGGGCGCTGAAAAATATGCACCTATTCCCCGTAGAAGTAAACAGCGCTCCGCTCGAAATGCTGCTGCGCGTTCCCGGTATAGGCGCGCGTGGAGCTTACAGGATTACGGAAGCGAGAAAATTTGCTTCGCTCGACTTCGATAATCTTAAAAAAATGCGCATAATACTCAAAAGGGCAAAGCATTTTATAACCTGCAAAGGAAAATTTTACGGGGCGGACGGCGAAAAAATGATAAAGGCTTCGCTCATGCTGTGCGACGGCGCGCAGAATGCCGAACAGCTTTCTATGTTTTCCTCCCCTTCGGAAGGCTTTTCAGCCCTGAGCGGTGAATTATGACTTTATATCTGGTAGATGGCAGCGCAGACTGCTTTTATACAGCGGTATTCGACTGCTACGGCGACAGTCAGGCAGTCGTTTCGAGCAACGCCGACGTTCAGCTCGAACTGGGCTGCAACATAACCGAGGTTAAAACAATCGAAGAGAAAGCTGCGCGAGTAAAGAAAAAAATTGCGGAATACGACAGCCGCGCCATAGGCGATATAAATATCATCCTCCGCTCGGGCGAAAGCGACAAAGAGCAGGCGGCGTTGGAATATATCAGGCTTATAATAAAAAACAAGCGACCCGTCCGCACCATGACCAACATTCCCGCGGTTATGGAAGCGAACGACATACGCTCAAAAGTTACGGGCGAAATTCACAAATATCATGGCTTTCTGCGCTTTATGGAGAACGACAGCGGCGTTCTCTACGCCCCCTACTCGCCCATAGCCGATATAACGGACATGATTGCGCCCCATTTCGCGCGGCGGTTTGCAAACCAGAAGTTTGTCATTCACGACGTGAAGAGAAAGATTGCAGCAATGTATGACGGCGAGCAGATAATCGTCTGCTATGCCGACGGCGCAGATATTTACCTTTCCGAATACGAAAAAACTTTTGAGGAGCTGTGGAAATTGTATTATAAATCTGTAAACATAGCCGAACGCCCGCATGAAAAACAGATGAAAGGCTACATGCCCGTGCGATACTGGAAATTCATGCCCGAAAAAAATCAATGACCGAACGGACAATTAACTATCAAACTTAAAAGCGGCTCCGCATTTTATGCGGAGCCGCTTTATATTTTTTTGTTATTCTGAATTATATTATTCTTGAGAAGGCTCATCCGTGGAATTCTGAGTTTCGTTGCCGCTTTGCGTGCTTTCTTCGGAAACATCAGAAGCAGAAACTTCCTCTGCCGCCGTCATTTTGAGTGTATCATCCTTTGTTTCTTCATCGGCAGAAGTTTCTTTTTCGGTTTTGTCTTTATCTGTATTTTCTTCCGTTTTTGCAGTTGTTACGCCGTTGCGCGCCTCATATTGTTCACGCACATCCTGATAGAAAACGGCCATAGAAGTCTCCATATAAGGTATAAGCCACAAATAAAGAATGCATAAAGTAAATATGCCGAGTATAATCCAGCCTATAAAACTCATGATAAGACAGAAAAGACGCCATTTATTTCCGCTCATCATATCCATAGAAAACTTGCGCGCTTCATTTGCCGTCATTGATTTATTATCCGCAAGTATGTAATATGTCATGGAATATGACAAACTTTTTATAATTCCCGGTATAAACAGTAACAGCGCCCACAAAAATGTAAAAACAGCAATAATTATCGAAGCAAACAACGCATCGAGATACTGTTTGAACCCATCGAACAAATTTTCTACGCCAAATTCTTTCCCCCTTGCAATCCTTAATGCAATTATTGCAAATCCGAGCGTAAACGGTCCCGTAATAAGGAATGAAATTATCGATGATAAAGTACTGCCGATGAGAGGCAAAAAACCCAAAAGGGCTATAATAACAGAAAAGCCGAAGTACACCAGGTATGCAGCAGCGAATTTACCCGTTTTGCCCTGCAATGCAATACGGGCCTGAAGTTTAATTTCACTCGCTTTTTTCATAATAGTTCCCCCACTAATAAAAATATATGTTTAATTATACATAATTAATACATATTTGTCAAGCGGCACTATTGTTAAGCAAAACATAAGGTAAAAACATCTTTTAATATAACGTATATAAATAAAATTCAAATGGCTGTAAAAATAAAACCCCCGAATTAATTTCGGGGGGTTTTATATTACTTCTTTGCTGTATTTAACTGTGCGTCAATCTTATCGAAGAATTCTGCAAGATAATTGTTTTTGAGTTCTTCGAGTTTGCCTTCGTCGGCTGCCGCCGTAAGGGAGTGGTCGATGGGCACTTTGGCGACGTTTGAAATGCCGTTTTCGAGCGCTATCGCGTCGACTTTGCTTTCGCCGAACACGGAAATCTTTCTGCCGCAGTCGGGGCAGACGATATAGCTCATGTTTTCGACTATGCCGAGGATGGGCACATTCATCATAGCCGCCATATTGACAGCCTTTTTTACTATCATTCCCACGAGGTCCTGAGGCGTCGTTACGATTATTATTCCGTCGAGCGGAATGCTCTGGAATATCGTCAGGGGAACGTCTCCCGTTCCAGGCGGCATATCGATAAACATATAGTCAACGCCCTGCCAGATAACATCCGTCCAGAACTGAAGCACCGTGCCGGATATGAGCGAACCGCGCCATACGACGGGCTCGTCCTCCTTGTCGAGCAGAACGTTCATGGACATTACTTGTATTCCGTCTTTGGACAACACGGGAAGAATGCCAGCTTCGTTGCCCATTGCACGGCCGTGTATGCCGAACATCTTTGGTATGGAAGGTCCCGTTATGTCGGCGTCCATAAGGGCGGTTACATAGCCTTTGTTATGCGAAGCGGAAGCAAGCATTGCGCTCGTCATAGACTTACCGACGCCGCCTTTGCCCGAAACCACGGCTATAACCCTCTTTATATCGCTCATCGCATGCGGCTTTTTCAAAAAACTTTTGGGGTCGCGCGACGAACAGTTCTCTCCGCAGGAGGAACAATCGTGATTGCAATTTTCAGACATAAATATCTCCTTTCAAAAACACTACCATTTTATGTTATGGTGCTTTAAATGTCAAGTTATTTGCAAACACAGTAAAATTTACTTGCAAAACAGCGCCGCTTTTGCTATAATCTCATTGCTGCGCTAAGTGGGGAGTCAGCGGTGCCCTGTACCTGCAATCCGCTACAGCAGGACCGAATTTCCCCTCTCGGCTTCCCGGGTGGAAGGCTGCGCCGTACAAGGGGTGTTGATAACAAGGTCTTATGCAACCGACAGCTGCGAACCGTGTCAGGATAGGGATATAGCAGCACTAAACAGCCTCGTCGGTGTGCCATAAGGTTGCTTTGCAGTAGCTACCTATACGGTTTACGCTTCGGCTTTGGTTGACAAAAGGGGATGCGCAGTTTTTTTGAAAGAACTGCGGCAGACGAAAATTTTTTTCGTCTGCCGCTTTTTCTTTTTGATTGTATTAATCACATCTATCACGGCAAAATATAACTTTTAAGCGCAAAAGTCAATGCGGCGCGGACTATGTCCGCGCCGCATGTTATTTTTGAAATATTTACCTGTTGAACATGATTTTTTCGGAATTGAACATAAACGCGAGCAACACCGACAAGAGCGCAGCCGCTACAATATTTACGGCGACGGTTATGCCGAACGCGGCGGCAGACATCGTACCCGACAGAACGGACGAAATGCACATGGAACTGTTGAGCACGGGCACAAAGAACAGTCCTATCGAAGCCGACGGAACGAACATCGAAACGAGCGCGCATATCATGACGAGTATCATGACGGGCACCATTAAAGAGTTTGCCTCCTTTACCGTCTTTGAATACGCCGAAATGACTGCGAGCAATGATACGAGCACAAGCACGGTCGATATTACGACGAGGAAAATGAGCAGATAATCGGTAAACGAGTACAGAGCGAGCGTCAGCCCCTCCACTCCGCTGAGAAGATTGGGCAGAGAGAGCATAAGCCCTACAAAGCTGGAAATTCCGCTGAGCATGGAAATTACCGAAAGCGCCATTATTTTCCCCGCGGCGAGGTGCGTTCGCTTTATGGGCGTAACGAGCAGAGTGGCGATAGTTCCCCTCTCCTTTTCCCCCGCAATGCTTTCGAGCACGACGGAGACGCAGCCCGAGAACATGAGCATAATCAGTACCATGGGAACTATTGACGAAACCACCTGTTGCGCGACCGATTTTCCGTCGGCGAGGTCAAATGTTTCCCCTCCCTTATTGACGTCGAAGAGATTGGAAAGGCTCTCTTCATAAGCCGAAAGCAGAGCTGTTACCGCGCTGTAAGCCGTTGCCGACTGAGTTTCGGTTGAGTTATAAAAAATGCGCACTTTCGGCACGGTCGAGGGGTCGCCGTCGGACACAAGCCCGTCAAAATTTTCGGGAAATACTACATATAAATCGAGACTGCCTTCCGCAACCCTGTCCTTTGCCTCCTGTTCGTCCGCAATATCTTCAACCAGCTCGAAGGCGGGCGGCGCGATTAAATTTGTCATGGAAGCAGGCATATTTACGACGCATATCTGCGGGGTCTGCAACTCGGAAGAAACTATGGAAGTCGTTACGTTGCCTATTATAGAATAGACGGCATAAATGAGAAAGCCCGGAAGCAGAATAGTCATTAAAAAAAGTCTTGTATCGCCGAAAAAGCGGCGGAATTCTTTCTTTATTATGGTAAGAATTATGCTCATGCCTGACCTCCCGCAGCCGCTGAATACAGCTCAAAAAATTTATCTTCCAGACTTATGCCGTCGGTCAGAGCCGAAAGAGTGTCGAGAGCCACAAGCCGTCCGTCGATTATCACTCCCACCCTGTCGCACAACTTTTCGGCGAGCGAAAAAATGTGCGTGGAAAGTATTATCGTCTTGCCCTCGTCGCGCAATTCGCGCAGATAGTCGGTAACAGTCTTTGCCGTAATTACGTCCAGACCGTTGGTGGGTTCGTCAAAAATTATAAAATCAGGTTCGTGCACGACGGAGACGACTATCGAAACTTTCTGCTTCATGCCCGTCGAAAGATTTGCCAGCTTTACCTGCGCAAATCTGTCTATTCCGAAGCGTGTAAACAACCGCGCCTTGCGCTCGTCGCGCACCTCCTTGGGCACGCCGTGCAGCTCCGAAAAGAAATCAAAAAGATAATCGGGCGTGAAAAAATCTTCCAGCCTGAGTTCGCTGGTCAGAAAACCTATTTTACCGCGCACGGCATAAGGCTCCGAAACGACGCTTTTGCCGTCTATGAAAGCGTCGCCCGCATCGGGCTTTATGAGCGTTGCCAGAATGCGCAGAGTGGTCGTCTTGCCCGCGCCGTTTGGTCCGAGCAGTCCGAAAATTTCACCCTTGTACGCGCTGAAAGATACGTCGTTGACTGCCGTCTTGACCTTTATTCCTCTTTCGAGCTTTTGCTGTTTGAATGAAAGTCTGAACGTCTTTTTAAGATGCTCGACTTTGAGAATTTCGATGTTTTCCATAAATCTCCGTATTGTTTTGCCATTATTCAAGGCATAAAAAATGCGCCGACACACATATTGTACTATACCTCTATTATAGTTGTAAAGAAAATTTTTAAAGCGAGGAATTTTGTCAATATTAGGCGTAATTCTGTCGCCCTTTGTGGGCAGAGAATGTGACCGATTTCAATTACATTTTAACCTAAAACAGATTAAATACCAAGAATAAAGTTTATAAATGAACAAATAATTAAAAAGCGGCGGCACTAAGGTGCC
>ULSO01021584.1_pt1 | contig 29098 bp, 24 predicted proteins | sample 1956701 | NCBI WGS metagenome assembly ULSO01 (sample SAMEA4835708, study PRJEB28245) | human gut metagenome | biome: gut microbiome; material: fecal sample | place: Denmark | collected 2008 | reverse complement strand
ACAGACAGACAGACAGACAGACAGACAGACAGACAGACAGGGCTGATTAAGTTGTTGCAGTATGTCTACGGCTTTGCCTTTGTCCGTCTGGGGGATTTGTGTGCCAACGTTGATAAAATCAAGTGGGACAATACAAATTCGGAATACACCTATATCGATTTGTCTTCTGTAAATGTTGAAAATCATTCCATAGGCGAAACGACAAAAATTAACAATAAAAATGCCCCGAGTAGGGCGCAACAGATAGTTCATAAAAACGATATAATCTTCGGGACAACCAGACCTATGCAAAAGCGTTTAGCCTACATTTCAGAAAGCTATGACGGGCAAATATGCAGTACGGGATATTGTGTTATAAGAGTTGAAAGCAGTTTAGTTCTTGCAAAATGGATATATTATCAACTGATGAGTTCAGCTTTCTATGGCTACGTTGAAACCTATCAGGAAGGAGCAAGCTATCCATGCATTTCAGATGATAAGGTTAAGCAATACATTATCCCTTTGCCAACGATTGAAGAGCAAAAGAGGATAGTTGAAATCTTAGACAGGTTCGACAAAATTTGCAACGACCTTTCCGAAGGTTTACCCGCTGAAATCAAAGCAAGACAAAAGCAGTATGAATATTATAGGGATAAATTATTGAGGTTTTAAAAGTTTAATTTTTAAGGGAAATAATATGAATCAATATAACGTCGTGTTGCAGAGTGAAGAAAGCACGGTTTTAACTGAATATATATCCAAGGGAAAGCGAACGGAAGCCTATCAGAGTGAAGCTGATTTAGAGCGTGAATTTATTAATCTGCTCGCAGAACTAGGATATGAGTATCTGTCTGTCAAGACAGAGGCGGAGCTTATTCCCAACCTGCGAAAAAAATTGGAAGAACTCAACGATTACACCTTTTCCGACAGTGAATGGGAACAGTTTTTCAATGGCTGTATTGCAGGCAAAAACGACGGCATAGTTGAAAAGACAAGGCGCATTCAGGAAGACCATATTCAGGTTCTTCACCGGGATAACGGCGCAACCAAGAATATAAAACTTATTGATAAAAAGAACATACACAACAATAAGTTGCAGGTAATAAATCAGTACGAAAATAACGACGGCAAATATGATAACCGCTATGATGTTACCGTACTTGTCAACGGCTTGCCTCTTGTACATATCGAGTTAAAGCGGCGCGGCGTTCCCATCCGCGAGGCTTTTAATCAGATTGAACGCTATCAGCGAGAAAGTTTCTGGGCGCAGAACGGTATTTTTGAATATGTTCAGATTTTTGTAATCTCCAACGGCACAAACACAAAATATTATTCTAACACAACGAGATTTAATCATATTAAGGATGCGGCAAGAGGGGCAAAGAAGGGCAAGACAAGCAACAGCTTTGAATTTACTTCCTTCTGGGCGGACGCAACCAATAAGATTATCCCCGATTTGATGGACTTTACAAAGACATTCTTTGCAAGGCATACCATACTCAATGTGCTTACTAAGTATTGTGTCTTTACTGCCGAAAATATGTTGCTTGTAATGCGCCCCTATCAGATTGCGGCAACCGAACGCATACTCAACAAAATTGAAATAGCGCACAACTACAAGCAATACGGAACAGTAAAGGGTGGCGGATATATCTGGCATACTACGGGCAGCGGCAAAACGCTGACCTCTTTTAAAACTGCTCAGCTTGCGACTTCTCTTGACTATATAGATAAAGTGCTCTTTGTCGTTGACAGAAAGGATTTGGACTATCAGACGATGAAGGAATATGACCGTTTTGAAAAGGGAGCGGCTAACAGCAATACATCTACCGCAATTCTTAAAAAGCAGCTTGAAGATCCAAGCGCCAAGATAATTATCACTACAATTCAGAAACTGAGCACGTTTATAAAGAAGAATTCAACTCATCCCGTCGCGGACAAGCAGATAGTCATTATTTTTGATGAATGTCACCGTAGCCAGTTCGGCGATATGCATATTGCCATAACAAGGTTCTTCAAGCAATATTACCTTTTTGGTTTTACAGGCACGCCTATTTTTGCCGTCAATGCAGGGGTGTCAAAAAATCCTGCTTTGCGCACGACAGAGCAGGCATTCGGTGATAAACTTCATACATATACCATTGTCGATGCGATTAACGACAGGAATGTATTGCCTTTCCGTGTGGACTACATTAAGACTATGGACAAAGAGCCTGATATTGACGACAAAGAGGTCTGGGATATCGACAGGGAAAAGGCTTACCTTGCGCCTGAGCGCATAAGCAAAGTGGTGGAGTATATACTCGACCACTTTGACCAGAAGACAAAGCGCAACGATAACGCCTATCAATTCCGTCAACTTATAAATGTAAGCGAGGTGGCGCGCGCAAAGGGTGAGAGCGTTCAGGAAATACGCAATAAAGTTCACCTTAAAGGCTTTAACTCTATCTTGGCAGTATCGTCTGTGGAGGCGGCAAAGCTCTACTATGAAGAGTTCCAAAAGCAGATGAAGGAACACCCCGAAAAGGCAATAAAGATTGCAACTATATTCAGTTTTGCAGCAAATGAGAGCGAGGAGGACGGAATACTCGAAGAGGAAAATTCAGACAGTACCGCAGATCTCGATGCGTCCTCGCGCGATTTTCTCGAAGGTGCAATCAAAGAATATAACGAATATTTCGGGACTAATTACGACACTTCCGCGCAGAAGTTCCCTAACTATTACAAAGACGTTTCTCTGCGCATGAAGAACAGGGACATAGACCTTTTAATAGTCGTAAATATGTTCCTGACGGGATTTGATGCAACCACGCTGAACACTCTGTGGGTGGATAAAAACCTTAAAATGCACGGCTTAATTCAGGCATATTCCCGTACCAATCGTATATTGAATTCCATAAAGACGTTTGGCAATATTGTATGTTTCAGAAATTTGCAAAAACGGACGGACGATGCAATTGCTCTGTTTGGAGATAAAGAGGCAGGCGGCATAGTCCTTATGCGCGGTTTTAAAGACTATTATAACGGCTATAAAGATGCGAAGGGCGAATATCATCCGGGTTACGCTGATATGATAGCCGAGCTTACGGACAAGTTCCCCGTTACAGAGGAAAATATAGTAGGCGAAGCGGCGCAAAAACAGTTTATCGTTTTGTTTGGCGCAATACTCAGGATGAGAAATCTGCTTACTTCATTCGACGACTTCAGGTCAAATGAAATCCTTCCGGAGCGTGATTTGCAGGATTATTTAAGCAAGTATCAGGATATTCGCGACGAGTGGAAGGCGAGAAGAAAAAAGGGTGAAAAGGAAGACATTACCGATGATGTCGTGTTTGAGATTGAGCTTATAAAGCAGATCGAGATAAACATTGACTACATATTGATGCTTGTCAAGAAGTATCACGACTCTCACTGTGACGATAAGGAAGTGCTGATTACCATCCATAAGGCAATAGACGCAAGTCCCGAACTCCGTAGCAAGAAGGCACTGATTGACAACTTCATTGACGGGGTTAACGAAGTGTCTGATGTTATGATAGAGTGGCGCGAATATGTTGCAAAAGAACGCGAAAGACAACTCAATCAGATAATAACAGAGGAAAATCTGAAATCCGAAGAAACGCATAAGTTTATTGAAAACTCTTTCAGAGACGGCGCAATAAAATCTACGGGTACAGATATAGACAAAATATTGCCTCCCATTTCAAGATTTGGTGGTGGCAGAGAAAAGAAAAAACAATCAGTACTGGCAAAGCTCAAATCTTTCTTTGAAAGATTTTTCGGGATTGGGTGATAGTGTGTAGAAAGGGTAATAACGCATTACGTAATTTAAGCTATATCACAACTTTAATATTCTAAAAAATGATTGACAAGGTGTTGCTTATATGTTAAAATAGATTAAGTTTTTTAAGAACGATGTATTTATATTGTTATTTTAAACAATTTTAGTGCGTTTATTTAACAATATTTATTGCCTTTGCATATAATAATGATAAATAGCGGATAATATAATTAGTTTTGATTATTTTTATTACTTTTTGTTTATATGTAAAGTGGGAAAATACATTATTTATATATTTGATTAAAAAGGGATGTGGTTAAAATGGTAAAAAATAGGTATGTAAATAATACGGTTGCGATTAAGCCTAGAAGTGAGCGCGTTCGTTCTAGTTGTCATGACCGTGGAGATATGCGCACCCCTTCTACGTCACTGTGGAGTGATAGTTGTAAATGGAAGAGTGAAGAGGAGCGTAAAAGTAACAGGACTTATTACGTTATGGACGGCGGGGTTGGCTAATTTTAATATAATTCATTTAGATATATTTGATTAAGGGAAGCTATGCCTTCTCGACGACGGGAAGATTTTCCGTCGTTTTTTTTCTTAATTTTACGTAGGGGATCTATGGAAAACAACGGCTTTGATATTGGCAGTTCGAATTATAATAAACTCCAGATAAATCTGTATAAGGATTGGAACGGCGATATTGCGCCTGAAAAATGTGATGCGGCAATTTTTGGCTATTATGATTATATGACCATAAAGCGCGTAGAATCATGGCACAAATTTCGGCCGACGGGCAAAAGCCTTGAGGGGAGTGAGGGCATTAAAAATATAGACGCTGAATATATTATCCGACTTATCAGCCCCGAAGTCGGCGATGGTGCAAACGGTATATGTTGGAACGGGCAAGGCGATAATAGTTATCCATTTATAGCCTGTTGCTTAATCAATTTTACTGATGACTATCTGAAACACAATCTATTAGAAATTAAGTGGGAACAAGCTTTCTTAAACTTCAAGAACCAAATTTCAGAAAATTATAAGAACTTTGGTGATTGTGCGCATTTAAAATACTCGGTATATTATTGTCTGGGGTATTCTGATGTTGTGGTGCTTGTTAATTCTAATAATTTCAAGACGATAGGCAACTTTATGCAGATGCTCCGTAAACTTAATTGGGGTAATAAAAATATTGTCTCGACAATGTATAGCGTCACGGGTATTTTTACCAAAAATAAAGATGTAGATGCAGTAAAAGACATAATCTCTTTATCTATTGATTTATCGTATAAAACGGAGAAGAGCGAGAGTGACGGCGCGGGAGTGATCGGTAAGGATGATAGCAGATCTTTAATCGCAGGGTGCTTCGATTGGCGAATAACAAAGGACGTAAAACAATCCGATCTTAGCAAGCTCTATGTTGAGGATTGGAGCAGTTTCAAAAAATGGCTCAAAGACTCTAATACAAAACTTATGCTGATGGATGACAGTGGGGCATGTAACTCATCGAAAGGGGTGGTCGAATCTGAGGCAACTGATTACTTAAAAGAATTAAACAATGCGTTTGCTGGATTTTGTAATGCGTACAGCCAAATTGCAAATAAATACAATTTTCATCGCAGAGTTTTGGGTGCTGTAGAAAACATTAAAAAAATGTACGATAAACTTGCCTCCACACAGCATAGCCATGAGGTTCGTTTGACCATAGGCAAAGTATTCTGTTCATTTTTGAAAGCTATGTCGCACATTTTTGAAAAAATGTTAGAAAATGATCCAGGGAGTGAATCTGGTTTTGATTTTGAATTTTATCAGCAATGCGACAGTGATTATGCCAGATTTATAGAGGACAGTGTCGAAGATTTCCGCAAGGTGGTAAATTCTCTGTTGTTCGATATATGGAGAGCAGACAATTCTTTCTTTGAAGGGCAGACAATAGCGCATCCTTCTGTCGGTAGTACAATTAAGCTGCTTTTTGCATATAATGCCACGCTGAATTGTTGGGACAAGGCGTGGCGGAATATACTTGGCAAAGAACAAGGCAATAAACATGCTGAATACAGCTATCTGGTCGCAAGCGGTGGCAGAGACACAACTACAAATTACGACTTATTCGACGGAGTAGCCAATACTTGCAGTAGACCGATTCTAGTTTTGATGTCTGAGGCGGGACTATATGATGTGAGTGGTGCGCTTTTCAGACTGGCGCATGAGTTTTTCCATAAGTGCGGAAACAGAGAGAGGAAAAATAGGTCAAAGCATTTTTTAACAGGTCTTTGTAGAGGCTTTGCGGAATACCTAGAACTCTGCGTTCGTATAAAATTAGTGCAAGTTGCTGCACAATACATATATCTATCCTTTAACAATGGTAGAGAAAATTGGGAGAAAGACATTTTTTGGGATTGGATTTACGGATGTGACTATTTTAAAAGATGTCCTGCCAAGACTTACGGAAGCAAGCCAGAGTGCGAGTATTGTTCAATATGTAGAAATAATTCTCATAGAGTAGGAATACAACAGTCTGTTTCAAGGCTGGAACAGGAAATAAAAAAAATCAATTCTCAATCGGAAAACGACTACCAGTCTTTTGTTAAAAGCTTAACCGATTTGTTTAAACAAATAGTAGGTGCATTTAGCGGCGAAAAAATAAATAGCGATATGCTCTATGAAAACTGTATGAATGTATTGTTTGAAAAATTGTTCCGTGCGGCGGAATGTGTTGAGGCATCGCTTGGCAAAGGTTGTAGTGGTGACCCAATGAGGCAAATAATAACGCAAATAAATAATCGGTTGGTTGACGTTGCAAGAAATCTAAAATGTGAGAACGACGACTTTTCGGCATTATATAAATTGAAATTCAATGATGCCGGAGGACAAAAATTAAAAGAGAGACTGACTACAGATTTTATGCAAAATTTGCGTAATTTTTGTTTTAATGGCTTTACCGGGGAGAATCGTTATCTCGTTACTTGGCTTGAAGATTCGAGTAATATGGAGGTGCTTTATGGAAGCGGTGATAATATAGGTCTGCTTTATAAAGAGTGTTTTGCTGATTGTATGGCGATAAAGGCAATGGGATTTACTGAATTTGGGCAATATTTGTGCAGTATGATGTATGAGATGCGCGGGATAGACTATTATCTCAAACAGCGAGAAGAACTTAAGATTAAGCCCAATACTTTTAATGCCTTGCGCTTTGGTGTTGTGTGGGAAGCTTTAGGGTATAACGACAGTTGGATTGGAAAAGATTTTGAAAGCGCGATAAAAAAATATTACAGTCAGGTATTCTATCCGTTTAACAAAAATGATTTTTCTGCTGAAAAATATGCTGCTGAGATGGTGCAGGCGGCAAAGGAACTCAATGACAGATATAAAGAGTTGAAAAATTATGGCATTATACGGGAACTGGTGGCATACTTAAAGTCGGCGATAGAAAATACTGACAACGTAGAGCTTTGTAGAGCTATCAACGATAATGTTAAGGAAGTCGTTTCAAGTACGACGGAAGACAAAGTATACGACGAACCGGCATTTATTAATTATTTGATGAAAGGATGGTATAGTTTACACGCTGTCTCTGGATAAGGGAAGCGTATTGAATTACGGAGGGATAGGGTATGGGCGATTCACTAGGTAGCGGAATGAAAATGCTTTTGCAGGAATTCATCGACACTATTCAGAAGAAATTAAAAGGTGAGATTTCGGTAAACCAGTCTTATAAACTATCTGTGGTTACACGGCTGTCGCGTGAATTTTTGCTGGAAGACGCAGACCCTAAAGGAATAAAGCAAACAATATACGATATTTTAACAGATAAGCCCGTTGCATTTGTTTTTGGCGCTGGAATTTCGCAGAGCAAGCCTTATAAACTTCCCGGTTGGGGCAGGCTGGTCAACGCCATAAATTCTGATTATTTTTTAATGCGGTTAGACCGGGCTGGAGGGAGGAAACTTTTAAGCGATAGCCTTCAAAAATTATATGCTAACGAAGACTTGTACGAGCTTGCACAATACATACAAAATAATATCCGCGAAGACGAAAATTTTACAAAAAACAATCCGGATGAGGCTGTATCTAATGCCGTCAATGCTGAGATGTATTATTTTGTAAAGGAAGCATTGTATGAGAATAAAACAGTGCCAGTCGGCGGAGAAAAAACGGAAGATACATGCTTACCAATGCTCCTTGCCAAATATATGGAAGCTAACCCACGAAACGAATCCAATAAAATCAAACGCATTATTACTTACAACTATGACGATGTTTTTGAAGATTGCCTGACTAAGCATAAAATATTGTATTATCCTGTCTTTATTGACGACCAATTGCCGAAATTGAACTTTTTGGATCCTAATGCATGCGTAATATATCATGTCCACGGATATGTACCGTTTTATACTAAAAACGGAGCCGACGAATTGGCGGAACAACAGAAAAAATATGCGACGGAGATAGATGCTTATCTTGAAAATTCTGAGGCGAAAGCTCTTGTCCTTTCAGAAGACAGCTACGACGAGATAGCTCGTTCGCAGTATAAATGGAGAAATACAATTCAGGCCGAAACTTTTTTGAGCTATAACTGCTTTGTCTTTGGATTTTCAGCTTCAGATAAAAATTTTAAACGTTTAACTAAATTGTTGGATAGAAAAAATCCTGCTAATCGCGACGATGATGGTGGAGTGCGTCATTATATTTTCTTTACTATAGACGATTACATTAAAAAAATATTTTCTCCTGATAAGGATATATCGGCAGATAAAATTATTGAAGGATTAGATAAAAGAGATGAAATAGATAAAGAATTACTTTTGGACAGATGTGAACTTTTGTATCACGTATTGCGTTCCAAGCGTAAATATCTGTTGCAATTCGGTGTATATCCTGTATGGACTTTAATTACTGATGCGCCTTTGAGGGTAAAAAGCATATTTAATAGTTAAAAAGGGAATTTGAATATTACCTATGAGAAAATAATTTATTTGTAGCATCGCAAGCAGTTTGATATGCACCCCAAAAGTAAGACAAACCTTTGGGGTGTACATATTATTATGTCAAGAGAAAAGAAATGTAAAACAAAATATAGCGCGGAGTTAAAATGCTGTTATAATGGATATGCGCGAAAACTATTTATGATATAGAGAAACAGCTCGTAAGTATTGGGCAAACGCAGTAGGACAAAATGATAATTTCATGAACTGTGTTAAATGGTGGGAGTGCATATATCTTGAGGAAGGAGCGGCTGGATTTATGGCTGAACTTTTGAGAAGAACGAGTGTTGGCAGGCCGAGAAAGAAGTCTTTGGAGAATGAGATTGAGAACGCTTTGAATGGCTAAGAATTAAAGGCTCAAAGAACGCAAATATTATTGTGAGTGAAGTACGCCACAAAGTACTAATGAATAATAAATCAGCTAAAAATCCTGTCGCTTTGAACGCGACGGGTTCTTTGTATAGGTGGATATAGTGAAAGCTGTTACGCCTCTTTTACCACATCGGAGAGATCGAGACACTCCATTAGAAGTCGCACGCCGAACTTGAAACCACGGATGAAATAATTCTCTTCTTCCAACGAGTGGCGTTCGCCGTACAGGTCAACGAATTCGTCGAAAAGTTTGAGCTGTTCGCCCGTAAGCTGAGGGCGCAGTTTGTCGTTCAGTTCAGTTTCGCGTTTATCGATATCTTTGTATTCATCAGTCCTCGGAGACTTAATTACCTGGTCTGAAAATGTGCCGTCAAAAAATGCCTTTATAATTTTGCTTTTCATAAATTTAATTTCATTTCCTTTTTTATATTCAAAAAAGTACGAATTCGGGCAAGTGGTTATCTCTCATAAAATTAGTATTTTATAACCCTTTTATGGGTTAAAGTTATAGTTAAATAAGGCAAATTTAGCTTGTCGCACGTTGTCGCACAGGCTTTTGCAACCCTCAAAAATGGCGCATTTTGAGCGGTTTTTGCTTAAAACTGCCCGAAATCGGGGTGTTTTTTCAGCCGCTCTTCCGTTCAAGTCCAACAAGCGGAGCCATTCCGGTGATAATGAAGCAGAGGATCCACCTGTTCCCATTCCGAACACAGAAGTTAAGCTCTGCGTTGCCGAAAGTACTATACGGGACACTGTATGGGAGGATAGGGAGTTGCCGGATTTCAATCAAAAAACACCCGTTTTCGCATGAAAACGGGTGTTTTTCTATGATTTTTAAGGTTATTCGATTATGAAATTTTACACCCGTTACGTGGTAAAATATTAAGTTTTAGCTGTTAAAACTGCATAACTTTTTTGCTGTTTTGAGCTGTTTTTTTTGTCTTAACACGATAGTTGGTTTGACTGTGTATTCTGACGAAAATCAGCTCTTTATTTTGCATTTTGGGGCACAAATTGGGGCACAATCAGTACTTGATTTTCTGTCCTTCGGCGTACAAAAACTCGTCCGAAAGGTCGGTGTAGGTGTTACCCAGTTCGCCTAAGGAATGTCCTACAAAAGTATCTCTTGCGACGGGAGAGACTCCGCATTCCTGACAGCGAGTATAGAAAGTCGTTCGCAAATCATACAACCTTCTTTCAGGGAAAAGTTTTCGGAACTTATCCCTTAAAGTATCCTCGTTGCAGAATTTCAATTCGTCCACGCCCTGCATATAGGGACTGAGCATGGGGTGAATGGGTATTTTCTTATACTCAATCTTTCCGCCCTTTCGCTTGCTGTTTTTCGCTACAATGAACTTTCCGTCAATCGTTGCCGTCTTATATTCGTTTGGTCTCATTCCCGTATAAAGTGCGACGGCGAACATCAATTCATAAGGCGTACCCTTCATGGTATCAAGCAGCTTTCTCTCCTCGTCCTTAGAAAGTGCTGTACCGTGTTCTCGCTCATGCTTCTTGTGGAAGACCATATCCATCGGATTATGCTCTATAATCGCGTGTTTTATGGCTGCCTTGAATATGACGTTGAGCATAGAGAAAATGTCGTCCGCAGTCCTTGAAATACCGCTTGCGTCGATTTTATCCAAAAGCTCCTGACATTTCTTCGGCGTGATTTTCTTTATAGGCATATCGCCGAAATGGGGCAGAACGTGATTTTTGTACTGGTTCAACGCTATGCGGTATGTACTCTGCGCAACCTTTCTCTTGTGGAAATTCTCAAAGAAATACATCGAGAATGCGTCCATAGTGGAGGGTACGGTATTTTCCTTTTCCGTGCCGTGCTTGTCTATGTAATGCAGTTTTTCAATAAATTTGCGTTTGGCTTCGTCCAGATAGTTGGACGAGACCGTGATGTTATATCCGTTGCGCCGATAGCGGATTTCATAATTCCAATTATTCTTGCCGCTTCTGCGTTTGCGGACGTGTGCTGTGCATCCTTCTGTTCTGAATTCTTTTCTGAAAGTTTTAGGCATAGATGAAATCTCCTTTGCGTTGAACTTCCAGAATACCTCTTCATTGTCTTGTTCTCTGCTGTCAAAGCCCGTAACCTTTTTAAGCCTTTCAAGCGTAATACTCTCCGCTGCCGATTTAAGCATGAGCTGAGTTGCTTCGTCTCGCTTATTCTCGTCAGGGATGTATTGTAATGTGTCTAATAACTTCTTTAATTCGTTGTCTGTCATTCGGTTTGCAGACGGAGGGAGGTATCAGCTCGTCTCCGTCATTGCTTGTGCGTACCAGCAAGCACTCTGTGGCTTGCCAGATCCCGAAGAGTACCATTTTTAATTAACTCTATCACAAAATCCTCCTTATTATTTCCGACAGGTCGGGGCGGAGCTCGTCATAACCTCGCTGTTGGAGTTAGTGGGCGCGTTAGGTCCCTCCTGCGGATTATTCAGTTGTAATTGATAATTTATTTGTGCGTAAAATCCTACCACACATTTTTGAGAAATGCAAGGCCCTGGCCCAAATTATTTTCCGCCTTTGCCGTTGCTTTTAAAGTTGGCGGGAGGGGAAGGAGCTTTTGCCGCTCTTGACTTCTTCAACAGCTCGTCAAATTCGTCGGGGTAAGCGGCAATCATATCGCTCACCATTCTGAATGCCGAATCCTTGCCTCTTCCTAACCTTTCGGCGCGTTGCAACTGCTCGAATAAATCAGCGGCGTCCTTGCTCTTAATGTCAAGGCTCTTTTGCAGAGCAGCGTTCTGCGCGCGCAGAGTTTTAATCTCGTCCTCGGCGTGCTTTCGCTTTGTGGGCATAGGCCTGTCCGCTGCGCTCTCCACCGATTGCACTATGCCGTTCAGATATTGTTCCGCTTGCTTTTTAGTAGCTTCTGCGGAGGTTCTGGCGTTAGTTATAATTTCTTTAGCCGTGTATTCAGCCGCTTCGACGTGCCTTGCCGTGCTGCCTATCTTGCCGCGCTTTAAGCCCCATTTCTTGCCTACGACTTCTGCAAGCTCTGTCTGTAACTGAGACAGCTTTTTCGGGCTGAACAAGTCCTTTGAACAGAGCTTGCCGCCTGTAATGGGCACAAGGTTAAGGTGGAGGTGGGGAGTGGTCTCGTCCATATGTACGACAGCCGAAATAATATTCTCCGCACCGTACTTGTCGGCAAAGAACTTTACGCAGTCCTCAAAAAATTCCTCTTGTTTCTCTGTGGGCATATCCTCAAAGAATTCATGTCCCGAACTCAACACAAAGGTGTTCATGTAGATAGCGTCATTCCGTACCTTGCGCTTTAAATTTAATGATGCGATGCGCTCGTTTATGAATTCCATATAGCTCTGCGGCGGGGCAATGATATGGTAATTGTCGTGCGTGCGCGAAAGGTCTATCTTCGGGTTCTTTGCCTCGTAAGTCTGGTCGCGCTCGTTTTCCCTTTCAACATTACCGACGCTCGTGCGCTTGAGCTTTTTCATATTGCATACTATAAAACTTATACTTGATTACCTCCAAAAAAATAATTTTTCGTTGAATTTGTTTTCTTGCGCGCAAACAAATTCCAACGATTTTAAGGGCGTTGCCCTCATCGCACGATATGTTAATGCCCTCGAATATTTGAAATCGTGCGATTTCACCTACTGAGGTGGCATAGCCACAAATGGGGTGCGCTGGCGCAAAAGCACGGTTTTGCTTGCGCCGTTAAGTTGTTTTGGAATTTCTACACTTTTTATTGAAAAGTGTAGCTCACTACACTTATTTCATAAGTTGCGTTCGCCCTTGCAGGGAGCTATGTGGTTTGCTTGTAGTTTTGCTTGCGCAAAAATTGAGTGGCATATATCCATTAATTAACGGCGTTTTTATAGCTTTCAACCGCCTTATAGAGCGACAGATTTTGTATGCCTTTATTGGCTTTTACATAGTCATAAAGCTTATTCAAATCAACGCCTTCAAGTATGGGATTTTCCGTGCTTAAATTTCTCGTGCAGCCAAGAGCTTTAAGGTCGTCTATCGTCCGTTTAATCGGCTTTGATTTTGCCTTTGACTTTCCGCCCTTCGAACCTGCCTTTTTGCGTTCCAAAGATACGTCCAACGTAAGTCTCGCAAGCGAGTAAAACTTCTCTGCCTGCGGCGGTAAATCTTTCGCAATTTTGCCTTTGAATACCTGCTCGCATATAGCCTTGATATACGCTCCGCCGTCGTTTAAATTCATAAGTTTCAGCTTATCAAAGTAGCTTTTCTTAAAGGCAAAATGTCTCCATAATCTGTCGTACTTTGAAGCTTTCTTTCCGCGTAGCTTCTCTTGTCGTTGAAGGGAGAGTATGCCTTTTAAATCTGCCCAGATTACATTGAGCTTTTCCTCGTCGAAACTGTTGTCTTTTCCCTCAAACATAAACTCGCAGATTTGGTGCAGCATACAGGCAATATCCGCATCGCTCTCGTCTTTCAACACATTCCAGAACAGCTCATAAAAATTGAATTCTTGTATTATCTTTACCTTCTCTTTTTTCATAATTTTTTGTTTTCTCTGTGGGCTATCTTACCCTCATATATATCATCACCTCCTTATGGTTGCATATCATTTTTAGATAGAAAAAGTCCATAGGAAGGTAGCTTTCTATGGACTAAGATTTTTGTATAGAAAATGTCCAAAAAACGGTATGCTTATAATGCCCTTGCCTATGCGATAAAACGCATTACAAAAGCAACGGTAGGAGTATAAAACCCCACCGCAAACGGCTGTTTTAAGCCGCTTATTATAAACAGTGATAACCGTCGTCGGCTACTGAAAATAATTCAGGTCACAGCGCAACGAACAAGTTATTCTTATACCGCACAAAAGCGCGATATGTCCCCGTCATCGCAAGCCTCGGCAACGCAAAAACTGCTTGCCGCCAGAACCATAAAAATGGTGTAGGGGTTTTATCGGAAACCAGACCGCTCGGGTACCGTTTTTTGTCCGCAGAATACCGCTTTTGCGACCGATAGTCGCCAGCCAATCTGTCCGTTAAAGCCATATAGCCGAACAGTCGCAAACTGCATAAGGCAATGGGAACAGACATCAAATTCCTCGTTTCTTACACCGATACGGGTATTCTGCGCAGACGAACAAAATTTCTTCCATCCGTCCTAAGCGCATTATAACATATATAGAATATCCTTGTTAAGCAAAATATAAACAAATGTTTGTAGAATTAAAGAAAAATTTGTCAATATTAGGGTAGGTACATGCTTTATATATAAGTAGATTATTTTTTACCGAAAAATTTAGGAAAATAAAAAAAACTTGTATGTGATTTTAATATGTGCCTCAAAAGTCGGACAAATATTCGAAGGTAAATATTATATATATAATGGTGAGTTTTTTTCTTTTGGCATATTGTAAAGTTTTGGCGGTGCCACCCCAACTGCATTTTACGCAGGCTATCAAAAGGTCGCTGTTGTCAATTATCCATTCATTTCGGCGAATGATGGCAAATCGTAGAGGAACGCCTTCAAGCGAAGGATAAATAATCTCATCGAATTCTTCTTTGTAGATTTTAATTCTGTCAAGGTAGGAGGGGGTGATATAAGGTATAATGAGGCAATTTCGTATATTTTTAGCTTTCACCTGCGCCTTTCTTACGCAGGAAGCAGCAAACCAATCAAAAGCGCCGTATCCGCCAGTATAACAGATAACTTTCTTCTCTGTTTCAGCGTATTTTAATAAAATATCTATTATAGTTTTTTCTTTCTCTGCATCCGGAGTAAAATCCCGATGTCCGCAAAATGAAATTACCATATCATTGGATATGATAACATTTATTTGAATAAATAGCAAATATGCTATACGTAGCAGTAAATAAAATAGCAAAAATTTTATACTACTAACTATAAACACATTGTACGGAGGTTAGCAGTATGCTTTTGGAGGATGCAATAGCTTTAAGAATAGAACAGCTCTGTATTGAGAGAAATATGACAAAATATGCTCTGTTTGAAAGGAGTGGTGTGCCGCAGTCAACGCTGACATCGATAAAGAAAAAGCGTAGCCGCTCGGTCAAGATGAAAACGCTCTACGCCATCTGCGAAGGTTTTGATATAAGCCTTGCTGAGTTCTTTACCTCACCTTTATTTGACAGAAACACTCTACAAGATTGATAAAGCCCTTCGAGAATATACTCGAAGGGCTTTTCTTTATAAACTCATATAAAAAGTTTAACTCTTTGTAATATAAATTTAGTACATCTAATCTGTCTGTATATCTAATGACAATGGCTGAATACCCAAGTTTAACTAATCATGCCATATAGCAAGCTAGAATTAATTTTATGTTTATTATTCATGAAAAACGAGGAAGTGTCAGTAATAAAAAATATTGTAAGTTTTTTACAGTCATTCTGTTGACAAAGCCAAAATTTTGTAATATCATATACTTGTAATACAGGTCTACAAGTATTAACGAACAGTAATAAACTCTGAGGTTAAAGGCTATAAGTTCTGAAGCCGCAGAATAAGGGGGCAAACGTGAAAAGTGAGAGTGAAAGAAAACTTTGGGCGCAGTTTGATGCTCTTCAGATGGGTACTCATTTCACTGCCGACGACGTTATCAAGCCGCAGATAATGGTAGAGGATGTCTTCGGCGATTCGCATCCTGGGAGCGTTCATCTTAATACTCTTACGGAGCAGGTAAAATACGGAGTTTATCAGTCGGGCGGCGTGCCCTGCTTATATCACACCACAGATGTGTGCGACGGCTGCGCGCAGGGACACGACGGAATGAATATAGTACTTGCATCCCGCGAGGCTATATGCGATATGGTAGAGGTGCACGCTTCGGCCGTGCCCTGGGACGGAATGGTGCTTGCCTCGTCCTGCGACAAATCGGTTCCCGCACATCTCAAAGCGATAGCCAGAATGAATATCCCGGCTGTGTTTGTCTGCGGCGGCAGCATGCGCCCGGGTCCCTATCAGACGACTTCGCTCGTAGCAGGCGAAATATCGTTAAAACAGAGAAGGGGCGTTGCAACGCAGAAGGAAATACGCGATTATAAGCTCACGGGCTGTCCTTCGGTCGGCGCGTGCACGTTTTTAGGCACAGCCTCGACTATGCAGTGCATGGCGGAAGCTCTCGGTATGGCTTTACCCGGCAACGCTCTTGCGCCTGCGACAATGCGTGATATAACAGATTATGCAAGGGCTGCTGGCATCGCTGTAATGAACCTCGTTGAAAAGGGCATTACTCCAGATAAAATTCTGACGAAGGAGGCGTTCGAAAACGCCATAATCGTGCACAGCGCAATAGGAGGTTCGACAAACGCAACCCTTCATCTCCCGGCAATAGCAAAGGAGTTGGGAATAAAGCTGGACATCAGTCTTTTTGACGAGATTAATCATAAAATTCCTCATCTCGGCAACGTCAATCCGAGCGGCAAGCATCTTACAGAAAGTTTCTGGTTTGCGGGCGGCGTTCCCTATGTTCAACTGCTTTTAAAAGATTACCTTCATCTCGACGTAATGACGGTAACGGGCAAAACTTTGGGAGAAAATCTTGAAGATTTGCAAAAAAGCGGATTTTTCGAACGCAATTTAGGTTATCTTGCAAATTACGGTCTGACGCGCGACGAAGTCATCTTTCCCGTTGAAAAGGCAAAGGAAGTGGGCAGCATAGCCGTCCTCAAGGGCAATATCGCAAGGGAAGGCTGCGTCATAAAATACAGCGCTTGCGTCAAAGAAATGCTCAGCTTAAAGGGCAGGGCGCGCGTGTTCAACTGCGAAGAGGACGCTCACAGGGCGGTTGTCGAAGGGAAAATCAATCCCTACGAGATAATGGTAATAAGGTATGAAGGACCTCGCGGTTCGGGTATGCCTGAACTTCTTATGACGACTGAGGCAATCGTGTGCGACGAAAAACTTAACGGCACAGTAGCACTCGTAACCGACGGCAGATTTTCTGGGGCAACGAGGGGCGCGGCTATAGGACACGTTTCTCCCGAGGCGGCAAGGGGCGGCGACATAGCTTTTGTCGAGGACGGAGACATAATAGCCTACGATGTTGAAAAGCGCACTATTGATGTGGTTGGCACAGATGGCAAAGCAATGACGCCCGAAGAAGTGGAGAAAGTATTTGCCGAACGAAGAAAGAAGGGAATTATTCCCCGCCCCGAACGCAGGGGATTGTTCGGAAGATATACAAAAAATGCAGGTTCTGCAATTGAAGGAGGGACATACTGATATGGCAAAGTATCTTACGCCAGCGGTAACGCCGCTCATGCCCGACGGCACAGTGGATTTTGAAAGCTGCAAAAGGTTGTATGAACACCTGATAAAAGGCGGGGTAGACGGCATACTCATATTCGGCAGCATAGGCGAATTTTTTGCCTTTGACGTACCTACTAAGAAGAAGGTTATTTCGCTCGCCGCAGAGGTTATCGGCGGTCGTGTGGAATTAATCGTTGGAACGACGTCTATGGTCTATGACGAGATAACCGAGCTTTCTGATTACGCTTTGAATGTCGGTGCGGACGCCGTTATGGTAATTCCGCCCTACTATTTCCATTTTACCGACGAAAGCGTCTATGAATATTATTCTTCACTCGCCCGGCATATAAAGGGCAGGTTGTATCTTTACAACTTCCCCGAAAGAACGGGTTACGGCATTTCGGCGGAGGTCGTTAAAAAGCTCGCTCAGAACTATAAAAATATAGTCGGAATAAAGGATACTATTTCGGGCGTAGACCACACCCGCGAACTTATTAAAGCGGTAAAACCCATTCGCCCCGATTTTATCATATATTCGGGCTTCGACGATAATTTCGCGCACAATGCGCTCTGCGGCGGCGACGGCTGTATCGCGGGGCTTTCCAACATTTACCCTCAGCTTACCTCTGCATGGGCGGCGGCGTTCAATGCGGGAGATATGCGTAAAGTAAAGCATATTCAGGGGGCAATCGACAAACTCATGGATATTTATGCCGTGGGCAAACCCTTCGTTCCCTTCATAAAACAGGTACTTGCGGATAAGGGTATAATTTCTTATCCCACGGCTTCGAAACCTATGCCCGCAGCAACGGCGGAGCAGATAAATAAATTAAAAATGATAACGGAGGAATTTGAAAATGCGCAAAACAGTTAAAATCGCCTATATCGGCGGCGGAAGCAAACTCTGGGCGAGGGTGTTCATGTCCGACCTTGCCGTAGCGGAAAATCTTGGCGGCGAAATAGCTCTCTACGATATTGATAAGGAAGCGGCCGTCCGCAATGCCAAAATCGGCGGATACATAAATAAAAATCCCAAGACAAAGTCGGTATTTGAATATAAAGTCTATGACAGGCTGGAAGATGCGCTCGAAGGCGCAACGTTCGTCGTGCTTTCCATTCTTCCCGGTACCTTCAAGGAAATGCGTTCGGACGTTCACGCGCCCGAAAAGTACGGAATATATCAGTCGGTAGGCGATACTGCCGGTCCCGGCGGCGTTCTCCGCGCAATGCGCACCGTACCTATCTACGAAGATTTCACTCGCAAAATTAAGGCAATCTGCCCCGATGCTTGGGTCATAAACTTCACTAACCCCATGAGCATATGCACCAAGGTTCTGTACGACGTCTTCCCCGGGATAAAGGCGTTCGGTTGTTGCCACGAAGTGTTCCACGCTCAGGAATTTTTAACCTGCGTTCTTAAAGAAACGCGCGGCATTGACGTGCACCGCAGCAAAATCTATACAGACGCCTGCGGCGTAAATCACTTCACATGGATGACCGAGGCAAAATACGGAGATACGGATCTCCTCGCGCTTTTGCCCGAATTTGAAGAAAAATTCTATGAAGAGGGTTATTTCGAGCGCGAAGGCAAGTCGAGGTTTGAATTTAAAACTGACCCGTTTGCTTACGGCAATAAGGTTAAGATGGACCTCTATAACAAGTACGGCGTGCTCGCTGCGGCAGGCGACAGACATCTCGCCGAATTTTTGCCCAACACGTGGTATCTCAAAGACCCGCAGACGGTCAAAAACTGGCAGTTTGGTCTGACAACAGTTGATTTCCGCGAAAAACAACAGGCTGAAAAGATTGCCGAAACGATAGAAATGGCGGAGGGCAGAAAGGAATTCCCCGTGGTCAAGTCCACGGAAGAGGCCGTCGACCTCATGAAGGCGATTTTAGGCTTCGGCTCAATCGTTTCCAATGTCAATATGCCAAATGTGGGGCAGATGCCTCAGATGCCGCTCGGCAGCATAGTAGAGACAAACTGCGTGTTCTCCAACGATCAGGTAAAACCCATAGTTTCCAAACCGCTTCCCGTGGCGGTGGCAAATCTCGTCTATCGCGCTTGCGTGAACATAGATACGTGCTATGAAGGCATAAAGGAAAGAGACCTCAACAAGATTTATCTCTCTTTTGTCAATCAGGCGCTCTGCAATACGCTGACAATGGAACAGTCCAAAGAGCTGTTCAAAGAAATGTGCTATAATACTAGAGAATATCTGGATCCTTATTTTGACCTCGATGCGTATTTCAAAAACTGATAAAAGCCGCCATATGGCGGCTTTTTATTTGATTATACAAATTTTTCGGAGTATAATAGTTGTACTATTGTAATACAGGCGGTGTCGATGTGGAATTTCAACCTATAAAAAGAGTATCCGTATCAGAACAGATATGTGAGCAGATTAAGGAGAAAATTATAGGCGGAGAGCTTAAGTCAGGCGACAAACTGCCTTCCGAAAATCGGTTCTGTAAAATTTACGGGGTATCGCGCGTCGCCGTACGTCAGGCACTTGCAAAATTGCAGTCTATAGGACTTATAGAAACCAGGTTCGGCGAAGGCTCTTTTGTCAGAACGCCCGAAAACGGTTCTGTTATGAACGGGCTTATTCCTCATACTTTTCTCAATGAAAAGTCTATGACGGAGATAGTCGAGTTCCGACGCATAATGGAAGCAAATGTTGCCTGTCTTGCCTGTCATAAAGCCACAGAGGAGGACGTTGCCGCCCTTAAATCGATTTACGGGGAAATGATAAAGAATAAGGACGACCTTTCCGTCTTTTCAAAGCTCGATTACGATTTTCATATCGCCATAGCAAAGATAAGCGGAAATTCATACGTAATAAGAGTTTACGAAATCATAAGCGAAGTTCTTCTGAATGCCTTTTCGGATATCGTTTCCAAGCGCGGAAATACTGCGGGACTTAAATACCACGGCGAAATTCTTCGCGCGTTCGAAAATTCGGACGCCGATGAGGCAAAGCGCGCCATGCAGGAGCATATGGACGACCTGCTGCGTGAATACGAAAACTGAATTTAATATATGAACACTAAAAAGCCATAGCCGTAAATTTATGCGGCTATGGCTTTTTATATGGTAAGGATATTGAGATATTTGCAAAGAAATATTGTTGCCTTAAAGGTCTGCATCAATCAGCCCAGTGAGCGTTTTTGAATATTGCCCTGCCGACGCCTGCCATATCGGCAAAGTGCCCGTCGATTAAGGCTTCTGCCTGGGCAATGGTATTTATACCGCCCGTAAGAAGAACGGGCGTTTTTACAGCTTTTTTTACAGGAACGGACATATCGCTGAAATATCCCGGTTCAGAATGCCCGGGGCGGATGAATCCGTTCATTCCGCCTGTCAGGTGTATGAGGTCGACGCCGCTCCGTTCAAGTATGCGGCAGGCTTCCACACAGTCATCAACGGTGCTTCCGCCTTCCTGGTAGTCGCAACCGCCCAGGCGTACCGAAAGGGGGAAATCGTCGCCAACATATTTGCGTACGGCGGCAATTACTTCGAACAGAAATCTCGTTCTATTTTCTACCGACTGAGGGCCGTATTCGTCAGTTCTTCGGTTATAAAGGGGAGAATAAAACTGGTTGAGCAGGTAGCCGTGTGCTGCATGAATTTCCGCTCCGTCGAAGCCTGCTTTCTTTGCCCTAAGAGCTGCCTCCGCAAACCAGGTTGTCGTTTCAGCAATCTGACTTGCCGTCATGGCATGAGGAATTTCTTTTTTGTTTTTGGGGTGTCGGATTGCACTCGGACCGACGGGCGGCTGACCAGTAACGTCGGATACGGTTGCCGAGCCTGCATGACTTATTTGCGCAAATATCTTGACGCCTTCGCCGTGTATGCAATCGGTTAATCTTTTCAGCCCTGAAATCGCGTCGTCCGTAGCTATCGACATCTGCCCGGGATGAGCTTTGCCCTGTATATTGATGTAACTGTGTTCGGTTATTATAAGTCCTATTTTGCTGTACTTCGCCCTTTCAAGGTAATAGTTAATGGCTTCGTCCGTTACTCCGTCGTGTTCATCGGCTTTTGCGGTAGCCATGGGCGGCATGACCAGGCGATTGGGTAAAATAAGATGATTAATGGTCATGGGTTCAAATAATTGTGACATGATTGCTCCGTTTTATGAGTTGTCTTTACTCTTATATTCGATGCCTTTCCTGCCTAATCTGCGCAATTCAATCAATCCCAATATTATTGTAAGGACGAAGGCGCAGGCGTCGCCGACTGGTCCTGCCCACAGCGCGCCTTCCAAACCCATTAACATGGGGAGTATAAGCAGGGCGGGCAATAAAAACAGTACCTGTCGGGAAAGGGAAACTATCGTTGCCTGAATAGGTTTGCCTATTGCCTGAAAGAAAATGCCGGTACAGGTCTGAAAACCGTTCAGCACGATAAGCAGAAGGAAAATTCTTAAACACTTGACGGCAAATTCATTGTAAAGCTCCGATTCTGAACCGAAAATGCCGACTATCGCATCGGGGAATAGCTGGAATATCAGCGTTCCGACCGCCATAACCGCCGTGGAACACCCTATTGCCAGAAGATAGGTCTTTTTCGCTCTGTCTAGTTTGGCTGCGCCGTAATTATAGCCTATAATCGGCTGAGCACCTACGGCAATACCTATTACGATACCCGTTATAATCTGGTTTATCTTCATGGTTATGCCGAGGGTGGTCATGGGAATTTCCGAACCGTATTTCGTGTCGGCTCCGTATTTGACCAATACGTTATTCATAACCGTGATGACGATGGTTGCGGCAATCTGCATGACGAAGCTGGAAATTCCTAAGCTGCAGACCTTAGCACAGAGTTTGCCGTTCATTTTAAAAGAGGCTTTCGTTATCTTTATGTTCCTGAATTTCCTCAGATAAATAAGCGTCATTGCGCATGAAACCACCTGCCCTATGACCGTCGCGATAGCGGCGCCCGTCACGCCCATATTGAATGCGAAGATAAATATTGGATCGAGTATTGTGTTAAGTATTGCTCCGCTAAGGGTAGTAAGCATGGCATAGACGGAGCTGCCGTCTGCTCTTATAACTGAATTGAAACCCATGCTGAATATGTAGAAGGGGAAACCCATAGCAATAATGTAACCATATTCGAGGGCGTACGGCATAATATCTTCTGTCGCGCCGAACAGCACGCATAAGGGTTTTAGGAACGAGAGCGATATCGCGGTAATTATTAAGCTTACGACAATCAGCATGATAATGGCATTGCACACCCCCTGAGCTGCCCCTTTTTTGTTTTTTAGACCAAGGCACAGGCTGAAATATGCGGTAACGCCGTCGCCTATCAGTAGTCCGAGCGCAAGTGCGATTACCGTAAGCGGTAAGATGACGTTTGTTGCGCCGTTGCCGAGGTAACCTACACCCCAGCCTATAAAGATTTGGTCCACAATATTATAAAGCGTGCTGACCACCATGGAAATTATGCTGGGGATGGCAAATCTGCGAAGCAGTCTGCCGACAGGCTGAGTGCCTAAAACATTGTTCTCCGTTTCTTCCATTTTATTTCTCCTTTCTGAAAGTTTACTATTGCTTATCTTTAAATTCTGTATTATAATATTTAAAACTATCCCATTATGGGAATGTCAAGCAATATTTTCTGTTCAGGAGCAAAAAATTGAAAGATTATCTTACAATCGGCGAATTTGCAGCTCTGCGCAACGTCGACCGCAAATCTCTGCGCTATTACGAGCGTATAGGCGCGCTTGTTCCTGCCTATACCGATAAATCCACAAAATATCGCTATTACAAACTTGAACAGCTCATAGATCTGGATACAATTCTCATGTGTTTAAAACTGGGCATCCCGCTTAAGGAAATGGGAAAATACAGAAAGGAAGACGGAACTCTATATATCCTAAAATTATTCAGCGACGGCAAACAGCGGGCTAACCAATTACTGGCAGAGCTGTATACAACAATGAAACGCCTGGAAAATTCCATACGTGCGATAGAAGAAAACGGAGCGTATAAAAATATAGCTGCTCCGTACAGGCGCCGTCTTGGCAAGCGATATGTGTTGCGTACTTCGTTTCCTGAAACGGGGGATGAATTCAATTTTAAAAAACGTGCAAATGAGCTGTTTATAAGGGCAAGTGAGGAGGGGTTATTTCCCGTGTTTAATTTTCCCGTGGGCATAATGGCTGAGCGCGGCAAAAAGGGGGTTGAGATATTTATAACTTTGGAAGTTCTTCCCTCGGAAGGAAGTCGTACCGACGTAATTATATTGCCCGAAGGAGAGTACGTGTGCAGTCAGGAGTACAATGCGGACATCTATCACCCTTCGGAATATTGCCGTAAGTTGTTTGAGGAAAATCCGCAGACTAGTTTTGCCGTCATAACAAATATGTCTTTTGACAGCTTTGAAAAAGGTGTTTTCCCTTTGGAAAAGCAAATCCTATCTGTGGAGTGAAAGTGGAAAAATAAAAGGGCGAAGTGCTTTGCAAGTGCAATAATTATAAAATTCAAGGCGGCTTGAGTAGAATGATATTCAAACCGCCTTATATTATTTAATTGAGGTACTCGGAAGTTCGTGCTTAAAATATGGTAAAAAATGTGCGGGGCACGTTTGGGGCATGGAAATTTCTTAATCTAAAAATGCCTTAATTTTAGCTGTTTTTAATCAAAAATCGCTCGTAATCGGGCAATTCTTAAAATGTCCGCTCCCTTCAAGTCCAACAAGCTCCTCTGCTTCGATAATCATGAAGCAGAGGAGCTATAGATTTTACAGTCGCGGTAAACTATATTTCATTGATGCCAGGCACGGCGACTTCAATATGGCCGACGGTTTTATCGTCGCGGTAAACTACATTTCATTGATGCCTCAATTATTTGTCGTGGGGTTGGTCAGGGCGGGTCTGTCGTTTAATGTAGCCTTGAATATTTCAAGGAATTTCTGTGCCGCTGGCGAAAAGACCTGGTTTTTCTTCCATGCGAATACAAGCGAGGTTTCAAGTTTGGGACAAAGGGGGCGGAACGTCAGCTCGCTTTCGCCCGAAGTGTTGATAATTTTATCCAGTCCTATGGCGTAGCCTATGCCCTGTTTTACGAGCAGAGAGGCATTATAAATAAGATTATACGTTGCGACGATATTGAGGTCAGCGGCATCTTTTTTAAACCAATCGTCAATTATATTGTTTGACATCGTGTGCCTCGAGCGTATGATGGGCTCGTCATATAAATCCTGCGGCGATATTTCCTGCTTACGTGCGAGAGGGCTGTCCTTTCGCATAAGTACGCCCCATGTGTCCCTGTCGGGCAGAGTTATGTATTCGCACTTCGAAATGTTTGCGGGCAGGACGAGCACGCCGAAATCGATAAGCCCCTTGTCCAACTTCTCCAGCACGTCGGCGGTATCCGCGCTGAAAAAATTAAAGCGTATATCGGGCGCGCTTTCAATCAGAGTTTTTGCCGCACTTGCCACCGTCATAAGGGCATAGCTTTCGCCGCAGCCTATGTGAATTTCGCCGCTTATTCCGCCTTTCGATGAGGAAAGTTCGCCGCAGGTTTTATCGTACAGTTCAATAAGTTCTTCGGCTCTTTTTTTCAAAAGCAGACCCGCTTGTGTCAGTGTAATCTTTTTGCTGCCGCGAATAAACAGCTGCTTGCCTATTTCCTTTTCAAGGTTCTGCATTTGCCTCGAAAGGCTGGGCTGTGTGATATAAAGCGCTTCCGCCGCTTTGGAAATATTTTCTTCCCGCGCGATGGCTAAAAAATATTTTAATTCTCTCAGTTCCATACCGTCATTATAAAGATTTTAACTATGCCTGTCAAGCATAGTATTCAATGCATTATAGGTATTTGACATATAAAAGTGCGTAAGATTATAATAACGGTACAAGGAGGCGGTTATGACCCAAGAAGATTTGAACGAATATATGCTTTCGGGTAATATGGTTAAAGGGCTGTCGCCCGAACACGGGCTCATGCACAAGATATCCGAAGAGGCTCGAAAAATTACGTCGGAGCTCAATGCGGGGTATCATACTCAGCAACAAATTCAGGAGTATATGTCCCGCCTTACGGGCAAGGACATAGATAAATCTTTCGGGATGTTTCCGCCCTTTTATTCGGACTACGGCAAAAACATAACAATCGGCAAGAATGTATTTATCAATTCGGGGTGCTGTTTTCAGGATCAGGGCGGCATAGAAATAGGGGACGGAAGTCTTATAGGACAGCAGGTAGTAATCGCCACGCTCAACCATTCGCTCGACCCTGAACAAAGGCAGAGCATGCTGCCCGCAAAGGTCGTAATAGGCAAAAACGTGTGGGTGGGCGCGCACGCAACCATACTGCCCGGGGTTAAGATAGGCGATAACTGCGTAATCGGCGCGGGGGCGGTGGTCAATAAGGATATCCCCGCAAACTGCGTCGCTGTGGGCGTGCCTGCAAAAGTTAAAAGAAGGGTGGACGGCGAAATATGAAAAAGATAGTTGTTTTAATTATGGTCATTATTTCATTCTTTTGTTTCTGCGGCTGTGCGGGAAGTGTAAACGACGAAAGCGCAAACAGCTCGCAGCTCAATCCGCCTTCGGGAGACATTGAGCAAGGCGGCAGCGAAGGAGAGGAAACGGATGACGAAAACACGGCGGAGGAGATAGATATGATAACTGTTTCGTGCGGCGAAAACACTCTTGAAATAGAGCTTGCCGATACTGTTTCGGCGAGAGATTTTGCCGGGAGGCTTTCCGAAGGGGATATAACAATTTCCATGCGCGGCTACGGCGGATTTGAAATGGTGGGCGGTCTCGGATTTTCTCTAGAAAGGGAGGATGAACAAATGACGACGAGCACGGGCGACGTCGTGCTGTACAGCGGAAATCAGATAGTCATTTTCTATGACAGCAACAGCTGGGCATACACAAAGATAGGGCATATCAACGGGGCAACGCGTCAGAGCCTTGAAAATTTCTTCGGCACGACGGGCGAAGTTGAAGTGTCTTTTTCGGTAAATTGAGGGGGGTATTATGGACAGAATACAGTTGACTAATGCCAAATTCAATGAGCTTTTCGGCGGAAAGCCTACGGAAAACGAGGGCACAGATGCAGAGTTCATGCGCATTTTGCAGCGCTTTATTTTCGGCGAAGTGTGCTATGTCGGCTCGCTGGATAACCGCATGCGCGAACTTATAACCATAACCGTTCTTGCGGTAAATCAGACCCTGCCTCAGCTCAGAGCGCACGTCTCCGCGTGCCTCAACATCGGGCTTGCGCCCCTTGAAATACGCGAGGCAATTTATCAGTGCGCTCCGTTTGTCGGCTTTCCCAAAACGCTCAACGCCATTGCCGCGATGAACGAAGTGTTCGCGTCCGCGGGCATAAATCTTCCCCTCGAAAAGGCGGAGACGGTCGATGAGGCTACCCGTTATGAAAGGGGAAAAGCCATTCAGTCTGCAATTTACGGCGACGAAATAAAGGAGAGATACGGCTGGCTTCCCGAAGAATTTGCGAAAAACGTTCCCGAGTGGCTCACGGAGCTTTGTTTCGGCGATTTTGCGACGAGAAAGGGACTGGACGAAAAGACGAGAGAGCTTTTAACCGTCGTCATGCTCGCCGCTATCGGCGGAGCGGAAACGCAGGTTAAATCGCATATAGTCGGGGCTTTGAAGGTCGGCAACACAAAGGAAGAGGTGATATGCGCGCTCTGCCACGCAATGCCGTATATGGGTATCCCACGACTTTTCAATGCGCTCAACTGTGCCAAAGATATTTTGAAATAAGGAGAAAAAGATGGAAAATAAAGACTTTGAAAGTGCAAATATTTTCGGAATAGGCAAGGATAATGCCGCTTACGCGCAGTATTTCACGGGCAAATCTTATCTCAATCCGCTCACCTCGGCGGGAGTCAAACCCTTCTTTGCCAACGTAACGTTCGAACCTGCCTGCCGCAATAACTGGCACATACACAGGGCTTCGAGCGGTGGCGGGCAACTGCTTTTATGCGTTGCGGGCAGCGGATGGTATCAGGAGTGGGGCAAACCCGCGCGCAGCCTCAACCCCGGCGACGTAGTCGAAATTCCCGCCAACGTCAAGCATTGGCACGGTGCAAAAAAAGACAGTTGGTTTTCGCATGTCGCGGTGGAGCTGGTCGGCGAAAATACCTCTAACGAGTGGTTGGAACCCGTCTCGGACGAGGAATATGACAATCTCGGAAATTGAGGAGGAAGGGTATGCAGGACGAAAAATTGCATCTTACAGGCGAGTGGGACAAGACTTTCCCCAAGAGCGAAAAGGTAAATCACAGCAAAGTAACATTTCATAACCGCTACGGCATAACGCTCGCCGCCGATATGTATATTCCCAAAAACGCGCAGGGCAGGCTCGCCGCCATAGCGGTTTCGGGACCTTTCGGCGCGGTCAAGGAGCAGGCTTCGGGGCTGTATGCGCAGGAGCTCGCCGAGCGCGGTTTTCTTACGATAGCGTTCGACCCCTCGTTCACGGGCGAGAGCGGCGGACAGCCGAGGTATGTCGCTTCGCCCGACATCAATACCGAAGATTTTTGCGCGGCGGTAGATTTTCTTTGCGTGCAGGATAATGTCGATCCCGAGCGAATAGGCATTCTCGGCATATGCGGTTGGGGCGGAATGGCTCTCAACGCCGCGGCGATAGATACGCGCATAAAGGCAACGGTGTCCTCCACTATGTACGATATGACAAGGGTAACGGCAAACGGCTACTTCGACAGCATGGATAAAAACGCGCGTCAGCAGCTCAGGGTAAATCTCAACAGACAGCGCACTTCGGATTATAAAAACGGAACTTACGCCCTTGCGGGAGGACTGCCCGACAGCGTTCCCGATGACGCGCCCTTCTATGTCAAGGATTACTTTGACTATTACAAGACGCCGCGCGGCTATCATCCCCGTTCGCTTAACTCTAACGGCGGCTGGAACATAACTTCCGCGCTTTCCTTCCTCAACATGCCTATTTTGTCATATGCGGACGAAATACAAAGCGCAGTCCTGGTAATTCACGGCGAAATGGCTCATTCCTGCTATTTCAGCAGGGACGCCTATGCAAAACTTAAAGGCGACAACAAATATCTTATGATAATTCCCGGCGCCGTCCATACCGACCTGTATGACAGAAAGGATATTATACCTTTTGACAGGATCAAAAACTTTTTCAAAGAATATTTATGCTCCGATTAAGCTGCCTCAATTGATTGTCATATAAAGACGCAAACTTTATCTTTGCATATAATTTCTTGCCCTTTGAAACTAAAAGTGATAGAATTATTGCGTTGAAATTTCGGAGGCGGATATGACAAAGACGAACGCGATGAGGATAATCGAAAAAGCGGGTGCGGAATATACAGTTCACACCTATGACGGCGGAGCGCTCTCTGGCGTGGAAGTTGCCTCGGCTCTCGGCGAGGACGTGGACAGAGTGTATAAAACGCTCGTAACGACGGCGGGGCCTGGCAAATTTTATGTATTCGTAATACCCGTCGCCGCCGAACTCGATTTAAAAAAAGCTGCAAAGGCGGCGGGAGAAAAGGCGGTGGAGATGCTGCCGCAAAAACAGCTTCTGCCGACAACGGGCTACATTCACGGCGGCTGTTCGCCCGTGGGCATGAAAAAACTCTTCCCCACATTTTTCGACAGCTCCGCAGAGGGCAGAATAATCTTTGTCAGCGCAGGCAAGGTGGGCATGCAGGTGGAACTTGCCTCAGCCGACCTTTTGAAAATTACTGACGGTAAATTCGCAGATA
>ULSO01020485.1_pt1 | contig 29103 bp, 16 predicted proteins | sample 1956701 | NCBI WGS metagenome assembly ULSO01 (sample SAMEA4835708, study PRJEB28245) | human gut metagenome | biome: gut microbiome; material: fecal sample | place: Denmark | collected 2008 | reverse complement strand
GGGGGAGCGGGGACAGCTCCGCAATCCCGCCCGAAAACCAAGCAAAAGGGAGATGTTTTATGAGAAAAATTTCCAAACTCATCGTCGTGCTCGTGTGTCTGATCTCCGCGATAGGCCTTTTTGGCGCCTGCGGACCGGAAACTGGCGGCGGCGATACTTACAGAGTAACGTTCAACCTCAGCTACAATGCCCCGGCGGATAAGCAGATCGCGGCCGTCGAGGTGGCGAGCGGGGAGACGGTGGCGCGCCCGACTGACCCGACGCGCGACGGCTACGTGTTCGACGGCTGGTATACCGACGCGGTGTTCATGAACGAATATTCCTTCGATACGCCCGTCACGTCGGACATAACGCTCCGCGCCAAATGGGTGCAGTCCACCGCGACGGTGACGTATTATCTCTACGGCACCGAAACGCAGACGGGCACGGCGCAGGTGGGACAGCCCCTCGCCGAACCGACGGCCCCGACGCGCGACGGCTACGTATTCGTCGGCTGGTATACCGATCAGGGGCTGACGACGGAATACGACTTCAGCGCGGCGGTCACGGGCAACCTGCAGCTGTATGCGAAGTGGCAGCAGACCGAAGCGACGATAACGTTCAATCTCGGCTATGACGGCCTTACTGAAACCGACACGGCGGAAATCGGACAGCTCGTGACAGAGCCGACCGATCCGACGCGCGAGGACTATGAGTTTACCGGTTGGTATACCGACGTTCAGGCCACCGTGCTGTACGATTTCGACACCGTCGTTACCGGCGACCTCGTTCTGTACGCGGGCTGGGATCTCGTCAACGCCACCATAACGTATAACTACAACTATACCGGCGCGCCCGAGCCTGTAACGGCGAAAGCGCCTGTGGGTGAGACGATGACGGCTCCTGCCGAACCCACGCGTACCGGTTACACCTTCGGCGGCTGGTACCGCGACATGAACTGCACGCAGGAATTCGACTTCGCTACAGACATAGTCACGAACAACATGACGCTGTTCGCCGGCTGGGTCATCGAGGAGTATACGGTCACGTTCGACTGGAACTTCGCGGGCTCGACGCCGTTTACCGCAGACGGAGTGGAACACGGCTCAGCGGTGGAAATGCCGGACGTTACGCCGCCGGCCAACGGCAATAACGTGTTCGTGGGCTGGTACACCGACGCGGCGTGCACGACCGCATACGACTTTGACGCTCCCGTCACGGGCGACTTCACGCTCTACGCCCGCTGGGACGCTCCTTCGAGCGGCGAGATCGTGATAACCTATTATCTGAACGACGGCTCCGGATCCGTTTATTACACCGACAACAGCGCGACTCAGGGTATGCGACTGACAGCGCCCGAGGAACCGACGCGCGCGGGATACTACTTCGCAGGCTGGGCGACCGGCTCTCCCGACGGCGATCTGTGGAACTTCAGCCGCAACTTCGTGACCGGCTCGACAAATCTCTACGCAAAGTGGCTCAAGGGCTATAACTTCGAGGCGGAATACACCGATCTCACGGGTAAGAGATATCACGGCTGGTCCAACGACGGAGAAGCAACCCCGGACGATCTCGTTGTTCATTCCGAGAGATTCGAGAATGCGGCGGATATGAAGATCAGCAACGGAGCGATGATATGGTCCATGCTGTATAACGGCGCGTCGCTGGAATTCGAGATCAATTCGTCCGTCGCGGTCGACGACGCGGTGCTCGTCATCAGAATGTCGCCCGACGGCTTCGATTACGAGCTCGATGATACCGACTGGCAGGTGCTCGTCAACGGCGAGCGGCTCGAATACGGCCACCTCTGCATGCCTCAGGGCGACGAGTGGGCGGAACTCGAAAAGCGTCCGCTGGTCAACTACGTCATGACCGTATCGCTCAATCTCAAAGCAGGCCCCAATACCATACAGCTGCTCACCACGAATAACTATGAACACGGCGGTACTTACCATGCCGAAACGCCGCTGATCGACTGCCTGACCATATACTCGTCCTCGACGCTCGCCTGGGAGGAATGTCATCCCGAGAATGCAGGTCAGACGATGGCGGACGTGGACTACGCGATCGAATTCGAAGGCGACTTCGATACCAACCGCGACCACGCGTACTGCCCGCTGGGCAACAATTAAGGAGATGACGGAATGAACAAAATCATCGGATTTCTCAAAGAGCGAAGCGTGGCGTACTTCATCGCCGCCGCGTCGGTGATCTGCGGACTGGTCGCTTTCATAGTGTACCTCGCCGCAGGCACCAACAACTTCGTGACCACACATTCGCCGACGGTCATAGTGCCGCTCGTGCTGGGCATGGTCATGGGCGTGTTCTCTCTCGTAAAGACTTTCAAACTGGTGCTGCTCGCGCAATACCTCGCATACTTATACGCGCTCGTCAGCGTATTCATCGTCAACATCAATCTGATCGCCAACCTCGCCTATAACGTCGACGGATCCAGCTTCCCGGTCGAATTCTTCGTGATAGTGATCTTCGCCGCGCTGGCGATGGCGTGCTCGCTGGCTGCGGGCATAATGACGAAATACGGTCAGGGCGGCCGCAGACGCAAAAAGGAGGAAACGGCAAACGTATGAATAAACTGTTCTCAACCCGCCTCTGGACCGTGCTTGCCACCGTGCTCGCCTCGCTGCTCATCGTGTTCATAATAGGCACCGGCGTCGCGTACGCCTACGCGCCCATCATCAACGTGACGTTCGGCATTCAGACGTTCAAAACGGTGGAAACGGGCGACGGCACCGAGGATACGGAATATTTCAAGTCCGACTATAAGACGATAGACTCCATAAGGGATTATGCCTTCGAGGCAAGCAAGCAGGTGGAAGCCGAAGGGCTCGTGCTGCTGAAAAACGACAACAACGCGCTGCCCATGGCGAAAGACTCCAAAGTCAGCCTGTTCGGCACCGGCTCGGCTTACATCAACTGCAGTTCGCAGGGTATGCGCAATCCCGGCGACAAGACCGATTTCCCGACGCTGAAAGAAGCTCTCGAAGGGCTCGAGGGCGGCTCGATAGACGTCAACGACACGCTGTGGGATTTCTATACGACCGGGCCCGCAAGCAGCTACGGCGGCACCAAAAATCTCAGCAGCGAAACGGGATTGCAGACGTATTACGTCAACGAAGCGCCCTGGAGCCTGTACAGCGCGGTAGAAAGCTCGTTCGCCTCGTACGGCGACGCGGCGATCGTCGTGCTGACCCGCGACTCCACGGAAGGCAGCGACGCGAATACGACGCACTCGGACACTCCGACGGGCGACTACCTTACGCTGGACGCGAACGAAAGGGAACTGCTGACGCAGCTTTCGAGGCTGCGCGCCAACGGGACGTTCGGCAAGATCATAGTACTTCTTAACTCAGCGGTGCATCTCCAGCTCGATTTCCTCGACGATCCCGCGATCACGGTCGACGCCATGATGTGGATAGGCAACACCGGCATGTCGGGAATACACGCCGTGGCGGAAGCGCTCGTCGGCGACGTCAACCCCTCCGGCAGAATGACCGACACGCTCGTCAAAGACAACTTCTCGTCCCCGGCGATGGCGTCGCTGTCGTACAACGATTATAAGAGCTTCTCCCGCCGCTGGGACAGCGACGAACTTAACGGAACCAACCGCAACTACGGCGTATACGTCGAAGGCATCTACGTCGGCTACCGTTATTATGAAACGAGGTATACTGACGTCGTGGAAGCCAGCGCCGGCGTCGGCCCGTACGTCTACGACGACGTCGTGGCGTATCCGTTCGGCTACGGCAAGTCGTACACGACCTTTGCTTACAGCGACTTTTCAGTCAGCGAGAACGAGGACGGCAGGACGTTCGACGTCTCGGTGAAGGTCACCAACACCGGCAGCGTGCCGGGCAAGGAAACGGTGCAGATTTACGTGCAGAAGCCGTACACCGCTTACGCCCGGCAGTATATGATGGAAGTGCCCGCGGTCGAACTCGTCGGCTACGGCAAGACGGCAGAACTTACGGGCGGCGCTTCCGAAACGCTTACCATCAGCGTGGAGAAAGAGAACCTCACGTCATACGACGTATACGGCGCGGGAACGTACATACTCGACTCGGGCGACTACTACATCACCGCGGCATACGACGCGCACGACGCTGCGAACAACATCCTGGCAGCCAAGGGCTATTCGACGGGCATGACCGCGGCGGGCAACGCTTCTCTCGTGAAAACGGGCGACGACTTCATCACCGTGACGGAGAGGGATACGGAGACCTATTCGGTATCCCGCGAAGGCGATGAGGAAACCGAAATCACCAACAGGCTGGGACAAATGGACATCATGCGGTACGACGGCATAGGCGACAACTACGTGACCTACGTTTCCAGAAGCAACTGGGTGGACACCTGGCCCGTATCCGCAGCCAATCTCAACCTTAACGACACGCTTATAGAAGATTTGCAGAACGTGGATATCGACACGGTGGAGTCGCAGGGCACGCTGCCCACGTACGGCGTGGCAAGCGGTCTGACCCTCGCCATGATGATCGGCAAGGAATACGACGATCCGCAGTGGAAAACGCTCATAGATCAGATGTCGTTCGACGAGGTCAACACGCTGCTGACCACCGCGATATGCAACACAGCGGAAATAGTCAGCGTCGCCAAGCCCCGCACGCGCGAGCAGGACGGTCCTACGTACTGCAAGGAAAGCAATATTTATCAGAACAAGATGTACACCCGCTTCCCCTGCCAGGGAATATGGGCGGCCACCTTCAACCCCGAAATGATTGCGGGCGTGGCCAAGGCGATAGCCAACGAGGCGGTGTACGAGGACGAGAACTTCCTCAAATATACCGGTATGTACGCGCCCGGTCTAAATATCCACCGTCTGCCTCACGGCGGCCGCAATCACGAATACTTCTCCGAGGATCCCTATCTCTCGGGTATGGCGGCTCAGGTGGAGATAGAAACGCTGCAGAGCTACGGCGTCATCACGTTCCCCAAGCATTACGTCTTCAACGAGCAGGAGATCAACCGCAACGGTATCGGTATATGGCTTAACGAGCAGAGTGCGAGGGAGATATATCTGAAACCGTGGAAGTACGCGGTGTCTCCTTCCAGAGGCAACTCGCACGCGGTCATGACCGCGTTCAACCGCGCCGGCGCCAAGTGGGCGAGCGCGGAGAAGGCGCTCATTGATATCCTCCGCGTCGAGTTCGGCTTCGACGGCTTCGTCCTTACGGATATGGCGGACTCCAACGGCGCAACGTATATGACGACGCTCGACGGCATGCTCGCGGGCACAGATGCATGGCTCAGCTCCGGCAACGACCACAGCTTCGAGCAGTACCGCGGCAACGCCACGATAGAAAACCTCATGCGCGAATCGGTGCACAGGATCATGTACGTGACCGCGAATTACAGCGCGGCGATGAACGGCATGTCCAGCACCACCATCATCGTGCCGCTCATGGCATGGTGGGAGATCGTGCTGATCGCGGTGCTCATAGTGTTCGGAGTGCTCACCGCAGGCTCCGTCGCCATGCTTGCGCTCAGTCTGATCAGAAAGCGAAAGAACGCCGGCGGGCACGCATAACCGTTCCGCCCGGACGATAAGAAACTGACAAACGAGTCAAGCGGGCGCCTTTGTAAAAAACGGTGCCCGCTTGCCGGTTCGTGCGACAAGGAGGACGATTTGAAAAAGAAAGGCAAAAAAATATATTTTATCCTGCTTGCAGTGATCGGCGTCGTGGTAATTGTCGCGAACGTCGTGTGCATAACGATGCAGGGCATGCTCAACAAATATACCGTTGGCACGCCGACGAACGTTTCGGCGGAGAAGCGCGAGGACATTCTCGACGACGGCCGCGCGCTCGCCGAAGAGATAGAGGGCGACGGCATAGTGCTGCTGGAAAACAACGGCGTCCTGCCGCTGACCGGCGTTTCCGAGGTAAACGTGTTCGGCTGGTCGTCCACCGACTGGGTGACGAACGGATCGGGCAGCGGCGGCGTGGTCGGCGAATGCACCGATCTTCTGACCGCGCTTTCCGACGCGGGAATAGAACACAACGCGCAGCTGTCGGAAATGTACGAAGAGTATATGCCCGAGCGCGAATACTTCGCCAAGGGCGCGCTGAACACTTACGCGAAAGATTTCTGCAAGCTGTACGAGCCTGCTATGTCGGATTATTCCGACGGATTGCTGTCGGCGGCGAAGGAATATTCGGATACCGCCATAGTGGCGATCGGCCGCGTGAACGGCGAGAGCAACGACGCTCCCAAGGCACAGTACAAGTACGGCGCGGACACTGACGCGACGCGCAACTATCTCGAAATCTCCGCCGAGGAAGAGGCGCTGCTGACGTATGTCGGAGCCAACTACGACAAGGTCATAGTGCTGATCAACAGCACCAACGCCATGGAACTGGGCAGACTGGAAGACATCGCGGGCATAGACGCGGTGCTCGTCGTAGGCGCTACGGGCACTTACGGCGCGAACGCCATTCCCGACGTGCTTACGGGCGAGATAACGCCGAGCGGCCGGCTGACGGATACTTACGTATACGACTTCTCCACCGCGGCGAGCTATGCGAACGCCGGCGCGGAAGGCGTGGGCGTATATACCAACGGCGAGGGCCTGTATCCGTATAACGGCACGATCAACGGCAACGTGGGTGAGAAAGTGCCGTATACGCAGCTGTCCTTCACCGACTACGCCGAGGGTATCTACGTCGGATACAAGTGGTACGAAACCGCGGACGCCGAAGGCTTCTGGTCTTCCGCTTACGCCGGGGAGAAGTGGGGAGTGACGTCGTATGACGACGTCGTGCAATATCCCTTCGGCTACGGCCTGTCGTATGCGACGTTCAGGCAGGAGATAATCTCTGCCACGCCGTCGGGCGGCACGCTTGCTGAAAACAGCGTGATCGAGGTGACGGTGCGCGTTACCAACACGAGCGAAACGCGGTCGGGCAGGGAAACGGTGCAGCTATACTACACCCCGCCGTACGTGAGCGGCCTGGAAAAGAGCGCGGTAGAGCTGGCGGACTTCGCCAAGACGGACGTGCTCGGCCCCGGAAAATCCGAAGAGGTGACGCTCGCAGTCTCCGCGGAGGATATGGCGTCTTACGACTGCTACGGCGAAAGCGGACATACCGGTTACGTGCTGGAAGCCGGCACGTACACGATCTCGCTGCGCGGCGACGCGCACAGCGTCATCGACGAGCGCGAGTTCACGCTCGCCTCTGATATTACTTACGACAAGGCGTCCAATCTGTTCACGGGCGACGACGCGGTGGACGGCTACGGCATAGACGACGCGGACAACGTCGAATATATGACGCGCGGCGACTTCGCGGGCACTTTCCCGACCGAGCCGAACGACAGGGAGATCTCGGACGAAATAGCAGGGTATAATTTATATACTGCGGAAGACGCCGAAGCGTGGATAGACGAGAGCGACGAGGACATCGTTACAGGAGCGGATAACGGACTGACCGTGTTCGAAGACGGGACCGTCAACGAGCTCGGCCTTGCGCTCGGCCGCGATTACGACGACGAGCGGTGGGACGATCTCCTCGATCAGCTCACGTTCGACGAGATGAAGAACATCGCGCTGCACAACAGCTACGGCGAATCCAAGGCGCTGCCCTCTATAGGCAAGCCGCTGAGCTATGAGGCCGACGGTCCCACGCAGATAGGCTCGTTCAATCTGCCGTGGCACGGCACCGGCTTTCCCAATCCGACAACGATCGCGCAGACGTGGGATAAAGAACTCGCGAACGCATTCGGCACGCAGGTGGGCAGGGAAGCGGATATGCTGGGCTACCGCGGCTGGTACGGCCCCGGGTGCAACCTGCACCGCAGCCCGTTCGGCGGCAGGAATTACGAGTATTACAGCGAGGATTCCGTGCTGAGCGGCATAATGACGGCCGAAACGGTCAGAGGCTCGCTGTCCACGGGCACGTATATGTATCTGAAGCATTTCATCGTATACGACCAGGAAACGTACCGCGACGGAATATACGTATGGCTGACGGAGCAGACTCTGCGCGAAACGTACGCGAAGCCGTTCGAGATTGCCGTCAAAGAGGGCGGCTGCACGGGCATCATGACCGCGTATAACCGCCTCGGAGCGGTGTGGGCGGGCGGCAGCTACGCGCTGCTGACGAAGATGCTGCGCGAGGAATGGGGCTTCCGCGGCGCCGTTCTGACCGATTATTCCGATCATCACGACTATATGTGCTTCGACCAGGCGATACGCGCGGGCGGAGACACGTGGATGGACGGCGTGATGGGCGCGGGTGCGTTTGCTTACGAGACCGAGTCCAACACGTTCAGGCAGTCGCTGAGGTCTGCGTCGAAAAACCTTATATATATCTGGCTGAACGCATACGCGCAGGCCGACGCCGCCGGCTTCGAAAAGAGCGTGGCAGTCGGCGGGCTGCCCTGGTGGGTATGGGTGCTCATCGCGCTCGACGCGGCGTACGTCGTCGGCTTCGGTGTATGGGGCTTTCTGAAATTCCGGAAGAAAAAAGAGGCTGTGCATGGATAAATCCCGGCTCATTGTCCTGACGGATATATTCCGCGGCTTCGAGGTAGACGATATACAGTCTATATCTATAAATTCAATAAGTCCGATACAAAAATAAACATCCACCCGCTATGCGGGTGGATGTTTATTTTTCTGCGACCAATGCATAACGCCGGAAAGATTTTTCAAGAAAAAATAAATGCGGCAAAGAACTTTCCGGAATACCTGTCATATTGTTGATTTGCTTCGGTATAGCTTTATTTTGTTATATAATCGACGTTGTATTGAAAAATCGAAGCAGGTTTGTGCGGTTGCAATAATATTGCAATCGTTTTGATGTATACCGCATTGTTTCATTGGTTTTCTACTGTCACATGTTTTTATGGGCAGTTTGCACAAATGACGAATAATTATGATTAATCTTATTTGAATACAAATTGAAAAAACCTCATATAAGTTTTCGGCGGATACCTATTCATATTCGCCGTTTTTTGCGTCATCAAATTTAATTATGAAAGTAATGTAACAACGGAAAGGAGGAGACTCCGGATGATTATATTGTTTGTCTATGAAAAACAACCGCTTGTCGCAGCCTAATTGACTGAAAGGCATGGCAGATATAAAATATAAAAAACGGCAGCAAGAGGTACGCATTTTGTCTGAAATGATTATATTGAATTCGCCTTTTTTATTGATCTGTTTCGGTGTAGCGCTGTTTTTTTGTATAATCGACGTTGTTTTAAAAAACCGAAACAGCATAATATTTTTTGCGATATGTATAATCGTTTCCGCCTCGGCATGTATTTATTCTTTGCTTGCAGGCGCGTCGATGCAGGAAGTGCTCATAGTAATACTAATATTTTTCGCCATCGATCTTCTGTCGTTTTCAGGAATCGGCAGGGGTGACGGCACATGAATTTCAATTCTCTGCACTTTCTGATCTTTCTGCCCGTAGTCTTGATCGGATACTGGCTTCTGCCACAGAGGTTTCGGTGGATACTGCTTCTTGCGGCAAGTTATTATTTTTATATGAGCTGGAATCCGTGGCTGGTGTTTCTGATACTCGGCACGACTGTCGTTTCATACGGGGCTGGAATCGCTATCGAAAAATCCTCTAAACCGGGCATGCGCAAATTCTTACTGGCTGCGACTCTTGTCGTATGTTTCGGAATACTGTTCTTTTTCAAATATTTTAATTTTCTGCTGGATTCGGTATTCTCTTTGATACGTTTGTTTGTGCCGGAAGCGGAAAGCCCGGCGCTTGACCTGATACTTCCGGTCGGCATATCGTTTTATACGTTTCAGACGCTGTCTTATGTGATAGACGTATATCGCGGAGATTTCCGTGCCGAAACGCATTTCGGATATTATGCGCTGTTCGTTTCTTTTTTTCCGCAGCTTGTCGCAGGCCCGATAGAGCGTCCCGGAGATCTGATACCCCAGCTCAGAGCGGAGCATAAACTGAATTCCGATGATATGGAAGCGGGGCTGCGTATTATGATAAGCGGATTTTTCCGCAAATGCGTCATTGCGGATTCGTGTGCGGTATTCGTTAATTCTGTTTTCTCGGATCTGTCATCCGCCAATTCCCTTGCGATTGCGTTGGCAGGCTTTCTGTTTCTCATACAGATGTATAACGATTTTGCCGGTTATTCTGAAATAGCCATGGGTGCGGCAAGAATGATGGGGATCAAACTTACGGTCAATTTCGATAGACCGCTGCTTGCGACTGGTTTCCGCTCATTTTTCCGCAGGTGGCATATTACTTTGACGCGATGGTTTACCGATTATCTGTATATTCCGCTCGGCGGAAACCGCAAGGGAAAAGGACGGCATATATTTAATACTTTCGTGGTATTCGCCGTATGCGGACTGTGGCACGGGGCAAACTGGACTTACGTGATATGGGGGCTGTACGCGGCATTCTTCATATCGCTTGAAATACTTCTTAAAACCCCGCTTGCCAAAATTTCCGCGAAATTGCATATCAATACCGCGTCCGCGCCCGTCATATATGCCAAAAGACTGATTTTTATTCTGCTGTCCGTGCCAAGCGCGCTGATCTTCAGAAGCACCTCGATATTCGAGGCGTGGGAATGTCTGACCGGTCTGTTCTCGGGCGCGGGCTTCGGCATCGGATATCTGAACGATGCCATGACGGCGCTGTCTATGTCCGCGGCGGATATCGTACAGATCGGATTGTGTCTCGCTTGCTTGTTTCTGCTCGGGAATTTCGTGTTTTACGGCGGAAACGGCATGCCCGGATTACGCATGGATAAAGCACTTGACGGCCCGGTAAAAACCGTGAATGTCCTCAATCGGGTTTCGGCATATTGGTTCGGTATACTAGCGGTCGCATTGGGCTGGCTTATACTTATCGCAGACAGTGACGCAAGTTCTTTCGCATATTTTCAGTTCTGACCGGATGCCCGTGTGGCGGTATTTCTGGAAGGCAATCGAAACAAAAGGGAGCTGCTATAATGAAAAGCATCGATGAAAAAAGAAAATTATGCGGATACGGCCTTTACGATTTCCTGAAAAAGGAAGCGGCAAATCCGTCCAAAAGGTTTTTGTTTACTGAAACGAGATCGTACACGTTTCAGCAGGTGGCCGACATATCCGAATCGCTTGCAGAGCGCCTGTACGCTTTCGGCATGCGTAAGGGACATATGGTGGCGGTGCGCGCGACGCGCTCCGTGGATACGCTGCTGATATTTTTCGCGCTCGGCATAATCGGCGCGGTGGCGGTCATGACCGACGCTCATTTCGGTGTGCGGGAATTCATACGCGACACGGGCGTCGACATATCTCCGGACTACTATATAACCAACGAAAACGCCGCCATGGATATATGCGGAACGGGGAACTGGGTGCTTAAAGCGGGTAATTTCGGTACGGTCTGCCCGCTCACGTTCGACGTTCCGCGAGATCATACGGACAGCGCCGCAAAACGCATGTCATCGGAGGTGTCGGTGACGGATCCGGTGATCGTCATATTCACATCGGGGTCTACGGGGACGAGCAAGGCGGTACTGCTTTGTCAGCGGAACGTAATCGCAAATTCCGTGGACGGCGGCGATTTGTTCGAAGAGGGACCTGCGGATACAAATGTTCTGATACTTCCGCTTCATCATATATTCGGGATAGCGCTGACGGTATGCGCATTGGTGTCGGGGCATGATGTGTTCGTGCCCGCCAATTCTGAGCCGGAGTTTATTCTGCGCGCCGTTGCGAAATACAGGCTTACCATCATTTACGGCGTGCCGACATATATACTTTCCATGTGCGAGATGTGCGGAGACGGTTTCACGACGGACAATTCTCTCAGATTCGTGCTGCTTGCCGGGGGACCGTCCACGCAGCGGCAGGCCGAGTATATCGAAAGAACTTTGGGCGCCAGGGTTATTCCGGTATACGGCATGAGCGAGTATGTCGGAATCAGTACATGCGCATATTCCGAACCCGGCAGCCGCCGCTGTTCTGGCGTAGGAACGTTTTATCCTATGAACGAAGGATTTATTCTCGATGACGAAGGCAACGAGGTGCCCCCGGGAAGCGAAGGAGAAATCTGCGTGCGCGGCTGGGATCTTATGCTCGGATATTACGGCAACGAGGAAGAAACACGCAAAGCGATAGACGGCTGCGGTCGCTTGCATACCGGGGATCTCGGATATACGGACGAGTACGGTATTCTTCATATTACCGGGAGAAAAAAAGACATAATAATCCGCGGCGGTGAAAATCTTTCCGCCGGAAAAATAGAAAAAGCTCTGCTTTCCGTCGATTGCGTATCGCAGGCCGCGGTGGTCGCGGGCAAGGACGAACGGTTCGGCGAGGTACCGCTTGCCGCGGTAATATTGAAAAAGGGAGCGTCCGCTGCGGCCGATGATATCGCAAAGGCACTATCGGGACGTATAACCCCGATAGAAATGCCCGAGCATATAGCGATCGTGACGGAATTTCCGCTTACGTCTACGGGGAAAATAAACAAGCCGGAACTCTCCCGCATGCTCGCTGTCGTTTCGGCGCGGCAACAATCATGAAAAGAACCGTTTTCGCAATCGTTATTTTCCTCGTCGCGCTTCTGTCGATACCCGTTACGTTTATCATAATCGGTTTCGCGACTCCTTCGCAATATGCGTTGACTTATTACGGCGAGCTTGGTAAAATGTATGAGAACCTTCGTCTGACGTCCGGGCGCAAAATCGTCATCATAGGGACTTCCAGCGTGGCGTTCGGCGTGGACAGCGCGCTGATGTCGGAGGAACTCTCCGCTGCCGGCGCGGATTACGAAGTGGTCAATTTCGGTCTTTACGGCGCGCTCGGCACCAAAGTAATGCTCGATCTCTCCGAACAATATATAGGAGAGGGGGACATCGTGGTTTTTGCGCCCGAACTGAATGCGCAGGCAATGTCGACGTATTTTTCGGCAACCGACATGTGGTATGCCGCGGACTGTGACTTTTCTCTCCTCGGAGGTATCGCAGAAGAAAACGCGGCCGAAATGGTCGGCAATTTCGCCGGATACGTTTCCTCCAAGTTCGGATGCCTGACGGCGGGTTCGCCGGCTCAGCCGAGCGGCGTCTACGCCAGCGCTTCGTTTGACGAAAACTGCGATATGAAGAATGCCGAGCGCCCGCATAATATCATGCCGGGCGGCGTGGATTCGAACAGTCTTATATATTTCGACGAAACGGTCATATCCGACGATTTCGTCGATTACGTGAACGACTACTGTGCTTCCGTATCCGAAAAAGGAGCGACCATGCTCTATTCGTTCGCTCCCATGAACGAGGCTGCCTTTTCCGGATACTATGAGCCCGAAATCGAAGCGTATTACGAATTTGTTTCCGAGAACTTCGATTTCAACATCATAAGCGATCCGTACGATTACGTAATGGAACGCGAGTGGTTTTACGACTCCAACTTCCATCTGAATGCGAGCGGCATGACCGTGCGCACGGTGCGCCTGCTGGGCGACCTGAAAAACTGGCTCGGGATACGGACGCCGACAGACGCGGAACTGCCGGAAATGCCGGATTTGCCCGAGCACGAATACGACGACACGGAAGGCAATAACGATTTTGCGGAATTTTTCGTCTACGAAGACGGCGCCGACGGAATGCGTATAACCGGAATCGCCGGAGGCGTTACGCTTCCGTCCGAAATAACGGTGCCTTACTCGTACGGCGGACGTACGATTACGTCGTTCGACGCGGACGTTTTCGCCGGCAACGGCGAGATTGAGGAGATTGTCATACAGGATAATATAGTATCGCTGCAAAACGGAAGTTTCGACGGCTGCACGTCGCTCAAAAGAATAATCCTTCTGCAGGCCGATCCGAGCGCGATCGGCGTGGGTCAGGGGCTTCTGACCGGCGCGGACAACTGCCGGATATATGTGCCCGCGGACAGTTATTCGGCCTATGCCGGCAATTATTTTTGGAGCAATTATGCGGGGAGATTGGAGATATACGAATAAAAGATTGCATCGGCTTTGTATTATGGCCGTCATGATATCGGCGATTCTGTTCGCTTTTGCCGGGTGTGCGGAATACGAATATACTTATGAACGTACGAATCTTGTCAGGATAACCGTGGCGTCGAGCCCGGCGTACGAGGCTTCGTGGGAATCAATCAGCGTAGAGCGCGGAACGGACGTCGAACTTACTCTTACGTTCTGGGAAAGGGGAATCGTATTCGATTCATGCGACTATTCCGATTATACGGCGGAAAACGGGAGCGCCGGCGTGACGGTTCTGACCTTGAAAAACGTGCGCTTTCCCACATTTCTTAACATACGGACTCGTCTGGCTGAAGGGGGAATCTATTACGACGCCAACGGCGGCAGGACGATTGCCGGCGGAGAAGGGTTTATAGAATGGCTTAAGCCGAGCACTCACCTGCGGGTGAATACGAGTAGCGGCGTAGACAGTATCGAGCGCGAAGGCTATACTCAGATCGGATGGAATACCGCCGTTGACGGAACGGGGGATTCGGTATGCCTCGGCGGCAGAGTCACGCCGCCCGACGGTGAAGCGCTCACGACACTGTATGCCGAGTGGGCGAAGTGGCTGGACGGCGACGATTTCGGGTATAAGGAAATAGACGGCGGCATTACTCTGACCTCATACAACGGGGATAAGAGCACCGATCCGTTTGTTATCCCGGGCGAAATCGACGGTAAAAGCGTAATAGGAATAGACGCCGACTTCGCCGCCGGTCTTACCGCAAAAACTCTCATTCTTCCGAGTACGATGCAGTATGTTGCGGACAAGGCGTTTCTTCTGTGCCGTTTCGATACGTTATATATGTTCGACAACATAATACGTATAGACGACAAGTGTTTCGCGGGGACGCATTTCAAGACTTTGCGTATCAATGCCGTTCTGAAACCGCGGTATCTCTCCACGTCCGAACCCGCCGAGTTCTCGGATAAGATGGACAGGTTGATGCTTCATGCCGACGAAAAGAAAATGGTATTTTTCGCCGGATGCAGCATGTCGTACGGCCTCGATTCCGCATATATGCAGGAAACGTTTCCCGATTATACCGTTATCGACATGGGAACTATGGGCGGTACCAACGCGGATATGCAGCTCGATTGCATAACGCCCTTTCTCGGGGAAGGAGACATATTCGTGCACGCGCCTGAACAGGCCTCGCGGTTTCAGTTGTTTGACGATATGAATTGCGATAGCAGCTTTTTCATCCTGTGCGAAGGAAATCCCGACCTCGTGTCGTACGTAGACCTCTCCAAAGTATTCGGCGTGCTGGGCGCGTTCAACAAATATAACGCCGACCGTCTGCTTGCCGCCGGCGGGGAGTGGACGGACGACAACGATTACCACAACGAGTACGGCGACGTCGTAATTCCGCGCGGCGTGATAAGCGAAGACGTAAAGCACGGAGAAGACGATTATACGTACATGTCAGACTATGTGACCGAAGGGTCATTCTCGCGTATGTGCGACTATTACGACGCGATAAGCGCCAGGGGCGCCGAAGTATTGTTCAGTTACGCGCCCGTGAATTATAACGGTCTTCCGGACGAAGCGGTGGCCGGACGCGAATGGCTGACTTTTGCGGAAAAAACGGAAAGCCGACTGGCAGGGCGCGGATATCCGGTCATATCCGATATCGGCGATTATCTTATGAATGGCAGATATTTCTATGATACGGACTACCATCTCAACGAAACCGGCAGGGATATCCGTACACGAAATCTTGCCGACGATATAAAGGAGTATCTGGAAAACAAATAATCTCAGAAAGATATGGAGGGGATAACAAAAGATGTGGAGTGAAATACTGACTTTTGCCGGTATGATGCTGCGCGACGGTTTGCTTCTGCAGATAATCGTCGTATCGGCTGCGCTCGTTCTGATTCTGAACGACGTCAGTTTCAAGAGCGGGCAATCGGTGCTGTGCGGGGTTTTGCGCACGGTGTGTCTGACGGCGGTATTGTTCGCGCTGTATGCATTCCTGGGCGGTATGGCGTTATATACGCGTAGCGGCAGTCCGTCGAAATGGCAATCGCTGGCGCTTATCGCCTGTACGGCCGTATATGCGACGTTTTTCAGCGGATACGACTGGCGCGTGAAACTGCTGGCGTGCAGCGAACTGATCGCGTCGTCGGTGACTCTTACCGAATGCGGCGGGGCGCTGGGAAGAGTGCTGGAAGTTTCCTGGGATATGGAATCGTGGGTGGTAAGATCTCTTTGCTTCGCAATGATCGTCGTGCTCGCCCTGCTTATCCGCAGATTTCATATAAGCCGTTTCGACGATATGCCGACGCGCGGCGTAGTGCTGACTTTCGCTTCGAACGTAATGAGTTTCTCAATGGTTTTTATCGGACAGTTCATTGGCGGACTGGCGTTCGATTATCCGGGCTATGTCGCGTTTGCTTATTTTATGCTGTACGTAATCGAAATACTGTCGTACTTCACGTTCTATGCGATATGCAGCGAGCGTGCGGAACGCGTACAGCTGCAGGCGGAAAAAGAGCTTGTCTCAGCGAACAACGAGCTGCTGACTCTGTCCGAGAAGACTCTTTCCGATATGCGGCAGATACGTCACGATCTGAAAAATCAGATATCGTATATGCGGATGCTGTTTGAAAACGGGGACGCCGACGCTTTGGACAGGTTTTTTGCCGGAATGGATACGGATCTGCATACGGCGATATCGTATATCGACTGCGGGAACAAGAACATTTCGGCAATACTGAATATGAAGAAAGCTAAGGCCGAGGCGAGCGGATATTCGTTCCGCACGGATATCGTAATCCCTGACAAGCTGCCTTTTTCGGACACCGATATGTGCTCCATACTCACCAATCTTCTGGACAATGCCATCGAAGCCATGGAGCACTATGATTTCAAGGACGGGTATATAGACATACGGGCGAGAGTCAACGGCGATTACCTGTATTTCATAATAATGAATCCGCTGCCCGACGACGCCGAGAGCGGCAGTATTCTTCGGCTCGTTACCAACAAAAGCGACAAGAGTCTGCACGGAATGGGTACGAAAATAGTAAAGCGGCTTGCCGCAAAATACAACGGCCTTGCCGCATTCGATATAGAAAACGGAAAATTCGAAGCCAAAATCATGCTCGATCTGAAGTATGAATCCCATGTACGGCAAAGTACGCGGGGGGGGGGTAGAAAAAAATGAAGTTGCTTACCGTTGCCATTTGCGACGACGAAAAAAACATTGCCATGACTCTTGCCGGCGCGCTCGAAAAGATATTCGAGCAATACGATACGCGCATCGAAACGGAAATGTTCTCGTCCGCGGACGCTTTCGCCAGGCGTCTGCGGGAAAAACATTTCGATACGGTGTTCCTGGATATAGATATGCCGGGAACGGACGGAATCTCTTTCGGCAAAAAGCTCCGGGAAGAGAACGAGGATATAGATATCGTCTATGTATCCGGCAGAGAGGATCGCGTGTTCGAGGCGTTCGCCGCCCATCCGTTCGGATTTATCCGGAAGGGAAACTTTTTACAGGACAGCACCGATCTTATTCCGCAGCTGATTGCCTCGCGTACTGGCGAGAAAAACGAAACGTTGGTGGATATACGGTCGAATACTTCCATAATCAGCATTAAAGTCAGCGAACTCATATACGTCGAAAGCATAAAGGATTATCAGTATTTTTACTTCGAGAACAAAACAGAGCCCATACGTCTGCGATCTACCATGGAGAAGCTGGAAGCTCAGCTCGGACAGTACGGATTCATTCGCATACATAAGGGCTATATCGTCGGATATGCGCATATACGCAGGATAGACGACGACAGCATTACGCTTGTAGACGGGAGAACGCTGCCGGTCAGCCGCCGGAAACTGACGGAGGTGCGGGCGAAATATCTCGAATTCGGCAGCAGTTTAGGCAAAAATATGATCAGATGATCGAAAAATCATACATAAAGCGCAGCTACGCACATGCCGTGCGGAGCTGCGCTTTTTATTGTGCGCGTACGCGAGCGGCATGAATTTCGTCGCAGGATAAGCGACGTTCGTCTACGGCCGAGGTTTTTGTTACCGTCCGAACACTGTTCGTCTCAAACCCATTGTAATTTTTTCCTTTCGCCATTATAATTCACGTAGATTCTCGGTATGCCGGTTTTATGCCGTCTGCCGCGGATCGACTACAATAAAAGGAGGAAGAAATGAAAAGTTTTAAATCGTCAAGATTTAAATGGTTCGGCGTGTTGTTCGCCACCGCATTGCTTTGCACGGTAATGTCCGCTTCCATCGTTTTGACCACGAGCGCACTTGTTCCCTGCGAAGGCGAAGTGTGGGGCACGGACGCCGCAACGATCGACGAAGCGGTAGATGCTGCCGTGGAAGTCGCCGAACAGGTTGCAAGGGAAGGGCAGGTGCTTCTCAAAAACGAAAACTCGGCGCTTCCGATGGCGGGCGACGAGTGGGTGAGCCTGTTGCCTACGAGCAGCTGGAATGCGGCAAACAGCAACTACATATCCGGCATCGAGAGCGGAGGCTTCACGGTATTCAGCACATCGACGACTGATCCGTCGGCATATACCGACGCCGATAAGCGCAGCCACGAGGCGAGCGACGTCGCGATCATCACGATCCACAGCGTCGTCAGCGCGAAAGGCGACGGCAACGGCCCTTCGGGCGGCGAGGGTAACTCCACCGCAAGCATAGGCGACAAAGAGGATAACAGGGATCCCTCGGGCAATCCGTACACTTACGAGGACGGAACTCCGTTCACTCATAAGCATCAGCCGTATAAACTGAAAGATAAGACCCAGCCCGACACCGAAGCCAACAGAGAGTATTACAAGACTTCGCTGCAGCTCAGCGACACCGACGAAAAGGTCGTGGCGTACGCGAAAGAGCATTTCGACAAAGTCATCGTCATGCTCAAAAACGGTTCTCCCAGCGAAGTGGGCATCCTTCAGGCGGACGAGGGCATCGACGCCATTCTGCTTGTCGGCAACCTCGGCACGCACGGCTACGACGAGATCGGCAAGGTTCTCAACGGTACGGTCAACCCTTCAGGCAGAACGGTCGACCTTTGGGCATGGGATATAACCGGCCGTCCCACCTGGTTCAACGACGGCAACTCCAACAATATCTTCCCCAATCCTCAGGCCGAGAAAGACGCCGAAGTCAAGGGCATGGCGGTCACTTCCGTGTTCCGTACAAAAGCAGCAGACGGCACATATCCGTACTATAAGAGAGTACAGCACACCACTTCCGACATCGTGCCGTATGTGTATACCGTAATGTACGAGGAAGACATCTACACCGGTTACAGATATTACGAGACGGCCGCCGCCGAAGCCGCTAAAAACAACTATGACGGTTTCGTGTACGAGCACGAAGTGCTCTATCCTTTCGGTTACGGTCTGTCCTACACCGACTTCGAGTGGGAAATCGTGGACACCGATACCGAAGACTGGGGCAAGGATCCGTATGCTGCGGAGGGCGCTACCCCGTACAAGAACGGCGGCAAGATGACGGTTACCGTCAAGGTCACCAACACCGGCAAGGTAGCAGGCAAGGACGTCGTGCAGATCTACGGTCACGCGCCTTATTACCAGGGCGGCGTTGAAAAGGCCGAGCACGAGCTTATCGGCTTCGAGAAGACCGATCTCATCCAGCCCGGCTGCTCCGACACCGTCAAGATCACCGTCAACATCCAGGATCTCGCGTCCTACGATTACGCCGACGCCAACGGCAACGGCAAGATGACGTACGAACTTGACAAAGTCGCCGCAACGGACTCGAAAGAGCATCCTATACATGACAGCACCGGCCACTATGAGCTGAGAGTCATGCGCAACAGCCACGATTACGGCAACGGTGATAATTCTGTTTACAACGCGGAAAGCAACAAGACAGGCATGGTGGTGCGGCTCGCCGACCTCGAGAAGGACATTATCCTTAACAAGGACGACTTCGCAGGCACGGACGTGCATAACCTGTTCTCCGGCGACGACATCAACAACACGCTGAGCTGGGATCCGGAAACCGGTAAAACCCTTGTGGAAGAAGACAAGATGACGCTCATGACCCGTTCTGACTTCGCGGGCACGTGGCCTGCGGTCGCTACCGAGGAGCAGCTGGTCAGAAGCGACAAGTATTATAAGAACATTACCGAGTTCGCCGACTTCAACGCAGAGAACTGGCAGGACTACTATAAAATGGTATATCCCGAAGGAACGGCTACGAGCGAGGACAACAGCGAATTTGTATGGGCCGTAAGCGAAACCGAATTCAAGGCAATGGACGATGAACTCGGCACGCTGAGCTGGGAACAGCGCGATCCGGAAGCTGATCTCGCAGCGCTTCAGGCAGGCGACGACTGGCTGTGGTTCTCCGACATGTTCGGATACGATTACCGCAAAGGCGGCGAAGACCTCGCAAAGTGGAATCAGTTCATGAACCAGCTCACATGGCAGGAAATGATCGAGTGGATCGGCAACGGCGGACGCCGTACCGCAGCCATCGATTCGGTTCACCACCAGCAGTGCAGCTACGTCGACGCTACGCAGAAGATGAACAGTTCCAACAACTTCGGTTGGGGCTCCACGTACATCAGCGCGCGCACCTGGAACAAAGACCTTACGTATAAGAGAGGCCGCACCGTGGCGGAGATCGGTCTGCTCGACGGCGTGGAAGCATACTACGCTCCCGCTGTGGACCTGCACCGCAGCCCGTTCGGCGGACGTAACGACGAGTACTGGTCCGAGGACGGATTCCTGTCCGGTCACCTCGCAGGCAACATGCTCGCAGGCGTACAGTCCACCGGTATGATGTGCACGATCAAGCACTTCGCTCTCAACGAGAACGAGAACATGAGACAGAGCCTGCACACCTACCTTTCCGAGCAGGCGATGCGCGAGCTGTACCTGCCCGCGTTCCAGATCTGCATCCAGGAATACGGCAGCCAGGGCGTCATGACCGCTTATAACTGCATAGGCGACATGCACGCAACTTCGGCTTACAACTTCAACAGAGAACTTCTCGAAAGAGAGTGGGATTTCGACGGATTCAACGTCTCCGACGCTGCGGATCCTTACAAAGACTTCTACACGATGGATATGGCGCTTCGCTCCGGCCTGACGATGCTCCTCTGCGATTGGAGCGCACTGTCCAAGTATGAAGCCGGCACCGATGGTTACGACGGCGTGACGCTCTTCCCGACGGGCGAGTATGACGTCGACGAAAAAGTGGTCAAGGTCAAAGACGAGACCGGCGCGAACACCGTGGTTTCCTACACCAACTGGTATTACCTCAGAATGGCGGTCATGCGTTCGCTCTTCGCGGAAGTCAACAGCATCATAGGCAACAACGGCATCCACCTCAACGCATACACGGGCGGCCCGCTTGCTCAGGCTACGCAGGGCGTTGATTACAATGCTTCCATCAGCCTCGAAAGCGCGGCAGACGCTACCTACACGGTTACCGAGGGCGAGCTTCCCGCAGGTCTCTCCATCGAGGACGGCAAGCTTACCGGCAAGCCGCTCGGATCAGGCGACTACAATTTCACGATCACTCTCGCTTCGGGCAACTTCATCAAGACCAGCGCTGAATTCTCGATGTCGATAGCGTCCGCGTTCGAGCTTGATGATACAGGATTCGAAACGATGGCCGTGGGCGAAGAATACCTCGCGTACATCGTGTCCGACTCCATCAATACGGATGGCGAAGATTACACCGAGATCACTTACTCCGTGGCCGAAGGCAGCTCGCTGCCCGCAGGTCTGACGTTAGACTCCGCAAGCGGTGAAATTTCGGGCACGCCTACCGAGGGCGGCGAATTCACGGTCGACTTCGTGATTAAGGCAAGCAAGTCTTCCGGCGGTCAGGGCGGCGGCCCCGGCGGTTCCGGCGGAAGAACCGGAGGCCCTCCGAGCGGCGGTCCCGGCGGCAACTCTGCGGACGAGTACGAGTTCTCCTGCACGTTCTCCATCGAGGGCGGCGCTGAACCCGCTCCCGAAGAGGACGGCGTCATTATGCGCGTCGAGGGCGGCTACATCCAGTACAGCAGCGACGGCGGCAAGACCTGGACCAACGTCGTTTCACTCGACGACATCAAGGGCGATAAAGGCGATCCGGGCGATCCCGGCGAACCCGCTCCCGAAGATCCGGGTGACGAAGGCGGCTGCGGCGGCAACATTGCCGGCACGGTTTCCATCGTGGGCGTGTGCCTGTTGCTCGGATTGGGCGTGGTTGCGTTCATAAAGCGCAGAAAGTCCGACGATTGATGACGAATAACAGACATGTGTGAGAAGCCGACGGCTTCGAATGCAAACGGGTTTGGCAAACGGACGGATCGGACTCGGTCCGTCCGTTTGACCTACCGGCGGGGGATGATGTTACAAATTTTTAATGCAAGGAGAAAAATATGAAAATAACCGTCAAACGTGCGGCGATCGTTACCGTACTTGCCGCGCTGATGATATTCGCGGCGTTCGCAACCGCCTGCGCTCCCTCTACGTTCACCGTCACTTTCGACTATAACTACGAGGGCGCTCCCGCGGCGGCGACGGTAGAAGTAGGGGACGGCGAGCGCGCGACCGCGCCCGACACCGATCCCTCCCGCGAGGGTTACGAATTCACGGGCTGGTACTCCGACAAGGAGTGCTCCTCCGAGGCCGATTTCGGCCGCGTGGTCACCGCCGACGTTACGTATTACGCGGGCTGGAGACAGACCGCTTACACCGTGACGTTCGACCTCGGCTACGACGGCGGCACGCCGATAGTGCAGACCGTCGACGTCGGCGGCACGGCGACCCGTCCTTCTTCGCCAGAGCGCGATGGCTGGCTGTTCACCGGCTGGTATTCCGATAAGGCATGCACGACGGAGTACGATTTCACGTCCGTCGTTGAAGGCGACACCGTGATCTATGCCGGCTGGGAGGAGGATACCGGCGACAACGTCACCATTACGTATATGTATAACTACGAGGGCGCGCCTGGCGACGGCGTGTACGACACACTTGTTCAGAAAACGGGCAGGCAGTTCCCCCGCAACGTCGAGGCTTCGAGAGACGGATACTATTTCGCCGGCTGGTACCTTGACGCCGCGTGTACGGAAACCTATTCGTCCTCCGACAGAGTATCCGCGGACACCGTTTTGTACGCGCAGTGGTATAACATCGATACGTTCGAAGCCGAGTACGTAGACGTGTCCGATATCAAGGGCTACGGCTACTCAGGCGACGCGAGCGGCACGCAGATCATCGAGCGCGACAACATCTACAACATGGGCGCAAGCAACGGATATTACGTAGGCTGGCTGTACAACAAGGGAATCCAACTCGTATTCAACGTTCATGCCGACGCGGCTACCGACAGCGCCGTCATCGCGCTCCGTCTGTCCGCCGAGTTCGGCGACAAGACCATAACGGACGATAACTTCACGGTCACCGTCAACGGAGAGAAGATCACGTATGCGGACATACGTTTCACCAACGTTCCCGACGGCAGCGCCGACGCGAAACTGCCGTTTACCACGTACATACTCAACCGCGCCGTTTCGCTTAAAGAGGGCGACAACGTCGTCATGCTGGAAGTGACCAACTCCGAAAAAGGCGAGGGCGGTACCATGTACGCGACCGCGCCCATGGTGGACTGCATGTACCTTTACAGCGAAGTCAACGTCGATTGGGCGGAGGGCTATCCTCTCGAGGATAACCTGATCGGCAGATAAAGAGGTTAACATGAACATTTTCAAGACCATTTTCGGAAACAAACGATCGCGCGTCTGGGCGATAGTGACCGTCGCGCTCGTTGTCCTGCTTGTGGTCGTGGACGTTCTCGCCATGCATTTCAGCAACATCATCTCCATATTCCTCGGCGGCGACCGCCCTTATGAGGTGGACGCCGAGGACGCGGTGGTGTATTACGAAAAAAGCACGGCAAGCAAGGACGAGGCCAACGAGCAGGCCCGCGCCGTCACCCGCGAGATAGCGGAAGAAGGCACGATAATGCTGAAAAACAACGGCGCGCTGCCGCTTACAGGCACGGGCCTGAAAGTTTCCGTGTTCGGCAAGAACTCCGTCAATCTCGTTTACGGCGGTTCCGGCTCGGGCGGCGGCGACACCACGTTCGAGAAAAAAACGATATTCGAAAGCCTTACGGCAGCCGGATTGGAATTCAATCCCGAACTGAAAGCGTTCTACGAGGACGATTCGCGGTCGGGCGACGGTCGTTCGGAAAATCCCTCCGACCTCGATTCGGGCGAGACCGTGGCGATCGAAACGGGCGAAACTCCGGCGGCGGATTACCCCGACGACGCTGCGCTTAAACTCGACGAATATGACGACGCGGCGATCGTCGTGATCTCCCGCGTGGGCGGCGAAGGCTTCGACCTTCCGATGGACGAAGCTTACGGCGCAAGGCACTACCTTTCGCTGGACAGCAACGAACGGGATCTGCTGAAAAACGTCGCCGAAAAGTTCGAGAAAGTCATAGTCGTGCTCAACACCCTCAACGCTATGGAAACGGGCTTCCTCGACGAGTACGGCGTGGACGCCTGCCTGTGGATAGGCGGCCCCGGCTCCACCGGCATTATGGCGCTGGGCGACATACTGACCGGAAAGGTGACTCCCTCCGGCCGCACGACGGACACGTGGGCGGCGGACTTCACTCTCGACCCGACGTGGAACAACTTCTCCGAGCGCGGATACAAGGGAGGCGACAGATACTATAATACCGATACCGGCCGCGATTCGGAATACTATTTCGTCAACTACGAGGAAAGCGTGTACGTGGGTTACAGATACTACGAAACGCGCGCCGCGCAGGAACGCGAGACGAGCGGCAACGACGATTGGTACAAAGCGAACGTGAGATATCCCTTCGGCTACGGCGAGTCGTACACGACGTTCGACTGGTCGGTGGACGACGCAAGCTCCATAGAGGACGTTGCGATTTCCGCCGACGGCAGGTACGAGATCTCCGTGACCGTGACCAACACCGGTGCATATAAGGGCAAGGACGTGGTGCAGGTATACGCAAAGCTGCCGTATACGTCCGGCGGCCCCGAAAAGCCGTACGAAGTACTGGTCGGCTACGCAAAGACCCCCGTGCTTTATCCCGAATCCGGCAAAGCGGCAATCAAGGAAGACGCCGCCGGCGGCGAGGACAAACCCAATTCCTGCACCGTGACCGTGACGGTGGATCCTTATGATTTCGCGACGTATGACTATAAGGGAGCAAGCGGCTTCGAAGGCTACGTAATCGAGGAGGGCGACTACTCTCTGCTCGTCAGCCGCGACGCGCATACGCCCGAGGCGGAGATACCGTTCACCGTGTCCGCCGACATAACTTACCGCGAAGATCCCGATACCGGCGCCGAAGTCGTGAATCGTTACACGGATACCGGCGACGAGGCGTTCGATTCGGACGCAAAGCTGGAATTCCTCATGAGCCGCGATGATCTGTCCGTTCTGCCCGACGCTCCCAAGGAAGCCGACAGGCAGGGGAACTCCGCGTTCCTCGAACAGATCGCAGACGTTTCGCACAACAACCCGGAGGCGGAGAAATATACCGAGTTGCCGTCGCAGGGCGGCGCGGCTTCCACGCCTTTCGCAAGCCTCATTCAGTATGACGACGAAACGGGCAGATATTACGCCGATTACGACAACGATAACGTCTGGAACGCGATACTGGACGCGCTCACCGTCAAGGAAATGGCGGATATGTTCAATCAGGGCGCTTTCCAGACGCTGAACATCACGGCGATAAACAAGCCGCTTACGCTGGAATCCGACGGACCAGTCGGCTGGTGTAATTTCATCTCCTCCGACGACACGTGGAAGGGCAACAACGCGTATTGCTCGCAGGTGGTCATGTCCGCGACGTGGAACACGGAGCTTATCGAAAAGATGGGCGAGTGCGTGGGCGAGGAAGGCCTGTGGGGCGCCGCCCGCACCGAGGACGCGGACGGGCTCAGCTATTCGGGCTGGTACGCTCCGGGCGTGAATATCCACCGCAGCCCCTTCGGCGGCCGTAACTTCGAATACTTCTCCGAGGATCCGTTCCTGACCGGTACGATCGCCGCCGCCGAAATACGCGGCTGCCGCTCCAAGGGCGTGTACTGCTACGTCAAGCACTTCGCGCTCAATGAGCAGGAAACGCACCGCAACGGAGGCTGCTCGTGGGTGACCGAACAGGCAATGCGCGAAATATACCTCAAACCCTTCGAAATGGCGGTCAAGGACGGCGGCACGACGGCGCTCATGAGTTCGTTCAACCGCATAGGCACGCGCTGGACGGGCGGCGACTATCGCCTTCTGACAGAGATACTCCGCGACGAATGGGGCTTCCGCGGCACCGTTATATGCGACTATAATCAGACCGGCAACTATATGGACAACCGTCAGATGATTTATGCGGGCGGCGACCTCAACCTCTGCTCGGACAAGTCGCGTATGTGGACGGATTACGATTCGTCCTCCGCCGCAGACGTCACCGTTCTCCGCCGTGCGGCCAAGAACGTAATGTATACGGTGGCAAACAGCAACGCGATCAACAATCTGAACTACCGCTACTCGATGGCGATATGGAAGATACTGCTCATCGTAGGCAACTGCGTAATTGCCGCAGGCCTCATTGTGTGGGGAGTGTTTGCGGTGCGCGGCGCGTTAAAGAAATCGAAGTCCGTCCGAACATCGGAATCTGAAACCGACAACGATGTAAAATAATTTGCCCCTCATATCGCAGGCGGTTAACCCGCCGTAGAAATACGTGGCCTTTTCGTTAAAGAAAGGGTCACGTATTATTTTTGTAATGGGAAAACCCCGCTATAGTGGCGGGGTTCAGTGAAGGCTAAATTCAGGTCTGCGGTTTTTCCTTGCCTAATTCTTTACCGATATACTGATAGTTTGCATCGCAAAATTTAACTAAAAACTTTATTTACTTATTATCGGCTTTGCTTTTAATTTGTTTTTCCAATCCTTTAATGGTCTGCAAATATGCCTTCTCTACGGGGGAAAGCGTTTTATCTCGATACTTTCTACATTCCGCTTTCGCCTTTTCGATTGCCTTTACGTGGCGGACTGTACCGGAATCTTCCAAAACTTTTTCATTCGGAAAAATTTCGCGGAATGTACCCGAAAATCATTGCATTTTTTCTTCGCATATAGTATAATATTATGGCGTTTCGGAAATGGCTTCCGTATCTCGCGACAGAAAACCCAATATGCTGCTATGGCTCAGCAGGTAGAGCACGTCCTTGGTAAGGACGAGGTCACCGGTTCGAATCCGGTTAGCAGCTCCAGACGAAAAACCACAATATCTTGTGGTTTTTCTCTTGTTTTAGGGGCAAAAAACCACAAATTAGAGGGATCATCGAGCGACTTGATCGGCTCGTCGACCGACGATACGCCACAGCCGTCCATCAGGCGCGCATTGTAACACCGCGAAATTTTTTACGAAAAACGTTTGCGGCGCTTCAGACGCGTCACAGCAGTTCGGAGCCAGCGGACGTGGGATCGAAAGTATCGTCCACGCCGTAAGTGGGGTGCAGGCCGAGCGCGTTATAACCGCGCGGAAGATTTTTCGGGCTGTATCCCGTTATCTCCTTGAATACCCGGTTGAAATTCCGTATCGTGCCGAATCCGCAGGCGATGGCCGTTTTGGTCATCGTGCAGTCGCCGCCGCGCATCATCTCGATGGCCTTTTCCACGCGCGTGAGATTGAGGTACTGCGAGAACGTCATGTTCGCCATCTGCTTGAAAAATTTGGAAAAATACGATTCGCTGAGCGCGGTGAACGCCGCCGCGTCGGCGAGAGTATAGTCCGCGTACTTTTCGTCGATGTCTTTGAGCAGCTTTTTATACCGCTCCTCCATATAATTTTCTTTGCGCTCGCCGCTGCCGAGCGGTTCGTTCGTGTATATGTCTATGACGAGGCGTTCTATGCGGTTGTTTACGGACAGGGTGCGGAGCGGCGCGTCGGAGGACAGCTCGCCGTCTATGAGTTCATACAGCCGAGGCAGTCCGTAGTCCCCGCGGAGCAGGGGCGAGCGCAGAGTGCGTCCCGCCGTCACGTTTTTTATGAGCCTGCGGTCGAACAGGAAAAACGACAGCACGCCGTCCTTTTCCGCGCGTATATAGTGCGTGGAGCGCGGCTCTATGAACACGGCGCCGTTTTCGGGCAGGCGCATCAGTTCTCCGCCGACGGACACTTCCGCGCCGCCTTTGTCCGCATACACTATTTCGCAGTCGTCGTGCCAGTGGGGCAGATTGGTCAGGTTTTTGTACCTTCCCACCCAGACCCTGACGTCGCCGGCATACTTCCTGAGTTCGCGTTTGGCAAGCATTTTTCCACTCTCCTTATCTTTCTGTTCGTACATTATAACATATACAGCCGAAAATGTCCATAACTGGGCGGCAAAATTCTTTCATGCGGCCGCACTCTCTGCTAAATTATAGGTATGGTCGCAAGATTGGACAAAAAGGACGCCGCGAAATGCGCGGTGGGTATAGAACTCGGCTCGACGCGCATCAAAGCCGTCATGACCGACGGCCGCGGCAACGTGCTGGCATCGGGATGCAGCGAGTGGGAAAACAGGTACGAAGGCGGCATATGGACGTATTCGGAAGAGGACATAACGCGCGGACTGCGCGAGTGTTACGCCGCGCTTAAAGCGGACGTTAAATCGCGTTACGACTTCACTCCGACGCGCTTAGGGTGCATGGGCATAAGCGGCATGATGCACGGATACATAGCGCTCGGCTCGGACGGCAACATGCTCGCCCCTTTCCGCACCTGGCGCAACAACTGCGCGGCAGGCGCCGCGGCGGCGCTTTCGAAAGCGTTCGGATTCAATATCCCGGCGCGGTGGAGCGTCGCGCACCTGTATAACGCGCTGAAAAGCAACGAGCCTCACGTCGCGGATATTTCGCGGCTGACCACTCTCGCCGGCTACGTGCACGCGAAACTGACAGGAGTGCACGCGGTCGGCGCGGGCGAAGCGTCGGGTATGTTTCCGCTGGACGGTACGGACTATGATCGCCGCATGCTGGATATTTTCGACGGACTGCCCGAGGCGCGCCGCATGCCGCGGAAAATATGGGACGTACTGCCGCGTCCGCTCGCGGCGGGCGCGGATGCGGGAAGGCTGAC
>ULSO01055484.1_pt1 | contig 29351 bp, 29 predicted proteins | sample 1956701 | NCBI WGS metagenome assembly ULSO01 (sample SAMEA4835708, study PRJEB28245) | human gut metagenome | biome: gut microbiome; material: fecal sample | place: Denmark | collected 2008 | reverse complement strand
ATTTATAAAAAAAATATGATATGATATTCCGGGTGAGGGAAAAGGGCAGATTGCAGCCGCCTTTGCATGAAAGGGAAGAAAGGATCAGGAGGCAGTTATGGAAACAGAGGAATTATTAAAGAAAAGATTTCGGGAGCTGGCAGAAAAATGCTATCGGAATAATCAGTATACCTTTACAGGTTTTCTGGGCCTTTCGGAGGCAGCCTGTTTTTATGAGCTGGAAAAGGAGCTTTCCTATGTGCCTTATACGCTTTTTGGAGGGAGCGACCTTTGTGAGAGAGTGATGCTCCGTTTTGGCAGTCAGGAGCAGCTTTCCTATACGGAGGAATTTCCCATTTCATGTCTGAAGATCAGCCCCCTGTCTCAGAAATTCAGAGAGGAACTGGGACACAGGGATTTCCTGGGAGCCCTTATGAATTTGGGGATTGAGAGAAGCACCCTGGGGGATATTCTGGTGTTTGGAAAGGAGGCTTATTTATTCTGTCATGACAACATGACAGAGTTTATCATGGAAAATCTGACCCGTATCCGGCACACAGCCGTGATGTGTACCCGGGCAGCAGAGCTTCCGACGCTGAAAACGGAAGACAAAACGGAGGAGAAGATTCAGGCCTCATCCCTGCGGATCGATGGTGTTACGGCAAAGGTGTACCGCCTGTCCAGAAATGAAGTAACGGAATTATTCCGGCAAAAAAAAATCTTCCTGAACGGAAGACTTTGTGAGAATAACAGTCAGCTTCTGAAAGAAGGAGATGTTATAAGCGTAAGAGGATATGGCAGATATCAGCTTTCGTGGAATATGGGAGTAAGTAAAAAGGGAAAACTGAATTTGACAGTGATCCTGTACGGCAAAAGATGAGCTGATTATTTACGAATGTTTTCTTCGTAAAATGCCCAAATTGTTCCAACTACAATGATCACAATAGCAGCGATGGAAAATCCGTCAATATTCATTACCATATCCTCCTGTACGTCTCTTTCCTTCAATTTAACAGGAACTTGCTCCGGCAACAAGGAAGTTGCCCCTTCCTTAACGGAAACTTTACAGGAATAGGACAAAAATGGCCCGTCATACACTGTAGCAACAGGGATGACGGGCATTTTTGTGCGGCAGCCGCGGCACAGAACGCTTCGGAATGGAGTTTATATGAAAAAGTATTGGGAAAGAGTAAAAGAAGGGGTTCACAAAGCAGGCACTGCCCTTTATCCGGAACGAAGGCAGGAACAGAGCCGGGAGGACTATCAGCGGCAAAATCTGATCTTAACGGTTAAATATGGCGTGTTTTTGCTTGCAGCCTTTGCAGTCTTAAGGGGTGCCCTTGTGGTTACCGGAAGAAGCATGACGGTGAGCAATTCCGTAAACGGAAGGGAGCTTCCTATTTATTGTGTGCAGACGGAAGAAAAGAAGATCGCCCTTTCCTTTGATGCGGCATGGGGCAACGAGGATACCGCCAAGATATTGGAAATCTTAAAGCAGAATGATGTGCATGTGACCTTTTTCATGACAGGGGGCTGGGTGGAAAGCTACCCTGATGATGTGAAGGCGATCCTGGCAGCAGGCCATGATCTGGGAAACCACAGCGAGAACCATAAAAATATGAGCCAGCTCTCGGATGAACAGAAAAAGGAAGAGCTCATGAAGGTACACGACAAAGTGCGTGAGCTGACCGGTTATGAGATGTTTCTTTTCAGGCCGCCCTATGGGGACTATGACAACGCCGTGGTGAAGGTGGCACGGGACTGCGGCTACTACACCATTCAGTGGGATGTAGATTCCCTGGACTGGAAGGATTACGGCGTGGATTCCATTATCAAGACCGTTACAGAGCATAAGCACCTTGGAAACGGTTCGATCATTTTGTGCCACAATGGAGCCAAATACACGGCGCAGGCCCTGGATACGCTGATCAAAACCTTAAAGGAGCAGGGATATACCTTTGTTCCTGTTTCGGAGCTGATCTACAAGGATCACTACCATATGGATCATGAGGGAAGACAGATCAGGAATTAGGGGAAGCCCGGTTGTTTTTGAGAACAAAAGCAATATGTAGTATGATTAGAAAGTGCAAATGATATAGCAGGAAACTGATTTTAAAAATAAAGTACAAAGGGGTAGGGAGATATGAAGATAATCCCTGCAGAGTATCAGACGGAAGAAGAGTGGAGAGCATTGTTTGAAGCAGGCGTCGCTGCTAAGCTTATAAGTTCTGATATTCAAAGTATGTATTGCAAAACCACGCCATTAGATTATGATGCAGTTTATAAAAGCGTTGAAGCAGAATTAACCAGTTTTAAAGGTACTACAGACTGGAAGAAGTGGTAATATTGAAAGAAGGATAATATCTGATTTTATCTATGATAATTGGCTTTTCATGCTGGTTCTGTTTATGAGTACAATTTGTAAAAAAAAGTATCTGGTAAATATTTGGTTCGATGATATATTGGATTGTATTTTATAAGCAGTATGGATTATGTCTAATAAATTTGACAAAATGAAATGTTTAAAAATAATCGCCTAGTTGTCCAGACCGAGGCGATTATTTTTTGTTTCCAATTACTTTACATCTATTACAAGCGTGGTTTCCCTGGACTGGAAGGATTACGGCGAGGATTCCATGAATTTCGCTCATGAAGATCTGAAAGAGTTTTGAAAGGATCACATTGAAAAACCCTAAAAGTATGGTATGATTTAATACATAAATTATCCGGGAGGTAAATACCTTTTTGTGCGAAGCGGAGGGGGAGTTATTGAGCCGTACGGATGAAACAGAAAATATTGGCTGGAAAAAAAGAGCGGATGGGGAACTGATGAAAATAGTATTGATACATGGACAAAGCCATAGGGGAAGTACCTGGAACGTGGCAAATATATTGCTTCAGGAACTGGAAGGGGAAAAAGAAGTAGGGGAATTTTTTCTGCCAAGGGATTTAAATCATTTTTGCCTGGGCTGCTTCCGCTGCCTTGAGGGCAGGGAAATGTGCCCCTTTTGGGAGGAGAAGAGACTCCTTGACAGAGCCGTGCGGGAAGCGGATCTCCTGATTTTTACAACCCCCAATTACTGTATGATGCCCAGTGCGCCTATGAAGGCATTCCTTGATCTGAACTTTGTGAACTGGATGGCGCACAAACCATATGAAGAAATGTTTCATAAGCGTGCGGTTGTCATTTCCACCGCAGCCGGGGCCGGGGCAGGAAAGGCAGCGGCGCTTGTGGCAGATAACCTTGAAAACTGGGGCATTCCCAAGGTGCTGACCTACGGCGTAAGCGTAAATGCCATGGGCTTTCACATGATATCGGAGAAAAAGAAGGAAAAGATCAAAAAGGATATGAGCAGACTGGCAAGAAAGCTTTCCTCCCACAAAAAGGTGAAGGCCGGCATCAGGCTGCGTTTCCGTTTTTGGTTTTATGGAAGCCTGCAGAAAGCAAACTGGGGAGCGTCCCAGTCGGAAAAGGAATATTGGAAAAACAAAGGCTGGCTTACCGGAACAAAGCCTTGGAGGTGACAATGAAAACAGTAGTGCTTTTATATGATACCTGTTGTATTTATGAGATCGTGATACTGAATTATTTCCTGAAGGTGACAGGAAAGGATGTTAGCTTTGTGTCTCTGGATGGAGGAAAAGTAACGGCCATGGAAGGCTATTCCATTCAGGCGGAAGCATCCCTCGGGGAAGTGAAGAAGGAAGAAGTAGAGCTGCTGATTGTTCCGGGAGGAGAGATCAGCAAAATTGATCACAAAGAGGTCTGGGACTTGATAGCAGCGGTACATAAAAACAAACAGATCGTTGCCGGTATCTGTGCAGGGGTTGATGTGCTGGAACATGCCGGGATCTTAGAGGAAATTGTATCTACGCATTCCGCAGATCTGGATGTGGCGGTTTCAGACCATGTAGTTACGGCAAGGGCAAACGGATATGTGGATTTTGCCATTGAAGTTGCAAAGGAAATGGATCTGTTTGAGGATGAAGCTGATCTGCAGGAAACGATTTCCTTTTGGAAGGAACATAGGAGGGCAGAATAAGATTGAAAAATAAAATTTTTCAATCGCGAGATTTGTGTCTGCGCACACTTGACACAAACTCGGCATGCGCAAAAAGCGTGCGCAGAAATGAGGAGAAAAATTGAGTTATGCAAAGCCCATCCACGGCATGTGGCCCATAGAACGATATGTTGACCTTCTGATGGGAGAGATCCCAAGACTTACAGATGATGCGGAGGGATATGGACCCAGGGGCAGGGAATATATTGCGCACGTTTCTATTCCTGAGGCGGTTCAGACGGTTTTTGAAGAACTGAAAGCCGTTTATGGAAATAAAACCAGGGAAGCAAATCCCCTTTATGCCTCCAAATAGACTCTGAGGATAGAAAGAAAAATGATAAATGCCATACAGGAACTTAGAAGAAAACTACATGAAATCCCGGAGCCATCCATGCAGGAGCATAAAACCAGGCAGCTTCTCATGGATTTTTTGCGCAGTCATACCGGACTGGAAATTGTAGACCGGGGCAGTTGGTTTTATGCTCACTATCAGGGAAGCGGCGCTTCTGATGGGATTGCCTTTCGGGCTGATTATGATGCCGTGGTCTGTAAGGACGGCTGCCCCAGACATATCTGCGGGCATGACGGGCATAGTGCCATCCTGGCAGGGCTTGCAATGGAGCTGGAAAAAGCTGCTCCTTCCCGGAACGTTTATCTGATCTTCCAGCCGGGAGAGGAAACAGGGCAGGGAGCGCTTATTTGCAGGGAACTGATCCGGGAATGCGGAATAAAGGAAATTTACGGACTTCATAATATTCCGGGATATGCACAAAATGAAGTCCTGTTGTTAGAGGAAACATTTGCATGCGCTTCCACGGGAATGGAGATCAGTATACAGGGAAGCCCTTCCCATGCAGCATATCCGGAGCAGGGGAAAAATCCGGCAGCTCTGATCGCAGGACTGATCAGCTATATGGATCTTTTGGTACAAAAACAGCACAAAGGGATCGTGCTTGGAACGGTAATCGGAATGGAAGCGGGAAGCGAGTCCTACGGGGTATCGGCGGACAGCGGGGTGCTGCGGCTGACGCTTCGGGCAGAATATCAGGAAGAATATGACGAACTGGTTCAAAAAATAGAAAAGTATGCCATGAGAAGGTCAAAAGAGCAGGGGATGCTTTGCAGGATCCGTCTGATCGAGCCGTTTCCGGCAACCATCAATGACCGAGCCTGTGTATCTAAGATCAGAAATGCAGCAGGATCGCTGGGACTAAAGGTAAAAACGCCAGGGGAGCCTTTTCGCTGGTCAGAGGATTTCGGCTATTATCTGCAGGAGACAAAGGGAGCCTTCTTTGGCATTGGAACCGGAGAAACGCGTTCCGGTCTGCATACCGCAGAATATGAATTTAATGATGAGATTATGGAGACAGCCATAAAGATTTATAGGGAATTGATTAACGAGGGCGGTGTAAAAGGGGGGAGAAAATGAAGGAAGCGGCAGCAGAAGGGGCAGATATCCTTCTTTTGCCGGAAGCGTTTATCACAGGGTATGAGCTGCCCATGAGCAACGAAGAAGCATTTCCAGAGGACAGTCCTTTTTTGGAGGAAATCTGTAACCGGGCGGCACAGCTGCAGATCGGTGTTGTGGCAACAGCGATCACAAGAGGACCTCAAAAGCCGCAGAACTCTGCGTTTGTGGTGGATAAAAGCGGCGCTGTCCTTATGAAATATTCCAAAGTGCATACCTGTGATTTTGCAGGGGAAGCCTGTCTGGAAAGCGGGATGGATTTTATGTGTGCGATTTTCATGGGATCAAGCCCCAACGGACAGAATGCAGGAAGTTCCTGTGCTTTTAGCCCCATCTGCTGGACAAAATCCGAAGCTACCGGGAAAGAGAAATGCTGGGAAATACTTTTCGGAAGGTAAAGGCATATGGGCCTCTGCAAAGCAGTGAGGTTCAATATCCCTTTATCAGATAGAGAGATGCTATGATTTGGTGGATGATTGCAGCTTTATGTGCCTTTTTGTGAAAGGGCTGTGCGGCTTTGCCAATACGTTGGTGTTTACAACCATATTAAGCTTTGCAGATAACAATATCAATATCTCTCCGGTGGAACTGATCCTGGGGTATCCTACGAATGTGATCATGGCTTATAGGGAAAGAAGATCTATTTGGTGGAAGATCAGTCTCCCGCTGACTCTTCTTGTGATCGCAGGAAGCATTCCCGGGGCGTTGTTTTTAAAGAATGTGGACACAAACAGGATTAAGCTGCTTTTTGGCGGTGTAATCATAGTGATCGGACTGGAAATGCTTTTCCGGGAACTGCATACCCGAAAGAGAAAGCAGTCAAAGGGATTGCTTGTGATCATTGGTATTCTGTCCGGTCTGCTATGCGGCCTGTATGGCATTGGCGCACTGCTTGGCGCTTATTTAAGCAGGGTTACCAAGGACAGTAGTTCCTTTAAAGCAAATATCTGCGTGGTTTTTCTGGCAGAAAATACGATCCGGCTGGGAGTATATGGATGGTGTGGGATCATGAACGCTGACGCAGTCAGGCAGGCGGTGATCCTGATCCCGTTCATGCTGGCAGGGTTGGGACTTGGAATGTTAAGTGACCGCTTTTTAAGCGAAAAGGTGATCCGGAAACTGGTAATGATCATGCTGATCGCTTCAGGAATTGCGCTGATGATAAATAGTAGATAGTAATGAGCAAAGCCTATGCAGAAGGGAGCGGAAGGAACATGGGAATTACAATTAGAAAAGCAGTTAAGGCAGATCTTGATGGAATTGCCGAAATATACGAGCATATTCACACGGAAGAGGAAAGCGGACGAGCCTGTATCGGATGGATAAGAGGGGTTTATCCGAAGCGGCAGACGGCAGAGGCTGCACTGGACAGGGGGGATCTGTTTGTGGAGGAACTGGATGGCAGACTGGCAGGAACCGCTATATTAAATCAGATCCAGGTGGATACCTACAGGGATGCCCCCTGGCAATATGATGCGCCCGATGATCAGATTATGGTGATGCACACCCTTGTGATCGATCCGTATGCTCCAAAGTGCGGGCTGGGGCGTGCCTTTGCAGCATATTATGAGAACTATGCACTGGAAAATGGATGTCCCTATCTTCGCATTGACACAAATGCTAAAAATACAAATGCACGCCGTTTTTATGAAAAGCTGGATTACAGGGAAATCGGAATTTTACCCTGCACCTTTAATGGGATAAAAGGGGTCGATCTGGTCTTGTTGGAAAAGAAGCTTACAGAAACTGTGCAAAAACCGAAGCGCCAATCACAGTCATAATACCCGCAACTACAATGGAAAGACTGCTGATGGCTCCTTCTACTTCTCCAAGCTCCATGGCTTTGGCAGTACCGATGGCGTGGGAAGCGCTTCCCAGCGCCACTCCTTTTGCAACCGGCTCCGTAATATGAAAAAGTTTCAGAACGGTTTCTCCGATCACATTGCCCAGCACACCGGTAATGATGATCACGGCAGCGGTAATGGAAACATACCCGCCAAGTTCTTCAGAAACATCAATGCCGATTGCAGTGGTAATGGACTTGGGCAGCAGGGTGACGTATTCCTCACGTGTCAGTCCAAAAAGAAGTACCAGCGCAAGCACACACAAAAGGCTGGTAAGCACACCTGAAGCAATACCTGCAAGGATGGCTTTCCAATTTTTCTTAAGCACAGAAAGCTGGTCATAGAGAGGAATGGCCAGGGCAACGGTTGCAGGGGTAAGCAGATAGCTCAGGTATTTAGCCCCTTCGTTGTAGGTGTCATAATCAATATGAAAAAGCTTCAAAAAAGCAATGGTGATGAGAATGGAGATCAGAAGAGGATTAAAGATGCCAAGTCCAAAGCGCTTCTTTAAAAGGACGCCGATCCCATAAGAAAGCAGACTCACCACAACACCAAAAAAGACAGAGGTTTCTAAAAAAGCATTCATGATTTTGCACCTTCCTTTGCAGAGCCTTTCCCGGAACAGATCACTTTTTGCGTGATAAGGCCGGAAACTCCCATAACAACCACAGTAGATAGAAGGATAATGACTACATACTGCAGAAAAGAGGGCTTTATGATCTCCCAGGCTTCCATCAGGCCCACAGCTGCAGGAATGAACATGACCGGCATGATCTCAATCAGGAAAATGCCCGTTTCCCGCACCTCATCTGCGCGAAACAGCTTAAAATGCAGACACAGCAGCATGAGAAGGATACCGTAAATACTTGCCGGAACCGGCAGCGGGATCAGGTAATGGAATAATTCGCCCAAAAAGGAAATGCATAAAATAATTACAAATTGCTTTAAAAACTTCATAGAGGTTCATTGCTCCTATCGTTACAGAAATAGTAAACTTCCCCGGGAACTCAGCCGCTGCTTGGACATCCGCTTGGTAAGCTCAGCACCCGCTTTGTACAGCAACAGCTTAGCGGCGGTAACTGCGTGGAGGTTTGTCCGGGAAAATGCCAGCGATTATTTTAGCACTGCATAAATGGGTTGACAACTGTAATTATTGCCAAAAACATGGCAGGCAAAAGTGAAAATAAACACTATTTTGTGGAGTGAAAATTTTGAAGTCAAAATAAATGCTTTTCTTGCTCTTGACAAAACAGGGATGGTATAATAAAATATCATTTGTTGCAGGTGTTTCTTGCATCTATATGTGCGTTTAGCTCAGCTGGATAGAGCGTTTGGCTACGGACCAAAAGGTCGGGGGTTCGAATCCTCTAACGCACGCTTGCAAGTAAAGTCGAAATTCTTTTTTTGAAAGGATTTCGGCTTTTTCTGTATCTGGTGGATTTGCTTTTTAAAGGAGGGAAAGATGTTACCAACAAGAGTAGAGGCAGAACGGCTGCTGCGGGAAGCCGAGGATTGTAATCCCGGTCCATGGGGAAATCACAGCCGTGTGGCGGCACATTGTGCAGAGAAGATCGCAGAAGCCTGTCCGGGACTTGGACTGGATGCAAAGAAGGCATACATACTTGGACTTTTGCATGATATTGGCAGGAAGTTCGGGGTCAGACATTTAGGGCACGTTTCGGATGGCTATCAATATATGATGTCACTTGGGTATGATGAAGTGGCAAAGATCTGCCTGACACATTCCTTTCATAATCAGACGCTGAAAGAGTATATTGGAAAGTTTGATACAACAGAGGAAGAACTGGGTTTGATTGAGACAAAACTTGCGGAGACTGTAATGGATGATTATGATAAACTGATCCAGCTTTGCGATTCTATAGCCGGAAGTGAAGGTGTATTGGATATGGAAGAGCGCATGGAGGATGTGAGAAGAAGATATGGTTCTTATCCCCAGGATAAAAGAGAGGCTAATATCAGATTAAAGGAATATTTTGAAGCGGAGATGGGAAGAGATCTTTATGAGGTTGTAGAAAAAGAAAGTTTTAGGCCGTAGTCCGGGCGTGAAAGGGTGTAATGCCCGGCTTTAGCCGGAAATGCCCACAGCCAGAGACAGAGGAGGGTGCCAGGCTACAAATCAGAGCGAAAATACCCATAGAGGAGGGTACAAAAGCCTGACTTGAACTGGAAATGCCCACAGCCAGAGGCAGAGGAGGGTGCAGGTCGCAAGTCAGAGCGAAAATACCCACAGAGGAGGGTACAAAAGCCTGACTTGAACTGGAAATGCCCACAGCCGGAAGCCAAGGAGGGCGCAGGTCGCAAGTCAGAGCGAAAATACCCATAGAGGAGGGTACAAAAGCCTGACTTGAACCGGAAACACCCATAGTCAGAAATCAAGAAGGGTGCCAGGCTACAAATCAGAGCGAAAATACCCACAGAGGGGGGACAGACTGCGGGGCAGGAGAAAAAGGAATAGAAAAAACAAGCTGTTGCATGGGAGGAAAGAACAGGATGAAACAGAAAATCTTAGACGCTATGAAACGCTCAGTTGAGAGCGGAAGCTGCTCTGGAGCAAATGTGCTGGTATTAAAGGACGGGAAGGAGCAGGAATACTGCGAGTACGGATATCGGGATTTGGAAAAGCATGCTGCTATGAGCAGGGATACGATCTTCAGATTGTATTCTCAAACTAAGCCGATAACCGCAGCAGCTACCCTTGTACTTGCGGCGGACGGAAAAATTGATTTGGCTTCGCCGGTCGAGGATTATCTGCCGGAATTTATGTAAACCGAAACGGCATCAGAAAAAAAGCAGAAAGAAAGATCACGGTAAGAGATCTGCTTAATATGACATCCGGGATCGCTTATCCTGATCTGACAACAGAAGGAGGCAGACAAAGCGATAAGGTATTTGGTGAGCTGGGGCAGCGCCTTTATTCAGAAAATCCCATGAGCACCAGAGAATTTTCCAGAAAGATGGGGAAGATCGACCTTTGCTTTGAACCGGGAGAAAAATTCATGTATGGTGCGTCTGCGGATATTTTGGGGGCGCTGATTGAGACAGTAAGCGGAAAGAGCTTTGGAGAGTTTTTGCAGAAATCCCTTTTTGATCCCCTTGGAATGAAGGAAACGGGATTTTTTGTACCGGAACAGAAAAGAAACAGGCTTGCCAGAGTATATGAGGAAACAGAAAACGGCCTCGTGGAGGTAAAGACAGATCACTTGGGGCTGCGCTATGAACGGGACGTGGAGCCTGCCTTTGAATCAGGTGGAGCAGGACTTTGCTCTACTCTGGATGATTACAGCAAATTTGGGGAAATGCTGCTGGCAGAAGGAAATTATAGAGGAAAGAAGATCATGTCGGCGGCAGCCGTGCGGTTTATGACACATGGAGGCCTGACACCGGAGCAGATTCCCCAGCTTCAAAAGGGATGGGACTGGATGAGCGGTTATACCTATGGAAATTTAATGAGGGTCTGCCAGGAAGAAAGTCAGACATCTTTGTTTTCTTCAAAAGGAGAATACGGATGGGATGGCTGGCTTGGAACCTTCTTTTCCAATGAACCTGCCCATGGTATTACGCTAGTGTTTGGGGTTCAGCAGGTTGGCGTGGGGCGCACGGGAATTTTGATACGCCAGATCAAGAATATTGTCATGTCAGAGTTAACGTGAGCAAGATCAGCGTAAGCGGATAATATATGCTGAATTGACAAAACGAACATGGTCGAATAGGCAATCCATAGCTTTAATCAAAGAAAACCGGAAACGATGTATCGTTTCCGGTTTCTGCATAATAGTCAGCTTAGTGTCTACAGTCCAACGCCTACCAGATCATGCAGCCATACCTTTGCCAGATCAATCCAGATCTGGCATTCCTTTTGGATGCCGTAGCCGTCCTGATCCAGGGTCAGTTCATTTGCCAGCGCAAGGCCATGGCCTCCCGCAGGGAAAATATGAAGCTCAGCAGGCACATCTACGCGGCGCAGCGCCATGGCAAAGAGCAGGGAGTTCTCCACCGGAACAAGGTTGTCGGTAAAGGTATGCCACAAGAAGGCAGGGGGCGTATCAGAAGTGACTTGGGTTTCCAAGGAAAGCTTGCCAAATAGAGAATTTGATTTCAAATGCTCGTAGGAATCTCCCAAAAGAGCGGCAAAGGAATCCTGGTGTGCAAATTCGCCGGAAGAGATCACCGGGTAACTGAGGATCATTCCAGCAGGACGCAGCTTTTCGGGAGCAAGTCCGGTTTCTCCGCAAACAAGCTCTTCCCGATAAAAAAGGCTGTAGGAAGCTGCAAGATGTCCTCCGGCAGAACAGCCGGCAATTACAATGCGGTCACCCAGCACATTCCAGCTCTGGGCATTTTTCTGAATAATAGAAAATGCCAGGGCGGTTTCCTTTAGCTGCACGGGATAGACGGCCGGTGCAACAGAGTAGGTCAGTACGCCGGTGTGGTAACCCATGGCAGAAAACTGCAGAGCAAGAACCTCCCCCTCTCTGTCAGATACAAAGCGATAGCCGCCTCCGGGACAGATCAGGATAAAGGGGCGTTTTTTGATCTTCATGCTTGGACTGTCGTCCAGAATGTAGGTGGTGAGATGGGGATCTCCTACAGATCCCGTTGTGGATAGAGAAAAACGTTCTGTTTTCATAAAATGACCATGCCTTTCCGAAACGGCAGACTTTGAGCCATAGGCATAAAGCCGCCTGTGATATTCATAAGGAAATCCTTTTTTGTGCTATAAACCTATTGTACTCCTGAATGGATTTGTTTTCCAGAAAGAAAGTTGAATTCAATACAAAACCATGCTAAAGTAGTAATAATCAAAGAGAGGATAGAATGGATGAAAGCATTTTTTGCAGAATTTAAGAAGTTTATTGCAAGGGGAAACGTAATGGATATGGCAGTGGGCGTGATCATTGGAGGCGCTTTTACGGCAATCGTCACTTCTCTTGTGGATGATGTGATGATGCCTTTGCTGTCGTTGATCACGGGAGGTCTTGATTTCTCTTCCCTCTGTATCGTTCTTGGTGAGGGAGAAATGGCGGCCACTCTGAATTATGGCTCCTTTATTGCAGCCGTGATCAACTTCCTGCTCATTGCATTTGTTATATTTTTACTGATTAAGGGACTGAATAAATTATCAAGGAAAAAAGAAGCAGAACCGGCGCCGGCAGTGACAAAGATCTGCCCTTACTGCAGGGAGATCATTCAGATCGGGGCCAGCAGGTGTCCTCACTGTACATCAAAGCTGGAGGAAAACCAGTGCGAAAAGTGATGCTGATGCCAGCCAGGTCTATGGCCTGGAAATAAAATGTGTCTGCGGAATGGAGTGGAAAATTGAAAAATCTGGGGAAACAAAAAAGAGTTGCTGTATTTAATGACCTGACAGGCTACGGAAGATGTGGACTGACAGTGTCGCTGCCGATCATCTCACATATGAAGATGCAGTGCTGCGTTGTGCCGACTGCGATCCTGTCCAACCACACGGGATATAATGGTTTTTATTTTGAGGATTATACCAAAAACCTTACCGCTTATCTTTCCAGATGGGGACAGATGGAGCTTAGGTTCAATGCGGTTCTGACAGGTTTTATGGGATGTGAGCTGACCATTGACAGGGTAGAGGATTATATAAGGATATTCCGCAGAAGGGATTTCCTGCTTGTAGTCGATCCGGTTATGGGGGATAACGGAACGATCGCTACCACCTATACGGAAAAGATGTGCATGCAGATGAGAAGACTTGTGGCTAAGGCAGATATTATCACACCGAACCTTACGGAAGCATGCAAGCTGACGGATACACCCTACAAAAAGGGACAGCTCAGTGAGGATGAGCTTGCATCCGTCATGAAAAGGCTGCAGGATCTTGGCCCCTCTAAGATTGTGATCACCGGAATAGAGCAGGATGATCAGGTGGCAAATTATTACTGGGAAAAGGGCGGGGAACCTGCCTTTATCAGAAACAAAAAGGTTGGAAAGCAGCGCTGCGGAACAGGGGATGTGTTTGCAGCCATCATCACAGCGGATGCCGTAAACGGAGTGGATTTTGCCACGTCGATCCAAAAGGCTGCAGATTTTATAGAAGCCTGCATGGCCCGCTCTGTGGAGCTGGAAATACCGGAAAAAAATGGAGTGTGCTTTGAAGAACTCCTGGATGAACTGAAGGTGTAAAGAAGGTTTGAAGGCAGTATGAAAAAGTTTATTGATTGTGCATTTAAGATTATTTTCAGCCGGACGCTGATCATTATTGTAATGATTTTATTGCAGATCATGGTTTTACTGGCAGGCTTTACCTGGCTTGGAAGATCCATGAGCTTTATCTGGGAGATCATGAATGTGCTGGGGGCGCTCCTGGTCATTCATATCATCAATAAGGATGAGCCTACAGAATTTAAGATGAGCTGGATCATCATCATCTGCCTGCTCCCTGTGCTCGGTGCGTTGATCTACCTTCTGGTAGTGGGCAACTTCGGAGGACTGGGACTGAAAAAACGTTTGCAGGAATGTGCCAGGGAAACGGAAGGACTGGTAGAAACCTCCAAGGAGACAGGCCTTGCAATCACGCAAAGCTCCAAGCAGTTCCAGGGCTTTGCCCATTATATGGAACAGACGGCAGGCTTTCCTGTTTATCATAATTCCAAGGCAGTCTATTTCCCGAGCGGGGAGGAAAAGTTCCGGGATCTTCTGGAGGAACTGAAAAAGGCCGAGAAATTTATCTTTCTGGAATATTTTATTGTGGAACCCGGGATCATGTGGAATGCCATTTTGGATATCTTAAAGGAAAAGGTAAAGGAAGGCGTGGAGGTCAGGGTGATGTACGATGGCATGTGCTCCATTCTGCTTTTGCCCTATGGATATCCGGAGGAGCTTAAGGGCTACGGTATCAAGGCCAAAATGTTTTCTCCCATCAGACCCTTTTTGTCCACCAGCCAGAATAACCGTGACCACCGCAAGATTTTGGTCATCGACGGAAAGGTGGCCTATACCGGCGGCGTGAACTTTGCCGATGAATATATTAATGAAAAGGAAAGATTTGGACACTGGAAGGATGTGGCAGTCCGGGTCAACGGAAGAGCGGTAAAGAGCTTTACGGTGATGTTCCTCCAGATGTGGAATGTTTACGAAAAGGAGCAGGAGGATTACAGCCGCTACTTAGATGGCATTGATTACAGCCAGGTGCCAAGGGGGGACGGCTTTATGATCCCATACGGGGATACCCCTACCAGACATGCGGAGGTGGCAAAGACTGTTTACGCATCCATCATCAGCAGCGCTACAAGCTATGTGCACATTATGACTCCTTATTTTATTGTGGACAGGGAGTTCTTTGACAACATGCGGTATGCAGCCCAGAAGGGCGTGGAGGTTTCCATGATCCTTCCCCACATCCCGGATAAAAAGGCGGTTTACTACATTGCAAGAACCTTTTATCCTCAGCTTCTGGAGGCGGGGATCAAGGTCTATGAGTATACCCCCGGCTTTGTCCATGCAAAGATTTTTACCGCAGATGATACAACGGCAGTGGTGGGAACGGTGAACCTGGATTACAGAAGCTTTTATCATCATTTTGAGTGTGGGGTATATTTCTATGAAAATTCAGTAGTGGAAAAGGTAGAAGAGGACTTCCGGAAAACCCTTGAAGACTGCCAGGAGGTTACCATGGAATATTACAAAAAGATCCCTATTTACCAGAAGATGATCGGAAAAATCTTTAAGTTCTTTGCACCGCTTATGTAAATGATATCATTTACGGGCGGCTCCGTAGAGGATTTCCTCTGCGGAGCCGCCCGTTTTTGTCTTATGAGCTCTGATGATCACATCAGAATATCAGGTTTCCTTTTAGGGATCAGCCCATGGTCACAACTACATCATAGTGTTCTTTGCCCTTTACATAAGGGATCACGCAGCCTTCAATGGAAGCGCCGTCAACGGTAATGCTCTTGATGCCCTTTTCTACCTTATCAGGATTTACAACCTTGATGTCATAGGTTCCCTCGCGGAACTTTCTGGTGATCTGGAAATCGCCGAAGTCCTTGGGAACACAAGGATTTACGCTAAGACCCTTGTGGGTAGGATAGATACCCAGGATGTACTGGGAAATATTAACGAAGGTCCATGCAGCAGTACCGGTAAGCCAGCTGTTCTTTGCTTCACCGGGCAGGTAAGCGTCAGCGCCTGCAACCATCTGTGAGTAAACATAAGGTTCGGTCTTGTGGATCTCGCTGATGTCCTCTACATAAGCAGGACAGGTTTTCTGATAAACCTCGAAAGCGCGGTCGCCTCTGCCGATCACGGTCTCTGCAATAGAGATCCAGGGATTGTTGTGGCAGAAGATACCTGCATTCTCTTTGTAGCCGGGCGGATAAGAAGTGATTTCACCAAGCTCTAAGTGATACCTTGTGTAAGCAGGCTGAAGGATCATAACGCCGTACTTGGTATCCAGCTTTTCCTTAACGGAGTCAAGAGCCTTCTTGGCAAGTCCTTCTTCAACACCGATACCAGCCAGTACACAGAAGCCCTGGGGCTCAATGAAGATCTGGCCTTCCTCGCATTCCCTGGAACCAACCTTGTGGCTGTAAGCATCATAAGCGCGGACAAACCATTCGCCGTCCCAGCCGTCCTTCATAACAGCGGCTCTCATGATCTCTACTTCCTTGCGTGCCCTGTCAGCCTCGGCCTGATCGCCCATAAGCTCACAGAGCTGTGCGTATTCTTCGCCGTACTGTACGAACATACCGCCGATAAATACAGACTCTGCAACAGGTCCCTCGCTGGGGCCGAAGGTCTGGAAGGACTCGCCGGGATGCTCGGAGAAACAGTTCAGGTTCAGACAGTCATTCCAGTCAGCACGGCCGATCAAAGGAAGATTGTGAGGACCCTTGTGGTTTACAATATAGTCAAAGGAGCGCTTTAAATGCTCCATCAGAGGCTGTGCAACAGACTCGTCATTATCAAAAGGAACCATCTCTGTCAGAATGGAGGTATCTCCGGATTCTCTTACATAAGCGCTGGTACCAGCAATAAGCCAGAGAGGATCGTCATTAAAGCCGCTTCCGATGTCGGAATTTCCCTTTTTGGTAAGAGGCTGATACTGATGGTATGCGCTTCCGTCCTGGAACTGTGTGGAAGCAATATCAATAATTCTTTCTCTTGCACGGTCGGGGATCAGATGAACGAAGCCAAGCAGATCCTGACAGGAATCTCTAAAGCCCATGCCACGGCCGATACCGGACTCATAATAGGAAGCGGAACGTGACATGTTAAAGGTTACCATACACTGATACTGGTTCCAGATATTAACCATGCGGTCTACCTTATCATTGGAGGACTTGATGGAATACTTGGAAAGAAGATTGGTCCAGTATGTATTCAGTTCGGCAAAAGCCTTGTCAACATCAGCGTCTGTCTTATATCTGTCAAGCATTGCGTAAGCAGGCTTCTTATTAATAATACCGTAGGACTCCCACTTGTCATCTTCGGGGTTCTCGACATAGCCAAGCACGAAGATAAAGGACTTGGTTTCACCGGGAGCCAAGGATACCTTGAGCTGATGGGAAGCAATGGGAGACCAGCCGTGTGCTACAGAACCTGTGCAGGCGCCCTTTTCTACTGCCTCCGGATCATCAGCGCCTCTGTAGGCACCAAGGAAGGACTCTCTGTTTGTATCAAAGCCGGCAATATCAGCGTTGACAGAGTAGATACCGTAGTGGTTACGACGTTCTCTGTACTCGGTCTTGTGGAAAATGGTAGAGCCTACTACCTCAACCTCACCGGTACTGAAGTTTCTCTGGAAGTTCTTCATATCGTCATCTGCATTCCACAGACACCACTCTACATAGGAGAAAACAGAAAGCTCCTTTGTTTCGGCAGAACCGTTGGTGAGCTTAAGCTGCTGGATCTCGCAGGTGTCATTCATAGGAACGAATGCAAGGACGGAAGCCTTCACACCATTTTTGGAAGAGATAAAGCGGCTGTAGCCAATACCGTGGCGGCACGCATAAGAGTCAAGCTCTGTCTTGGTAGGCTGCCATCCGGGATTCCAAACGGTGTCTCCATCCTTAATATAGAAGTATTTACCATTTACGTCACCGGGAACGTCATTGTAACGATAACGGGTCAGACGAAGTAATTTTGCATCCTTATAAAAGGAATATCCGCCGCTGGTATTGGAAATAAGACTGAAAAAGTCGTTACATCCAAGATAGTTGATCCAAGGAAGCGGTGTCTTGGGGGTGGTGATGACGTACTCGCGGTTCGCATCATCAAAATAACCAAATTTCATAGCTCCTTCTCCTTATTAAATATTTGATGAGTAAATTTTAAGAAAACGATTAAGTAATCCTACAAACCAAATTATACCTAAAACATATGCGGAGTGCAACAGAAATATTGTGCAATTTATATTATTTCACAGGGCATAAAAAGGCCTTGCCTGTTCAAAATTTTATAAAAATTAATTAAAACGTTTTTATTTAACTTATACTCAATTACATTTAAGTAAAGTTTGAGTGGAAAATAAAATGCAATTGTAAAAAACTGCAAAAAAATAGTACAAAAATATGTAGAAGTTTGCTAAAAGTATAAAATGTGCATAAAAAAATTCTAAAAAGTATTGCAAAGGTATAAAAAATGTTATATAGTTAAAACACGAAAACGATTAAGTGATGAAACAGTTTTCGTACATGTACATAATTAGTAATACAAAACGCTCGTCTGAACAGGGCCGGTCAAACTGAATAAACGAAAACAAAAAAGTACCAGGCAGGGGAGCAGAGGGGGCGTTTTGAAACATGGTATCGATGAAAGACATTTCAGCAGTCTGCGGCGTATCGATCGCGACCGTCAGCAAGGCGCTGAATGATCACAAGGACATTGGAGAAGAAACAAAGGAGCACATCAAGCAGGTGGCGAAGGAAATGGGATATTCCCCCAATTCTGCAGCCAGGACTCTGAAAAGAGGACGGACCAAGAACCTGGGAGTGCTTTTTGTGGATGATGAGCAGAGCGGTCTGACACACGATTATTTTGCACATGTTCTTGACAGCTTCAAACGCATCGTAGAAGAGCGGGGATACGATATCACCTTCATCAACTGCTGTAAGACGAGGGCAGGAAGAATGTCCTACTTAGAGCACAGCAGATACAGGGGCTTTGATGGTGTGGTGATCGCCTGCGTGGATTTTGAGGATCCGGAGGTGGAGGAGCTTGTCAGAAGCGATATCCCGGTAGTGACCATCGACCACCTGTTTCACAACAGAAGCTCCATTATATCGGACAACATTAAAGGGATCAGGGATCTGGTTCATTATGTTTATGAAATGGGGCACCGCAGGATCGCTTACATACATGGACTTGATTCGGCAGTCACACAGAGTCGGTTATCTTCCTTTTATCGAACCTGTGAAGAGCTGGGGGTCAGCATTCCTTCCAAATATATCAGGGAAGCGCCTTACAGGAACACGCAGGGGACATATGAGGAAACGTTAAAGCTCCTGGAGCTTAGAGAACCGCCGACCTGCATTTTTTATCCGGACGATTTTTCCTGTTTTGGAGGAATGAATGCAATCAATGAGAAGGGGCTGAAGATACCTGATGATATTTCGGTTGTGGGATATGACGGTATCACGATCGCAAGGAACTTTGAACCAAAGCTGACAACAATCGTTCAGAATACCAGGAGACTTGGAGAAGAAGCGGCGCATAAGCTTATCGATCTGATCGAAACTCCAAGAACCACACTGACAGAGCAGATTGTTGTGGAGGGAACGGTATTCAAGGGAAACTCCGTTAAAAGACTTTAGCGGAAATGAATCCGAGCTGTGATGTGGGGATATGCAGCAGCGAAACTAATAAAAAAGGAGAGATGATTATGAAAGGCTTCTTAGAGAATACCTGGAAGCACAGGGCACATGTAGTTATGGCTTTGCCGGCCTTTTTGATTTTATTCTTTATCATGTATGTGCCTATGGCAGGTCTTGTAATGGCATTCAAGTCCTTCGACTATACGAAAGGCATATGGGCCAGCCCGTGGAACGGTCTTGATAACTTCAAGTATCTGCTGGCATCTAAAACAACATTTGTCAACATGACAAAGAACACACTGATCTACTATGTAATATTTACAGCACTTGGAACGTTTCTGAATGTTGTACTGGCAATCGCCATTGATCAGTTCATGTTTAAGAAAATGGCGAAGACCATGCAGACCATCATGATCATCCCGGTTTTCATATCTTATGCGGCAGTACAGTTTATCGTATATGCATTCATCAGTACAGATACCGGTATTTTAAACCATGCTTTGGGATTATCCACCAGATTTTATTCCACGCCGTCCATGTGGCCGGCAATCTTAACCATTGTTAAGATGTGGAACAGCGTTGGTTACGGTTCCGTACTTTACATGTCAGTGCTGGCAGGTATTGACACAGCCCTTTATGAAGCGGCTGAAATTGACGGTGCAAACAAATGGCAGAAGATCAAACATATCACCATTCCTGCACTGGTTCCCATGATCACCGTTATGTTACTGCTTTCTGTAGGTAATGTTATGAGATCTGATACAGGTCTTTTCTATCAGGTTACCAGAAACAGCGGTGTGCTTTACTCAACCACCCAGGTTATTGACTCCTATGTGCTCAATGCGATCTTTAAGAACTCGAACTTCGGATTTACGGCTGCGACCAGCTTCTTCCAGTCTGTTGTAGGACTTTTGATGATGCTGTTTGCAAATGGTATGGTTCGTAAGATTGCACCTGAGAATGCATTGTTCTAGGAAGGAGGAGATGACATGAGCAAGAAAAAAGGCAACTCAGCAGATCTGGCTCCCTCCAGACATGAGAAAAAGGGATTTGGACAGATTGTTTTAGGATTTTTCCTCTTACTTTATACATTGTTCTGTGGACTGCCGATTGTATTAGTTTTTGTCGCAGCGTTCACAGATGAAAAGACAATTACAAAGAATGGTTTCAGCTTCTTCCCGGAGAAGTGGTCCATGGCAGGTTTCAATGCGGTGCTGAAATACGGCAAGCAGCTTGCAACCTCATATGGAATTACCATTTTCATTACAGTATTTGGTACTTTCCTCGGACTTTTGGTTATGGCAATGTTTGCCTACTCCATCAGCCGTAAGGAGTTCCGTTTATCCAAGTTTTTATCCGTATATCTGCTTATCCCCATGCTTTTCAATGGTGGTCAGCTTTCCGGATATATCGTCTTTACAAGCTATTATCACTTGAAAGACAGCCTCTGGCTTTTAATTTTACCCCTGTGCGTCAGCACAATGAATGTTATTATACTGAGGACGTACATAGTAAACAGCATTCCTTCAGAACTGATGGAGGCAGCTAAGATCGACGGTGCAGGTGAGTACAGAACCTTCTTCCAGATCACCTTGCCGCTGTTAAAGCCTTCCATGGCAGCCGTTGGTTTCATGATGGCTACCGCATACTGGAATGACTGGCAGAACGCACTTTTGTACATTACCACAGATAGCAAGAAGCCTTTGCAGCTGTTACTGGTAAATATCCAGAAGAGTATTGAATTCCTGCTGAACAACTCCAATGTTCCTGCAGCAGCAAGAGCGGCAATGGGAGGAAACATTCCTCAGTATTCCGCAACTATGGCAACCGTAGTAGTCGTTATCGCACCGATCATGGTAGTATATCCTTTCTTCCAGAAGTACTTTGTAAAGGGTCTTACCGTAGGTTCCGTAAAGGGCTGATACAAAACAAATTTCACATTACTATGGTATTCCGGGTGACTGCAATTCCTGCAGCATCTTAGTGAATATATATCAAAAAAAAGGGAGGTTTTTCAGAAATGAAAAAGAAATCTATTAGCAAGCTCCTTTCAGGAGTTCTGGTAGCCGCTATGGCTGTTGGACTTCTGGCAGGATGTGGCGGCAGCAGCGACAGCACAGCAACTGACACTACAGCAGAGACCACAGAAACAACTGACACAGCAGCAGAGGACACAACTGCAGCAGATGATACTGCAGCAGCAGAGACCACAGACGCTGCATCAGGTGATAAGGTTGTCATCAACGTAACAAGAGCAACCTTCAACCTTGCAACTCCTGATTCCGCTCAGGTACAGAAGGTTCAGGATGCTGTAAACGCTTACATCGGCGACAAGATCAATGTTGAGATCAAGCTTACAGATATCGGTTCCGGTGAGTACACAGACAAGGCTAACCTTGCTCTGGCTAACAACGAAATCAACCTTCTCTGGACAGCTTCGTGGGAGAGCGTTATCGGTACTAACGATCTGGTTCCTCAGAACGCAGTTTATGATCTGACAGATCTTCTTCCTGGAACAGACCTTTACAACTCCATGGACGAAAGTCAGTGGGAAGCAACCAAGTACAACGGCAAGAACTACTTCATCCCTGTTTACAAGGATAATGTAGAAGGCTATGATATCATGGCTCGTAAGGATCTTGCTGACAAGTATGGTTGGGATATGTCTTCCGTTAAGTCTCTGAAGGACATCGAGCCCATGCTTGAGGACGCTAAGTCAGAAGGACTTAAGTATCCCTGGTTAACACAGAAGACTGCTATGTTCTACAGATTATACATCAACGATTTTGATTTCTTCACCGCTGATGCTACAGCTAACTGGGTAGCAGTTGATAAGAACACAAACGAAGTTGTTGATACCATTCTTACTCCTCAGTACAAAGAGTTCTGTACTCTGATGGCTGAATGGGCTGAGAAGGGATACATCTCTGAAGATGATGTAACAAAGACCACAACAGATACCACAACTCAGACACAGGATTGGGCATTCTCCTGGTGGACAGATATCCCGGTTAATGCAGAGGCTAACAGCCGTTATAATCAGGAAGTTGTTATGGCACCTGTTACTGACAGATGGGCTCACTCTACATCCGCTCTTGGTTCCTGCTACTGCGTAACTGCAAACAGCACACCTGAGCAGGCACAGGCTTGTATCGATTTCATGGGTCTTCTTTACACAGACAGCAAGCTTGCTGATCTTTGGACATTCGGTATCGAAGGTGAAGACTTTACTTATGATGAGAACGGCCAGGTTGCTCAGACTTCCGAGAAGTACAACCACTCCATGTGGGAGTCCGCATCTGCTACCATCGTAACTCCTGTTGCTGGTGAGCCTGCAGATAAGGCTAGCCTGTACGAGGCATTCAATGGTGGTGCTAAGACCTCTCCTGCAGCAGGTTTCCGTTTCGACAAGACTCCTGTAGAGGCTCAGTTCGCAGCATGCCAGAACGTATTTGAAACCTATGGTTTCCCTCTTGAGAACGGTGGTTTTGCAGCAGCAGATATCGATGCTACTATCGAAGCATACCAGGCAGCTCTTGATGAGGCTGGATACCAGGATGTACTGGCTGAGTTCCAGGCACAGTATGACGCTTGGAAGGCACAGTAAGTCGTTTGACTGAACTTTAATAAGAGCATAAAAAGGGAGCTGTCGCACATTAGTGCGGCAGCTCTTTTAGATAAAACTAAGAGAATAGTTGTATTTAGCGGCTGAATAGTATATACTAACAACAGATGTATAGAGTTATTCATGAGATATTTATAAAGTAGGTAGTCAATAAACTAGAGTTATAAAGTGGATTTAGATTTATCAGAAAAGGGTTGCGAAATGCAGCCCTTTATATTTTTTGAAAAGAAAAATTCCCTGAAATAATAAGCGTGACAAAAGTACTAATTTTCCAAACCGGAATAATCAAAAATTGTGAAAAAGGGAGAATTGGAAAAAATTAGCGAAAACATCTTGACTTGATAATTCGATTTTGGTATATAAATGTCGAAAACTAGAGAGAAAGGAAATGATAATTATGTTGTCGCAGAAAAGCACAAAGAAGAAATTGGAAAATATGCAGTTGAAGGAAAGGATAAGCTATGGCTACAGAAAAGTCATTATTATGATGCTGATTTCGGGCCTCTTGTCCATAGTGATCATAGGAATGCTGTTTGGCAACATGTTAAATTATGTTCAGAATGTCAACGCTGCAGATCAGGCAGTTAAAATCTGCAGGATCAATGTGAATGCAGCAGCAAGAAATATCAGGGAAATGGCATTAAATGATGATGCATCCACTTACGATGGTTACAAGCAGACAGTAGAAAATCTGCTTGCAGAGGTTGACTCAGAGCTGAAAATCTTAAAGGGAACCGGTGTTGTTTCTGATGCAGATTATCAGGAATATGCCACCTCTCTTTCCGACTGGGGAAATGTGGGTTATTCCATCATGGCAGATATTATGAGCGGTGACAAGGAAAAAGCCATTGACGCCATTCATAATGAGTGCACACCGGCATTAAATAAAACCGTAGAAATTGCAATAAGATTGGATGAACTGACCGATGAGGTGAGCAATCGGACCGTTAGAAATACTTTTGTTTCTGCAGTCGTAGGCTTTGCAGGCATTATTGCCTGCCTGATCTTTGCATGGATCCTGACCCAGAAGACAAGCAAAAAGGTACTTCAGACAATTTTGGAGCCCTTACATGCCATTGAGAATGTGGCAAAGGAATTAACAGAAGGAAACCTGCACAGTACGCTGGAATATCATTCAGAGGATGAAATCGGAAGACTGGCACACAGCATGCGTAAATCTATCAGCATCCTGGGGTCTTATGTAGAAGATATTGACCGTGTTATGAAGCTCTTTTCAGAAGGGAATTTTGACGCCCAGCCTGAAGTGGAGTGGAAGGGTGATTTTATCGGCATCTTAGATTCCTTTATGGCATTTGAAAAGAGCATGGCAGATACCGTGAAAGGGATTCAGCGTGTTTCAGATAAAGTTACCAGCGGGGCGGAGCAGGTAGCAGCAAGCTCTAACGATCTTGCAGATGGGGCTACCAATCAGGCCGCAGTTGTAGAAGAGCTGACAGCAACAGTTGCAGGGGTTTCGGAACAGGTAGAACAGAATTCCAAGTCGGCAAATGAGATAAGCGGAAGAGTAGAAGAGCTTGGAAATGCCATTTCAGAAAGCAATGGCAAGATGCATGAAATGGTTCAGTCCATGCATGAGATCAATGAGGCGTCCCGGGAGATCGATAAGATCATTGCAACCATCAACGATATTGCATCCCAGACAAATCTGCTTGCATTAAATGCTTCTATTGAGGCGGCAAGAGCGGGAGAAGCAGGAAAAGGCTTTGCGGTTGTGGCAGATCAGGTCAATGTATTGGCAGATCAGAGCGCCCAGGCGGCAAAGGAGTCTGCAACCTTGATCGAGACATCTGTTAAGGCGGTAGAAAAGGGTATGACCATCGCCGGGCAGACTGCTACCCACTTAGAAGCGGTAACCGAAAACTCCAAAGTGATCACAGAAGCGGTTTCCAACATTGCAGAAACACTGGAAACACAGACAGCAGAAATCAAGCAGATCAATGAAGGAATTGAACAGATCAATGATGTGGTACAGACCAATTCCGCAACTTCTGAGGAATGTGCGGCTGCAAGTCAGGAAATGAGTAATGAGGCAGAGAGCCTGCGCAAAATGATCCAGAAATTCAAAGTTGCAAAATTTGAAGAATAAATTTTATACTCCAACGATTTCCGACATAAAAAAGAAAATGACAAAGCGAAAAGGATTGCGGGGAATGCAATCCTTTTCTGGGGAGTAAAATAATTTAAATAAGGGTTATAAACAGAAATTGAAGGGTTTCCTGTCTATGTAATTATTATAATGCCGCAGGATCAGAAAATCAATGCAGAATTAGTACAAAAGTACTAACCCAAAGCGGGCTTTTCTTTGTGCATAATGAATAAAAAACCAGTACCAAAGTACTAAAAATGAATTGGAATATTTTTGGACAGGAAAAGAAATACTACCTTTGTAACCTAAAGAAACAGGAGGTAGGAAATATGTCCAAAAACGATTATAACCAGAATAGTCAGAACAACCAGAACAATCAGGAGAAGAACAGTCAGGAAAAGAACAGCCAGGAAAAGAACAGCCAGAAGAACAGTTCTTCTAATTGTTCCAACAACAAAAAGAACAACGAGTATTAAGAAACTTGGAGAAAGGGATGCTGCCTTGGCATCCCTTTTTTCTTGTACAAAAGAGCCTGTCTATGCTATAATTTTCTGTGATATCTTCTGAAAAAGAAACAACAGGAAAGCTGAAAATATGAATAGATATGAACTGATCGTTCCCTGCCATTTTGGGCTGGAGTCGGTGTTAAAAAGAGAGATCACAGATCTCGGATATGATGTAACCCTTGTAGAGGACGGAAGAGTAACCTTCCTTGGGGACGAGGAGGCTGTGTGCAGGGCAAATATCGGACTGCGCAGTGCGGAGAGGATCCTGATCAAGGTGGGAAGCTTCCGGGCAGAAACCTTTGAAGAGCTTTTTCAGGGGACAAAGGAGCTCCCATGGGAAAACTTTATTCCCGCAGACGGAAAATTCTGGGTGACGAAGGCTGCCAGCGTAAGGAGCAAACTGTTCAGTCCTTCCGATATTCAGTCTATTATGAAAAAAGCAATGGTGGAGCGGCTGAAAAGGGTCTACCATGTGGAATGGTTTGAGGAAAGTGGCCAGTCCTTTCCCGTCAGGGTCTTTCTGCTGAAGGATCAGGTGACGGCTGCCCTGGATACCACAGGAGAATCCTTACATAAAAGAGGCTACAGGAAGCTTACGGCCAAGGCGCCTATTGCGGAAAACCTGGGAGCGGCGCTGATCATGCTTACGCCTTGGAAGGGGGACCGGATTTTGGTGGATCCTTTTTGCGGAAGCGGTACGATCCCCATTGAGGCGGCGCTGATGGCGGCTCATATGGCTCCCGGTATGAACCGTTCCTTTACGGCAATGGAATGGAACCATCTGATCGGAAAAGAATACTGGAAGGATGCCGTAGAGGAGGCCAGGGAAGAGGTGATCCCGTGCCCGGATACGGATATCCAGGGATATGATATTGATGAAGAAATGGTAAATATCTCCCGCGAAAATGCCAGACTGGCAGGGGTGGAGCATCTGATCCACTTTCAGAAAAGGGATGTGAGCAAATTAAGCCACAGTAAGAAATATGGCTTTATTATTACCAACCCGCCTTATGGGGAACGGATTGAAGACAAGAATAATCTTCCGGCGTTATATGCGACCATAGGGGAAAGATACCGGGCGCTTGATGACTGGTCTTTGTATCTGATCACTTCCTATGAAAAGGCACAGGAAGCGCTGGGGATGAAGGCTGCAAAGAACAGGAAAATTTATAATGGAATGATGAAAACGTATTTCTATCAATTCCCCGGCCCGAAGCCGCCGAAGCGAAAAGAGCCCTTTGGGGAACGGGAAAGCAGGTAAAAATGAAACGAAATCTGATGAAGGGCATGACCTTTTGGACCTGCCTGTTTGCGGCGATTTCCATGGGGGCAATTTTATATGTTTCCGCTACAAAGGTAGTGACGATTTCCAATGTGACCCAGGACGAGGTAGATATGAAGGGGCGGAAGGAGCAGATGGAGCTGCAGGGAACATCCCAGATGCTCACGTTCCAGCTTGGGGAAGCAGATACCAGCTACCTGCGGATCCCGCTGCCGGAGGGGATTTCTTCCGAAGCCATTGTGATCGAAAATCATTATGTGGATCAGGAGCTTTATGTTTTCCTGAAGGGAGCGGAGGAAAGCTTTTACCGTGACAATGCAGTGTCCGGTGAACGCAAAAATATCAGGCAGGGCAGCTTTGAGAAGGCAGAGGACGGCGTCAGGCTGAAGTTTGAGCTGAAAGGTGTTTTTGAATGCCAGTCCATTTTAGAGGATGGAAATCTTTATATTGATTTTTTAAGCCCCAGAGAGGTTTATGATAAGATCGTGGTCATTGATCCGGCTCACGGCGGAGAGGACAAGGGAGAGATAAGCGGCAGCATCTGGGAAAAGAATATTAATCTTGGAATTGCCAGGAAACTTAAAGAAAGATTGGATAAGACGGACATCAAGGTATATTACACCCGGATGGATGATGTTGGCCCGGAGGAAGAAAAACGGGTTGCCCTTGCAAATGAAACCAGGGCGGATATGTATATCCGCATAGAAGCGGATTATCAGAAGGAGAGCAGCCAGTACGGAACCACGGCGCTTTATAACGGAAGCTATTTTATTCCGGGCTTTGGAAGCGTAGAGCTGGCAGATGTGCTGGAGAGGCAGGTGGTCACCAGCATTAAGGGCAAGGCCCTGGGACTTGCAGAAGCGGAAGACGGAGATTATGCTATTTTGCATATTACGATCCCGGCAGCTGCCATTAAGGTGGGTTGCCTGTCCAATAAGCAGGAAGCAGGCCTTCTTCAAAGAGAAGAGTATCAGGACAGGATCGCAGAAGGAATATATAATGCAATTCTGCAGGTTTATGAAGAAGAATGATAAAAAATGCATGCGGCCTTGCATCCATAGTTTAAGGCCTGCAGGTTTTGGAAAGGTATGGCAGTCATTTAAAATGAAAAAGATTATTTTTGCGACAGGAAACCAGGGAAAAATGAAAGAGATCCGTGAAATCTGGGGAGACAGCCTTTTACAGGGAGAAGAGGTGGAGATCCTTTCCATGAAGGAAGCGGGCATCCAGACTGATATTGTGGAGGATGGAAGCAGCTTTACGGAAAATGCGGTGATCAAGGCGAAAGCGGTAGCCGCCCTCGCACCGGACGCCATTGTGATGGCAGATGACTCCGGACTTGAGATCGACTATTTAAATAAAGAGCCGGGGATCTATTCCGCCAGGTATCTGGGGGAAAACACCTCTTATCAGATCAAGAATGCCAATCTGATCGAGCGTCTTAGCGGCGTGCCGGAGGAAAAAAGAACGGCAAGGTTTGTCTGTGCCATTGCCTGTGCCCTGCCGGATGGAAGAATGCTTACAGAGCTTGCGACCATTGAGGGGAGGATCGGTTACGAGGAAAGAGGAAAGAACGGCTTTGGCTTTGATCCTATTTTTATGGTGCCGGAGTACGGCGTGAGCACGGCAGAGCTGTCGGAGGAGGAAAAGAACCGGATCAGCCACAGGGGAAAGGCTCTCCGCGCCATGAAGGAGAAGCTGTGCAGCGTCCTTTAAGGAGAGGCAAAAGCGGAAGCAGAAATACATACGAAAAAAGTAAAATACGAACTTGGAGAGACCTGAATGAAGGTACTGATCGTAAGCGATACACATCGGAAGAATGAAAATTTTTTGAAGGTTCTGGAAAGAGTGGCCCCCATTGACATGCTGGTACACTGCGGCGATATAGAGGGAAGCGAATATCTGATTGCACAGGCGGCCGGCTGTCCGGTAGAGATGGTGGTGGGAAATAATGACTTTTTTTCAGACCTTCCCAGAGAAAAAGAATTTTATATCGGGAAATATAAGGTGTGGCTGACCCATGGGCATACCTACTACGTTTCCATGGGAAACGAGTACCTGAAGGAGGAAGCCCGGGCCAGAAGTGCGGACATTGTGATGTATGGACATACCCACAGACCGGTGGTGGATATCGAGGGCGGTCTTGTAGCGGTTAATCCCGGAAGCCTTACCTATCCCAGGCAGGAGGGCAGAAGACCTTCCTTTGTGATCATGGAGCTTGACCGGAAGGGAGAGGCACACTTTACAATCAATTATTTATAGAAAGAATTGATACATCAAAAAAGAACTCTGCAAGTTACAGAGTTCTTTTTAAATGAGCCACCCGGGACTCGAACCCGGGACAACTTGATTAAAAGTCAAGTGCTCTACCGCCTGAGCTAGTGGCCCGTATGAAAAAACTGGGCTAGCTGGATTTGAACCAGCGAATGCAGGAGTCAAAGTCCTGTGCCTTACCGCTTGGCGATAGCCCATTAAAACACCAAGCTAGCGCCTGTTTCAGAAACAGGCCTTGGTATAGGGTGGATAGAGGGACTCGAACCCTCGGCCTCCAGAGCCACAATCTGGCGCGCTAGCCAACTGCGCCATACCCACCATACAACGAATAACATAAAAGAAAAGGGTAACAACCCTTTCAATGTGCCCGAAGGGATTCGAACCCCCGACCCACGGCTTAG
>ULSO01042213.1_pt1 | contig 29413 bp, 40 predicted proteins | sample 1956701 | NCBI WGS metagenome assembly ULSO01 (sample SAMEA4835708, study PRJEB28245) | human gut metagenome | biome: gut microbiome; material: fecal sample | place: Denmark | collected 2008 | reverse complement strand
CCGCCGTTACGATATACCTGATATGCCTGTGAGCCGGTGAGTGTCGAGTAAATATAGTATTCCATAAATTATCTCCTTAGTTACCCGTAGCACGGACGCAGGCATACGGACGTTTCAGCATGACGCCAGCGGTGGCGTTACTGAAATCCTCTGTGTAAAACTTCGCGCGCTGTTCTGCGCCGATAGTGACGAACTTGGCAGGCACGAGCTGCGACCAGACGCCTTTGTCATCAGTCGAAACTTCATCAGCCAGAATATTTTCGGCGTGAAGCTGCATAATGTTAGCGCCGCCGTTGGCACCGTCGAACTCCGGCGCGGTCTTGATACGCCACTTCGGATAGGTTTTTGAAATCCAGTCCTGCACGCTCATCCCCATGTCGGTCGATACGCTGAGATACGAGATTGAGCCGTTGGCGAGCGTTAACGTGCACTCGTTTTCAGTTGGATCAACAACAGATTTGGAATCAACCAGCAGAGCGTTAGCAATCAGGCGAATATCTGCGGTGATTTCCTGGAATGTTTTGCCGGACCATTTGGTCTGGCCTGATGCGCCAGCCGGGAGCGTTTTGTACGCCGGAGCCGCCGGGTCGTTCAGCATACCGTAGGTGCGGTTGGTGCCGTTGTTGTAGCCGTAGAAACCAACGTCATTACGGTTGATTTCCAGAGCAATCGCCGCGCCGTTGCGCTTGGTGGCTGCGCTGTCGACTTTGATTTTTGCGGCGCGTGCTGACTCAAGATAGCCAACCTGCAAACCTTCTTCAAAGCGAATGACGCTGCGGCGCTCATAGCCGACGTTCCAGGACGACAGCGGGATATTGGTGTAATCACCATATACCGCCGCTTTACCCGTCAACTCCATGACGGACTGGATAATTTCCTCGTCCTCCCAGCTACCGACAGTAGTGATACCAATCAGGTCGTCGATTTTGCGCGGCTGCGTAACCGTGGCAACAAATCCTGGTAACCAGGTTTGCAACGCCTGAACCGGTACGCCGTTGCTCGCCGCAGTTGTGAGGCCGGGTAGCGCGGTTGAGTCCATCGCCGCGCCCATCGTGCGCAGTGTGCGGGAATCCATGCAGATCCCCAATTTAGACAACCCCTTCGGATAGCCGTCGCATTTCGTCAGATTGAGCGGGCGAACGTTGCGCGGCCCAATGTACGAGTGAATTTGTGAAACGGTTTTGCTCATGATTTTTTCCGTTAGTTGGTAAGCGTGATAACAGCAGGACCAGCGCCAGCAGTGGTGAAATGGGTAACGCGGCAGTTAGGGACAAATGCCTTGCCTGTACCGGCACTCGTAGCAGTTGGCGCAACGGTGGAGAGTTCCCCGGTCGTGGTGTCAAACACCACTTTTTGACCGACAGCCACGGCGCTGGTAAAGCTCACCACGAGGATCCCCATCGAGCAGAACTCTGCGTTCAATCCGTTAGGTAGGACCATCGACGGACTTAGTGGGTTGGTTGAGTCGCCATACATCGGTTGAGATTTCGGGTTAACCAGAATGCCAACGAACAATTCCTCCGAGCCGCCCGCGCCTACGTGATCGCTGGTCTGCGAAAACGCGCGTCCGAATACGTTATTTTTTGCGTCAGCGGACTGAATCATTGCAGAGCGCACACGACTCGGCCCCTCTGCGTAGAACTCACCCGGCACACCGAACGCCAGGGATTTATTGATAGCAGTTGGAAACGACATTATTTGCCCCCCAGGTATTTGGTAATTTCGTCACTATCAGCCGCGTCAGCCGCTGAATAAGTGGTGTCGTCGCTGCCACCGTAGTTAACAGGGCGAGCGTGGAGGTAGCCCAGCAGCACGGCTTCTTCCATGCCGTCGGCGCAGTTGATGCCGAGTTTTTTCACGCCGTATTTAGCGACCTCATCCAGCGTTTTTTCACGGTGATCAAACGCGCCGATGTGGTGGGATAGCTGCTCTGCCAGCGTGTCACGGCGGGCGATCTGCCCCATGAGCATTTTCATGCCGTCTTTTTTGAAACCGTCCAGCGCGCTGCGCGTGTCCCGGATTTCTGCACGAAGTTTTTTAATAGCTGCGTCCTGCGCCGCTTTTTCTTCCGGTGGCACGTCTTCATCTCCGGTTTGCTCTTCCGGTGGTGTTGCCTTTTTTTCTCCCTCTGGTGGCGCTTCCTCATCCGGTGTTGCCGCTGCCGGACTTGCGCCCTGTGCGGACTGGAATTGCTGAATAATCGGCATGATTTGTTTGATGGCTGCTGCGCACTGCGCCAGCGTCATGTCGCCCTCGCCAGCGCCGTCGCCGTCCTGACCTTCTTTGTTTTCGCCTGGTTCTGCCATGTGTTTTAACTCCGATGAATCTATTGTGAATTTAAAGTGGTCGAGCACTGCGACCGTCGGCCCCATGCGCCCCTCGTCAACCAGGGCGATGTGATTGCCCCTGATTTTGAGTTGCACATAGTCGTAGGGTTGACCGTTCCACGTTCCCGGTCTGAATTCGTATACGCAGCGATAGCCGCATGAGAGTTCTTTTTTCCCGTCGGCGATTAGCTCCGCCAGACGCTGAGAAAAAACTTTGAGATTTGCGTAGAGCGTCCCCTGGTTCTCGTCGCCCTCAAAAACGACGTTTTCCCCGATAACGCCTTCAACGCCGTACTGCTCCGCTGGCGTCTCTCCCTCGCCCAGCATTTCGTGGTCGTTGATAAATGGCAGCAGCCTGAACGATTGCAGGCACTCGGGATCTGCCAGCGCCTCTGCGGGGCGGTAAACCATGTAAATCTTGTCCGGCTCAGGCGCGCCGATGGTGCTCCCTAAATACGGAAAAACCCCAACTTTTGAGATGGGGTTTTTGGGGATTTCGAACCAGTTGTTGAGGTCGTATATTCGTTGAGATTGGCCCGTCATGTTGTTGTTCCGTCGTCGAGTTCGATAACCGGACGCATCCGACATTTGCAGTTCGGCAGTTGTCCGGGTAATCCGCGCTCGCCAGTTTTTGGGTCGATAACCGGAGGATCATTGAGGTCGTATATCCCGCCGTTCAGTGTGTGCAGGTGATACGGTCGCGGCCTTTGCCCGCCCGCAGAATGTAGCCACTCGAATTTGCTGATACCGACAGACTTCATGCGCTCGGCGTTAATTGTGTTGTAAACCTTGCGGGTCTGGTCCAGCGCCATGTTTTTTGCGTGGCGCTCTGTAATTCCGTTCTGCCGCTCGAAAAATGGCGTCAGGTCAGCCAGCCCGTTCCCGCTACTGATAGATGACGTGACCGCATTTTTTACAGTAGCCAGATATTGCTGAGGAATTGAGACAATTAGATTGGTACTCTGCGTTGCTGCCGCGTTCAGCTTCTCTTTCAGAGTTCCAGAAAAAATATCTGTCGAGAGTGTCACGCCCCCGGTTAACTGCTCGATACTCTGCCGCAGGCTGGTTGTGCTGGAGTTCGCCGCGCCTTTGAGCATTTTTTCAGTGATACCCTTTGCCCGGCTTTTAAAAACTTTCATGAACTTACTGGCTAACGAGTTCAGCAAAATTCGTGACTGACTCGATACACTGGCGTCCGTAGCGAAATACTGTTTACCAGCGCCCGACTGAAACAGCGTGGTGATTTCACGCTGCGTTTCCCGCATCATCTGTCTGACCAGTTTCAGCAGTTCAGCCTCAACCCTCCCCGCCTGCGCCGCGTTGTAGTTAAGCGGTGCGCCCCGGATTATCTGGGGTTTGAACTGGCGCGCCCATTGCGCCTTCTTCTTCGACAGGTTGATTTTCTTCGCCATTGTCATCCTCATACGGCTCGATGCCGCTGTATCCGCTGTCCGGGTCTTTGATAATCCGGTTGCGAACGTCCACGCCGTCGATAGCGCCGACCTGTGCCAGGGCGGTATCTGTCTGCGCTTTTTTGACGTTGATATCTGCCTGCTCAGTAGCCGTGAGTGACGCCACTGGTGACCAGGTAATTTCTGTTTCGACGGGCGAGATACCAAATCGCGGCGCAATAATGGACCGCATCAGTAGTTGGTGATGGCGCTCTGCCAGCGGTGTCAGGTCGTTTTCCTGTATCGCCTCCAGTTCCTCGTGATAGCTCGACTCCTCGTAGCTGCCGCTGGACTGAAAGCCTTTCGGCGACGTCCCCATCAGTTTTGTAACCGGAACACCCGACGCGCCAGCAACTAACTGGTATTGCGTCATCGTCACCGTGTCTACGTCAGCCAGCGCGGTATCTGTCTGCTGATACGTGTCGTTACGGTCGATGATTTTTACGCCGTAGTTGTTGAGGTAGTACATCCACAGCGCCATGCGTTCCTCAAACGCCACCTGGTCAGTGAGCGCCGCCGCAGTGTTAACCGACAAAACCGTACTGCGTTTCGTCATTGCGAGCTGCGGCCCCTCGTTCGCCGTGCGTTCTGCTGCGTACACGCGTTCAAAAATTTTCTGCGGAATCGACACGCCGCCGTAGTTGTACGTTGGCTTGAGTACGTCCGGCACCTCGTTAGCGCGGAAAATACAGAAATGTGAACGATGAACACGACCCAGCCCGTTAACGCGCCACCACGTCGGCTCGTAGAAATGCAGATTCGCCGGGTTAGCTGTGGCGTTGCGGTCCAGTTCTGGAGTGAGCCAGTACGGATCAATCTGCGATATCCCGCGATAACTGCCCGGTTTCACGCTGTCGATATTGAACGGTTTGGCGTAGTAGTTCGGGTCGTCTGAATCAACCAGGAATAACGCGTGTCTGATACCAAAAATGCGCCCCACACGCACGAACTCGCGCATGGATTTATTCAGGCCGAAACGCTTATCCAACTTTTGCATTGCCGCAATAATTTCCGGTCTGGCCTCACTGCCGTCGTTTACCGTGATTTCGTAGCCGTTGCGCACCGCATCGCGCGCGGGCATCGTACAGGCTTTATCCACCAACCAGTGCTGCGCGATAACGGCACAGAGCTGATAGCCGATAAATCCCTGGCTGGCGTACCAGCCCAACTGAGCATCGGGTACGCTGGCATCAGTGCCGCCCCATTTGCCAATTGCGGCATCCATGCCGACGCCCTTTTTAGTGCACGGCAGCGGTTTCTGGAGGCTGCGCGCCATCAGTGCTAACCGGTCAATTTCCGGCATGAACAGCGGTACATCAGTCGAAAAAAAACCCGCTCCAAATTTGGGCGGGTCATCGTTTTTTGGCAGCGGTTCGGGCTGCTGTTTTTTAAACGGCCACATCAGTCAAAAAATCCTCGTTGCGGGTTAATCAGCATGTCGTCTACCGCGTCCATCGCAGTGTCCAGCATATCGTCGTGGTCGTGTGTATCGTCAGCAGTAAACGCAACGGCCTCGGCAACAAATCCAACCACCCACTGTGTTGTGCCAGCTATCGTTACGCCGTCACTGTAATACGTGTGGAATATCGGGTTCCGGTCCGCGTCGTGCGTATCCGGGATATAAACTTTTCCGGTTTTCAGTTGCGGGATACAGTTCAGGCACCGGACCAGTTTATTTTCACCGTCACCACGCTGAACCGCGTTGATAGGAATAGCGCGGCGTTTTGTGAGCGTAGTTATCAGCCCCTGCCCTGCTTGTTTATCCTCGATCGACATATAACGCAGTGCCGCACGCTGGAGAGTATCCGACGGTTGCCAGCGCTCCCAGAGTTCCTCGGCTTTCCGTAACAACTCCTCCGGATCCCATTTCCCGCGCTCCATATCGATGATGTACATATTTCCGTCTGCCCCCATACCAGCCAGAGTAAACACGGTGTAGTCGTTAAAATCTTTAACTTTGCCGGAGTTGGTATCAACGTACACAGCACGCCAGAGCAGGCGCGGTAATTTTCGGTAGGTGCGAAACCATTCGCCGTTAATCAGCCCACCGGATAATGCCGCCGGATTTTGCTGGTACTGACTCAAAAACGTGTACGCGTCACGCTCCCACAGTGCCAGCAGATCTCCCACGAACTCCATCTCGGGCCAATACGACCAGTACCGCACACCCGCGACAGTCACGCTGTCCGTGTTTTTTACGACGTTCCAGCACTGTGATCGCCACGGTTCCGGCAGCGCGTCGATATATTCCTCACTAATCAGCGCGGGAATAACCGTGTGGTCAAAACTCAGGCCCATACCACCAGCGAGCATAAACCCGGTGGCGTCATCAACGTGGAGTCGTTGCTGTATAGAGATTATCGGCGTGGGATTGTCTTTAGAGCGATCCCCGCGCCGGGAGCGAATTGTGTTTACCAGCAGCTGGTTGGCTGAGGCGCGTTTCGTCTCCGAAAACATATCGAGCGGTTTATTAAAATCATCGAGCAGCACGTACCCCGAAAACTCAGGACCGGGATAGCCACCACGACCACCGGTAATCTGACCGCCACCAGCGCGCGACACTGTTTGTCCAACTGAACGCCCCAGCGCATTGATTATCTCCCACTCGTCAGCCTGTTTGACGCCGAACTGGCAGGGCCATAACTCCTGATACTCAGGACTGGCAATAATATCTCTCGTTCTGCGGCTGTTACGTTTAACGAGTGAATCAGAGAACGAGATATTCAGATTACGAAAACGCTGTAGTTTTTTTTCCTGCACCAGCGCGTTGATATACGCTGGCAGGTGAATAGAAAAAAATTCCGTTTTCGTGGAGCCTGGCGGGGTGTTGATAATCAGATTTCGTTTTGCTGCTGTGCCGTTAATAATCCCGTCGATTTTCGCCGCCATCATCCTGTGGTGCCAGTTGACCATCAATCGGTCACCCTGGATCAACTCAAACCACAGTCGCGTGTAATTCAAAAAAGAACGGGTGGAGCGACGTTTCACCTCCACCCGCTTTGGAAACTCGAGATTCTCCCACTCAATCATCAGTCCAGATCCCCAAATTCATTGTCGATCCAGTTCTGTGCGTTGCGGTAATCGTCCGGTGTGTAACCTGCTGCCGCGCGTTCACCTGGTTTGCCACCCGCCGTCAGATGAGCGGTCAACAGCCTGGCGAGTTCACGCCGTGCCGCGTCCTGATTTGCGGTCTGAATCTCAATCCCGAATTTCGTTTCTTTCACGCCCGCGTATAGCCAGCGAGCGTTACCCTCCAGATCTCGGGTGTCGGTAATAAATACCTCGCTCACTCCCTCGCCGTTACATTTCGGGCAATCAGGGTGAGGATCGGCAGTATCAACAAATCCCAGGCCACCGTAATCTGGCGGCTGTTTTCCGTCTTTTGCCGCTGAGGCTGATGCCCGGTCGTATTCAGCAATATCACGCCACTGGTAGAGATGGTGTTCACCCCAGCAGTAACGACAGTTTACGCGTCTGTGCTGTGCCAGTTCGTTCGGGTCAGCATTTGCTATTGCTGTGTACTGATGAATCAGGTCGTCAATTGTTGCGGCCTGGCGTTTTTCGAATTTGTCGCGGAGGTGTCGGATGTAGCGCGAAACCTTGACATTTCTATACAGGCGACTGGCTGATTGATGCGCAAATTCTCCTTCGCATTTGTATCCTGCGAGTCGGTACGCCTCCACCCTGGATTTACCCTCAGCGACGTAATGTGCAAAATTCGCCTGCTGCGGGGATAGCCCGAAATTACTGGCTTCGTCGACTGAATCGTCCTCATCGACACCAGCAACTAACGAGTTTTTTTTCGCGTCAGATTTCTCTCGCTCAACTGTTTTTTCGTCCGTCCGTCCATTTTTATTTTGGACGGATTTTTTGGACGGATTTTTTTGTCGCATCCAGCCGTATTTTTTCGCCATATCCATCAGAGTGGATTTTGCTATACCGTGCCTGTCTGCAACTTTCTGGATCGAGAGCACTCCGGCGCAGTAATCACGTTTAAGTGCGCCCTCGTCCGGTTTCATTAGCCGCTTTCCTTCTCTCGTCTCATTAGTTCCACATACGCCGAACGGTCGCCGTTTTTAGCGCGTTTGTACAATACCGCCCGCAATTCAGCTTCGCCTTTAGCCCTGCCTTTCCTGATTGTTTCGCGGTACTGCGTGAGCATCTCCGGATCTCGTTTCAGTTCAGTTAGATTTATATCCAGCGCATCAGCAATTTGTTGCTCACTCATGCGGCAGGCAGCTAATGATTCGACTTTGCCCAAGGGGATCATATCGAACCCCGTTGACGGCATTTTTTATAACGCTCATTGATGATTTTTACTGCGGCGTTATTCCAGGTCACCTCGTGATGTAATCGTTTATGGCTTGCGCCCATCAATCCGATCTTTACGCATGACGGCGAATACATGACCGAATAAAAACTTTTTACGTAGGTTCCTGAATCCAGATATAACTCAGTCATGCCACCGCTATTTTTTTGCGTCTGTTTCTGTCCCAACTGAACAGCACCGATAGTCATAAACAGCTCGCCACGACGACCGAGGTTCGTGTACGTGTTCACGTCCTCGTTAACCCGCCCGACAAACTCAAATTTGCGATCCGTTGAACAAATAAAACTGTTCATCGCTTTGCGTTTTATCCACGCCCCGCAACCATCAGTCCTTGAGCCGAGAAAATCGCCGCCTTGCGACATTGCTATCGATGCTGCTGGTATTCGCAGGTAATACTCCAGCATTTCGTTGAGCACCTCGTCCAGATTACGGATTGCGGTATACGCTACGTCCAGATTCTCATTAATACGGAACTGAAATTCGTGATAATCATCATCGAGCTGAATAAAATATTTGCAGCCAACTAATTCCGCCAACTCAAAACAGGCGTTGCGGGCGTAAAATATCGAACGGCGGTCACCGAAATTGTCACCCTCATCAAATCGGCTGGCGATGTCCCCTTTTGAAAAAACCAGAACCTGATCCCCGAATTCATCACGATAACGCTGCTGTGATTCGTCCTCGTCATCAATGACGATATAAATTTTTCCCGTGTATCCGGCACGTCTCAATGTGCTGTATGTAAGAACTTTGTCGGGTCGCCCGTGCGTCATGATGAACGCGCAAAAATCATCACGCATCGCGATCACCGTAAACTATTTCAACCAGTTTCTGCGTCATGTGGACGAGGCCGTATTCAATGGCTTTTTCGTAATCAATGATCACCAGTGCGGATTGTTCAAATAGTGTCTGGATATTTTCTGGTGCGTGCGCGTAGTAATCAGCAATTTTATTGAAATTGAATACCGTGTGACGCTCAGCGGCAGAGAGTAAAAACTTTTCCACGTCGCCAGGTAGCCCAGCCGCACGAATATCATTAACGAGCTGGTGTGTTTTTGAGTCATCGTAGAGTTCAGTTACTGCAGGATTAATTTCAGACGGCTCATAAACCGGGGTGTCAATTTTTGTTGTGTACGGATCTTCCGACTCCGCACCGGGCGCTATTTCCGCCAATAGCTCATCGAGTTCGCCCGCACTAAATCCAGTTAGCTCTATATCGAACCCGCAGGCGCTGAGTTCCGTTAGTTCTAGCCGTAGCAGCTCATCATCCCAACCCGCATTTAACGGCAATTTGTTGTCCGCGATCCGGTACGCGCGTTTTTGCTCGTTGGTCAGGCCATAAAGGGTGATTGTTGGGACCTCATTCAGCCCGAGATCTTTTGCAGCAGCAACGCGCCCGTGGCCTGCAATAATTTCCCCGGCCTCATCAATCAGCACCGGGTTAGTCCAGCCGAACTCATCAATGCTTTTTGCTATCTGCGCAACCTGCTCATCTGAATGTGTCCGCGTATTTCGTTCGTACTCATTCAGTTCGGAAATGTTTTTAAAAATAACTGCTATCTGTTCAGCCATGTCTATTCCGATTACTATTACCCGGCTCGCGCGAGCAAGTGGGCCTCGGTTTGTATCCACGGCACCCTGTGGGTATGAATGACTGTCGCCAGCTCCAACTGGCGGCGGTCGCCCACCTTCCAATAATCACTATTGAGCGCCAGTAATTGACGCTCTGTAGTGTTTATTTGCTGTAAATTGTCAACGAGTCATATTGTTAGACGTCGATTCGAATCGTCGCAGCCTTCAACAATCCACTACACACAGCACCGCTAACAGAGTGTCCGGCTGGGGATATTGCTGTGAATTTAGTTGAATAGGTGTCGTCTTTAGAGCACATCAACCCCGCATAACCCCGAATCTGTATATTGGTGTACCCGTTAACCTCCAGTGCCTTTCGCGCGGAATCCGGGTCAGTGCACGCAGTCAACGAGAGAAATAAGGCGGCCAGCAATGTTTTTTTCATTGCTTATTCCTTTACCGGACACTCAGCCGCCGCGCCCGTCGAATCAATACAGTTTCCGTTTGCCGTTGTAATTTTCGTACCCGGCGCGATCGCAATATGTTTCACCGTCGTTCCGTCTGCGCGTGTTGCTTCCGTATACGTCGTGTGTGTACAACCAGCCAGGGCGACCAGCGCCACCAGAATTAATAATTTTTTCATCGTCACGCCTCACTAATTGAAAAACTAATATTCACCCGTTCGGGCAAATTAAAATCAGGAATATCCTGAACACCTACGGGCCAGCGATAACCGCTAACCCGCGAGCGCGGGAACGCTTTGATATTCACCGCGTCAGACTGATTGCCGCCCAGCACCAGCAAATCACCCGCGCTATTTTGACCGACAACAAAACCAACATGCCCGCCGCCGTCGCGTTTAAATACAACAACGCACCCGAACGCCGGTTTTAATAGCTGTTCACCCCAGCCGAGGTATGAGCCAGCCGACTCAAACAGCGTTGATTTAATTCCGCAACGTTCCAGCACAGCTCCGGTGAACGCAGCACACCAGGGCGTTTCATCGTCTTTAATTCCGCCGCGTTTAATATCGCGCCAGAACTGGAGGATCTCCTGGTTATGCTGCGGCCCTTTAATCTCTTTCAGTCCGATAAATTTATGAGCTTCAGTAAGCCAGCGTGGTTCGCTCATGGCCTGTCTCCATAAAAAAGCCCCGCATTAGCGAGGCTGGTTATCATCCGTTACGTTTGTGAGTCGTTTTTTTCTCTGCGATACAATCCAGCGAACCCCGTGCACCCCGCCGATACCGATCAACAGCGCCACCAGCTCAGGCGTAACTTTCACCCCGTAAATTTGAGTTGGCATCAACGGCTCAATAGCAAACGTGATTGCCGGACAGAGAATTAGATCCCCGACAGCCTGCCGCCAGGGCGCGCCCGTGTAGAACACCCTGCCGACAACGCCGACAATAGCCAGGAACATGAGCGTGATCGTGCCGTCGTTTCGCGCTACGAAATCGACTAATGATTTGTGAGGCATTGAATCTCACCCTTAAAAGAAATTAGTAAATAAGACGCTAACGCAACTGATTGATAAATGTTACGCCGAAAAGCGCATCGACCTTTTTCGCCTTATTGCAGATAAGCTAACGGAATTAAGTCAATCAAGCCCCAAGCAAGTACAAAACGTAGTGAATGTTATCTATGAGCAAGAGAAACAGCACTACAAGGTTGTAATTTTCTTATGAGGTATATGAAATTGAAGAAAGCTGCCCCATCAGATTGCAAGCTCATTCAGTACCATTACACATCCTCAGGAAGACAGTTAACTAGAAGCTCCAAAGTTCCCTCTAGTTTGAATCCATGAAATTCGGCGATTCATGGAACATAACGATCTCGCCTGAATCTTGATAAGCTGAAGGAAAGTCATCACGTTTTAGAGTAAAAGACCACCTGAAGAGGTTGTTTAGGGGCAATACAAAAAAAGCGCCCGCAGGCGCTTTTTTTATGATGCTAATTAATTAGCTTAGCCCCTCTGCTTTACGCTGGGCTAAACGTGCTTTAAGTGAAGATGCGCTTAACACTGCACCTCGAGAAGAACCCGAGGTCTTCACTGCAACCCTTGGTTTCTGCTGAGTAGTGTTGCTCATTTTGGATCTTCCTTTTGCTGCTAAATTAGTTTGCGGACTATAACTCTTCACGTCTTGCTGGTCAAAGATTTTCGCTTCAATTTCCATCTCTTTATCATCCTCTTTTGACTCATCATTCATCCATGCAAGCATTTCCTTCAGACAATCTACGCTTTCAAATCTCTCGATAATTTTAGTCTTTATCTTTTTATTGTAGTTGTCGATGTGGGCATCTGCAATCCAGTCTAACCGATCAATGACCTGAGCATTTTCCAACCAGATAATAAAGTTAAAATCACCACCAGAGCACGGATCCTTTTGGAAAGCAATGTTCATACTTCGTGTAATCAGGTTTAGACCATGCTGCGAAAAGTCAAAAGCGCCACCAGTATTGATGATGCTAACGCTATCAATATACGAATTGATAGCATATGTTGAACCAGAGCCTGCACAGTAAAAAATGCTACCCAATGCTTTTAATCGCTCCGCACCTATGTAATAGGTAATCGCCCCACTCTTTCTATCCACCTCAATGAATTCACAGGTACTACGCTCTGCTTCAACATATTTTGCAATCCAATCGGCGAACTCCTCATCAACACCGATGCGGTCACCGATGTAGCCAGCCAAAATTGCTAAGATTGGGTCGATGTAGCCGGAAAAGAAAAGTATAGAGTCATTTAATACGTAATACTTCTTAAACGGTGCGGCTGCTGGCCTGTCTTCTTCATCCGTCCAAAGTTGGTCTACAGCAGCGAAAACAGAATCTTGTGCGATAATCGTAGTCATTGATTCATTACATTTCTATTTTTTTTCAAAATGATACAAAAAAATAATGATTAAAGCGAATTTTTGAAGGTTAACTCAAACCCATTATGCATACAAAGTGTTGGGAGTCGTAGTAAAAAGACCTTCTAAATGAAAAAACCCCATCTGATTGACGGGGTTTTAAATTGTTTTGCTCAATGTGTAACACTGCCGAGCATATACAAATAGTGTCAGTTTATTTTTTCGTTTAATTAACAAAAAGTGCTCATAAGTCTGAGTAGCCACGGGCTTGCATTGCTCTGCTTCCATTTTGTAAATCAGTCAGCTCGGCTCTCAGTTCTCGCCGCATTGCATAAAACAAGTCTTCCTCTAAAACCTTCTCACACCATACAATCCGCTTTCGAGCGGCCTGCACATCTGTCCCTGTCATCCCTGCCAAAGTTACAGCTACACGGTGCGTGTTGAGGTGTGAGCAATGCCTGAGAACCGCAACCGCGTACATCGGGCTATCTTTTCGCAACGTCTTAACTATCACTCGCTCAATGAACTCCGCGTCATCATCAGCCTGAGTCTTTTCAAGCCAGTATTTTGTCGTGGATTGTGGGATCACCAATTCGCGAGCCTTGCGGAACAACTCTTCGCCCCGCAGACCTTCTTCATGCAATCTGTTAACAGCATGGATGATGCGATCCGCGCTATCCTGATCCCATTCCTGCTGCATCATTAAGCGCCCTATCACGCTTGACCCCGAACAGCCCGGGCAAGTATCGCCCCCCATCACAGATCCCCACAGGTTCAACATATACCGCACCCACACACGCTGACCCGGCGTTATAGTGCGTTTGCCATGACACCAGATACGGCGTAAATGCGCCTCACTGGTTATAAGCGGGAGTGATTTAAAACCGGCGTTATACGTCATGCTGCGACCCTCTTTTTCAATTCACGTAATCCAGTGCGGGCCTCCGCGCGTATTGTTGCCAGTTCTTCGACGGTCCAGCGGTGTGCTGTGGTGTTACTCTCTATCTCCATCACAGCGGCCTCGCCAATTTTTTGCACCAGTCCGATCCGGTAACGCTCGATATTTCCTGATTTGTGAACGTTGCAGGCATCGCATTGCAGGTTGACGTTGGCACGGGTGAAACGTAACTGGCCCGCCGCCGCTGTTGTCCGGTAGTGTCCCGCGTGCCACGCGAACGCATCGCGTGTGCCGCACGAAATACAGCCCTCCCCGTTTGCCAGGTCTGTCTCGCGACAGAGGTCATTGAACGCGCGCTGTGTCATGTTGATCCAGTGTGTCAGGGGCTTAACTTTTGCTTTCCGCTCACGCCATTTCGCGCGCTCATTTTTCGCTGATTGCGCCCGCTCCCGCTTTTCTTTTGCCTGCTGTTTTTCGCGCTGTTTCGCCCGGAGCTGTAGCGCGTATTCAACGCCGTGATCCGGGCAGCACCACCAGATATTAAACGCCGCCGGGTGAAACCACTCGCGGCAGATTTTGCATTTGCGCCTCGGTTGTTTAGCCATGCTCAGCCCCACATCCGGTTTTGCCAGCAACGTTGGACGCGCGGAGGTTTTTCACTCTCCGGCAGCCGGGCGCTGATAGTCCACGTGACGTGATCGGGATTCAGTTCTCGCACTATCTGAACACCACGCGCGCGATAACGCTGCTGGAGTTCATCAGCCTCAGCAGTTGTGCAATTGTCGTGATTAAACCAGGAGTACTTCATTACGCCTCCTGCCGTTCGCGCAGGCGCATAAATTCAGAATCGTGGGGAGTCGGGAGTTTACAGCCGATATTTAGCGCCCACGCCTCAACGCGGCACATAAAATCATGCATATCACCAGTGTCGAGATCGGACGTGTGCCGGAGATTTTGAACCGCAGTCACATCGCCCGTGATCACATCAACACGCTCAACAGACTCGTAGCCGAGATACGTGTGTTTGAGGGCGTCTTTGCACCACTCTGGCGTTGCAAACGGTTTATTGCGGGCAATGAGATACGCGCTCAGTTCGCTCATCCACGCGTGAAATAACGCGTTTTGAGAGAGAGATCGCTTTTCGCGCCACGGTTTGATAATCAGGCGATAGCATTCGCCCGACTCTAACAACGGCGTTAATTGCTGCCCTATCGCAGCAAAATTTGATTTGTGAAGGCGCAGACCGTCACGGGGGAATTGCAGTGCCATCGGTATCGCTCCGTTGGCACAGTGTTACTCAGTGCGAGTTGTTCAGGCTCGCGGGTGAATATTATAAATCAGTTACGCCGCGAGTGTAAGAGGATGCTGGCAAACCTGCCATTTTTCGTGCATCCTCCAGTTCAGTTATTGATGTAACGAATTGGTCAGGCCGCAGGACAAAGCCGCCAATAATGCGCCCTTCCTCTATTCTCACCAGTACCAGGCCCGTGTGGCACTCTGCGTCCGGTATTAAATCATTCATGATTTTCATGATATCTCCCGCTAAATCAGAGACATAAATACTGTATATTTGTACAGTACAACCTCATCCGGGAGCGTCTCAATAAAAAACATTGGGCGCATTTTAATAATCAGCAATTATCGCGGACAGTGGCAAAACCCCCTATTGCCGACAAAACGGGGTTATTGTCAGTAAATGCCAGCGGCCTGTAACCAGCGTTTCACAGTCCGGGCAGACGGTGAATCACTGTATTTTTCACTCAGTTTTGATACGACCGTGTTAACGAGAAATACCCGCGCACAGTTCGGGTGCGCGTCTATAACGTTGACCGCGTGTTGCAACGCCTCCTGATAATGCGGATTATGCGGTCTGCCGCCCTTTTCGCCGTGCCTGCGCCCGAAATCTCCGATTCTGTACGCGGACACTAACGGGCGCATCAGCAGTGTGAAAAACGCGTAGGACACGCGCAAATCACCTTTGAGCATCATGAACGCACAACAGAACGCCGCTACGCCGTGCGCATCAACAGATATACGCATCTGGTCGCAAAACGGTTTAACGCGGGAAACGAGATAATCGAGGACCGGCTCACCGCTGCCGCCAACGACGTAATACCGGATCGCCTCTTCAAACGACACCGCTGTTACGTCTGTGTCGCCAAGTTGTTTCCGGGCGCGCGCTATTACGCGCTCGGACATTTGAGTGAATATCTGTTCCGCACGTTCGCGGAACAGGGGCATAGTGATAGCCTGAGTGTCGAGTTTGCGCAGCAGTTCTACGCGCTCGATGAATTTTTCAGACCAGCTATCATCATAGATATCGTTCATATACACCTCAAATAACTACACTGTGGGTAAATGCAATTATTCAAAACGTATATGAGCAGCTCAGGGTTCAAGCCGAAAGTCGTCGTCGAATTCGGGCATTGCTGCCATTTTGTTGTAGCTGGCAATGTATGCGATCCCCTGGCTCAATGACGTGGGCGCCTCAAATTCGAACACAAAGCAATCAGGATAAGCCCGCCAAACCACCACCCACCACCATACACTTTGGCTCGCTGGAAAAAACCCACTTTCTGGGCGTTATAAAGCCCATCGTCTCCCCGCTCACGCCCACGTCATAGTTAGCATCTTTACCCATAATCACACTCAATATTTACCGTTTATGCATACGGTATGATTATGAATAAATGAACGTCAAGAAAAGACTAATACGCTTGCATCTCGGCAAGCATTGCAGCAATTTCACGGCTTACGCTCGCGAGCTCAGCGTCAATTTCTTCAAGGGGACGCGGTGGGACATAAACATAAAAATGACGATTAAAGGGTATTTCATAGCCAACAATCCCAACCTCCCCGTCAACCGGATCTCGCTTCTTTCTGTCAATCCAGGCGTCAGGAACGTGTGGCGTAACCTCTCTGGCAAAATACGCGTCGATATTCTCACCCAGCGGCACGTTTTCATTATCGCGTTTATTTTTATCGGGTTTCCCGTTCTCGTCCGGGCGCTTAACAGTGATTCGGCGGAAACCAAAAGCGGTGTACGGAAAAATCTTAACTTTTTCACCTGGTTGATTATCACGGTACAACTTGACGATTTCAGCGATCTGAGCGTCAGTCAGCTGATTGCGCTTATTGCCCTGAGATTTGCGCATTTTTTCAAATAGGTCAGATGCATCAATTAGCGTGACCAGCCCTTTTCGTTCTACTCTCTTTTCATTTGTCAGTATCCAGATGTACGTGGTGATCCCTGTGTTATAGAACATGTCTTTTGGCAGTCCGATAATACAATCCAGCAGGTCGTTTTCCAGTATGTGTCTGCGAATTTGGCTCTCTCCACTGCCCGCTCCACCAGTAAATAATGGCGAGCCGTTGAGTACAATTCCTGCGCGACCGCCCGGTGCCAGCTTGCTGATAACGTGCTGCACAAACAGGAGAGAACCGTCCGACACACGGGGTAACCCCGCTGGGTAACGGCCTGCAAACCCCTGACAGTGTTCAGCTCGTACAAGCTTATCGATTTTTTTCCAGTCCACCCCATACGGTGGATTAGAGAGAATAAAATCGAATGTACGCCCCGCCAGTTTGTCCTCGGATAATGTATTGCCCAGCCTGATATTTTCAGGATCCCTGCCGCGCAATAACATATCTGCACGGCAAATGGCGAAAGATTCGGGATTCAATTCCTGACCATATAATGTAACGTCAGCTCCAGGGCGGCGAGTACGAATAACCTCCTCCGCCGCGCCGAGTATCCCCCCCGTCCCGCAGGTCGGATCGTATATTGCCACCTCACTGGAGATATCCAGTGGAATCACCAGTTCTGTAATCAGTTTCACTATATCCGTTGGCGTGTAGAATTCGCCCGCCGTTTCATCACTCGCGAAACGGTGGATCATATCCTCAAATATCATGCCCATATCGCCAGAATTTACGCGATCCGGGTGAACATCAATGCAGGAAAACGCTAAGGCCAACTGCTGTACTATTGTGTCATGTGTTTTATTGATTGTTTTGTCAAAATCAAAACAGGATAAAATATTCCGCACTGTACCCGAAAGGGTTGCTATATGCCGCGCTAGTTCTGCACCTGTGGTGATTGAATGTAATGTCTCCACGTCACTAACCTGCTCTATCCTGCGCAGGATAACGAGTGGTAGAATATATTTTCCGTACTCTGAGGATTTTACCTCTCCGCGCAATATGTCAACGGCCTGCCAGAGTTCATTTGCAATGCTCATTTTTTCTTTACCTCAATGATCTTTGCTTTCAATTTTGCAACGGCAATATGGGCATCCCTTACGGGTTCTGGTGTATGTGAATACCCCGTTCTGTTTAAAATAAGATGTTCGGAGCGTGTAACTGGAATTAAATTTTCCGGTGATAAATTGTTTGCGTCCCCATCCCAAAACCTCACTACCTGCCCTCCATGCTGCAATCGATGTTTTAATTTCCACCGCCCATCAACCGTTTTGACGTAAATGTATCCCCCCCTCACCCTCTCTTCCCCCACCAGGGCTTTGTTGGCTGGAGTATGTCCACGCTTAAATGACGTCCTGTTTGGACCTTTTGCGCCCGAGAGAGATGGCGAGCTTTGCCCTGGAGCAAACCGTCCTGTTCTCCCGGTAAGCAAAGCGTGTCGTTTTCTGAAATTAATTATTTGCTGTTCAATGAGTTCCGTTTGAAATCGCAGGTTAAATAATCGAGTTGCCTCTCTGCGAGACAACTCGTTATGAATAAATAACCAGCATTTTTGCTCTTCCGTGAACTTATGAAATCTATTTCCCATTGCCAGTATGTTTTTTAACTCGCAAAATGTCCGGTCGATTTTCTATAGATTTCATGCCTCCTTGCGATTCATAGATATCGAATACCAAACGCGAGTTTGCGATAATAGTATCCGCTACCCCCACCATCGCCTTGGAGCGCTTAATCTCCTCTGACAGTTTATCTCCAGGCTCTTCCGTGGAAAGCTTATCAATCTGCGAAAAAAGAACAGCGTTTAAATCTTCTAATGATTTACTCATAAATATTTCCTGTTAGATGATTAATTTTTGTTAATGCACTTTTGGTTACACCGGAACGCCAGAAGCTCACAAAAAGCATTCGACCGAGGGTTATCACCGTGGCTCATCATATCGCGCTCATTCTCGGAATGGTTGGGTATGGCGGCGCACCAGATGTTGTCCTCAGTAGCGTATAACCTGCGTGTGTCATTGACTCAATACAACTCATGACCACAAAAACGGGATCGCCATGCACTCCGCTGAGTTTTAATATTCTTATTTCATTCATGATTTATCCTTTTAACGCCCACGCTATAGCAAATGCCACACCAACGGTCATAAATGCCCTCGCCATGAAATATCGTTTCTCATAAAACCTCCTGTTTAAATCAGCCCGGCAGATTTGCGAGCGTTATATTTTTCCAGTAATTCCTGCGCCGGAGTTTTCCCCCTCGGAGCACAAGGTGCCGCCAGTGCGCGGCGAACTGGCGGAATCGGCTTGCCGTCCATTACGCGTTTTTCCCAGTCAACCAACAGCTTTCCAGCGAGCGCGGTTAACTCATTTTCGGTCATCTGGCCCTCAGTTCCCCGGCGACGTAACTCAATACACAGGTGGTACATAACCGGCTGTGTCCACGGGTATTGCTCACTCGTTGGATAACGAAAAACCAGTTTTCGCCAGTTCCAGTACTCGGTCATGACGTCAGCGGCGCAGATACCCAGCACGCCTTTCCCTTCACGGCACCATGCGATGAACTGACCGGGTGAAGGCCAGAAAGGCGACGCACTGGCGCGAGCCTTTGCCATGCCGTTTGATAACTGTTCACGCTGGCTGATGCCTGCCTCTGCGAACGCGGCGATCCATTGCTGCTTTGCGGTTTTTTCATCGGCAGCGGTTTTTAAATTGGTCTGCGTGGAGGCAGGAAAAACCTGTCTAAGCTGTCTGAATAGCGCGTCAACAAGGTTTTCAGCTTCGGGATTAATAACCCTTGCCTGATCTGCGTTAGCGCCCGACATGCGCGATAACGCTCGCCCAGCACGGTTTTCAATTGCGCGGTATAATTCGGGTGTCATATAAAATCACTCCAGGCCTCAGGGCTATTCCAGTGCTCGGAATCGTCACCGTGGTTTAAATTTTCCTGCCGCTGTTTACGTCCTCCGGCGTCACGCTGTATCGCGAGCGTGTCCCACTTCTCACGCAGTTTTGCAGGAGATAAAATATTCGAGCACCAGAAAGCATCACTGGACGCCCATTTGAATAACTCACAGATTTCACGGTGTGAGCGATTATCCAGCGAACGCATCATGCGGACGTCGTTTGCCCACGAGGTCATATTTCGGTTTGTTGCAGACGGCCTGATTGTTTCAACCACGGCGGAAAGCCATTCAGCACAACGCAGGTCATCAGCGTTTCCCCACTTTGCCCCGGACGGGGTATAAATCACCGCATCAGGATGGGCTGATAAAAATTTCTGTAATTGCTCGTCAGAGGAATCGTTAGAATTCTCTGACGAAGATCTTTTAGTATTTACTTTCTTTTGTCTTTTGTGTGTCCCTGTTTTGGTGACAGTTTTTGTCACTGTTTTGGTGACATCATTGCTTTCATCTGTCACCAAATTGGGGACACTTTCTTCCACCTCTTTTGTCACCAAATCGGTGACACATTCTGTCCCTGTTTTGGTGACAGTTTTTGTCACTGTTTTGGTGACATTATTAATACTGTGATGTGAGCCGTTAATATCCCAATCGGCGATATTTTTATTTATACCAATTAATCCACATTCACGATTTATAATCTTCATGGATATAAGTTCGTTTTTCGCAGCATTAACTTTTTGCCGCGGCAATCTGGTTATTTCAGCTAACTGCCCGTCCGATATTCGGTCCATTTTTTTATTAAACCCGTATGTTTTGCGGCATACTGCGTGCGCGACTTTGCTTTGAACTTTTGTCAAATCTGCGCCTATCAGTGCCTCGTAAAGATCATTAGCAATGCGCGTATAACCGTCTTCAATTTCTGCCACGCGGACCGCCTGATGCCGTTTAGTGCCCTGCCGGGATCACCGTGTTAAATAACCGATTGAACGCCTCGCGCGCCTCTCGCCCCTCTTTGCACAGCTCGCGATCAGGTGCGCCCAGGTTGACGGCGTTTAAAAACTCCGTGATCTCTTTGAGAGCCAGAGCGGATAAATACTGCGGCGCATCAGGCATCGACACAGCAGCACTTCGCATGACAGGCATTGCACGTAATGCCGGGCCTGTCAGCTCTGCTGCCATTGCGCTGTAGCGTGGGCCGTCACAGTTCTGAAAAATACGGCGCACCCGTTGCCTGGCGTTGTCCTGGTCACTGTCTGGATCGGGTAGTAAACTGCCGCCACCCTCGTAGTGATATTGTGCTGCTATATCCAGGCCGACGGTTTGCCAGCCCTCGCTCGCTGCCCACTGATTAACAGCAGTGGCAACAGCCTCAATTTGAGGACTGATTTTCATTGTTCAGTTCCTCGCGGCGGTTGCGTTTATATTCAGCGTAAATCTCAGGGTCATAGACCAGAACGCCACCAGAAACCATTTGCAATTTCGCCGCATTTTTTTCTGGGACCAGTTCGCCCCAGACCGACACGGAGGCAGGTTTTACACCTGCAGCGGCAGCAACTTTTGTTTTATTTCCAAAAAAACGAATTGCATCATTTTTGTACACGTCGAGCTTCTCCCTTAGGTTTTTCTAAGGACTCTATATTGTAGGGAATCTTAAGTCAAGGGACATTAGAATAACTTAAATGAAAAAAGAAACTTTTGGTGCCCGCCTCCTCAAGCGGAGAAAAGAACTGAAACTCTCTCAAGCCGCCCTCGGCAAGCTTGTCAGCGTTGCTCACGTAACTATTTCGCAGTGGGAACGAGACGAGACACAGCCAGCGGGGAAGCGGCTTATTGCTCTTGCCGACGGATTACAGTGCACACCGACGTGGTTGCTGTTTGGTGACGAGGATCAAACCCCTACGGAGCCAGCCCCAAAACCCGATCTTTTAGAGCAGTTAACACCCGAACAAAAAGAACTGCTGGAATTGTTTGATCAATTACCGGACTCTGACCGCGCGGCTGAAATTGAGAGCCTCCGGCTAAGGGTGGAGAACAACAGAATTCGACTCAGTGAGTTATTAAAAGCAAGGTCGCGCGCGTCCAAAAGATAACCAGTTTGTTGGATATCGTAAGGATGAGTACATGGAAAGCTTTAAGCAAAAGTTAAAAAATCACATCGAACACGTTAAAAACGTTAGGGAACACTGCACAACTGAAGAAACCACGAAACAGGCGCTAATCCTGCCATTTTTAGATATTTTAGGTTTTAATGCCTACGATCCGCAGAAAGTTAAAGCCGAGTATGCCGCCGATTTCCCTGGCGTCAAAAGTGGTGAGCGAGTCGATTACGCGCTATTCTGCCAGGGTGTGCCTGTCATGTTTATCGAAGCAAAATCCTGCCGGGAAAAAATCGACAACCATTGCCCGCAGCTCTCCCGCTATTTCAACTCAACTCCAGAAGTTACGATCTCCGCGATAACTAACGGTGTTGAGTGGCGCTTTTTTACTGATTTAAAAGAGAAAAACATCATGGACACAACGCCGTTTTTACGCGTTGTGATGGACGATATTTCAGACGCTGACGCCGAACAGCTTTTTAGATTCCGTCACGATAAATTCAAGCCTGAGGCGCTACGAACTCTGGCGGAGGAAAGCGTTTACATATCGTCATTCACCAAAATTATCACAGCAAGCCTCAAAGAGGTTGACGTTGATTTTGTTCGTTATGTTGCCAGCCATGCCAATATCGGACGTCAGTTGAACCAAAAATTTCTGGAGTCAATTACCCCGCTGGTTAAACAGGCAGTAGAGCGCTCACTCAGCGCAATGGTGGTATCCGGCCTGTCGTTCAATCCCGCAGTTGAGGAAGTGGTACAGCAACCAGATCCAGCCAACGAACCCGTAATTGATGAGACTGCTGATATTATCGACCCCAACAATCCAAATATTATCACCACCTATAACGAGCGGGTGGTGTTCGAAAAAATCCAGGCCATTGTGGGAGCAGACGTTGATTTACACGGCAAAGATACAGAGTCCTATTTTTCCGTACTATTTAAAGGAAAAACAAATAGATGGATAGCTCGATATCATGACAAAAAGTTGCGCTCATCTATTCAACTCCCTATTGAGTTCACACCAGTAATTTACAATGAAATATCCAGGGCCGGGCTGGAGGCAGACGGCAACCGCATTTACCTGGACTCACCCGAGGACATCCTGCGGATCGCGGGATTGATACTGGACTCTCTCCATTTCGTCCAAAACGACGAAAATTTTAAGAAACACAAAGCGTAATCCATCCAGAAGCCAGCTCCCGCTGGCTTTTTTATTCCTTATCTTTCATTAAGTTAAATTCACACGCCATATAATTTAGGTTTTTCTACAAAATAAATCTTGATTCATACCTTAGGTTATTCTACATTCACCACATCAAAACAATCACTGCACAGTGATTACTCAGTAAAAGTTCCGCGACCCGGCGATAAGGGATTGATGAGGAAATGAAGATGGATGCAATGTTGAAATGCCTACCGGAAGTGGCACGAGTAGTTATACCAGCAGTTCAGGCGCGAATCACCGCCAGCACCAACGATGATGAGGTGATGATCATCATTCATGAAGAGATCATGAACTGGTATGAATACGCAATGCGCTTTAATGAAAAATACCAGCAATTCAGCAAGGAAGAGCGACTGGAGTTCGCTTCACTGGTTCTTAGTTTTTTTGGCAAATAAAAGCAAAGGAGATGCAAATGTCACGCCCAGCGAACGAAAGAGAACTGATTGAAGACATGATTGAACACCGCGACGACGCAATCGGCGATCGCAATATCCCGGCAGCTCTCGCCTGGAAAGTGGATATTGATGCGGCAATTGAAGCGGCCCACGCCGAAGCGCTGGAAATGGAAAAAAGACGCATGGAGCTAGCCTACCGTTACTGGCGATGGTGGCACACGCTGGACGAGGATTGCCGGACTGACTATCTGGCACAAGCACATAAAGAGGCACTGGAAATAAATTCAGCAAAAGTGGCGAAGTCACAAATCACCCTGGCGCATACGGCGACGACTGAAAAAGGTGAGGCAATCAATTCATGAAACACCAACACTACGGCACACAGGAGGTAATCCGGCAGTGTGCAACACCCGGAACAATGGTCAGATATAAAGACCGGGTATACAGAGCAACCGCCAATACTCGCGGGAAATTAGTTATGACGAATATGCGCGACAATATAACCGTCAGAGATTATTTTGTTGAGATTCTATTGGATGGCAAAGGCAATCCGTTAATTAACTAATCAGAATTAAATTTATTTATGCCCTGACGGGCAGGGATCTCTAAAGGTGAAATGGGTTGGTGGGGCTGCTCTACTGACAATATGAGCCAGGGTGAATGGGATAAGTTAGTGAATGAATTAATTAATAAACTTCCTGATGACACCTTGCTTTCCGTATATGACTGTCACATCTAATTAATATTACCGCCACCAAAGGGTGACTGAGGGTTATATGATGCCAGCTTACGCTATTTATGACGCTATTGAACAACAACGCATTGATGCTGATGTTATTAATGCCATGCGCGAAGAAGAAGAAAAAGAATTATCGGAATGGTTTTCAGGGGCAATTAAGCCCCGCTTTATCCAGTCTGCTGTATTGACCGCATTAGGCAGCAGAGCGGATGAAAAAGCAGTAAATAACGCATTTGATGTTTGTAGTATTGAAGAGCTTGTCGCGGAATTCACACAGAAATTGAGTGATGAAATAGCGCGCCAACAGCAGAAAATTAACGACAGCTTCAGAAATTAAGGACACAAAATGTCAGAATTAAAAGTCTATATCGGTGCATATATCCCGGACGAAAAATCAATTGAAGAAAACGGCGCTCGCAAAGTTGCCTACGCATTTGAAGCGCGTGATGAAAAACACGCGCGAGCAAAACTTTCATTTGCATTCATTGAGGAATATCCGGGAGCGCAGGACGCAGCATTTAAAAGTTTTCTTTGCGAGGACGCGCCAGGAATGCCCCGCCCCACTCTCAATGTGTGGGATGAAAATTTTCTTTATGAATATGACTGGTCCGAGGAATTAGGACACCCGGTTACGCGCATTGAAGAACCGAAATCAGTGGATTTTAATAAACTCTCCGGCGAGCAAAAGATCGCCGTATTAGTCAAATACTCCACCGCAGATATAACAACCGATATGCTGCCGGACGCGCTGGAATTAACACAGGATGAAGCTGGAACATTCCCCGGTCATATTGTCGAGGCAATTAGTAAAACTCCGGCAATTGTCGCTATGTATCCCGAGCGCATTATTGAGGCCATTCAGTACGTTGTTAAAAAATGCGCAACTACAAGCAAATGGCCTGATATCAAAGCGCAGCTCGCGAACTGGCAGAGCGGTTTAAATCCCGAGCGCACGGAACCGGAATCAACTGAAAAATTACGTACCCCGTCAGGCACTACTGCTGGCGGTGGGAATCCCACGGATCGCAATCCTGATGTTGTGCATGATTTTAACTCTCTCGCGCTCGAAATCGCGCTGGGTATTCATGCACGAGCGATGGATTTTGATATTTACAATCTCCGTTCCGCGCACATTAACCGCGCCAAGGAAATTATTAAGTATAAAGAAAAGCCGTTCCCCGCTCTGTTTGACGCGTTCCGTAATACTCCGGGTGTACTCGATTATTCCCGAGCCATGATCATCTACGCGGTCAAAACGGCACCAGAAAATATTGAGAGCACACCGGGTAAATTATCACACTACCTGAATACCACGCTTACTGAGTCAGACCACGAGCACCCGGACCCACGAATGATCGCTATTGCGTGTGGTACACACACAGACGAATCAAGCCAGGGTGAGCCAGCGCTGCAGGAAGACACACCAGAACCAGAGCGTCAGGGGCCGTTCTACTACCGCACCCCGCAGGGCGAGGTTGGGCGCGCGAATAAGCTGGCAAAACTGACAGCGGTTATTGAGCAGGGTTGCGAGGAGATTACACGCGAGCAGTACACGGAACTCAAAAATGCGCCGTCATATGATGACGTTAGTAAACAGCTCGCAGCACAACGCGGTGAATACGTAGAGGGAATCAGCGACCCAAATGATCCGAAATGGGTTAAGACTGAGGTTCAACCAGAGGTAAAAAACCACGGTAACGGCGTGTTTTCAATTGATGGGTTAATGGGTGAGCAGGCAAAACCAGCGGCCCCGGTCGCCTCAGGTGAGGGAGAAAAAGCGGAAGAGGCCCGTGTTGTAGCCACCCCGACCCCGGTTGATTTTCAGAGCGTTGCTGCAAGTCTCGAAAAAGACATGGCTAACAAAAACGACGAGGCCCAGGACAATCTCGCTATCTGGCGTAGTGTCATGCGGACCGATCCCCGATTCACAAAACAAATGGCGGGAATGGGGTTTGAGGGAACCAGCATCAATGCCGAATACATGATTATGCGCGCTACTGAGATATTTGGACCTATTGGCAGTCGTTGGGGTTTTGAAATATTAGAGGACCAAATGATTCCGGGCGCTCCTTTTTCTGAGGCTGTTTATGAGGATAAAAAATTCATTTGCAACCGCATGTTGCGTGACGGTGACGGCACCTTGCTGTATGAACAAAACCACAGCATTAAAATCCGCCTGTGGTATCAGATCGGTGCTGATGAGGGATCGGTATATGCCTACGGCGCAACGCCGTATATGTTCAAAACGAAACACGGAATTAAATGTGATGGCGAGGCGCAAAAGAAATCATTAACCGATGCGCTTAAAAAGGCCTTATCCCTGCTTGGATTCTCTGCTGATGTGTGGCTCGGACTCTATGATCTGCCAGAATACCTGGCGGAAAACAACACTGAATTTGCAATTAAAAATGCCAGCGAAAAAGCCGAGGATATTACCCGCCTCCGCGCTGAACTCGATGAAAAAATGACGAGCGTGGCAAATACAATTGAAACGGCAGTTACCCCCAACGAAGCCAAAAAAGTTTTTGATACGCTGGCGCGAGAAATTGAAATACACCGGAAAGCAGCCGAAGCCAAAGGCGATGCCGAACACGCTAAATATCTCGCAAGTCGTTTACGCCGCCTGAACACAATAAAAGACGCGCGCATTAAATCACTAAATGAGCAGCAGGAGCAAACAGCATGAGCAGCACAGCAATAAATATCGCAGGGAATATTGGCAAATTACAATCGCTGGTTGAATCAGGTGAATTTACCGTTGACGATATTGCGGACACTATTGAAGGTGAAGAACTGGCGTTGAGTGAAAAATTTGATGGAATCATGACGCTGGTCCGCAATCTGGAAGGTCAGGCTAACACGGTTGGCGAAGAGGCAAAGCGACTGTCTGACCGCAAAAAATCATTCGAAGGACAGGCGAAAAGCCTTAAAGAATACGCATTAAAATGTTTGCAAGCCGCAAATATGAAATCATTTAAAACCGAACGCAATACATTTACCGTCCGTAAAGGCTCCCTGTCGGTTGTGATTGATAATGTTGATCAACTACCTGACGATCTGGTTGATATAGCCACTGTTATCGCGCCAGATAAGAAGAAAATAAAAGAGGCTATAGAGGCAGGATTAGATATTAAAGGCGCGCATCTTGAAACAGGCGCGGAATCATTACAAGTCAGATAACGGAGATTGGCCCTGCGGGGCCAAATATAATATGGCGCTATCACGCAGAGCAAGAGTGGCAAATTTTATTCATCTTAATCCCGGCGCTTCATCGCCGTTTATAGCTGAATCACTGAATATAACAAGCAGGGAGTGCAATGCTGTATTAAGTCGTTTAACAAATGAGGGTAAATTAATTCGCGAGGAATGCGGCCTTAAAAAAACATACCGCACACCGGGTAATTATATTCCTGTAGTTGAGAGCAATAATTATGAAAAATTTCCAGTAGTGCATAACGTATCGGAAATCAGACGCGTCGAAGAGCAAGTGGCGATGCTCGAAAAGCGCGGGCTATGGCGGCGCGCACAGACGTTACTGGCAGAACTGAGCGCAATGCAGAACAGCGCCAGCGGCGTTGGCCTGATCGCCCTGCGCCGCAATCGGTGTGTGCGCAACATGAGGTCTGGAGCATGAGCAGAGAACGCGAACGGCAGTATTACGGTTTACCCGAGTGCTCATGCGGTGGGAGTCCTGTTTTACGCGGTAGATACGCTACGGAACACGGCAGACGCACCTGGTATTACCGGGTTTATTGCCAGCGTGTGGCGTGTGGAAAACAAGCCGTGCTGGTTGGCGATATCTGGACCCGGCAAGACGCAATTCAGGCGTGGCAACGCCAGGTTACGAAGTGAATTTTAATTATCAGTTTATACAAACAGCCTTCAGTATATTGAAGGCTGGTATTGAGGTGAATCATGCCTGACGTTATTTTTAACGAAGAGTGGATGGTAGAAAGAAAACTCCAGTACAAAACCGGTTTAGATAATCGCCAGGTTGAGAGCTATCGGCAAAATTGCTGGGTTGAAGGTGTGCATTTCAAGCGCGTATCCCCCAAGGGCAAGGAAACAACACGCGGAACAACCTGGTATAACTATCCAAAAATTAATAAGTTTATTCAGGATTCTTAACAATGGCATCATTACCCACAGGCGTAGAAATCAGAAACAAAAGCATCTGTATCTGGTTTATGTACCGAGGGAAGCGTTGCCGGGAATTACTGAAAGGCTGGGCAATTACACCGGGGAATCTGAAAAAGGCGGGCAATCTGCGCGCTGCCATCGTGAGTGACATCACTTTAGGCCAGTTCGAATATTACGCCCGCTTCCCCGAATCCCGAAAGAAAAGCCAAACCGGAACTGCTCAGCTTGCAGCAACTATCGGTGAATTGTTCGCGATCTGGCTGGGCGTTAAAGAAACTGAATTAACGGCAAACACCCTCAAGAAAACCAAGTCTGAATTACAAACGCTGGCGCATATAATAAACAAAGACACGGTATTATCTGATATTCGTCACAGTGATATTTTGAATTACCGCAATACGTTATTAACTGGCGAGACGTTATATTTGCATAATCCACGCAGCAATAAAGTAGGTCGTGCCGTTCGTACTGTTAACGGGTACATTGCGCTGCTGTGCGGTGTCCTGCGTTTCGCATATCAGTCCGGATATATCAAACACAAGCCGTATGAAGGCGTTAAGAAGCTCCAGCAGAACCGGGTAAAGCCTGATCCTCTTCTTAAGAGCGAATTTGAACAGCTTATGAAAAGCATAAGTGGACAGCGCCAGAATATGTGGAAATTCGCCATTTATTCAGGCTTGAGGCATGGGGAGCTTGCCGCGCTGGCGTGGGAAGATGTGGACCTTGATGCTGGGACAGTCCACGTGCGGAGGAATTTAACCAATATGCGCATGTTTGGACCACCAAAAACGACAGCAGGAGATCGCATCGTAAATTTACTGGCCCCTGCTTTAGAAGCCCTTAAGGCACAGTATAAATTTACAGGACACATCCCTACCACGGAGATTGTTTTTCACCACCGTGAATACGGCTCGACGGAGTTACAAAGGGTGCATTTTGTTTTTGTCCCGAGGATCCGCAAAGGTGAGCAAAAAGCACATTACTCACAAAGCAGCATCGGCGCTCGTTGGAACGCGGCTGTAAAACGTGCTGGTATTCGTCGCCGTAATCCGTACCATACACGCCACACGTTCGCCTGCTGGCTGCTGTCGGCAGGCGCTAACCCGGCATTCATCGCGAGCCAGATGGGGCATGAAGACGCTAAAATGGTGTATGAGACGTACGGCACTTGGATTAAAGAGCTTAATGGCGACCAGGTGAGGATGTTAAACGCGATGCTTGCGTAAATGTTTTGCCCCTTATATGCCCCTTTTGATTTCTGAGACAGTAAATAATGCAA
>ULSO01048710.1_pt1 | contig 29460 bp, 12 predicted proteins | sample 1956701 | NCBI WGS metagenome assembly ULSO01 (sample SAMEA4835708, study PRJEB28245) | human gut metagenome | biome: gut microbiome; material: fecal sample | place: Denmark | collected 2008 | reverse complement strand
CAATTTATGCAGTTTTTTTATTTTATTATTTTTTGTTATTTGACATTTTCATTGAGTTTTTTAAGCAAAAATTCAGTGTCAACGCCATGAACGGCACTTGCTTCTTCAATTGTTTCCATCTGGCTTACTGGGCAAGATACACAATGCATGCCAAAGCCAAGGAATATTTCTGCCAAGTTTTCGTCAATTGAAAGAACTTCGCCAATTGTCATATCTTTTGTGATTGTTTTTTTCTTTTTCATATTTTTCTCATCTCCTAATGCAAATATTTTATCATAGTTCTTTGCAAAAGTCAAAATGTTTGTTGATGCTTTGGTTTTGAAATTATATGATTTTGAAGGTTGTTGTTGAAAATCAGAGAATATTGAGATTTTTGGGAATGTTTTTCTATTCTTGAAAATGCTTGCATACATAAATATAAGGAGTTTGTTGTGGATAATATTTCTAAAATTGTTTTATCGCAAACCAGTGGAGAGATTGTGGGCTATATTTTGGATATCGCAATAGATTTTCAAGAGTTTGTGATTAAGGGTTATTATGTTGTTGACGAAGAAACGGAAAGTGAATTGTTCTTGAAAAAAGAAGATGTTGTTGCTTCGAGTGATTTTGTGATTATTATTGAAGATGTGTCTAAACTTGAATTTTCTTCAAATCGTCCAAAATCTTTGATAGGGAGATTTGTTTTTGATGATAGAGGAGTGTTTTTGGGCAAGATTGTCAGTTCGAAGTTCCACAAAAACAAGTTGGAGAAAATTTTGACTGACAAGTGCGAAATTTTGACTCGTCATATCAAAAATGTTGGAAATGATGTTGTTATGGTTGAATTTAAGAAGAAAAGGAAAACTCAAACAAAGAAAGGGTTTCCAAAACTTCAAGGAGATGGTTTGGTGCAAATTCAATCTTCTCAAAGTTTGACTATGCCAGAGAAAGTGACATTGTCTTCAAGTTTTTATGTCGGCAAAGTTGTTGGAGAAGACATCTTTGGATACAACAACGAGAGAATAATTTCCAAGGGGGAGACTATTTCAAAGAATGTTGTTGCGAAGGCTAAAAAACATAACCGATTAAACCAATTGTTTTTTGCAATTAAAAGATAAAAAATAAAAAAAAGTTTAAAATTGCGAAAAATTTACGAAAAATTCAAAAAAATGCATTAAAAATTGATTTTTTTGCATTTTTTTTGTTAATTTTGTTGGTTTTTGCCATAGATTTAATTGTGTTTAATTGTACGATGATTGTTGTTTTTATTTTATTTTTTTAAATAAAAAACTTGTCAGCAGAAATTTTTAAAATAATTTTGGGTGTATTTTTTTGGAAATATATTTTATATATTGTCATTTTTTTATTTATTTTATTTGTATTTTTGAAGTCATTTGTAGTATCATAATAACAAGTAAAAGAAGCAGATTGATTTGGCTTATGAACTGACGATGTTTGATTGTGGATTTGGAAAACAATTTCCGCTTATACGGAAAATTTGCTTCTTGTTTAACGAAATCTAAAACAAGAGGGGAAGTATGGTTAGAGTTATTCCTAGAAAGACAAAAGTTAAATCAGAATTTGTCAGAGGTGTCACAGGGCTTGATATTTTGTTGGGCTTGATTTTTGCTGTGATTGCCATTATTTTGTTTATGGCAAACTTTGAATTACATATCTGGATTGGTGTTGCTTGGTGCATTATCGCTGTTTCAATGTTCTTCAAATTCACTGATGACACTCGTTTTTATAACACGTTGGTCTTTTTGCTTCGCTATTCCGTTCAGAAGAAAAAATTCTCAAAGGGTGACGGCGAAAAGAAAAAATCTGACATTCATGAAATGATTGCATACGAAAGCATCTATCAAGACAGATTTATTAACTTTGGACAATATTATGCACAAGTTATTGAAGTGCAACCAATGTTCTTCACTTTGCTTACTGAATATTATCAAGACAATGTCATTGAGAGTTTTGCAAATGCTCTTCGAAGACTTAATGGTGATCAAACTTGTTCAATCATCAAAATCAGCAAGCCAATGATTTTGGACAGATATATCTACAACGAAAACCATAAGTATGATGTTTTGTATGATATGCAATATGATGGACAAATTTCTCAGGCAGAAATTGACGCTCGTGCTCCTATTTTTGAAGAAAGAGTTTCTTTGTATGAATTTATGAACAGACAGTCCAAAATTTTCAAAGACCATTTCTATTTGATTGTTTATGACAAAGATATGGAAATTTTGGAAAACACCACTTCTGGTATGATCAATGCGATGGCTTCATCTTTGAACCCTATCACTGCAAAAAGATTGGAAGGAACTGATTTGGTTGTCTTTTTGAAGGCAAACCTTGGAAAAAACTTTGATGAAAGAGATTTGGAAGTTATTCCAATTTCAGAATACATAAACTGGGCAACTCCTGACAAGATCAAATTCAACATTGCGCGTTACTTCCTTGACGACCAATGCTATCGTTGTTACAACTTGATTGACTATCCTTTGCAGGTTGGAAACGCATGGGGTGCACAATTTTTCCTTTTGGACAGAACTAAGGTTGTTATGAAATTCTCTCCAATTCCAAAACTTGACTCAGAAAAACAAATTGACCGTGCAATCATGGAAATGGAAGCAAAACTTTATAAAGTTGGAAGAAGCTCCGCTCAAATCGAACTTCAGACTCACCTTGAAACTTTGAGAGATTTGCTTGTTAGTTTGAAAAACAACAACCAACAACTTTTCAATGTCAACACATACATTGTTGCTGAAGATGCTGCAAAGAAAGATGTCAGAGCGATGCTTAAGCAACAGGGCTTCAAATATTCCGAACTTTTCTCAAGACAAATTGATGGATTTATTTCTTCTAATATTTCAAAAAGAGATTCTTTCAAGAGCACTATGAGAGGTATTCCAACTTCGACACTCGCAGCAACTTTCCCATTTATTTCAAATGCTTTGCAAGACCCTAATGGAATTTACATCGGGGACAACGAATATCCAGTTTTTGTTGACTTCTTCAAGAGAGACAGAGAAAGAGTTAACTCAAACATGATGGTTATTGGAAAATCTGGTTCTGGTAAGAGTTATGCAACAAAAACATTGTTGACAAACCTTGCTGCTGACAACTGTAAGATTTTCATTCTTGACCCGGAAAACGAATATCAAGACTTGACAAGAAACCTTGGCGGTAAGTTTATCGATGTTGGTTCTTCCATTCATGGTATCATCAATCCTTTCCACGTTATTGCTTCTTTGGAGGCGTCTGAGGACGAGGAAGAAGACGAAGATGAAGAAGAATATGATGCTTTTGGAAGAAAAATTGAGAAGAAAAAAGTTGTTACAAAGAAAGTTGATGACTCTTTCTCTCAACACTTGCAGTTCTTGGAACAATTCTTCAGAGTTATTTTGGAAGGAATCAACGCTGATGCGTTTGAAGTTTTGAACTCTCTTATCATTGATATGTATAAGGAGTTTGGCATTGACTACAGAACAAACCTTGCAAGGCTTAAACCGGAAGATTATCCAACTTTTGACGCTCTCTATGATTTGATTTTGAGAAGAATCAAAACGGCAAAGGATGAATTCTCTTTGAGAAATTTGATGACGGTTGAAACTTACATCAAAAAGTTCGCAACAGGTGGAAGAAACAGCTCTTTGTGGAATGGTCCAACATCTATTGAAACAAACGAAAACTTCGTTACATTCAACTTCCAGTCCCTTGTTGCTGGAAACAACCCAACTGTTACAAACGCTCAAATGCTTTTGGTATTTAGATATTTGAACAACGAAATCATTAACAACAAGGATTTCAACAAAAAGTATCGTAAGAACAGAAAGATTATTGTTGCGGTTGATGAGGCGCACATCTTCATTAACCCAAAATATCCTATCGCTTTGGACTTCATGGCTCAAATGGCTAAGCGTATCAGAAAGTACGGCGGTATGCAAATCATCATTACTCAGAACATTTCCGACTTCGTTGGAACTGAAGAAATCAGGCGTCAATCAACTGCGGTTATTAACGCGTGTCAATATTCTCTTATCTTCTCGCTTGCTCCGGCAGATATCAACGACCTTGTTCAGTTGTATGAAAAATCTGGTGGTATCAATGAAGAAGAACAGAACTCAATCGTTACTGCGGGCGTTGGTCAAGCATTCTTGATCACAAGCCCTTCTGCAAGAACGACGGTGCAGATTATTGCACAAGATTATGTGAAACAACTGTTTGAAGGAAAATAGTTTATTGTTTGATATCATAAGTTGTTTACATTCAAATTAAAAGGAAGTCTATGACAAAAGTTTTTAAGAACATTTTAATAAGCATTTGTGGAATGTTTGCATTTTTGTTTGCAGGTTTCTTTTTTGTTGGCTGTTCGGTGGATTACAGCAAAATTTCTCTTGTCTCTGACAAGCAATCAATTGAATTGGAGGTTGGTGAAAGTGTTGATTTGACCTTCACAATTGAAAACTATCAAAGTGGTTTCAGCAACAAAATTCAGGTTAATCCTCGTGCTGATGGGCAAACTGCAGTTTTCAGTGTTTCTGATCCAGTTTACATAAGCAATAATGAAATCAAAGTGACTGTCACTGGTGTTGCTGGAGGACATGGAGAGCTTTCTGTCAGCACTTTGGAGGCAGGAAAAGAGTGTGTTGTTGACGTCTATGTTGAACAATGGTCTTCTTCTATGGAGTTTGACAACAGCGTTTTGTATGTTTCAAACAAAACAGATTTTGTTCCAAGTTCTGACTTGTTTATTTTTGACAGCAACACAACACACAAAGAGTTGACTTATTATTATTTGCAACCTAGAAGTGACATCAATTTCAATACATACACTTTGACAGACTTGGATTTGGAAGAAGGCTTGGCAAGTTTCTTTGATGGTGTCAACTATGCAGAGGCGACAATTCAACAATTTGACAAAGTTAGTTTGGTTAAAAATGAAACCAATTCTTTGATTTTGAGTTTGAATGGTGTCGAGAGTGAAATAGATTTGCAGAGCGAGTTTTTGTTTATGGCAGTCTATGACCACTCTGTTGGCAATGAAGACTATGAAAACATTGTCTATGATGTTGCTTCAGTTTATGTTTTGCCAGATATAAACGCCACAATTACTGGTGGTTATATGGATATTAACACTGGGGCTGTTGATTTTCAACCGCTTGAAAGTGATGAAATTGTCATTGTTCCAAACAACACTCACATGGTTCAATATGTCTTGAAAATCGAGATGGACAACTCCATTGCTGACTCTCCATTGAAGATGGCAAAAACCCAATCAAACAATTATGTTGACATTGATTTCTTTGATTTTGAAGCGGAAGATGATGAAGATAAAACTGTTTATTATTTGAAAATTTCCCAAAATTCTCAAACACAGGCAACAACAAACTTGTCTTTTGACATTTTCTACGACATTGCTCAGGGAATTGATGATGAAAGTGTGAACATAAGAAAAGATTACACTGTTGACATTCAAATTGCACCAACTGGGCTGACGGTTAACGGAACTTCTGAACCGGACAGATTGATTTTGTATAACTATTATCGTTATCCAGAATTTGGTTGGAATGAACTTTTGATTGATGTCATTTCTGGATATTCTTCATCTCCAAATTATGAAGGGGTTTACTTTACTTACGACAGCACATATCTTGATATTATTTACAACAACATGACAGTAAATTCTGGTGACGGCAGACTCTATACAGATTTGGATACACCGTTCTATATAAGAGGAAAGTTGGGAATCAATCAAATTTCAAATTTGGTTGTCACAGTTCACTTGAAAAGCAACATTTTGCAAGAAGGTGATGAACTGACAATTGATATCAATTGCAGTATCATTGCAGGTGCAACTTCTGTTTTGGTTGATGAGAATTATTCAAGCAATTATTTCTATTTGGATTATAACGGTGGAAGCAAAAACTTTGACTTGCAAGTTTATGCAGACCATGCTTTTCAATATACAACATACACATTCTTAAGTGGTGTTGATGTGTTGGAAATTGATACAAATGATGAAAATCCATACACCGAAGTTGGTGACAAATTCTATCTCAATTTGTCTTTGACGCCAAGACTTACTGGAATTGGTGTTTATCGTGTTTATCTTGACAATGGTATGCCAATTGATTTGACATTTAATGTCATAAGAACTCTTTCATCTGACACAACGAACATTCAACTTACAAATGAGGGGAATGAAGCGGTTACGGAAGCATATTATAGTGTTGAAGATAACGCTGACTTTGACAATGCTTTGAACATTGAAATTTTGAATCCTTCCACAAAAACAGGGGTGACATTTGGCAATGTGGCTCAGTTTACAATTACAGCAAATGTCAACTCTGATGGAATCAAGTATGTTCCTAATGAAAGTGGTTTTGTTTCTGTTTCCAAAGTTAACAACACCTATAGAATCTCCACTCTCGACAATGGAATGACAAAAATTACATTCACTTTGACCGGTCTTGAGGTGGAAGACTTCAGAACAAAATCTAAGGAAATCAAACTTTATGTCAATGTGAGTTCTTATTCATTAGTTGACGAATTTTACATGAAAAATGGCGACAATTTTGCTTTGAACAATGTTGTTTATTACGTGACAGGTAACGTTTCTGGAAGTTTGCAGGAAGAAGACGAAACAGCAACTTTGACACCTGTTGCAAATTACGCAAATTCAATGAATTTCTATCAATATTTCTTCGATGAAAAAGCGTTTGTTGACATTTTTGACGATGCTGTTGAGAGTAATGGTGACTACATTTACACCATCAATAATGACCAAATCTACACAGAAATGGTTTATGAAAAATATAACAGAAAATTCATCTATTTCTATGCTCAGGTTGTTTATTCAAGCGATGGTAACAACACCTACACAACTGCATCAACAGTGACGGAAGCTAAGGTTACCAAAACTTATGTTCTTGATGGACAAACGAAATCTGAAACAAAGACCATCATGCTTGTTTTGACAAACGGTTTGATGTTCTTATCAAGTGATTTTGAATATGTTGACAGAAACGAGATTGGAGATGTTGTTGCAACTTATACTGTTGAATTCTCAAACATCTATTCAATTGACACTTATGGAACTTTCGACATGGATTCCTTTACATATAGAAACAATATGCAGGCGGTTTACAATCTTTCTTTAAGTGCAAATCTTAGACAGAGAAATTCAACAAAGAAATATGATTGTCAGATTGAGACAAGACTTTATCAATCTGTTGAAAGCATTTCTTTGGCAACAAGTTTGACTGAATTAAACTTCTCAAACAATACATTGAATTACAGCATTGGGGTTTACACATATCCAACAACTTCAACCAATAAAAATGTTAGAGTGGAATTTGTGAGAACAAATGGAAACCCTTATGTTAACATGGTTACTTGGAACATTGACACTTCTGAAAGTGCAAGCGGGGTTTATACGGTTAATCTTTCTTGTGAAGATTTCTTCAACGAAAACAAAGACAATATTGTGAACATTGAGGACTATTTGACTGGAAGAATTTATATCTATCCTGCTGAATGGGGAGATTCTTACACATCAATTGCAGCCAATTTGCAACCAATTGTCATCGATGTGCAATATAGAAATGGTTCAAGAGCAAATCCTTATTTGCTTGAAACTGCAGAAGATGTGGTTGGAATCAATGCAAATGAAACAACTTTGAAAAGTCACTACGAAATTTCCACTGTTATTGATATGTCAACTGTTAGAAATTTTACACCTATTGGAATTTTGAATGTTGATGGTCAAAACGTTCTTTATGGATTTAGTGGTTCAATTATTGGTTCAAACTCCCAGGCGGCGATAACAAATATTGTTGTCTCGGAAAATAACTTCTCTGCAACTGTCAGAAAAGAAACCATCAGTGGAAGTGTGGATATTCTCTACACAGGACTTATTGCTCAATTGAATGCACCTTATAGGGTTGATGCTGATGATCCAAATTCAGATTTGGTTACGCCAACAATAGAAAATGTTTCTTTCTCTGGTGAATTTGATTTGAATGTTTCTTCAAGGGCTTATGTTGGACTTTTGTCCGCTGTAAATAAAGGTGAGATGATAAATGTTGGTGTGAGAATTGGCGAGTCCTCAATCAACATGGTGCAAAGTCAAAGAGTGTTGTATTTTGGTGCTGTTGCCGGAGTGAATTATGGAAGCATAATTCAAGACTTTACAAAATATGACGGCACGGGATATAACTATAAAGTCTATAGCGATAAAGTGATTTATACAGATGAAAATGGAAACAACTACATCATTGATGATGCCGATAACAAAATTTTTGTTGACAAAGATAAGTATGCCATTGACGAGAATGGAAACAGAATCAAATATGATGATGAGGGAAATGTTCTTTTAAGTAGCAGAGATTACACTGGACAAAACAGCAAAAACTTGGCTTATTATGAAGGATTTGTCAATATTGCGACTGCCTCAACAAATGTCTATGCCGGTGGTATCGCAGGTGCTTCTTCTGGGGTTATTAAAAAGATTTCTTCTTCAAGTTTGAAACTTTATGGCTATGCTGCTTATTCGGCATACACAATGATTTCTGTCACTGGAACAAAGAATTATAATGACTATGACAAGGTTTATGTTGGTGGTGCTGTCGGTGTTGCGACTTACAACACAGGAACAACGAGTTTGAATGAAATTTTGCTTGATACCGATATGCCTATGACTGGAAATACCATATCCAATTTGCTTGTTGGTGGAGAGATTGACACATCTGAAACCGTGAATTATATTGATGCTGTTGGTGGAATTGTTGGTTACGCTGACACATTGAAGGTTGCAACAATTGATGTATTGAACAACACTTCAAGAGTCTTCCTCAGAGCAAATGAATATGTTGGTGGAATTGCTGGTTATGACACTTATGCTGTTGATTACAGCGTTTACACAAATTTTGGCACAGGAAATGTTATTGAAGCGGTTGATGATGGAAGAAACAACTTCTATGCATCATCAATAATCAAATTCAAGAGATTGGACAATTTGCCAGATGATACAGAACTTTCAAAAACCACTTTCTATGCTGTTGGAAACTCAACAAGAAACTCAAGAAGTTATGCAACCTATTCGTTTAAGGCATATTCATATTTGAAGAGAGATTTTACAGAAGTTGAAAGCACTGATGTTGTTGTGGACAATTCTGTTTCTGTTGCAAATTATTATGGCGATTACATCATTCTCAATGTTGCTTCAGACGGAATTCATATCACTCAATCATACAGGTTTGAATTCAAAGAAGTTGACTTGGCTTTGGACGAGAGTGAATACGCTATGACACCAAGTGGTGGTGCAACTGCTGATGTTGGCGTTTACTTTATGTATTACTTCTCAGTTCAAGGAAAACTTAACGAAGAAGGCAATGCAAGTGCCCAAGATGAAATTGAAGATTTGAACTTTATCAATCCAAATTCAAACTTTTATCCTTTCTCATTGGGAAGTCAAGATGTCAACATCACATCTTCAAATTCAAACATATTATCAGTTGATGTCAATGGAAATTTGACTGTTAAAGGAACGGGACTTGCGACAATCACTTTGACAAGCATTTTGAATGTTGTTCAATCAAGAGTAATCTACATTTACATTGTCAACTATTTTGATAAAGATGTTTCTTCTTCAATCTTCTATACCAGTGGAAATATCAACGGTGTTAACATCACTGATGGAAGCAATTTGAACATTTATGGAAATTCAAATACCAATGTTCATGTCGTTCCAACATACAATTTGAATGACGGTGTGACATATAATGGTGACAAATTTACAATCACTACTGGCGGAGTGTTGACATACAAAAATGTAAGTTATAACCTTTCTAAAAACACTCAAATTGAAGTGCCTTCTGCACAAAAAACAGAATATGTGAAAACTTCTGACACAGCGATTGTTGATGGAAAAGAATATTTCACATATGATGCAGAAACAAATTCTTATGTGCTCGTAACAAATCCTGATGTCAGTGACATTGATTCTTATTACGAACAACCATATTTCTCTTCAGTGCAAATCAACAAACAAACAATTGTTTTCTTCAAGGATAAATCAAAAACTGCAAATGAGGGAGATGTTGACACTTACAGTTTGACGCCAATGCTCAAGGTTGTCATTCAAATTGGAACAGAAAAGTATGAATTCTATTATGCACTTGACAAATCTACCATCAATTTGAATGTCACATACAAAGAATCTGCAACTTCAATAAGAACAAATTCAAAATATCACTCAATGCAGACAAACAACACGTTCAAGGACACTGTGACGGTTGTTTCTACAAACAAGAATGAACTTGTTTTCTATCAAATTTTTGATAAGAATGGAAGTTTGGTTCAAAACAGATTGCCAGAGAATTTAACTCAATTTGACACTGCAGAAAATCGTGAAGACGCTTGGCTTGCTTACATGAACACAATCACTCAATCTGATTTGTTCAATTTGAGATTTTCAAGAACAGGTGAGAATGTCTTTGAATTCAGTTGTCAAATCAATGCAAGTGGAGACAAGTTCTTAAATAGATTTGAAAATGATATTTATGGGGAATACACCGTTCATCTCTATTGCAGTGAACTTGAAAATGGTGTGACATATTCTTTCAAGATTTTGCTCGACGAAGCTGAAATCAACTATGTAAGTGTTAATAACTATTCAAACTTCAATGATATTTCTGTTGCAGATGAAATTGTTGTTCCTTCTCAAAGAGGAATTTTGGAGATTTCACTTGACCCAGTTGAAGCGGTCTTTGATGAATTCTCTATAACAAACAATGCAGCAAATTATCTTGAGGGAGCGAGTGAAGCAACCTTCACATTTGCTTATGAAAAAATCAATGCTGATGCAAGCAAAGAATATGTTTTGGCACAGACATTTGGAAGGTACACAAACGGAACTTTCAGTTTTACATATCAAGAAATGATTGACCTTTTCAATTCTTTGAATGAAAGTTTTGAAGATAATGGTGAAAATTCATCTGTAAGTTACACAGGCAAAATTTATATTTCATATTACATGCCTTCAAACAATGTTGATGATGGTGTTGATGTTGGATTTGACGTTTCTGTGACTTATGGAAATGAAGGTCAATATTCAATGCCTTCAACAATCATGCTTAAAACAAAACTTGGAAGTTATGCAAAATTGACATTTGCAGACAAAGAAGATTTTGGTGGGGTTTATTATGTTGCTCGTGGACTTTCTTACAATTTGAATTTGGATTATTATGGATTCAGTGAAGACCAAATCTCTATCACTTCAACCAATGACTTTATTGCAAATGTTTCCAAAGTCAATGGTCAATATGTTTTGAGTGTTACATCTGAAAGCATCAATTACAACAATGATGTTGGTTATAAAATTGAAATCAATACAGTTGCAACAAAAACCGTTGACAATGTCACTGTAACAACGACCGACACGCTGACAATTTATGTCATGGAATATGTTTTGAATTATGTCTATGTCGATGGAGTCTATGAAGACATTGTCAAGGGAATGGAAAATGGTGTGATTTCAACAGCCATTGGAAACCCTTATACATTGGAATTTGCCATCAGAGAGTTTATGGAATATGATGACTCTAATGCTGTTGTAAACAGAGAAGTTGAAGATTTTGTGGCAGACATGACGCAGAATATCAAATGGACTGTTTACCTGAACGGAGAAGCAACAGAACTTGCTGAAGGCAAGGCAATCAGAACAGATTATTACTCAATAAATTCTTTTGTGGTTACACCGCTGAGAATTTATGAGTCAGAAAGTGACATCTATCATTTCTCTGCAAGTGCAAACTACACAATGAGAAATGGTTTGTATGCTTACAGTGCAATTTCGACAAATTCCAATCCAATTTATACAGTGTTCTCGTTTGATGTTCATCAACAAAGCACAGAAGACAGCCCAATCCCTATTGAAACATATGAAGAATTTTTGGATATGCAAGATGGCGAATGGTACATCTTGTTGAATGACATAACTTTGCCAGGCAGTGAATATGCTTCAGCAAATGGATTGGAGCAATTCTCTCCAATCACTGCAAACATTGCTGGACTTGACGGAAATGGATATTATCTCCGTATGGCGGGGACATATTCTTATGACACTCTTTCTGATTTTGGTGTGTTCTCATCAATTGCCGAAGACTCTATCTTGCAAAATGTCACAATCATGATGACAAGTGATGTTGTGATAAGAATGAATGTAAGCACATTTAATGTTGGACTGCTTGCAGCAACAAACAACGGAATTATCACAAACTGCCATATTGGAAGTTCAACTGGAAGTGAAAGTTTGTCAGTAGTTTGTGCAACAACAGCTCAAACTTCATATGTTGCAGGACTTGTTGCAAACAATACGGGATACATCACAAATTCTCGTTCTAAAATTAACATTTTCTGTAATGTTAACTTGGCAGGCTTTGTTGGACAAAATTCGGGTATTATTGCAAGTTCATATTACTTGGGCGCCTCACTTAAAAATGAAACAAACACCACAAGTGAATTTACTGCCGGTTTTGCCGTTTCAAACAGTGGTGAAATCCACACATCTTATGTCAGTGGACAGGCGACAAGCAACATGATGTTCTATTACGGAGAAGATAATTCAATTCAATCAAGTTACAATATTTCCGGTTTTGTTTATACAAACAGCGGAAGCGTTGAAGATTGTTATTCCAACATCACGCTTAGACAAAGTGGTGCGTTTGCTTCGGGTTTTGTTTATGAAAACTCTGGAAATGTTGAAAGATGTTTCTCTACAAGCGTTTTGGAAAGTGAACAGACTTCAAACTATGGCTTTGCAAGATATAATGATGACGAAAGTGGAATTATCAAAGATTGTTATTATCTATCTCAAGAAAATGTGAGAATAAATAATGAATTAACAGTTGACATCAATGTAAGCATTGGAGAGATTACTCTGAATGAAAACACTGATATCACACCTTTGACCATTGCCGAGTTTGGAGAGGGCGGACTTGAAAAATTCTTCTCATCATATGTTGTTGCTGAGGGCAGGGAAATCAGTTCTGTTTGGTTCTTTAATGATGATGCTGGCAATTTGGCAAACTTCAATGGTTCTGTCTTTAACATTGGAAGATTGGAGTTGGTTGCTCCAAACATTGTGGCTTTCTCTCAAAGAGAACTTGAAAGAATTGAAACTATTGTTGATGATGTGACTGGGGCAACTTCTGCAAAATATATATACACATACACATCAAACAGCAATCCTCTTGGAAGTGTTTATAATCCGATCTTGATAAGCAGTGCAGAAAATATGGAAAATTACATCTTGCAAGAGAATAATGCTGCAAATTACAACTATTCTTATTATAGAATTATTTCTAACATCGACTATTCAGAATATCTTTATAATAGCAAACTTTACAAAACAAAGTTTATGGGGTATTTGGAAGGAAACTTCATGACAATTTCTGGAATGTCTTTGGTTTCTAGTGAGGCAATGACCTCCGCAGGTATGTTTGCAGAACTTGGAAGTTCAACAATTCTTGACGCGGTTGGAACAATTATGAACTTCAACATCAATCCACAAGCTGTTTCATTCTCTAACACTGATGTTGTTGGTGCAGTGGTTGGTAAGGTTGATAGCGGAAACATCTACAATGTCAACTTGACTCGCTCAACTTCAGAGCAAATTGTCGTTGTTGGCAAGAACATTGTTGGTGGTGCAGTCGGTCTTGCAATTGGACGCTACAACATTCAGAATCTTTATTCACAATATAGTGCAAAAGCAAGATATCAATCATCTTCAAATGATTTCAATTCAGGTTTGTTGGAATATTCGTCTTATTCATTTGCAGGTTCTTTGATTGGTGTTGCAAGCGGAACAGGTTCGATCTATGATTGTGAAACAGATGCTGTGGTTTCTGTTTTGGGTGACAAGGCAGGGCTTGTGTTTGGTCTTATCGATGAAAATGTGAACGTTTCAAAAATTCTTGTTGAAATGCAAAGTGGAATGCTTGTCAATGCCTATTCTTATGGTGGATTGGTTGTTGGCGAGTCAAAGGGAACTGTTGATGATGTGAAGGTTGTTGGAATGCTTGAATCATTTACAAACTTTATGAAAACACCTAATATGCCTACTGCTTTGGGTGGTTATGCTGGGCTTGTCAGTGGTGGAAACATTTCAAACATTGAGATGTCACAATCAATCACCATAAGCAATGAAAGTGCAAGCACAGGAGTTGAATATCTCGGTGGAATTGTAGGTCTTGTTACAGGGGCTTCTGAATTTGATAATGTGACAGTGAATGCAAATCTTACTGGTTTCACTTATGTGGGTGGTGTTGTTGGTTATATTAACGCTCCTTCAAACACAATCTATTTCACAGATGTCAACGTCAATGCAAATATGTATGTTTACGGACATAGGTTAACTGAAGTTGGTATGGGTGGACTTGTTGGAAATGTTGGTTCAAACTCAATCATAAATCTTTCTTCAAGTTTGGATGAAAGTGCAAGTGTGGGAGAAGAAGAAAAATATAAAACAAACAACTTTATCATTTCTGCAAATTCGATAGTTTATCTTTATGGTACAGGTATTGATGTATTTGTTGGTGGTATTGTTGGTGCGAACAAGAGTTCAATTTCTCACTCTGTATCAAATTGTTACATATCTTTAACTGGCGAAAATAAAGCACTTGATATGTCTCAATCTTTGGCAAATTTAAAATTAACGGCGAAAGTCTTGCCAGATGAGAATGAGATTCCAAGGTTAACCATTGGAACAAAAGAGAATGGAATTGGAGAAACTTTGCAAACAATTTATGCAACTTCACTTAGTTCAAATAATGTCAAATATTATTGTGATATTAGTTTTGAGACTACGGACCCAACTTTAAAAGCGGGCTCTTATTTGAGACTTAATTTGTATGGTGATCCTACACTCACTTCAAGTTCAATATAAAAGAGGAGGCGGTTTTGCTTCCTTTTTTATTCAATCAAACTCGTGCATTGACAAAATAAGTTCTTTTATGTATAATTGTTAAGAAGATTAGTTGGAGGTAATTATAATGGTTAAAGATGAACTTAATTTAAAACTGTTTAGGGCTATACAAGACAGAGATTTGGAAGCGGCACAAGAAGCCATTGATTTGGGAGCAAATGTTAATAGTTCTGCTGTTGCAAATGGTTTTTTGATTGGTCCAAATGCAGAGGGTATGACATTCATGAGAGAAGAAGATGCATTGGAAAATGGTGGCTTTGTTGAGCATTATAAGATTAAAAGACCATTTTTGATCCAAGCAATAGAACAACAAGATTTGAGAATGATTAATCTGTTGTTGGCAAATGGTGCAAATACTGATTGTGAAGAAGTCAAAACTTATGTTGATGGTCCAAGAATGGGGCAAGAAGAAAAAATGACATTGAAATCTGCATTGGAAAGCAAAGGTTTGGCGATCAAAAAATCTTTAATAAGTGGCGAACAACATGTTACACTTTCTAAACAATTTGTTAAATCTGCAAAGGTGGTTCTTAAGAATAGGAAAATGGAAGGAAATGTTCAATCTGATGAAATATCAAAAAGTTCTCCTTCAGCGGTCGAATTGTTGCTTGAACCTTTCACTGAAAGCAAAAATCCAATTAGGGATCTTAAGAAATCAATAAAAAGACAGGCAAAAATAGATGATCAAAAACGCGAAATTCGACAAAGAGATTTATAATTTTTATACAAAATAAATTTTTTGTTGAATTCGTTTGATTAATTTTAATTTTTTATGGTATAATTCTCGTAGAAAATTATTTAAAAAAGTTTTGAAAAACTATTGACTTTCTGATGCCAAATTGTTATAATTAATTGGTTAGTTGGCGCAATGTTGAAAAATTTTTACCATTTTTAACTTAAAAATTAGGGAATAAGGAGGTTTCTATGCCCCCATATTCCTTTTTTTAAATTTTTTGAGGAGTGTATTATGTCTGATATCATGAAAAAACAAAAATTCGGTAAAACGGAAAGATATACCTTTGCTCAACTCAAAGACTATATCGATATTCCACCTCTTCTTGAAATCCAAAGAAACTCATATAAAGATTTCATTGAAAACGGCATCAAGGAAGTTCTTGATGAATTTTCTCCTGTCGTTGATTATTCTGGAAAAGCAAAACTCTATTTCCTTGATGTTGTGATGGACAAAGAGCCAAAATATTCAAAGAAAGAGTGCAAGAGAAGAAGTGCAACTTATTCTATTCCACTCAATGTCAAGACTCGTTTTGTTGTTGAAGAGACTGGTCAGGCAGTTGAAGATGTTGTTTTCTTGGGTGATATTCCTTATATGACCGAAGATTGTTCTTTCATCTTCAATGGCGTTGAAAGAGTTGTTGTTAATCAAATTATCAAATCTCCAAACTACTATCTTTTGAGAGATAAGACAAGAGACAACACCACTCTCCACGGACAGATTATTCCTAAGCGTGGTATGTACATTGAATTTGAACAGGGGGCAAATGAAGTTCTCAAAGTTGTTCTTGACAGAAAACACAAAATCACACTTGGACTTTTTCTTAAGTGCTTTGGATACACCGCTGATGAAATTTCAAAATTGTTTGGTGGCCACAGACTTATCAAAAATGTTCTTGAAAAAGAAACACAAAACACTCAAGAAGAAGCCCTTTTGGAATTTGCTAGAAAGACAAGACCTGCTGATGTTCCATCTGCTGAAACAACAAGAAGTTATTTGAACCTTTGGTTCTTCTCAGAACAATGGTACAACCTTTCAAGAGTTGGAAGATATAACCTTAACAAGAAATTCTCTATTGAAAGAAGAGTTTTGGGACATATCTTGGCAGAAGATGTCATCTCTCCAGATGGCGAAATCATTGCTAAGGCTGGACAAGAAGCAACTCCAGAAATTGCTCACAAAATCAAAGCTAGTGGCGTGAATGAAGTTTGGATTCAACTTCCAGACAAAAAATATTTGATGAGAGGAAACAACAGAGTTAAACTTTCTGATGTTTTCCCTTGTGATGAAAAATCTCTCGGAATTTTGGAAGAAGTTTACTATCCAGTTCTTGCTGAAATTTTGAAAGAAAACAAAACAAAAGAAAAAAGAATGCAAGCAATCAAAGAACATGCTAAGGATTTGATGATCACAACTCTCACCATGGACGACATCTTGGCAGCAATAAGCATGTATCTCGATGTTTTGGAAGATATTGCAAAGACAGACAAGATTGAACACTTGTCAAATAAGAGAATTGCAACAGTTGGTGAACTTTTCTATGACCACTTCCGTAGTGGTGTGACAAAACTTGTTGCAAACATCAGAGAAACTTTGCAAGGAAAGGAACTTTCTGAAGTTACTCCAAGACAAATTGTCAACCCTAAAGCAATCAACAGAGCGCTTAGAGATTTCGTTGCATCTTCTCAGCTTTCTCAACTTATGGATCAAGTTAACCCACTTTCTGGAATCACACAAAAACGTCGTGTTTCCGCTGTTGGTCCTGGAGGTATCAAGAAGGAAAGAGCTGATGCTGAAGTTCGTGATATTCACTACACAAACTATGGTAGAATTTGTCCTATTGAAACTCCTGAAGGTCAGGCCATCGGTCTTGTTAACACTTTGACAAGTTATGCAAAGGTTAACGAATATGGTTTCCTTGAAACTCCATATAGAAGAGTTGACAAAGAAACAGGAAAGGTTTCTGACAAATGTGAATACTTCATGGCTGACATTGAAGACACTGCTTACATCGCACAAGCAACCGAACCACTTGATGAAGAAGGAAGATTCATCAACAAGAGAGTTGTTTGCCGTCACAAAGATTACGCAATCGAAGTGCCTGCAAGACAAGTTGATTTTGTTGATGCTTCTCCAAGACAATTCATTTCTGTTGCTACATCACTTATTCCTTTCGTTAACTCAAACGAAGCGAACAGAGCGTTGATGGGTGCAAACATGCAACGTCAGGCAGTGCCTCTTCTTAGACCAGAAGCTCCAATCGTTGGAACTGGTATGGAAGCAATTGTTGCTCATGATTGTGGATATACTCAACTTGCAAGAGAAGACGGTGAAGTTGTTTATGTCAGTGCTGACGAAGTTCGTGTTAAGAATGTTAAAGGCGACATCGACATCTACAACTTGATTAAATTTGACAAAACTAATGACGAAACCTGCTTCAACCAAAAACCTTGCGTCGTTAAAGGTGAAAAAGTTAAGAAAGGTGAAGTTATTATTGATGGATATTCAACTGATAACGGAGAACTTGCTCTTGGTAAGAACGTTCTTGTTGGATACATGAACTGGGAAGGTTACAACTACGAAGACGCTATCCTTATCAATGAAAGATTGGTTAAAGAAGATGTCTTTACTTCAATCTGTTTGAAAGTTGAAGAATTGAAATGTAGAACAACAAAACTTGGTGATGAACAAATCACAAGAGATATTCCAAATCTTGGTGAAGATGCTCTCAAGAACCTTGACGAAAATGGTATCATCAGAATTGGTGCTGAGGTTAGAGCGGGAGATATCTTGGTTGGAAAAGTTACTCCTAAGGGTGAAACTGAACTCTCTCCTGAAGAAAGATTGCTTCGTGCTATCTTTGGTGAAAAGGCTAGAGAAGTTAGAGACACATCACTTCGTGTTCAACATGGTAAGGGCGGTGTTGTCGTTGATGTTCAAGTGTTCAGCAGAAAGAACAAAGACGAACTTGAACCAGGAGTTAATGAACTTGTTAAAGTCTTTATCGCTCAGAAGAGAAAACTCTCTGTCGGCGACAAGATGAGTGGACGTTACGGAAACAAAGGTTGTATCTCAATCGTTATGCCAGAAGCTGATATGCCATTCATGGCTAATGGTCGTCCTCTTGACATCGTTCTCAACCCACTTGGCGTTCCTTCTCGTATGAACTTGGGACAAGTTTTGGAAGTTCACTTGGGTCTTGTTGCTGGCTCTCTTGGTTGGAAGGTTGCAACTCCTGACTTTGATGGTGCTGATGCAGAAAAGATTCAACAACTTTTGGTTGAGAACAACTTCCCTGCTGATGGCAAAGTTCAACTTTACGACGGCAGAACAGGGGAACCTTTTGAAAACAAAACCACTATTGGTATGAAATATATGCTTAAACTTAACCACATGGTTGACAGCAAGATTCACGCTCGTTCAATTGGACCATACTCTCTCATCACTCAACAACCACTCGGCGGTAAAGCACTCTTTGGTGGCCAGAGATTTGGTGAAATGGAAGTTTGGGCTTTGGAAGCTTATGGTGCTTCTCACGTTCTTCAAGAAATGCTTACTGTTAAGTCCGATGACGTTGTCGGAAGAGTTAAAACTTTTGAAGCTATTGTCAAAGGTCAACCTATTGCTGAACCTGGAATTCCAGAAAGCTTCAAAGTTTTGGTTAAGGAATTGCAAGCTCTTGCACTTGATGTCAAGATTTTGACAGAAAATGATGAAGAGATTGAACTTCCAGAACTCTCTCAAGACGAACAAGACAAGGTTGGACTTGACGCAGATGTTGAGAAAGATTTGAAGAATGTCACAATTGACATTGATGATATGATTTCTGACACTGACGAAAAGACAGAAGTTCAAAAAGAAATTGAAGAAGAAACAGCAATGCCTTCAAGTCTTGAAGATATTGATCTCTTCGATGATTTTGGAGATTTTGACGAATAGTTCTGGGGAACCAAACTTTATGAGTTTTTGAATGTGAAAACATTTGAAAAATAAGTGAGCATATGTTCACATGAAAAAATTAAGGGGAATTTGATATGTTTGAACTTAATAACTTTGAAAAAATTAAAATAGGAATTGCTTCACCTGAAAAAATCAGAGAATGGTCTCATGGCGAAGTAACAAAACCTGAAACTATCAATTACAGAACTCAGAAACCTGAAAAGGACGGTCTTTTCTGCGAAAAGATTTTTGGACCTAAGAAGGACTGGGAGTGTCACTGCGGTAAATATAAGAGAATTCGTTACCGTGGCGTTGTCTGTGACAAATGTGGGGTTGAAGTTACAAGATCAAAAGTTCGTCGTGAAAGAATGGGACACATTGAACTTGCTGCTCCTTGCACTCATCTTTGGTATTTCAGATCTATTCCTTCAAGAATTGGAACTCTCCTTGACTTGACTCCAAAAACTTTGGAACAAGTAGTTTATTATATCAACTACATCGTTACAGACCCTAAAAACACAGATTTGGAATATAAACAAATCTTGAATGATAAGGAATATCGTGACGCTATTGAAAAATATGGCTATGGCAGTTTTGATGCTGGTATGGGCGCTGAGGCAATCAAGAAATTACTTGGCGACATTGACCTTGAAAAAGAAAGTGCTGCTTTGAAAGAAGAAATCAAAACATCAAAAGGACAAAGAAAGGTTAAGGCTGCAAAGAAACTTGATGTTGTTGAATCTTTCAGAAAGAGTGGAAACAATCCAACTTGGATGGTTCTTGATGTTATTCCTGTTCTTCCACCAGATTTGCGTCCTATGGTTCCATTGGACGGTGGTAGATACGCAACAAGTGACTTGAACGATTTGTATCGTCGTGTTATCAACAGAAATAACCGTTTGAAAAAGTTGATGGAACTTGGAGCTCCTGATGTCATCATCAGAAATGAAAAGAGAATGCTTCAAGAAGCCGTTGACAACTTGATTGACAATGGTAAACGTGGAAAACCTGTTCAAGGCAGTAAGCAAAGAGATTTAAAATCACTTACTGCTATGCTCGGCGGTAAACAAGGTAGATTCAGACAAAACCTTCTTGGTAAGCGTGTTGACTATTCTGGTCGTTCAGTTATCGTTGTTGGTCCTGAACTTAAGATGTATCAATGCGGTCTTCCAAAAGAAATGGCTCTTGAACTTTTCAAACCTTTCATCATCAACAGACTTATTGATATGAATCAATCAAACAACATCAAGAGTGCTAAACGTATGATTGAAAGAGAAAAGCCTATTGTTTGGGACGTTTTGGCTGATGTTATCAAAGATCACCCAGTTCTTTTGAACCGTGCCCCAACTCTTCACAGACTTTCAGTTCAAGCATTTGAACCAGTTCTCGTTGAAGGAAAGGCAATTAAACTTCACCCATCTGTGTGTGCCGCATTCAACGCTGACTTCGATGGTGACCAAATGCCTGTTCACATTCCTCTTTCTATCGATGCAAGAACAGAAGCAAGAACTTTGATGCTCGCTTCCAACAACATTTTGAAACTTGCTGATGGTGAACCTATCGTTACTCCTGCTCAGGACGTTGTTCTTGGTTGTTATTACTTGACTTTGGTTAAGCCAGGTGCAAAGGGAGAGGGGTCTATCTTCGCTTCTAAGAACGAAGTTATCTATGCATACCAAACAAAGAATTTGGATTTGCAAGCAGAAATCACTGTCAGACTTTCAAAAGAGGTTGACGGAAAGACATATACAAAGAGAGTTACAACTACTGTTGGTAGAATTTTGTTCAACAACATCATTCCACAAAACTTGGGATATGTTGACAGAAGCAATCCAGAAAATGTTTGCGATCTTGAAATCAACAAACCTGTTAAGAAGAAAGATTTGGGCAAACTTGTTGCTGATTGTTATGACAAATTTGGAACAACAGAATGTTCTAAACTTGTTGATAGACTTAAAGATATTGGTTATAAATATTCAACTTTGGCTTCTATCTCTGTTAATATTTATGACATTCAAGAACCAAAAGAAAAAGCTGAAATCTTGAAAGAAGCTGAAGCAAAAGTTCTTGAAAATGAAAAATTGCTTCGTCGTGGTCTTATCACTCTTGACGAAAAGATCAATGAAAACGTTGCAATTTGGAACGAAGCTGTTAACGAAGTTCAAAATGCTGTTGTTAAAGACATGGATACATTCAATCCATTCAACTTGATGGTTGGTTCTGGTGCTCGTGGTAACGCCGTTCAGTTGAACCAAGACTGCGGTATGATTGGTATTAAAGCCACAGCTTCCGGTGTTAAGAACGACACACCTATCAAATCTTCATTCAAACAAGGTTTGACACCAATTGAATACTTCATCAACTCTCGTGGTTCGAGAAAAGGTTTGTCAGATACCGCTCTTAAAACAGCTGACTCTGGTTATTTGACAAGAAGACTTGTTGATATTGCTCAAGATGTTGTCATCACAACAGAAGACTGCTTTGCTGATGTTGGTGAAAAAGTTAAGGGTGTTATGGTTTCTGACCTTGTTAAAGACGGTTTTGTTCAAGAAACTTTGGAAGAAAGAATCTATGGAAGAGTTGCAGTTGATGACATCGTTGACCCTAAGACTAAGGAAGTTATCGTTCCTGCAAACACTATGATTTCCAAAGAACAAGCTGCAAGAGTGACAAAGGCTGGAATCAAAGAAGTTCAAATTCGTTCTCTTATCACTTGCCGTTGCAAACATGGCGTTTGTGCAAAATGTTACGGAAGAAACCTTGCTGGCAAGGATATGGTTACATTGGGTGAAGCAGTTGGTATTATTGCTGCTCAATCAATCGGTGAACCTGGTACACAGCTTACTATGAGAACATTCCACACCGGTGGTGCTGCGGTTGCTGCCGATATTACTCAAGGTCTTCCTAGAGTTGAAGAAATCTTTGAAGCAAGAAGACCTAAGGGTGAATGTTTGCTTTCAGAAGTTTCTGGAAAAGTTCACATCAAAGAAGATGCTAAGAACTATTTGATCACAATTGTGACAGGCGAAGGCGACATTGATTATGAAGTTAGAAAACCTGCTGTTCTCAAAGTTAAGAATGGTGAAACTGTTGAACCAGGAACTCAACTTACTGCAGGTGCAATCAACCCAACAGATTTGCTTGTGACAAAAGGTCTTAAAGGACTTCAACAATATTTGCTTTCTGAAGTTATCTCTGTTTATCGTGGTCAAGATGTTAAGGTTAATGACAAACACATCGAAATCATCATCAGACAAATGCTTAAGAAAGTTAAGATTGAAGATTCTGGAGACACAAACCTTCTTTCTGGTGAAATTGTTGACATTTCTCGTTGTGACGAAGAAAATGAAAGAGTTTTGAAAGCTGGTGGAAAACCTGCTATTGCCAGAAGAATTCTTTTGGGTATCACAAAAGCTTCTCTTTCTACTGAATCATTCCTTTCTGCTTCATCATTCCAGGAAACATCAAGAGTTTTGACTGATGCTGCAATCAAAGGCAAGGTTGACAATCTTATGGGTATCAAGGAAAATGTTATCATTGGAAAACTTATTCCTGCTGGTACTGGACTTAAGAAATATAGAACAGTTGTTCCTGTTAAAGTTGAAACAGAAGAAACAAATGTTGGTTAATATTAAAAGGGCTTCCAATTTGGAAGTCTTTTTTTTGTTTAAAGATAAAAAATTTTCTTAAAATAAACAAAAAACTTTATTTTTGCATATTGAATTCGCATTTTTTTCGTGATATAATCAACTTAATTAAGGGGATATGCTATGGAAGAAAAAAAGTTTGAGTTTAAGGGTGTTGATTATGACAAAAAAGAAAACGAAGAATTGCTTTATGAATTTTTGAAACTGTATTCTTATTATATTTCTGATCGTTCATATGTTTATAAGACCACCAGAAAGGCGATGAAGGAAAAATTCGACAAAATTAAGGATAATGTTGTCGATTTGGCCAAAAGAGGTTCTTTGAAAGCTTTGTCATTTTATCTCAATCAAGAGGAAAAAATTGATTGGGACGAGGAACTTGTGGAAATCGCAAAAAAAATAGAGAGCAGAGAAGGACTTAAATCTCCTGAAGAATGGGAGGTTGTTGCTGGACTTCATGTTTATGATAGGGTTTACATCATTATTGATGATGAAGTTGACACAATCAAAAAACTTAATAGTGCGATGGCATATGAATGGGTGCGTTTCAACGAACTTGAAAATGAATATGACCATGGCAGATATTATGACAGTATGAAAGATTATTATCAATTACACAGATACTCCAGAGAGGAATTCCAAGATTTGGTTGGTGCAAGTCGAAGAAAATGTAATTGGCTTTATCAATGTTTGAAAACAGGCACATATGCTGATGCAATCAAACATGCTCAATTAGGTTTTTATGGTCGATATATGAAAGACAGAGATGTCAAGGCGTTGTGGCAATTTTTGGAACTTAAAAAATCTCCTTATGATTTCTATTTTGAAACCGATGAATTGAAGAAATTGACAGGGGAAAATTATTATTTAGGTGATTATCACTTCTTTGCCATTCTGAAAAAGGAAGCTCGCAAAAAGTTTTTTGATAAAGTTTTACACAAAAATAAAAATGGAGAAAGTATTGTGGACGGTTTTGCTTTTGCTCGTTCCATGAACTTGCTTGGAGAATCAAGTGGATTTGTGGGTGTTGGAAAGTATGACAAGAAAATCGACCAGGGATATGTGGAAATTGCAGAAAGAGAAAAAACTTATGGTGGAAGAGAAGTAATTTTGGGAAATTAAAAATTTTTATTGACAAATGCAATTTTTTCTATTAAAATGATAATATAATTTTTAAAGGAGCAGATTATGTTTAGTTTTGTTACTGTTAACAACAATAATAATAACAATAATAACACATTAAACTTAATGGGTTCCTTTTGCGTTGTTGATTAACAGTTGACAGAAAAAAGTTGATTGGCGGAGTAGGAGAGAACCTACTCCGTTTTTTGTTATAATTTTTGTCTTTAAAGGAGAAATGTCATGAAATTTTCGAGATATAAAATTAACGCCCTGTTGGGCGAGATGAGTTTGATTTAGAAATTTATAAAAAACAATATAATCATTTTAAATATTTATGAAAATTTGATAAAATAAAAAGGAGTTAATATGAAAACTGAAATTAAAGATATTGAAGTCGGTGTTGAATGTGAAATATCTGGTTGGATTGAAAAATTCAGAGAACAAAAAACCATGTTATTTCTTGTCCTGAGAGATAGAAGTGGGCAAATTCAAGTCACCATTGAAAAGGCTAAAATGCCGGAACTCTCCAAAACTTTGGCTGGTCTTATGAGAGACAGCGTTATCAGAGTTAGGGGAACTGCTGTGAAAGCAGATTTTGTTAAACTTGGCGGAATTGAATTTTTGCCAAAAGAGGTCACGGTCGAAAGTGTTGCTCAAAACATGCCTATCGACAGTGAAAGCGCTCCAGAATTGAAGCTGGATTATCGCTGGATTGACCTTCGTGATGAGAAAAAAAGATTGGTGTTTGAAATCAGAACATTTGTTGAACATGTGATGAGAGAATATTTTGTTGAACATGGTTTCATTGAAATTCACACACCAAAAATTTCCTCTCAATGTAGTGAGGGTGGTGCGGAAGTTTTTGCAGTTGATTATTATGGACAAAAAGCATATCTCACACAAAGTCCACAATTCTACAAGCAAATGGCAATTGCATCTGGTTTTGAAAAAGTTTTTGAAATTGGACCTTATTATCGTGCAGAGAAATCTTATACTGCTCGTCACACCGCTGAAAGCACTTGCGTCGATTTTGAAATTGCTGATGTCAAATCTCATCATGAAATTATGGATTTTGAAGAAGATTGGATTTTGTATGTTTTGCAAAGAGTCAAGGACAAATATGGCAGTTTGATTAAATCTGTTTTTGACACGGAAATCAAGCTTCCTACTGACAGAATTCCAAGAATCAAACTTTGTGATGTATTCAAAATTTTTAAAGAAGTTTATGGAATTGATGTACCTGAAGCAAAACAACTTGACCTTGATCCTGAGGCTGAAAAGTTGATATGTGAATATGCAAGAGATTATCTTGGAAGCGAACTTGTTTTCATCACAGACTATCCTGCAGAGGCTCGCGCATTCTATTCAAAAAGATATGACGATGACTCATTGGATTGTATGTCCTTGGATCTTCTCTATCGTGGTTGGGAAATGAACAGTGGAGCAGTCAGAGAACATAGATATGAAGTTTTGAAAAAGCAAATTGCAGAAAAAGGCATTGATCCTGACAAAATGGCTGGGTATTTGGAATTCTTTAAATATGGTTGTCCTCCTCATGGTGGAATTGGTCTTGGAATTGACAGATTTATTGCCAGACTTCTTGATTTGCCAAGCATTAAAGATTCTATTTTTGTATTCCGTGGACCAAGCCGATTGGTTCCTTAAAGGAGAAAAGGTATGGAAAAAATTGAACATTTGGAATATTTAAGTAAACTTAAATTCTCTGATGAAGAGAAATCAAGTTTTGAAAAAGATTTTGACAGCATTGTCGCTTTTGTTGATGAAATTAAGCAATTGGAATTGCCTGACGATTTGGAAAAAGATAATCCAATTCCTTTGTCACAACTGAGAAGTGACGAGCCAAAAGACAGCATGAGTCAACAGGAGGTGCTTATGAATGCACCAAAACAAAAGGACGGATGTTATGTAACTCCGCTGGTGGTGGAATGATGGATTATTCAAAATTTTCGCTTTTGGAACTTCGTGATGGCATCGCTTCTGGAAAAATGTCCAGTGAAGAGATTGTTAGATTTTTCATTAAACAATGTGAAGATAAAAAAGAGTTGAATGCCATGATTGAAATCTTTTATGATTCAATTGACAAAGCAAAAGAAATTGATGCAAAGGTTTCAAAGAAAGAAAAGTTGGGAGCTTTGGCCGGAGTTCCTGTTGCAATCAAAGACAACATTTTGTATAAGGGTAAAAAAATGAGTTGCGCAAGCAAGTTTTTGGAAGATTTTGTTGCGCCTTATTCTGCTACTATCGTTGAAAAACTTCTTGCCGAAGATGCAATTATCATTGGTCGAACCAATATGGACGAATTTGCAATGGGTGGAAGCTGTGAAAATTCTATCTATGGTGCTTGCCATAATGCTGTCGATTTTGACTATGTTGCGGGGGGCAGCAGTGGCGGAAGTGCTGTTGCTGTTGCGAGTGGAATGGTGCCTTGCGCAATTGGAACGGACACAGGTGGTTCAATCAGGCAACCTGCATCTTTCAATGGCGTGGTTGGTGTCAAGCCTACATATGGCACTGTTTCGCGTTATGGAATTGTTGCTTTTGCAAGTTCTCTTGACCAAGCATCACCAATTGCAAAAACGGTTGAAGATTGTGAATTTGTCATGAAAATTTTGGCTGGAAAAGACGAGCACGATGGAACAAGCATAGTTAATGATTTTGGAAGCAAGAAAGAGAAATACACGATTGGAATTTGCAAACAAATTATTGATGTTTTCAAAACAAAACCGGGTTATGAAAAATTTGCTGATGCCATAGACAAAATTAAAGATGTTTTTGATGTTGTTGAAGTGGAAGTTCCACATATTTCAAATTCACTAGCTTGTTACTACATTCTTGCACCAGCAGAGGCCACCTCAAACCTTGCGCGCTTTGATGGGGTCAAATATTCAAAACGTAGCGAAAAGGCTAAGGACCTTGAAAGTGTCTATGTTGAAAGCAGAAGTGAAGGCTTTGGCAAGGAAGTTAAAAGAAGAATTATGCTTGGAAACTTTGTGCTCTCAAGTGGTTACTTTGATGCTTATTACAACAAAGCAAAGAAAGTGCAAAGGTTGATCAGAAAAGAATTCAAATCTGCATTTGAAAAATGTGATTGCATCATTTTGCCTACAACTTCAGGAACGGCATTCAAAATTGGAGAAAAACTTGGTGACCCAGTGTCGATGTATATGGAAGATTTGTTCACAGTTCCAGCAAACATCGCAGGCATTCCTGCGGTTTCTGTTTCTTATGCTAAGGGGGAGAATGGTTTGCCTTTGGGAATGCAGTTCTTCGCCGATGAAAAATGTGAAAACAAAATGTTTGACATCGCAAAACAGTTTCAAAAGACTTTGGGAGGTGAACTGAGATGAGTTATTTAGATGGCTATGATGTTGTTATTGGTCTTGAAATTCATGCTGAATTAAATACCAAAACCAAAGTTTTTTGCAGTTGCAAAAACCAATTTGGAGATGAACCTAACACAAACACTTGCCCAGTTTGCACAGGTATGCCAGGAGCATTGCCAATCTTAAACAGACACGCAGTCGAACTTGCAATCAAATCAGGATTATCGTTTGGTTGTTCAATTTCTCCATATTCCGTTTTTGAAAGAAAAAATTATTTCTATCCAGACTTGAGCAAGGCATATCAAATAAGTCAGCTTGTTTATCCATTATGCGTTGGTGGAGAAATTGTTCTTGACAGCGGAAAGACAATCAGGTTGAACAGAATTCACTTGGAAGAAGATGCAGGAAAATTGACGCATATAAGCAAAGCAGTTGGAACATTGGTGGATTACAACCGTGGTGGAACACCTCTTATCGAAATGGTTACCGAACCGGACATCTCTTCTGCTGATGAAGCGGTTGAATTTTTGAAAAAAGTGCGCGAAGCCCTTGTGTTTGAAGGTATTGCAAACTGCAAAATGGAAGAAGGGGGAATGCGTTGTGACGTCAATTTGTCCTTGAAGCCTAAAGGTTCAAAAGAATATGGAACAAGAACGGAGATGAAAAACCTCAACTCTTTCAAAAGTGTGCAGAGAGCCATTGAATATGAGGCAAAAAGACAAGCAGAAATTTTATCAACTGGTGGTGTGATTGTTCAAGAAACAAGAAAATGGGACGATGACAAAGGAAAAAGTTCTGCAATGAGAACAAAGGAACAGGCACAGGACTATCGTTATTTTCCAGATCCAGATCTTTTGCCTTTGGAGATTTCCAAAGAAGATGTTGAAGCAATTGCAAAAGAAATGGTCATGCTTCCTGCAGATAGAAGAAAGATGTATGTTGAAAAATTTGGGTTGCCAGAATATGATGCTCAAATTTTGACTTCAACGAAATATATTTCTGACTATTTTGAAAAGTGCGTTTCGTTTTTTGATGTACCTAAAAAAATAAGCAACTGGATTATGGTCGATCTTTTGAAACTTGTCAAAGAACAAGATGAAATTGTCTTTCCAATTGATGAATATAAATTGACCACAATAATCAAAATGGTGGAAGAAAAAACGATAAACAAAACAGTTGGGTTGCAACTTTTGGATAAGGTTATTGAAACAGGAAAAGAACCTATGACTCTTGCAAAAGAAATGAATTTGCTTGTCACAATCACAGATGAACAAATTGTTCAACTGCTCGAAAAATTGAAAGCGGAGAACGAAAAAGTGGTACAAGACTTCAAAAAATCCCCAGAAAAAGTGATGGGATTCATTGTTGGTTATGTTATGAAAAACACAGGTGGGAAGGCAAATTCAAACAGAGTCAAAGAACTTATTTCAGAAAAATTTTAACTAATGGATTTTATAAATTTGTTAGCAAAAAGCAAACAAAAAAATTCATGAAATGTAGAAGATATTCTTTAATTAATTATAAATATGAAAGGACATGAAAATTTTAAAATATCATGGCTAAAAGGTTTAATTGGTGTTTTGAAAATTTGACAATTTTGTAAAATTATGTTATATTATAAATAATGATTTACAATTTGTGGAGATTTATATGATAAAAAATGAAGATTATTCTTTATTAAATAAACAAATATCTAATAAGGAT
>ULSO01015037.1_pt1 | contig 29492 bp, 34 predicted proteins | sample 1956701 | NCBI WGS metagenome assembly ULSO01 (sample SAMEA4835708, study PRJEB28245) | human gut metagenome | biome: gut microbiome; material: fecal sample | place: Denmark | collected 2008 | reverse complement strand
GCCATCGAGCAGAGTTTTACACCTAATTGGGGATAAAACATGTAATGCCTACAATATCTATAACTTAGTAACATTATCAGCATTGTAGGCACTGCTGTAAAATTGGTTATTTTCTTACTGCACACTAACTCACAAAAAGTTTTAGGGAAAAAAAAGCCATCCATTATTACTATTTTTGCTCCCAAATATAAATGAGTTAAAAATTGTGCCGTATTGCAATACCCAAAGACTAACGGCAACGCAATTAGACCAATATCATTCTTACTCATTTCCAATGATTCGATATTCGCTATAACATTATTAATAATATTTGTATGAGTTAACATGACTCTTTTTGGTGATGCTATCGAACCAGATGTGTGTAGCAGTATAGCTATATCTTCCGCCTCCCCTGAATTAACAAAATAATTTGTCTTCGTAATTATTCCATAATTTCCTAATACATTAACGAAACTCATTAGATCAACAAAGATTACTGTAGTACTATATTCATAGTTCTTTAACGCAGATAATATTTTATTCTTTTCGTCAGAGATAGTGAGAATAACATCGCATTCACAAAACCTCATAGTATTTTCAATTTCAAATTCTGTAGAACCATAAAAAATCGGAACAATAGTCCCTTTTTCGTAAAGAATTGCAAAATATGCTACTGCATAAAATATAGAGTTAGGAATATAAATTGCCACATTTCCAACACAATCCGTTGCCTCTGAGATAATGTCTCCAACTTCCTTAGACCAAATATTCCAATCCATGAATGAAATCGCTTCATCTTTATACTCTATAGCTATGTCTTTATTTTCTTTATTTCGTATCAATAATTCTTCTATTCGCATATTTTTTCCCATCAAATAACATTATTATTTTTCGTATAACCCAATTAATCCTAAAAACGTATACTTATTACAAGATTTAAGATACCTCTCTAAAAACCATATAAAAACCATCTAAAGTTTATATTAACCATACCCACAGGTACTATTTCTTCTTTCTAAATATTATGCAACCTCATTACCCTGAATACTATCCATTGATTTTATATCTAGTAGTGGCAAGCAGTGCCCTATGGTACCAAACCATCACGCTTGCTTGTTGAGGCACATCCCCAATCCCCTTCAATCAGTCATCTTTGATAACTGGCTACGCACTCAAAATTGAGTACTACAAAATATTAACAATTTCAAAAACACAAAAAGAGGGCAACCCTAAGAATAAAAATTCTTAATAGTTGCCCTCTTTCTATCGTTCACTTCTTTTCTGTTTTTCTTTACTTTGCAGATTTTCCTTTTCATAATTTTCCAAAAAGGAATCTACATTATGCTTTGCCATAACATATTCCTGCATCTCCTTCTTCATATGCCGATACTCAACATATGCCTCCTTCTTTGCAGTAAGAATTTTTGCATACTCTGCATTTAATTCTTTTACCTTTGGAATCTTATTATCCGATAATTCTCCAAATGCCTCCTTGGCAGCTTTATGAAGTGTTATCTCCTCCCGATGCTCTTCCAGATACTTTTTACTGTAACCGGCTTTCCGGTAATCCACATAAACATCTCTGGTCTTAGCATAGTTAATTATGTGCGTTCGTAATACCGCTATCTCTCCTAATCGTTGTTCCAATGACTTTATGGATTGCGATAATTCATTAAATCTAGTTGATGTATCACTCGCCATTTTTTCAAGAGTCTCATAATCACGAACATTCCTCTCCTGCAAAAAAAGCAATGTCTGTGCCATCTGCTTAATGTTATACACGGTAGCCCAGCGTGCATATCCGCCGCCTTTTCCTTGGCTAATCTTCTTTTGGATATCGACTAGTAAATCAAATTCTTTCTTTAGTCTCTTCTTCGCAGGTCTTATTGTTCCATTGAAAACTCCAAGTATACGTTTCTCAATATCTGTTTCTGTATACCCTTCTCCCAAGGAGCGCAATCGGATAAATCGCTTCTGTCCATTTCCTTTAATTGATACATATGCTCCCTTTTTAATTTCATAATTTTTTCTTTTTAGCAAAGAAATGAATTCATCAAAATCGACTGGATTCTGCAATAATACAGCATCTATATCTTCACATATCTTTGCACGATAGCTTTCTCTTTGCGGATACTCTACTCTCTTTTCTCGTTCACTCGGTTTTCTTGGCTTAATTACCGACAGTCCATGTTCCAGACACACAAGATCGCTAACCTTTTGAAGTGCTAATGCCACAAACCAGGAATCCCTGAATTTTCTGTTACAGGAAAGATTCGTAGAATTAAAAATTACATGATTATGAATATGTTCTCTGTCTGTATGTGTAGCAACAATAAATGCATGATTTCCCTTAGTAAATCGTAATGCTGTTTCATATCCAACTTCATTCGCCTCTTTGCTAAATTCTCAAAAGTATGTAGTCCCATCGAAAATAACGCTGCCCCTTCTGCATATCGAACATACTTCTTTTTCTTATCACCAATCAATTCTTCAATATTTTCAATAGTCTTTCTTGCCTTTGGCATCCTAGTTACCTCTCTTCTTTCTTTATCAGACATTTTATATTTTTCTGTTTCTACAGAATAATTCTCTTCAAGATGCGTTTCAAATTTATCAATATCTACTATTGCAGTTTTCCTCAATGTTTTAGTAGCCTTTGCTTCTTTTGCCAGATTAACAAAAGTCCAATATGGCATACTATACATTCTTGCACCTTGTTCATAGGAAACGAAAACATGTTTCCGTCCTACTAAGTATTTCTCCAAATCAACTGGCGGCGAATTCATACTTCTCATAGTGTCATCTCCTTTTTCAATATTTGAGATGATTTTTAGTGAGTGTTCTGTGTGCATGTTTACGACAAAACAAAAAGCACCTACGCTAGTATTTCTACTAAACGTAGGTGCCTAATTTGTAAAAATGAATTGGCTGTCCCTATTCCGACACACTCTGATACAGTCCATACAGCACGGTTTTTAGAAAGGTAAAAATCCATACATACGTATTGATATCCATATGAACCCAATAGGTTCATTGTAACGTTATAGCAACATTGGACAATATAGTGTCCCTATGGACTCCCATATCGTTCTACAAATCCATAGATTACTGTAACGATTTCATCGTCGGGAGGTCACGGATTCAGCGTCTGTCTGTCCCCGATTATTCCCGATTATACTACTCAAATCGACCACTTCACTTCCGATTATTTCCGACCACTCAGGTCGATTTTCAGTCAAAAACAGGTCATTTCCAATCTGTGTGGTCAGGCGAATGCCGTCCCACTTTCTAAAACAAATTGTCCAGCTTGCTTGCCAAGCCTTCAAATGTTTCCTGCTTCTTTTCTTCTGTTGCCTCCGCATAGATGTCCATGGTGGTTTCGATGTTTCTGTGTCCCATCACGGACTGAATCACCTTCAGGTTGCTCTCCGCTTCACAGAGCCTTGTCGCAAAGGTATGTCTCAGAACATGGCATGAGAAGTTAGGAATCAGTTCCGGATCTCTCTTTTCCTTTGCCGCGTTTAACAACTCTTCGGAATTGTAGGTCTCCACAATTCTCTTGATCGTACGGTTCACTGTCTGCGGATTCGGTACACGGCCATCTGCATTCTGAAACACAAAGCCGCTCATTCCATCTATGATCTGTTCATTAAGACCGCCAAGCATATCAAACTGCTGCTCCTTTTCCATAAGGAACGCTTCCTTCACCACATCCAACATTGGAATGGTTCTGATACCTGCTTCCGTCTTAGGAAGGGAAATGCTCATAAGCTGTCTTCCGTGCTCCGCGCTTCTATAATAAGTAACCGCATGATTGATACTGATTACCTTGTTCTCGAAGTCAAGGTCCTCCCAGCGAAGGCCAAGACACTCTCCGATACGACAACCGGTTCCGAGAAGGATGGTAAAGAGCGGCCACCAATGATAGAAAATCGGATGTCCGGCCATGTACTCCATGAATGCTCTCTGCTGTTCAGGCGTAAGAGCTCTTCTGATGCCTCTGTTCTTACCGGACTTCTTCGAGATTTCTCTCATAACTCCGTCAGATGGATTCTTCCTTATTATATCATCCCTCACTGCAAGCTCGAATGTCGGATGCAAAACACAGTGAACACTGTCCAGTGTTCCCAAAGCAAGCCCATCAACATTTATCAAATGAAGATAGAAATGCATCACATCGGAGAACTTCACATCCACTAGCTTCCTCTTGCCAAAGGTCGAACGGACGAACTTATTATAGGTATAAAGATATCCGTTCCTGGTGGAATCTCTCAGATCATATTTAGTTGAAATGTACCTGTCGAAGGTATTGTTAACAGTTGCCTTGCCTGCCGCATAAAGGTCTAGTCCGTCGAGCTGGTCCCGCATGAGCTTCTTCTCCTTCTCACGAAGGGTCTGAAGATCTGATGCATATATCCATTTACGCCTTCCCAAGGGATCGGTATATGAGTAGCTGTATCTGCAGTCCTGATCTCTCCAGGCTTCTCCTTTACGAAGCACTCTGCCTCTAGGGTCTTTTCTTGACTGTGCCATATTATCACTCCTTTTCTATAAAAAAGAGGAAATGGCATCACCTGTTAGGCTTTATCATCCTGTCACAATTTCATTATGAATTGTGCGCACAGAAAAATCAAGTAAAATGTGGTCATTTCCTCAAATAGTCGTATTTAAGCCATTTTTGCTATATACGCAGTCCGTTAATTTTCTCTAAATGTCTCAATATAATCACGCAATGCCTCATAATTGATCAGCACAACCTTATCAACCTTGTAATATGCACCGCACTCTCTGGCAAGCGCTTCAATCTTTTCCGGTCCCATGGAAAACACTGTCATGGCCTCCTTTAATCTCAGATACTCCGGCTTTAAATTTCCTCTTACTCTTCTGTATGACACGATTCATCTCCTCCAAACTGATACTGATATTTCCGATTTAAAATTCCCGCTGTCTGCTCAATAATTGTTTTCTTCGTTCTGCACATCTGCATCTTCAGCGCCTCCGGCTTGATGTCCAGATCATATGCCAGCTTCTCTGTTTTCCTTCCACATTCCAGGTACTTCACAAAGGTATCTGCAGCGTCCGGATCTAGATAGTAGAATGTACTCTGCAACACACTGTAGTCTTCCTTCATGTTCTGAAGGGTTGCCACCTCTGCTTCATGCTGCCTTGAAACCTCCTCATCCAGGTCCCTGATTATGCTGCTCAGGTCTCCTGCGCGGATGGCATCCATGATCATGATGTTATCGATAGCCTCCCTTGCTGTCGGATCTGACATTCCGGAAGTCTGAACTCTTACTCCGAGTTCTCCCTTGGCCTGACGATGCTTATAAGCTTTCTCTTCCTTAATGATGAAGCTTAAACTCTGCTCGTAGCCTTCTACCAGGCGAATGAAGTTGGGATAATATTTGATGAGAATCTCGATTCTCCCTGAAACATTCGCTTCTTCATACTGTTTGACAATATTCGCTTCGTCCTGCATCACTACCTCCTTATGAGTTGATGTAGACTAAGCCAACCGGTTTGCTTGTCTGTTCTTTACATGTCTTATTCTATCGGGAATAATCGGATACATCAGCGCCCTCATCGTGGACTTTTTGTCCACGGAGAATGGAATTAACATAAAAAAAGCAGCAACTGTGTCATTCACAATCACTGCTTTCAGCTTCTAGTATACATTTTATTTGTTTAACCGCCATTTCTTTATGTCTTTTTGATTTTATGCTCGTATATAGCGATACAATTTGCCTTTCCGAAACATCATATTCTATATCACCCGTCAGAAGAAACCCCGGCGAGGTTTCCAACTCCCTCGCCAATTCAATTAAAACCCTGCTCGGAATATCATTTGTCCCTGTTTCGTACGCAGATATCGTTGATTTCTTCATATATAAAAGTTCAGCCAATTTTTCTTGGGAGTATCCTAGTTCTCTTCTACGCTCCCTAATCCGTCCCCCGACGTTCTGCATTTTATGCCTCTTTAAGAGCGTGTACAGGATTTAGATAACAGATGCGTATATTGTTCTCCGCCGCATATGCTTCTACTCTTCTTTTTAAAACTTCATCATCGCCATACCTATTATCGTACATTAACAGGACATAATTTGACCTTCTTCCAACTTCACTAATGATTGTTTGTAAGTTATCATCTGCGAAATATTTTGCCGTGGCAAATGTAGTAAGACCATTTGCATTTATAAAATCATATAATGCTTTTGTTCTTGTAATTCGATTTTCTCCATAAGGTGTAATGAATAACGGTATTACTGTACTTTTAGAATTTATCGTATGCGTCATGCTGTATGCTTTAAAATCGTTATAACTTTCTTCGTTCTCTACGGGAAGTGTATGTTCCAACATATCATTATGATACCAATTAAGTATGTCGTACATTTTGGCCAGAAAGTCATAACCAATATTGGCTCCGCCCACAAAAAGGTTAATAATGTCAGTTATATTCATTTGATATTGCTCGACATATCTTAGGTATGCAAGCATAAATCCCATATCGACACCTACAAACCTCACATCACGACGGATCATTCGTTTTTGGTTAATACCAAGCAACCAATTGCCCTTTTCGTGCCATTTTTTTGTGGGCTCATTATTCAGCTTCCGCAAAAAAGTAGACAGTGCAGAGCGCAATTCTTCCGTACCATCCTTTTTTAGGTATATAATACGGAATTTGTCGATGAACGTCAGGTTTATTCCGTATATAATCTTTACAACGTCTTCCAAATAAGCTCTTAACAGAAGTCTTTCCCGTAGCGCCTTCCTAATCTGCGCCCACGTCATCACTTCTGTTTTGGAAATTTCTACTTCTTTCAATTCCTCCACTGATATGGATTCCGGGACCTCTTCCACAAGATCTTCTGGCGCCACTTGAAATATTGCAGCCAAGTCCAATATAATACTGTAGTCAGATGGGTTGTTACGTCCCGTTGTCCACTTCTTGACGGCTGACTCACTCACATTAAGCTTCGCAGCAAGTGTCTTGTTTGTGTACCCATCTCGATTCATTAAGTCTCGTAAAGCTTTTGGCCTAATAATTACATTGATACCATTATCATTCTTCATGCCTTTTCCTCCAAATGTTTTTTTATTTTATCATACCCCTAGCAACCCAGAAAAGGAGTTCGTCTGCCTTTATCACGGTTCGTTTATAAACCAAGGTTTAGTTCGCTGTCTTTTCTATAGAAATAATAGACTTCATTTGCTCAATTAAAAGCTTCCTCATCTTATCATCCGTTATTTCTTTTGCTAGCAGCATTACATTCTTAGTCCAGGAATCATTCACACAATTCCCCACAAGCAAATATTCAGGCGAAACATATAAAGCTTTCGCTATTTCCATAAGAACCAAACACGAAATATCGTGCACGTCGTTTTCATATGCCGAAATTGTAGACTTTTTCATATACAAAATCTCAGCTAATTTTTCCTGCGAATAGCCTATTTCTTTTCTGCATGCCTTAATTCTCTTTCCAATAGTATTTAGTTCTGTGTTCATATTCTCCTCTTTCCGGCAGGACAACCGGAAAAAGGAGATGTATTGTTGTTCTCTTTTTTAAGAACAAAAAAGAGACGTACAAGAAAGTAACAGCTTTCGCCGATTATCTTTCTCACGCGTCTCTAGGACTGACTTTCGTCTCCTTTATCATGAGTGCCATAATTAAAATGTCTTTTCTTTCTAAACCGATGCGACTTTTCGTCCACCGATGGATTTGTCGTATTTATCGATATAACCGTCCATGGCTATCTGCATGGGCTACAACCTGCCCTTCCGTGAAATTCATAAGCGTCACTACCTTCTTGCATCTGTGACATTTCATCATAATTCCTTTCAGCACCAATGCATCCGGATCACCGGATAAGGTATATGATACCTTCATGCTGCATTTGCATCTGTTACAGTAGAAATCTACCTGTTTCATACTTCCTCCTTTTTCCTAAACAAAACCAGCCTGAGCACATTTGTCTGTAAAGGAAAAGGGATTATAGTCACCTTTGCGAAACATCATTCTCAATTACCTCCCATTGAAATTATACGAACTGGTGTTCGATACATTTCTTATTATAATTACTATATACCACAAGAGCAAGTGCTACATCCCGCACTATTTTCTTACACTTTCTTACGGCTGAAGCTCTACCCTTCATTATCGTAAGGGTAGAGCTCCTCAAAGGTAATTTCGAAATATTTCAGTAAACGTTTTACTGTCCCCACAGATGGATTGGCACCGGCTTCGTTCTCGATTGTGATAATCGTACGCTTGCCGATGCCCGTTTCATCTGCCAGTTCATCAAGAGTCAGGCCTGCAGCCTGTCTCAACTCCTTCAGATTCGATTTAAACTTTTCCAAACCATGTTCACCCCACAATTAACAGTTACTCTACTATCACATCCTTACATACTTCTGTCGCAAATTCACACAATACCCCTTTAGGCAGAACATACATTACTCTGCCGTAAGCCACATCACCTTGGATCTTATCGTAAAGGCGTCCGGCACTGTAGCTCTCACCAAGAACTGTATAGCAATCACCTTACACATAGCCATCTACCTCCTTAAAAATCTGACGGATCATCTGCACACATAAGTTCCAAATACTCATCTACTTTTTCTGTATTTACAAGAACAATACGGTTCACGCGATATATTGCTTTCGCATCTTTTGCCAGCTGTCTGAATGAATTGATTCCCATAGAATAGAGAATTGCACCCTCATCGTACCGAACCCACTTTTTCTTACCATTTGGAACCAGTTTTGCGATATTCTCGATTTTGCTGTTATCCTGATCATCTAATTTTTTCCTGTTATACATTTTCAGTACCTTCCTCTCTGCACTGCTCCTCGATATATTTTTCAAGAATATCGAGATCAACAATTACCTTTTTCTTAATTTGTATATTTGCCCCGGCTTCTTTAGCCAGATTCACAAACGAATAATAGTTCATGGAATAGAGGCTTGCGCCACGGTCATAAGTGGTGAATTTCCGCTTTTTACCCTCAACATACTGTTCGAGATCCGGACCCTTTCGAAGTTATCTGACAATTTCTCTCTTCTTTTCAGCTTCAATCTCTTCTTTCTTCTTTCCCATAGACTTCTTTTTTCCTTTCTGCGCTTGAAAATAGCTACTTTCCCAATCCCATTAACGCAAAAAAGGCACCTACCTTAGTTTCCTAAAGTAAGTGCCTGATTAAGCGTTCTCGAAAGCTGTTCCTTCGATACTCTGCTGATATTTATTTGGATTGTTTCCTGCTGTACGACGTGTTCCGTCGCGTTGCATGAACCGTTTTATTGCCTTTACATAAGCTTCCGACAGGTTCCGACACGTTTGTCAGAAATCGTATCGATCAGGGTCAACACGTCCTGATTCGTCTTTCTCCGTCTAGCCACGGATTACCACGTCAAGCTACGTCCTTCTCCATCAAGACAAACTCTTCATTGTCGGGACGGATTTGGGGTTTTTGCACACTCCGTTCCACCCTGCTCCTCTGTATTCCGCCTTAATCCATCTAGCGTTTCCCGACTCTTTACATCCCGTTCCGTGGTGATGCCTTAACGTGTGGTACCGGGTGCGTCAAACCTAAAAAGACGGTTGCTCTATGGACTAAGACGTATGGTATTTTGTGTGAAAAATATGCACTGTTTTCACAGGCACTTTTACAATACAAAAATCTTATCTTCCATGTTCTTGATGACTTCCTTCTTCTTGTCCTCGGTGCAGTCAGCGTAGATATCCAAAGTAGTCTGAACATCCTTATGGCCCATGACCGACTGTATCACCTTGATGTTGCTTTCATTCTCGCAAAGCCTGGTACAGAAGGTGTGTCTCAAGTGGTGTGCGGAGAAGTCCGGAAGGAGCAGAGGCTCTCTCTTTTCTCTCTTCGCTTTGGCAGTCTCTTCTTTATTATAGTCTGCCGTGATGTTGTGGATCGCATGATTCACTTCTGAAGGTATCGTTATCGTTCCACCGGAACTTGCAAATACGAACCCTGAATACCCATCGATCTCCTGTGTACAAAATCCGGTGATCTGCTGGATCTGATATTCCTCCAGGAAAGCATCATACACTTCACCGATCATCGGGATCCTGCGGCATCCTGCCTCCGTCTTCGGAGTGTTGATGTGGAAGTTGGTCCCCGAATCATCCACCTTGCGGTGTACAAGGCTGTGATTGATATCTATGATCCTGTTCTCGAAATCCAGGTCCTCCCATCTGAGGCCAAGGCACTCACCAATTCTCATCCCGCTTCCGATCAAAACTGTTATGACCGTTTTCCATCCCTGGTACTGATGGTTGGAATAAAGATAGTTCATGAATGCTTTCTGCTCAGGTACCGTGAGCGACTTACGCTTGGTCTTAACCCATACATGACTCTTCTTGATCTCTCCGAGAACTCCGGCTGCCGGATTTACACGGATGAGTCCGTCACGAACTGCCATCTGGAATGCCGGATGAAGCACGGTATGAACGTTATCGACTGTTGCCGGGGAAAGCTTCTCCTCCAATAAGAGAGAATAGTAGTATTCCCTTACATCCGTATAACGAACCTGTATCAACCGCCGCTTTCCGAAGGTCTCCCTGACATAGTGGTCATAGGTATAAACGTAATTCGTCCTGGTCGTAGGCTTGAGGTCGTATTTCTGTTTGATGTACGAATCAAATACCTCGTTGACTGTAACACGCTCTGCTCTCTGGGGATCCAGTCCATCCTCCAGATCGCGTCTGATCTGCTGTTCCTTCTTTCGAAGTTCCACGAGATCTTTTCCGTAGACGGTGTGGCGCTTCCTGTTTCTGTCAGTGTAAGAATAAGAGTAGCGTCCGTCTGCCCGTTGACACTCACCGCTTCTGAGCGCATAGCCGCGGGAGTCCTTCCTGCTCTGTGCCAATCTGTTTACCTCCTTTTTGAAGAGGCACAGCTTTCTTAGGGTTTGGTCTTGTAAAGGAGCTCAAGTGCTTCCTTAAAGACCTGTGCTTGGGTGAGATTCATCTTCTCGCAGTATGCCAAAAGTCTGTCGCGTTCCGCTTCGGTAACTCTAAATCCAACCTTAATGTACTTTTTGTCTTCTACCGTAGGCCTTCCGCGTTTTGCCATCTTCCTGCTCCCTTCAGATCTCTACTCACATTATATTTAATGCCCCACAAAAAATCAATGTATTTTTTTGAAAGCCGTGCATCTTATTTTCATTCCATACTGTTCCATTAAATGTCTCTGAAGTTCTCCATATACTCGTCGATGATCTCTGTATTTACCAGAACGATCCTCCTGATGCGGTAGATTGCTTTCGCTTCTTTGGCAAGTTCGGTAAATGCATGGATTCCCATGGAGTACATCGCTGCACCCTCATCATATTTCACGAACTTCTTCTTGCCATTCGTAAAGAGTCCTTCCATATTCTCATATTCTTTTCTCTTATATCCCATGATCTAACCCTCCTGTATGGTTTCCCTGAAGAAAGCAATCGTCTTGCCTTCCAGCTTTTTTCTTGTTTTCGATACGATATTCAGGATCGTCTGATACGCCTTGTCTTCTTCCTCCGCGATCTCTACGAGCTTTCTACCGTCATGCAGATGACTGTAGGTGATCTTGAATTCTGCCAGGGGAAGTGCTTTGAGGCTTGTATCAAAGACCTCGTATTCCCTGCGCATCATGTGGATTGTCAGGATGTCCCGCTTATGCTTCTCTGGATCATCCGTCTCCTTCAAGATGTTCCCGGAGAAATTGCACTCCTCGATGGCATCGCGGATCATGATATGCTCGATCGCTTTTGCAGCTGTCGGATCGCTGCGATGACTGGTCTGAATCCTCACGCCCAGGTCGTCATCATTCTTTTTCCGTCTGTTGTATTCAACCTCGAAGAGGATCCGGTTGAACAGTCCGGTTTCGTAGCAGTCCACTAACTGTGGAAAGATACTATAGTTCTTGTAGATCAGTCGGAAGCGTTCACGGGGAGTTGCTTTCCCGTAGCTTTCCACCAACTTATCTTCTGTAATGCACATGTTCGCACCTCCATTTTCTTTCTTGGAGGTTAGGCTTGCCGGCTTGCGTCACCTCTTGCTTACACATGCAATTCTACGGAACTCCATGTAAAAAGTCGTTCCCCAGACCTTGTACTTTTCGCCCCAAAAGTACAACAGCATTGTACTTTTGAAACAAACATCAAAAAAAGACACCTACATCAAAGTAAGTGTCTTTAACGGCATCCTAAAAATATCATTTCAAAAGTTCTTCATTCAGAAGAAATTGTTCTATTCCTACATATGTGATCCCGTTTTCATCCTGCCACGGTTTAAGATAATCCCGAACTACAACCATCTTGCTGAAGGAATCAAGTATCCTTTTCAATGATTCAATCTCCTGCTCCTTTTTGTCCGGGTCGGCTATAGATAAGGCAGATTGGATATAAAACCGCTTGCCGCCTTGGTTTACGACGAAATCCACCTCCAACTGCTTTCGGATCTTCTTACCGTCAGCATCTTTCGTATTGTATTCCACCACACCCACATCAACATTCATTCCTCTCCGGATGAGATCATTGTACAATACATTTTCCATGATGTGAGTCTCTTCCAGTTGCCTAAACCCGAGCCTTGCATTGCGAAGCCCCAGATCGGTGTAATAGTATTTAGCGGGAGTTCCGATATACTTTCTGCCTTTTACATCATAACGTACAGCCTTCTCTATAAGGAATGACTCCTCAAAATATCCGATATATTTTTCGATCGTTTCAGAGCCTATGCCAATCTGCCGTTCACTTTTAAACGTATTGGCCAGCTTGCTTGGATTGGTAAGTGATCCGATCCCCGATGCAAGGACATCAAGCAATATATCCAGCACCTCTGTATCATTCTTGATTTCATGTCTTTCAAGTACGTCTTTTATATAAGTCCGGTCGAAGAGATCCCTTAAATACCTGCTTTTCTCCTCGTGTGATTCAAGTGAAGTTGCAAGCGGCATTCCGCCATAAGTGTAATAATCCTGCCAGGCTCCTCTCTTATCCCCTTCATATTCGTTATAAAACTCCGCAAATGACAACGGATATACCCGGATCTCATCACCCCGATCTCTAAACTGAGTCAGTATATCCGAAGACAACATTTTGGAATTACTGCCGGTTACATACACATCGGCATTATCCATATGCATGAATCCGAGAATAACATCGATAAACGTTATCTTGGCATCCTCATTATCCACGTAAGGATTTTGAATCTCGGATACAAACTGGATCTCATCAATGAAAATGTAATACCTCTTCTTAGGATCGACCATATGATCACGAACATACTTATCCAATTCCAAAGGATTACGATATCTGGCATTTTCCAATATGTCCAAAGCCAAAGCGATGATCTGGTCTTCCTTCACCCCTTCTCCCAGAAGCCATTCCCGATACAGCTGAAACAATAGTACCGATTTGCCGCTTCTACGCAGTCCCGTAATGATCTTAATACGTCCGTTATCTTTCTTTGAGATGATCTCTTTCAAATACTGTTCCCTCGGATACATCCAAACACCTCACATGATTTGTTCGCGGTTATCCGCAATTATTTCATGTATAATATAGCATTCTCTCCTCTTATAAGTCAATGATGTTCATGAAATTTTTGCGGATATCTGCATTTTTTTATCAAAGTTCCGAGCTCATAGTCGCCAGTAGTTTCATCTGTTCCAATGCGATTTGCTTTGTTTTAGAACCTTTCAGGTTCTTATATACTGTAATTATCTCCAATAAGTCCTCTTCATATTCCTCCATCCCCAGCAAATAGTTCGGTGATGTATGCAAAACCCCAGAGAGTTCGATAAGGATACTTCCCTTGATATCGACCTTATCATTCTCATACATGGAGATCGTCGATTTCTTTACGCAGAGTTCTTCCGTAAGTTCTTCCTGCGTCATCTGCATCAGGATTCTCTGTTCTCTTATCCTTTCTCCGAGTGTCTTCTTCATACTGTTAATTGTATCCATCTTCTCCTCTTTCCGGGCGAACCGGAAAAAAGAGATGTACTGTTGTGTCCGTTACAATAAACAAAACGCACGAAAAGACTCCGTTTTACCGGTTATCTTTTCATGCGTCCGCGGTGGGTCATGCCCCCATATCATGAAGCCCTCATTTAGTTGTAATTATGCGTGTCATGCACGCTTGATTTCGTCCTGTTTGCTAAAGCTTATAAGTAGCACTTTCCGAGAGCATCCGTTCTCTCGAGGATCTGCCCCTCTGTAAAATTCTTGAGGGTCACTACTCTGGTACATTTGTGAGTATGGCATTTTATCATGATGCCATTCATGGCCGGAGCCGTCCTGTCTCCGGTCAGTGCATAGGAGATCCGCATAGATTTCTTGCACTTCTTACAGTAAAAATCAATCGCCTGCAATTGGCTCTTCACCTCCGATTCACTAAAATGATCTGAAGTCTGAAAAGGAAAGGGAAAGTCACCTTTACAGATTACTGCGAAACGTTGATTAGTCGATCCGCAAAGCGAGCTGACTATAATACCCCGAGGTCCGGGCAGCTCACTGAAAGCCTCTCTATTCAGTTGTGCTTCCTGCGTAGAAAGAAGTTCTTTCATATCCCCCTACGCGTGTAAACAATCATAGGCATGTTTATTACCTCCGTTAATTCCCCAAATACCTGCAGCCGTTTTCCGAATACACCGAGGTTAGTGCCGACTGCGCCTCCCTCTCTACCGCTGATCCATCCTTTGTGAGGAAAGTTTTCTTCCTCACATGCTTAAATATAATTCAAGTCCAAGCCAATTTCAACGGGATTATATATCACACTTTTCAAATCTCTATTGAATTCAGAACATACGTTTGGTATATTCTATATACACAAATTGATCCCCAGGTCCCTTCGGGATATAAGGAGAACAGCATGAATTATATGATAGGTGAAGTAATTTCTAACCACCGGAAGAACAAGAAGATATCCCAGATTGAATTGGCTGAAATGCTTGCTGATAAGGGAATAAATGTTACAAATGCCGCCATCAGTGCTTGGGAAAAAGGAAACAGCACTCCTACTGCAGAATCTCTGCTGGCTGTTTGTGAGATCTTAGAAATCAGTGATATATACACTGAATTCATCGGAGAGAATCCTCTGGATCCTTTTCGAAATCTTAACGATGAAGGAAAACAGAAAGTCCTGGATTATATCAATCTGCTGGAGAAGTCCGGGGAATATGAAAAGAGGACTGCCGAGATTATCGACATCACTCCTCGGCTTATGAAGATCGCCCTGGTTCCCGCATCTGCAGGAAATGGCAACTTCCTGGATGATGAAAATTTTGAAACGGTAGAAATACAAAAGCCGGTTCCTAAGAAGGCTGACTTTGGAGTATACCTTGACGGTAATAGCATGGAACCCCAATTCCACGACGAAGAGCTGGTTTGGATCGAACAAACCGAATGCCTTAATCCCGGCGACATAGGGCTCTTCTTCTTGGATGGAATGACATATTTTAAGAAATACGTGGTAAGTAAAACCGGGACTTTTCTGGTATCCCTGAATCCCGATTATGCGCCGAAACCGGTAAGCGAATACAGTACTTTTAAGATTTTTGGCAAGCTTGCCACGGATTGAGTCCGCTTATTGGGACACCTTCTCATTTACAATGGTACTTGTCAGAAAGTCATCAGATATAAATGAGAGGAGCCCGTCGTTATGAGAGATTTAATCTATTCCAACAATGTCTATGTATTAAGAACTGAACTCGGAATAAGCCAGGATAAAATGGCTGCAGACCTTGAGATCAGTAGGCGCACGATCAGCAAGATCGAAAATGGTGAGCAAAACCCTTCTCTGGAAATGGTCTACCGCATTTCAGCCTACTTTAAACTTTTCATCCCGGACGTGTTTCCGCTCTGTGACAAGACAAAGCTTCGAGCACATGATGAATTTTAGAAACGAATGGAGATGATTTCATGGATTATACAATCATCGCCGTAGACTTTGACGGAACCCTTTGCTACAGCAACTGGCCCGAACTCGGCGAACCAAACAGACCTTTAATTGAATACCTTCAGGCCCAGCAAAGATCCGGCAACAAGCTTATCCTTTGGACCTGCAGAGCCGGTGAAGCCTTGGAGAAAGCTGTCTCCTGGTGCAAAGATCAGGATCTCACTTTTGATGCTGTCAATGATAACCTACCGGAGATCATAGAGATGTACGGCAACAATTCCCGGAAAATCACTTGCGATTATTATATCGATGATAAGGCAATCCTGCCGGAAACAGTCAGAGCATAGCCCTACTATGCTCTGACAACGCATCATCAATTAGTCTTACCACTCCTACGAATTATTATCAGGATGTTAATGCCTCGATCTTTCCTAAGAAATTTTCAGCCCTTCGTATACATGCTTGTGCGTCCGCCTTTTTAAATACATATAATGAATAATCACATTTCATTCGTTCCCCAAGAACAAAGCTAAAATCAGACGCATCAGACGCATCCATTTCTCCAGTTGAAACAAGACTATTTAAAGCCCGTTCTAATGATTTATGAGTTTCAGCTTCTTTAAGTTCATTTATTTTCCATTGAGATAATAAACCTTTATACTCAAGCAAACATTTAAGAGCATCCATCATCGCATAATAACATCTATTGGCACAATCATTATATTGACCACTCTGCTCAAGCGTTTTTGCTGCATTCAGTCGTTCTTTTGCCTTATCACGTAAAATGATGAAATTTACAGTTGGCTTAATCAAGTTCTGCTCAAGCGGGATGTCATTTGGAGATATATTGGTATGTAGTATACCCGCGCTTTCTATCAATTGATTCTTCAAAACCTCCTTATCGTCCAAATCTACATTCGGATTATCAAGAATAGCCTTGAGAATTTTTATCAAATCTGTTTTAGTTGTCCCCTGCAAGTTATGAAAACTATCATATAATGGGACATATTTGATTTGAGTCTTATCAGATAGGCTTGACCATATTCCATAAATCAAGGAAACTCTCTTATAATACTCATCCTCAAAATATTGTTGAAAAGAACTATATTGGTTTTTCCTATCACCACAATAATAGCCTACTAACGTGTACATAAACGCACTTCTTAAAGCAGTACTAAGTTTCTGTTCTGCCTTATCAGCCGTAAATTTCCATGCTCCCAAATAAAACTGTAATTCCTTATTTCCAGACGGATTTGCACTTTGCCGTTCATAAGAATGATCAAAATCAAATAAGCCAATAACTGCATCTGTTGATTCTTTCATCATATCCAAAAGAATCCCTTCCCAGGCCTCTGCGCGAAGCATTTCCTTAGCTTCTTCAATTATCTTTACAGTCGCCTTCCCATTTTCGTCATTTGCTATGCAAAGTCCAAATGGTGCCAAGATATCCCCACCAGTATTTAATGACCAATTTCTATTAACTGGAGTCATTATCAGAGAAATGAGATCCATATACTCCGTATCAGTCATCTTTATCCCATAGGCGTATTTTTCTAACAAATCCACTTCTTTTTTATTATTTTCATTTGCCTCATTCTGCAAATATAATAAAAAAGCGTCCCTTGGTAAGTATATTGAAAGTTCCGAAAATGAATCACCTTGTATCGCAAATCCCTCGTCCACATCTTTGTCTTTCTTGCCAAAATGAACAGACATAATATAGGGATATATCGCAGCATTTATTTCTATTCTTTTATTACTCATATGCAGTCCCCACGCCCTTGTTTCTCTACAACTTCTTCCTGCGGAAGATAATATAATTTCCCAGCTTTCGCTATCAGTCTTACATCTTCTTGATATAAATCGTCTTCCTCGGCACCTTTCACGGTAGATGTATGCTCTGCCTGACGCTCTATCCGTGCTATTGTGCTTTGAGACATTTTCCTGTAATTGAAATCATCATTGAATAGACCCAGAGCACCCATAAAGAATCCTTCTACACCCTGACGTTTTCTTCGGCTTTCTTCAACATTTATCTCCAATCGTTTTACATGCTCGTCGTGCCATTCATTGAGTTTCGCAAGAGCCCCCTCTGACTGCTTTGCATACGGAAGATATAATGCGTAACTGTTTTCTCTTGATATCGCACCTAAATTCAATGCATACGTCAGATCTGATATTTTATACATTACTTCCAAAAGAATCTGCTGGTATTGAAACCAACTTTCCGCTTCTCCTATCTTCTTCTCATACTCATCATAATCCAATCCCTTCTTTCTTGAGATTTCTTGGAGGGAAAGATTTGCCTGTCCCAAAAGCTGGGCGCATTCATGTTCTATTGATTTCAGATGCGAGAGCTCTCTATTCCTCAGTTCATCATTCTCAATCGTTTCTACCTGGAACGTAGAACTTTTCTGTACTTCTGCTACCAAAGCATACACTTTGCTTTTAAACTCGGTTTGCTGGAAATCAGCAATCTTTTCTATTCCAGCATTTATATCCTCAAGCTGATCGTTTATTTGAGACATGTAGTATTTGGCCTACAACCATGGAAGCAACATTCATAGCCGCATTAGCCACACCAACAGCAGCAAGATTGTTGGCTGCTTTGCCATCAACTGCTACCCAATTGGCATTTCCTTTGATACTATTAGCCACATCTCTATAGAATCCACGGACTGCTCCCTGCATTGCCCTTGATTGGTCCAGCACAGCGCCCTTAGGAATAATAGCCTGGTATAACTGACCTGCAGATTTTGCAGCTTCTTGATAAGCATGTACTGCCCCGGTATTTGCGACAGCTTGCAGTGTTCCAGGAATTGCATTATCGATTCTTGCTAATAACTGACTGTCTTTTATCTCAACAAGTTGGGTTTCTTCCTGTTCGGTCAGGGCAGGTAGATCATCGAATGTTATAGCCAGCTCATTCTTCTTAGACGATGCCAGTGCATTCTTTCTTTTTACGGGAAGTGTATTCTCACCGTTTTCATCAATAATATTGGCATTTTTGTTTCTGATGATTACTAACGCAATAATACCTGCTATTGCTAAAATGCATATTATTGCGATTAAAAATAGTTCCATTTAATCTGCCCCCGTTATACTTGATTCGTCCTGGACTTTTCCAAACTCATTCACAACAATCTAATACATCTCTGAGATCTCTACCTTGTTGATCGCGTATATCTGCACTTTGGAAATCCGCTACATCCAATAAATCTTCCATTCCTGCCATTCTTTTCAACTAATTTGCTTCCACATTCCGGACAAATCGTAGGGTCATAAGCCCGTTTCGGTGTGGTTTCTTCACTACGATGAGAAGGTTTTGCAGCCGGATTATTAGCTGCGCACTCCTTGCAAGTTCCAAGATTCAAATGAACCCCAATGGCTCCGCCATATGATGAAAACTCCGAATCCTTTGCTATCTTTCCGCAAAACTCACATTTGATCCACCTATTTCCGTACGCATCCCTGACCTGGGTCTCCTGCTGATTTAACCCCTCTTCGAGATTTCGCTTAAAATCTTCGGCTCGACGGCGTTCTTCTTCCGCACGTCTTTCTTCTTCAAGCCTACGCTTTTCAGCTTCTTCAGTACGGCGTTTTTCAGATTTCTCTTGCCGTTTCTTTTGTTCTTCCTTCCAACGCTCTGCTTCAAGCTGTTGCTGTTTTATACGCTCAGCACGCTGTTTTTCTGCGTCTTCCCTTCTTTTCTTCTCCGTTTCAATTCCTTCCAAGAAATGCCTTTTCGCCGTCTCAAGAAGATCCAGCAAGTTCATTTCATGAATAGTAATTCTTCCATCCGGCAAAATCCTGAACTCTCTTAAAGCCGCCTCAGAAAAAGTAATCTCTTGCCAGAGTCCATCTATATCTTTTTCATAGAAAGCAGCCCTAAGATTTGCTTTCGCATAATCAGATTCTTCTATGTCCAACAGCAAGCAATATCCTTGCTTGGTTTGAACTTTCATCAATCCTTCCGGATATTGGCCATCTGATCCGCCATTCAGAAAATCGACTACATGTATAATGTGAATTCCGTTCGAATTTTCCTCCAGGATAGAAAGTTTCTCATCTGAAAGATTTACCCTGTCATGACAATAATTTAAGGCAATTCCAGCATTTCGCGACATAAAAGAGAACTCATATTTACGTGCGCTGTTCGATACCGCCGATATTGGAACTCTCGATTCCAAATCCTCCGCATGCAAATTATCGTCAAGCCAGCACTTAAGCACGATCTTTGAATCAACAGATGTTTTGCCTTCGGTAACCATATGACAATCCTGAAAAGCATCCGCATCTTTAATTCGGAAATGCTGCTCCCGTAGATTCTTATCTCCAGCCACAAGGATAAGATTTGCGCCACATCCGCACGGGCAAAACAATTCATTATTATGACTCTTCGCACGTAGATCTTTTAGTTTGTCCGGTATGTTAATCTGGCAACCGTTAACAACCGTAAATATGGATTCTATGCCTATGTACTTTCCATCACACAGTGCAACGGTTCTTTTTGCCATATAATCTACTCCTCCAAATAACGTATTTCCTTACCTTGAGCCTTTGCATACTCAATCTCTGACCGGGTACTTTCACCGATATAACCGCCCACATTGATTACAAAAATAGAATCTGCCATATCTATTTTTCGTTTATGCATGTCGTCAAGCATTTCCTTCGTCTTCGAAAGAGTGCCTTCATCCATGCCATCCCACACTTCCCGGTCACCGGAATGCCCAAATAGCCCGACGCTGATGACAATATTGCCTTCCAATGTGAGCCGCTTTTGAGCTTCCATAAATTGATCTTTAAACCGTGTGCTTCCACAAAGGGTAACTACTGGATATTTTGCCATTACTCATCCTCATTTTCTGGTATAGTCTCCTCAGGCTCAATGTTTACAAGTGCAAACGACAAATAGCCTTCCGCATCAAAAAATACTTCTATTCTTTGTTTCCTAAGTAAAAGGATGTTAGTAGTTAAGATATGAAGTATACCTTTATCAATGTTTCGTGCCTCATCTTCAAAAGAAGCAAACACTTCTGAAACAGCTTGAATAAACACCGCCCTTTGCTTTTCCGAGAATTTATCAATTCCTATTAGCATATCATCCCACATCGAATATACTTTTTGCTTGGCAGCATCATCTTTCTTTGATATTTCCATGGATATGTAGTTAATTACGCCTTTGGTGAGCGATAATAAACAGCCTTCCTCCAAAAGTGCTTTAATGTATTCCATGAAACTCTCAATATCTATTTTCTGCTCGACCAACCAATCTGAAAGCGCAATAACATTCAAATTGACAAGTTCATTTTGCGACAAAGATGCTAGTATTGCTTCAATAGTCACCAGCGAATACCCTTCATTCTTTTGGACAAATGCTATGGCATCATAGTCACAGATTCCAAATAATTCTTTGCTATCAAATCCTCCAAAAAATTCTCCAGATAAATCCTGATCGCTCTTAATGGTGGGAATAGATGCACAATAATTCTTAAAGCCCCCGGCTTCCTTTAGCCAATAGTCTTTTCCGGCATCATTAACTTCATTTATAAAGATCTTTCCGTCAACAACTCCCAAAGATGCCACAGTATCCCTATTGTATTCTTTAATAACCTCTGCAACATCTGAATCCGCTTGTACCATTGCAGATTCCACAATTACGCCACCGGCTTGATTTATTTGTTCTACCGGATATCCCATTTTATAAAGGGCCACTAACGCTGAAAATGAAATAACATACTTATTCGCCGGCTTAGGTATATGAACAATCTGTCTCACAAAATAATCACGAGAAGCAAGTATCATATCTACAAACTGAAAATAAGTCAGACGCGTAAACCGTTTATATGTATACAGTGGCAGCGGAACATCCTGAACATTATTATATTGTTCAAGCCAATCAATCGACTGTCTTTCATCAGGAGTACTTTGTGCAATCATTTCTGTAAAGGAGGAAACATCCATCTTACCATCCTTTACCGGGATTGCCAGTTCCTTCGCAAATCCACTCTGTGTCATCTTTGCCGTACATGTCCTGAATAAATAGCAATCTAACGGCATTATTTCTGTTACAACATATGAGACACTATCTATAGTAACTTGCTCCCCCGTATGTCTTCGTAAAAAGCCCATTCTTGCCGCATCATCGATATGCACATGGACATCATTATTCCAAACATGAGGAGATGAGGGAAGGATACAATCCTTATATACACATAACCATCGCTGGCTACCATTATCTCCTTTGCAAAAAGCCGCGGTATCTGCTTCAATTCCAGATATTTTTGTCGCTTCATTGCTTTGTGAGGAAGTAGAAATAGCAATATACTGTCCAAATGCGGGATTATAACCCTCCCCCGACATTAAAATGGCGCGTATATTTTCACTTTTCGCCTTTGATAAGTCGCCTTCATTCAAATAGCATGCAGCGGCAAGCATATGTAATCGTGATGTGTCTTTCTTAATTGCCGCATCTAAAACCTCTTTGTTGACTTTACGCTTATTTAGCAGAGATAAGGTAATTAAAGAATCTATAACGAATGCATCTGAACTATCATCTTCATATGCCTCTCTATACCACTTCAAAGCTTCTACGTCATTCTTTTTTCCTTGAAGAATAATCGCCTTGTATTTTTTTATTCTAAATCCTCTTTCACCTGTTTTTTCATGCTTTTTCAGATACAATTCTGCCAAATCGTATTCGTGAAAATTGAGTAATCGTTCAATGATTAGATACTCCGAATTATGGAACAGGCTAGTCATTTTACCATCACGGCACGCCTCAACAAAAGCCTTTTGATTTTCCTCCGTATCTGACAAATTCAATAATTCGTTCCAATATTCATAGACGTTGCTTAATTCATCCTCATGCCTTTTAAGTTGGTCTTCACGTTCATCATTAAGCCCCAAAACATTTAGCGCCCCTTGATACATGAAAAAAAGCGGCCAATCTTTTTCGAAAATATTCTCATGTTCCCTGCAAAAATCAATTAATTCCTTTTCGTCTTTACGCGATACAAAATAATTATTCAATAACCAATATGTTTCATTACGGACCGAATAATCAAAGACCTCACTTAATTCAACATCGCGTTTTGCGTTTCTAATGGCATAAACATAATCAGAAAGGGGATGTTCATGTATCAAATCTTCTGGTACATTCTTCTCTGCGTCGGCAATTCTATCCATAACCAAATAAGCCTTTACTATCACAGAATGGTAAAAGCTTCGGATTTTTTTACACAATCCGTCGAAGGTAGTTTTATGCTGTTGTACTTGATTAATAACAGATATTAATTCCTGCGAATTATCATTCGCATTTTCGCTTACTAAACTCTCTACCCTCTTATCAGCTATTAAAATATCCGTAAGCCAAGTCTGCTTTCCTTTTCCCACCTCTTCCATGGCTAAATGAATATTTCTTATCCGTCTATCATATAACGATAAGATGGCTGCAATTTTAATTAATATCTCTTCTTCATACAAAAGTTTTTTGTTGAGTGAGAAATTATGAATTTCAAGGCCATCTTCAAAAGATACTTCTTCAGAAAAGAGTCCATCAGTTTTGCCATCAATTAAGCACTCGACAATATTGTGTAAAGCTCCTGCCGTTGTCGCTCCTATCAGTTCTTCTATCGGTTCTTTCCTAAACAATAATATAGGAAGTGCCGTTCTAACTGCATTATCTCTAATTCTCGAATCCAAAATTTCATTTATTCTTTTTGTTGCGTCTGTACATCTCTCCGAACGCAAAATTTGAGACAGGCATTCATAAAAAAGCTCCAAATCATCTGATTTATCCCTCACAACTGCAGCGAGATTATCAAAATCCTGAATCCGTCCTTCAAACAGGTCCTTCGATAACAAATCAGAAATTAATGTAGCTTTTGTGTTATTAAGCCTTCCTTCCTCTTTTATTGCATTAAGTATTTCCCTATGTTCTCGGCGATCCTCCTTATGGTTAGAGTTCACCACTTCCTTTAATTCCGTAATTTGATCTAAACACGAGGACACCATGTGACGCTGTTCAACAGACAGTTTGTTATGATAGTACGCCCCCACTCTATCTGCTATTAAGTGATACAAATCCTTAATTACACGCTCATCACTATTTGAGAAAGTAACACCTTCCGCTACAGCTATTTCTCTTGCTCTTTTTATCTCATCTCGAAGAAATTCTTTATTACTTTTCTCAAGCCTGGTTGAAATCGACCTTTCAATCACTCTTTTTAAAAAGTCAGTACTACAAATAAAATAATCAAATGCGCTGGAATCAACATATATGCTCTCGTTATCTTGCGCCTGGCATAACTTACTAACGTCTGCCTTCAACGATCTCAGAAACTTATTCAAACGATGTTTATCGAACCAATTCTTTATGGCAGAACCAGTAATGTCATATATTAAATTTTCCAGCAAAGCTGATAACAATTCTGCCATATAATCACCACATCCTTACTCTATCCCCAATGCCTTAAATACAGCATCCTCCGGGGAATTGTAAAATATTATCTGGAACGTCACGAACAAATCGTCCGGTACATCTACTATCTGTTTCTTTGCGTTTGACGGAAGCAATATCTTGTTAGCTCCGGCATCATGAGCAACCTGCAGAACATTCGCAAGCTCCTCTATCGGATTGATGGTTCCACCGATGCTGATTCCGCCCAAAATTGCAAGCTGTGTTAATACCGGTTTCTTTAATGCTGCAGATGTCATTGCTATAAGCGTAGACAGTGATAAATCCTCTGCGGCTCCCTGGCCCTGCAAATCTCTGATATCCATCATGAAATCAGTGTTATCCATATTGATCATGGAGCTAATATGCTGAGCATTTGCCTTGAAGTAATTCACAGCATTAGAAATACTATCTGTCGTAGATTTTGCGACAGCTCCCACCTTGTTGAACTTGCCATTGCCGTTTATAGCCTCTATCTCAAGACGATACACGCCAAACATGCCACTGGCAGCCCGGACAACAGTATGCACTGTTCCCGGCTTCGGAGTCCCCTCCGGAATCAGCTTGTCACTTCCCTGTTCAGGCACACCGACATAGCGTTCTTCAAATGTCTCATTGTCGATATACGAGAAATTGACTGCATAGAATTCCATGCCGCCGATTCTCTTAAGCTGCTCCTTGACCCTTCTACGGCCTTCAAGAGCATATTTAAGTATCTCTTCAACCTCATCTTTGGTGCATTCACCATTAGGATAAATAAGCTTAATCAAACCGGAAACGGTCTTCCTTACAGCCATTACATCACGTTGATTCAGGGTTGTTCCCAACTTGAAATACTTATCTATCAAATCGCCATAAGCGTACTTTCTCATGCATCTGAAGAATTCAGATACATAATCTGTTATAAATCCGTAGTTATCTGTAAAGTGCTTCGGTGCAAATTTAGGAACTTCCCAGCCTGGTAGATAATAATGCATTCTGTCAAAGAACGCCGTATCATTTGCCATAAGATCTGGGAACGGCTGGAATAAATGCGATGTTTTAAGTAGCACATCAACGGAATAGTTTATGTTACCAACAAATACCATTTATGCAGATGCTGCTATCTCATCTTTTCCGCGCACAAAAGAACCGGAATTCATATAGTCTTTCATAATCTGAATTCCATCTTTATCCTTGAAATTGATGCCTGCAACCTCATCAAAGGCAACAACATCCCAGTTTCCGACCAATCCCACCTGACGTCTTCCCATGTTGTAAAAGAGATTCGCCACTGTGGTCTGTCCTCCAGACACAAGGATACTGTTTGGCGAAATCTCCTTATAAACATGTGATTTACCCGTGGATCTCGGACCCAATTCGCACAAGTTATAATTATTTTCAACAAGGGGAACCAGACGCTCCAACAAATGCCACTTCTCGCGTTCCTGAAGCTGTGTGGGTTCCATACCTATTGATCTCAATAAAAGATCGATCCATTCTTCCTTTGAAAAGCGCTTCCTGCCATCAAAAATTTCTTCAAGATCCAGGTTAGGCATCTGTATTGGAGTAAGTTCATTTACGATGACGATACCGAAGTTATCTTCATCCTCTGACTCATACTTCTTCTTGTTCTTGCCACTCAGGAGAGATTTTATTGCTCTTCCAAGTGATTCATCCTCGCATTCAAGAAGGTTGCCGTATCCCAGTTCTATAATGCACCAGATTCCTCCGGCCAAAAGCTTCTCATTATTCTTGACATACTCCGAACTAATCGGGATATTGCCCATACCAAGGTTCATCAAATCAGCCATACAGATGCCATTGATGACATCCACAGATACCTGTACTCTATCTATGACGGTACTGCCATGTAAAATCTCCTTCATAACAACAAAGAGAACATGCTCAAACTCATTATAAGCTGTACATGTCCTCTTTGTCTATCAATGAAATATAATTTATCGGAATTGAAAATTTCAAAAGTTAATTCCCCCTTCCTGAGACAATTCCGCATACAAGTCTTTGCACGCCTTGAGGTTTTCGTAAAAACCGGTTTTGTACTCTGGATTTCGAGACTTTTCGACCTGCGTACGAAGGCTCTCCAAACGCTCGATTTCTTGTGCCAGAATCCGAATCTGATTAAGTTTGCAATATAACATGATATCTTCCTCCCATTCTTTTGGAAGGAATAAACCAACTGAACATCATTCTCAGCCGATGCATTCGCAAACTGAAGAATTATAAGCGGCATCTTGAATATTATTTTGCCAACTGAAAATATCGCATGAAAAAAGGGATCTATCTTAAATAAAGCGACCAAAAGCTTGAAGAACCTAAAACTATCTTGAATTTTTGAGAGGCATCTGAACGTGATTTTTAACCAACAGAACCAGCAAAAGGCATTCTTGCCCCCCAGTAAAAGCATTCTTAACGAATAATCAAGGTATCTCATAAGGAAATAAGCCATTCTCAACAAATTTTCTATTTCTTAAAAATAGATTTTCTTTCTCGCAACGAAAATGGTTCCGTATCAAGAGCCGGAAAATCATCTGGACAACCCAGTTTGCATTCTTATTTTGCAGAGTCATTCTTAGCCAATAGAGGGGCTGTCTTACATAGGAAATAAAGTCAGGGAAATAGAGTTTGTGTTTTGGATGGGAATATGCTAGGATATGGTTAGATGGAGATAGTATCTTCAATAGTTAAAGACCAACTCAACAGATTTATCATAGAAATGGGGGATTTTGCCATGAAGAAAAAGACAATTATTATATCAGGAATTGCGGCTGTATTGGTCATCGGCTCGGTGGTGTTTTGTTTTGCAGTTAAGGGAGACGGCACCCAGCCAGCAGAGGTAGCTCAGACAGTAACGGAGGCAGTAGCCACCCCAACCATCGAGGTTACACAAGAAACCTCCGAAGAGGTTTCCGAACCTGAAGTAGAAGTAGCAGAAGAGCCCGAGGTAGTTGAAGAAACCACAGAAGTAGAAGAAACTTCTAGCGAGGGTTCCATTGTCGATGTAGCTGAGACTTCTGAAGAGGTTTCAGAGGATGCAGGGGTATCTACTCAGAAAGAGGAAGTTTCTTCCGAGCAGTCAGCAGAGCCTAAGCAGGAAGAGGTTAAGCCTGCGGAGACAAAGCCAGTAGAGACTCAGCCAGTACAGACTCAGCCAGTACAGACTCAGCCGCAGCAGACTACAGTGGATGCGCAGAGAGATGCTATTTTGGCTCAGATGGCAGCAGATGGTGCAAACTTTGGTATTAGTGAAGGCAACTTTGAATTAGGAACCTATTCAGGTAATGCAGGTGCAGGCTTTGAGTTCGAATAAGTATCAAGATTCTGCGATTTAGGTTTACACATTTTACGGTATAATTGGAGATAGTATTTAAATATAAGAGATTCCCTAGTAGTTTTGACGACTACTAGGGATTTCGTGTTTTCAAGGGGTAAATTTTCTTCAGAAAGGAGACAGGTTATGAAGAAAGTATTAAAACGAATGGTATCAATGTTACTTGCAATGATTCTTGTCATTGGGGTATGGCAGATGCCAGTATACGCAAGTGGAATAGATGATAATGGTCAAGGTAATGCAGGTGGCGGTGGTAGTCTTAGTTTGAATGGAAAAGATGGTATCAATCCTTTTAAAGCAGGTTGGCTACTTTGGGTTTCAGACGAGTCGGGGCATCCGATATTGGGTAAACCTGTAACGGCAGTTTCTGCCGGAGGTTATAAGCCGACCAGTACTAGTGGCGCAGCTACTGCTGAAATTTTAATAACACGTTTTGGTGACAAAGCAACTCGAGTTAATTATGAAGTTAAAGCACCATTCGGGGGTAATCCTGCTACAATGACTGGAGATGCTATCACGGCATGGCTTAAGAACCCACAAAAGGGTTGTGAGAGTGGTTTTGCTTATGTGTTAGCTAATATTCTTGGGTTTAGTGAAGACGAAATCAACTCACTTATGAGTATGCCGAATGTGTATCTCAATTGTGAATCATGGTGGGCAGGCGGTGTTTATGTAGGCTCATCTCATACAGGAATTTATCTTATAGGAACTCCTAAAGTTTGGGCGAAGTATACGCAACCCTCAAACTGGTTAGGACGTTACACGCATCAGGTATTTGTTAACGCTAATGCTTATAAAGAGTCTTGGTTAGGTTTGTCAGTTCCTAGTTCTTTAACGATTAAGCATTCTTCAGAAGAAATACGTTCAGCAGTTGGCTTAGGTATCTCATCCATCCGCCTTAAGCCAGGTGACAGACAGGTTATAAAGTGTTATTACACTGCAGGAAAATTAGACAGTACATCTTATTCCTTTGCAGACGAGTCCTATGACATTAAAGACGAGGGTTCGTACAAAGCAAAGGACTGGTTCGTATCTGAAAAGAAGACTCAGCGAAGTGGTGATACCGAGTTTTCCTCTTTCCAGTCGGAATTGCCATCAACACGAAGTGGGTTCGGGGTTAAAAAATAGAAATGACAAAATAGTAGATACAAGTCACCAAAAATGTATTGGCAATATTCATAAGGCTGTGCTATTATAGTCAAGCATTTTTACTAACTCCTATATTGTAATAATTCCCTCATATCAAAGAAACGATCAGACCTCAATCTAATCGTTTCTTTTTAGCGTGTTCTCTTAATTTTAATATAATTTTGCTCCTGCCGGAATATGGTCATCTACCATCAGAAGATTCAGTCCTTCGTGACCGTCTTCCTCATGTACTGCTGAAATCAGCATACCTTCGGAATCAATTCCCATCATCTTTCTCGGTGGCAGGTTCACGATAGCGATTGCTGTCTTACCAACAAGCTCTTCCGGCTCGTAATACTCGTGAATACCGCTTAAAATAACACGGTCTTTACGCTCTCCATCATCTAATGTAAACTTCAGAAGCTTCTTTGACTTCGGTACTGCTTCACAAGCTAAAATCTTAACCGCACGGAAATCTGACTTTGCAAATGTGTCAAAATCTACCATTTCTTCAAAAATGGGTTCTATTTTTACATTTGAGAAATCAATCTTATCTTCAACGGTCGCAATCTGGTCGCAATTCTCTGTTGAATTACTCTTGGATGCCTTATTTTCCTTGCTTCCACCGTCTAATGATTTCATCGTCGGGATTTCACATCAATTTAATTTATTTAATGCTTTTT
>ULSO01061844.1_pt1 | contig 29630 bp, 26 predicted proteins | sample 1956701 | NCBI WGS metagenome assembly ULSO01 (sample SAMEA4835708, study PRJEB28245) | human gut metagenome | biome: gut microbiome; material: fecal sample | place: Denmark | collected 2008 | reverse complement strand
GAAGGAAAATAGATGCAAAATCAATTTTCCTTCCCTAAAATAAACACAATCAGCAAATGCCTAAACTTCAACTTTAATTAATTTATTATTGCGCAAAGACAACAAAAATGTTTGTCCAACTTTCAAATTTAATGCATTTTCGAGTGCTTTTTTATATAATTTAATTTGATTTTTATATTTTTTTATCAAATATTCTTCACTGTTGGAATTTGAATATTTGTAATCAATCAAAATAATTTCTTTGTCCTTCATAACAAACAAATCAATCACACCTTGAACCAAAATTTCTTCATCAAGTGACGTGTCGTCGATCAAATTGCAAATTTTATCCTTCATGATAAATTCTTTTTCTTTATAAACCAAAGCATTTGATGTAAACTGTTTCAAAATTTGGATGTTTTTCAAAAGAAGCATTTTGTCGATATAGTTTTCAATATCTTTAAAAATATCAATATTCTTTTCCATTTCACAATTCAAATCTTGAGCATTTTCAATTTTCTCAAAATCCAATGTTTTAAGCGCCAAGTGATAAGCATTTCCAATTTCAACCGATGAGTTTGAAAAAGTAAAGTTCTCATTTGAATATTTACCCAAAGTGTCTTCATCATTTTTGTTGTTCAAACTGGTCACACTTTCTTTAAGCCTAAAATTAAGTTTGTCATCAATTTTGTACTTAAAATTCAGATAATTCAATAATTTTTCTTGAATTTCAGGAAAAATTTCAGAATGTTCAAAATTTTGTTCATTTTCACTGACAATTTCTTCGATTTCTTCAACATGAGAAATTTCAAGTGTATCGTTTTGACATTCTCCATTTTTCAAGAATTCTTCTTTCTCTTTTGACAATGCAAAGAAAATCAATTCAAAATAACTGTCACAATCTTTGATTTCATATCTTTCAAAAATGCTGTCTTTGAAATTGCCAAACAAATATAATCTGTTTTTCGCTCTTGTCAAAGCAACATAGAAAATCATCAATTCTTCTTCAAAATCTTTTTGTGCCTCAAAGTCTTTGATTGCTTTCATTTTGACGGTCATCACTTCATTATTGTTTTCTTTGTCATAATATTTGACTGCCAAACCAAATTTTTCATTGATTTCAACATCAACCTTAGGTTGAGATTTTTTCAAACTTTGGTCGCAATTGGTTATGAAAACAATTGGATATTCCAACCCCTTGCTGTTGTGAATTGTTGTAAGCAAGACCGCGTCTTCAACTGCAGAAACTTCAGATGTGACCGTAATGTCCACCGTTTCAAAATAATTTATAAGCCCTGCCAAATCAAACTCAAATTCACTTGCAGAAATTTCGTTCAAAAATTTGTCAACAAACAAATTTATCTTTGAATGATTTATTTTTTCATTTATATATGCACGATAATTGGTTTTGTTAAAAAGATTCAAAAACGCTTTCTTTATGCCAAGAATCAAAACATCAAATCTAAAATCTCTCAAATTTTGGTTAAATTTTTCAAAAATTCCACTTTCATCATTTTTAACAATTTCACAAAGAGACAATTCACTTGTGCATTTTTCTTCAATAATTTGCTGAAGAGTGACATCACAAAGTCCAGACAACAAAACGCTGAGCATAGAAACGTCGTCATCAGCATTCAATGCAATTTTCAAATAGGAAACAAGCATTTTGATTTCAGGTTCTTCAAGAAGAGTGTTTCGAGAATTGGAAATAATTGGCACCCCACTCTTTTGCAAATAAATTTCCAACTGATTAAACAGAGCATCTCTTTTTCTTGAAAGAATGGCAATGTCACTATAACGGCATTTTCTCAGCGCGCCGCCATCACTGATTTTTGAAGATAAAACTTCATTTATTCGCCTTTTGACATCTTCAAGTTGCAACAAATTTTGATTGTCAACAAAAATTTGAGCATTTTTAACACTATAAACCTCTGGCAATTCCTCTTTTTCTGCTTCAACCTTTTCTATCAAATCAATATAGACCGATTTATTTCCATCGTCTGCAAAGTCCGACATTCCCTTAAGCATGGAACTCTTTTCATAGTCAACCCCACAAGTTTCCTTTGTCATGCACACTTTGAAAACATCATTGACAAAATCCAAAACTTTTTGACCGCTTCTGAAATTAGATTGCAAAAATTTGACAGAGGAATTGTCGTCACTTTCAAAGTCTTGCAAATCCTTCAAAAAGATTTCCGAACTAGCAAGCCTGAAACCATAAATCCCCTGCTTAACATCTCCAACTGCCACAAAATTGCAATTTTTTGCCACATTTTTGATGATTCTCTCTTGCACTTTGTTTGTGTCTTGATATTCATCAACGAAGACATATTTCAGTCCAGAAAAAAGATTTTCCTGCACCGACAAGATTTTCATATATTTTTCCAAATCATAAAAATCTAAATAATTTTGCGATTTTTTGATTTCATTTTCTTCATTTTCATACAAATAAAATAATTTGATTAAAATTTTTTCAAGATAACCACTTTTTTGAAATTTCACAACATCTCTGTCATCCAAATTCAAATCTGCAAGACTTTTTATTGTTTTGTTTATGTTTTCTTTAACAGCACCCAAGTTGTCAACCACTTCGTCTCCAACTTCCTTTCTCTTTGGCAAATATGGAAAAGTAAAGTTTTTGCAAGCCAAAGCCATTTCATAAATGTCAGCACTGTTTAAAACTCCCGCCAAACACTTCTTCAGAACATCAAAAAATTCATCAACATGCAATCTCTCCACTCTTTCCAGTGCCTTCTCGAGTTTTGTTTTGCAATCTTGAAACAAAAATTGCGTTGCACTTTCAAAAAATGTTTCAGAATCATTCAAATTTCTTTCCAAAAATTGTTCTTTGTCTGCAACAGAATTTACCAAATATTCAATTTGAAACAAAATTTCTTTAAGTTTGTTCTTATCGTTCTTAAAATAAGAAATCAATTCAAAATATTCTTCTGAGTTGCTTTCATTAAATTTCTTAAATGCACTTTCAAATGCATTTTGCCTTATTTTCTGAGACAAATTTTCATCTGCAATTGAAAAATTTTCACTTATTCCAAGCAGATTTGCATATTTTTTTATATTTTTCTCGCAAAAAGAATGGATTGTTGAAATGTTTGCAACAGAAAGCGTGTCAATCTGTTCTATCACAAAATCATCATTTCCCATCTCTTTCAAACTTTTCTGCAACCTTTCTTTCATTTCAGTTGCAGCAGCCTTTGTGAACGTAAGAACCAACAAATCTTTGACAGGAATCCTGTTCTCACAAATAAGTTTTGTGATGTATTTGATCATGATATAGGTCTTGCCACTGCCTGCTGAGGCACTGACCAACATATTTTTCTTATCATTCAACAAAACTTCTTCTTGCTCTTGAATTATCATCAGTTCTTCCTTTTTAAATCTTCATCTGAAATTTTTTGCATAATTCTGACTCCGTCATTGTCAGAATGTCTGCAAACTGACAGATATGGACAGAATTTACATTCGTCTTTGACTGGTTTTGCTTCAATGAAACCTTCATCAACTTCGTCAATTGCCTGCTCAGAAACTTTGGTTGCATAATCAAACATTTCATCAAAATTTTCAATCGGATTTCCATTTTTAAATGCAAATTCATCATTCTTGACATTTTTCTTTCTTGACATTCCAATCAAATCGCTTCTGAAATTATCTTGCCATAACCTGCCGTCAACCAAATCGACCACGTCATTTTCTTTCAAAGTCAAACCACTAAGCAAAGTCACATTTTGATTTTGTTTTGTATATTTTGTTTGACAATCAAAATAATACACTCCAGCGCAATCAAATCCAAGTTTGTTTTTTATGCACTTGGCATAAAGGAAAAGTTGCAATTTTTTTCCATAATATAAATCTTTTTTAATTCCATCAGTTTTTCCAGTTTTGTAATCAATAATCCTGAAATAATTATTCGCCCTATCTACACGATCAACAAAACCAATCAAATTGCAATTTTTAAATATTTTTTGATATATTTTTTCTTCCAATAAAATTGGTTTAAATTTGCTATTTTTTTGCTCAAAAACCACATTTTTCAAAATTATTTTGCTTTCGTTAAACAAATATTTCAAAAAATACTTTCTTTTTAAAACTTTTTCATCATAGACATCTTTTGCAATTTTTTCAACATTGTGATGTAAAAACTCGTCAATTTCTGTTTGGGACAAATCTGCAACATTCATGTCAAATGTTTCCATAAACACTTTCAAAAGTTCGTGCTCAAATGTCCCAAACAACCTTTTGTTTGGTTCAATCGTTTCTTTCTGTTTAATTTTCAAATCATAAGAGACAAATCTCTTGAACGGACAGGAAAAATATGTTTCAAGTTCTGTTGCAGAAATTGTCTGTTTGGCAAATGATTGACGATCAATTTGACAATCAAATTTTTTCTCGTCTGTCAAAATTTTTTCATCAACCAATTTTTCGAGAGTGTTTATCCATTTTCTTGGCAATTTGTTTTCCGTTTTCAATTTCAATATGGCAGTTGACAAATTTTGAACGTTTCCAACATAAAAACTCAACTTGTCCAAAATTTCATCTTCTGACAAAAGTCCCAAATTGAAATCTTCAATTGAAGCAGTATGTATCACATTGTTTCCAAACATCTTGAGTAAATCAACCACAAACCCAGCTTTTTGCGAAAGTTTGTCGTTTTCTGACATAGGCGTGCTTACAATCAATTTTTCTTTTGCGTGTTGCAACATTTCAAAAAGTTTCAATCTGCTTCTTCTGTTCAAAACCTTGATTTCTGGTTCCAATGCAAACTCAAGTCTCAGTTTTTTGATGTCGTCATCGTCAATAATTCCAACGTCATTTTGAGACCTTGGCAAATTACCCGCGGTTGCTCCAAGCACAAACAAAACTTTCACGTCTTCAAAATAACTGTCTGTTGCATCGCCAACATAAACTGCATCAATATATGAAGGTATTGTCTCAACCTTAACGCTCGTGATTGCCAAAGTAAAAAGTTTTTCAAAGTCGAAAATGTCAAAATTTTCATCTCCACCCAGTTCTTTAAGTTTTTCAATGACCTTAGCAAACAAGTCCTTGGCTTGAGAATTTTCACTTTCTTTTTTTAAATAACTCTCATTTTGCAAATCTGATAAGATTTTTTGATATGGAATCTGAATAATTTCAATGATTTCACTCAATATTGAAAGAAAATCACTCAACTTTCTGCAATTTTTAAGATTTTCAATTTTCTCAATCCAAATTTTAAATTCCGGAAATCTCTCAATAAATTCTTCTTTGTCTTCAATGTTATAATATTCGATTTTGTTTAAAACATCTTCCTTGTTTTCTGCAGAAACGAAAGGCGAAGAAACCAAAAATTGCAAGTCTTCTTTATGAAAACCCAGTTTTGTAATCTTCAAGATCTTAACAAGGAATTTTCCCAGAATTGTCTGAGAGAGATCAACTGCATCATCACAATAGGAAGTTATTTCATATTGTCCAAAAACAGTTTTGATTTCATCAAAATAAATTTTGTCAGCAACAGCAACAGCAAAATCTTTGAAATGACCACCATTGACAATTGCATTTTTAATGAACTTTGCAACAAATTCAATTTCGTCCTTTTTGTTTTTTGGAATAATATTGACAAAAAAATCACTTTGCCCCTGTTCAACACTCAAAGAAAACAAATTCTTGACCATCATAAGCTGTTCGTCCTTGATGTTGGTTTCAAAATTTTCAACCTCAACACTGATGCCATACTCTTTGGCATACTGAGTTGTCTTTTTCAAAATGTCATCTTCATAAATAAAAGCATTACCAATTGATATAGGGCGAGCAAAACCAATTTGCACATCTTTGACAGAACCTGCAAGTTTGCAAATGAAAGAATTAATTTCCATTGAAAAACTGTCAAAATTAACAAAAAACAATCTGGTTTTTGATAAATCTATGCATTTTCCCGTGTTTTCCACAAAGAATTCCAACAATTTTGACAAATCGAGCTTTTCACCCAACAAATTTTCATAACATTCATAAATAATTCTGAGATCCTGCATTTTTCTGTCAAGCAGGTCGTCACCAACTTTTTTGATTTGTGAAGGTTTGATTTTGCAAGCCTTAAACTGCTTGATAATTTGCAAAATTTTCAAGCAAAAATCAACTCCACATTTGTTGAAATAGACAAATTTGTCTTCACATTCTTTGACCGCTTTGTAGATGTTAAAAATTTCCTCAAGTCCGCTTATCCTTTGAAAAGGAATGTTTTGATTTCTCAAAATTTTGCTGGCAAGACGAGAAATGCCGACCACTTCAATGTTCAAAGTCGATTTAATTTTCAAAACATCAAAAATCAAACTTTCAGCTTGCATAGAAAAACTATCTGGAACAACAACAAGATTTTTTGTTTCCAAGTCGAAAGGCTCAATCTGCTTTATTGTGTTTATTGCAGCTTCATAAGATGTTGCACCTGTGATAAGTTTGATTTTCATAAGCAAATTTTACCACAAATGTGCCAATAAATCAAACCCTTTTTAACTTTCAAGCGTCTGTTTCAACTTCTTCTTAAGCAGGTGTTGTTTGAGTGACTCTTGCTTGCTTTCGCCAAGAGCATTAATTTTTGAAATAAGTTTGGCATTTTCTTCTTTAAGTCCTTGCAGCCCTTCTCTGAGTTCTGCAATTTGCTTGTCTTTTTTGTTCAGGTCCACAAAGGCCTTTTTGAGCAGATAACTTGAAGATTCTTTTTCCAATTTGCTTTTTTCCATGAAATCTTCCACTGCTGTTTTTTTGATCAATCTGACAAGCCCCATAAACAAACTGTTGATATCATTTTCTGTCAAGATCTTTTGTCTTTGCTTGAATGGAATGACATTGTCAACAACTCCCAATTTTTTCTTCATGTTTTGATATTTGTTTTGAAGTCTTGTCATTTCCGTGAGGTCGCCACCACTCAACTTCAAACAAGCCGATCTGACAGAAATGCCCTGTTTTGTCAATTTTTCAATTTGACCAAACAATTTTTCCTCTTCTTCCTTGTCAAAATTGTCAAAATGATTTTTGATATGTTTGTTTATGTCTACTCCAAGTTTCTGACATCTCTTCTCATCTTGCAACAAATTGTCAACTTCATGATAATAATAATTTCTCACACTATTTGGTTTGCGATTGTATTTTTTTGCGTGGCTATCAAATGCCATCTTGAGTGCTTGTTTGCTTTGTTTGCAAATTTCAACTTCATCAAACAAATCTTTAACTTCTTTTTCGTTCCAATTAGAAAATTTCATAAACACCTCTCCTGACAAACTTATTGACCTAATTGAACGAATTTAAACAATAAATTTATAAATCTTTTAAACAAACAGGAGTTATATAAAAAATCAAAATGTCATAATATAAATCATGGAAAAATATCTCATAAAATCATCATATCCTTGCCTTATTAAAACAAAAACAGATTATGCAGAAATTGACGCAAACGATGTTTTGGAAGTGGAAAATGAAGAATACATTTTTGTATATCCCACAGATAACATTGTGACACCTTTCTATATCAATCTGTCTTGCCCCCATGAAAACGAAAACTTTTCTGTGATTAAGAAAGACAACAAAAACATAATCTTTCTTGAAAGCCCAAGTTCTGTCGAGATCACACAAAAGGAAAATTTGAACTTTTCTGGGAAAAATTGTGAAATTACGATTGCTGGCAAAAACCTAAGTTTTGAATGCAATTCAAAAAAAATAAACTACAGGTGCCCACATTCGTGCAAAAATTATAAAATCTTCAAAGTCAAAAACTTCGCTTGCGTGCAATTTGATAACAATCTTTATGCCTATTCAATTGACAAAAACAAATTGACACATTTTGGCGGTGACAGTTTGGAGATTGACCAAAATACCATTTCCGTACAAAAAAAATTTCACGACAGCGACAATCGTGAAAAAAATGCGATTTACAAACTTTCTGAAGAAATAAATGTTGAAAAGGAGGATTTTATGCACAACTCAACCGAACAAATCCCTCAAAAACTCATACCATTCAAACTGCTTGAAAGCATCAAAGCAAAGGATTATGCTTGTGCTATGGATTTTCTTTCTGAAAAATTGAAAAATGAATTAGACACAAATCAAATGAAAGAATTCTTTGGAGAAGTGACAAATTTTCTTCCTATAAACACAAACGAATTCATCACCGTTTCAAATTTCAATAAAAACTATGTCAAATTTGTGCTTTCTGACGACAAAATTGACGATATTTTGATTGATAATCTATGACAAAATTCCAATCAATTTCAGTCTTTTATCAAATCTGTTTTCAAAATTTTTAACCAAAATCTTTAACAAAGTATATTCACTGTTATCTGCAAGTTTTACCGATTTCAACTTGTCAAAATCGGTGTTTGTGAGAATTTTTAAGGCAAGATATGAAGCCTTTGGAATCTCTTCACTGACAAACCCCTTGCAAGCCATACATTCAATTTCGCCCGTCGAATAGTCAATAAACATTCTTTCAAAACTTTTTGTTCCACACACACTGCATTTGTCAGTGTAAAGAGGAAATCCACTAAGTTTGAAAAGTTCAATGAAGAACTTGTCCAAAATATAATATTGTCTGCCATATTCAAAGCAAATGCTTTTGAGTGTTTTAAGTGTCAAAACAAACATTTTTGCAACTTCGCTTTCAGAAGCAAATTCAATCGCATTGACAACTTCCAAAACGGCCATTGCTTCAAAATATTTGTCAACATCTTCACTTATTTCGTGAAAACTTTCAATCACATCAAAGCCCGTCACAATCTTTCCGCTTTTCCCATCTTCAAGCACAAAATCGCCAAAACAGAACAAATTTTGGGCAAGTTTCATCTTTGCTTTCTCACCCTTGACACCTTTCAAAGTCGCCCAAATTTTGCCCTTTTCAAGAGAAAAAAGAAGAATATTCTTATCCTTCTCTTTCCTATCATTTGATCTAATTACTATTGCTTTGATTTTCTCAGACATCTCTTTCCTTTGGTTTTTTATTATTGTTCTTGTTCTTTTCTCTTAGTTCATTTCGTCCTTCAACAAACTGACCAACTGCTTCAATGTTTCCTTCTGACATCTGAACTGCATACCATCTCAGTTCATCATCAATATTCGGGAATGTTTTTCCAATATCCATAAAGCACCTCCTTGTCTAGTTTGTGTAGAACAAAATGGAATATTCTGCTGTCAAGATTTTGTTCTATCTTATAATCATTTTAGCATAGCAAATCAAAAAATCAAATAAATTTGGAAGAAAAATATGTATTGTGCCAAAAATTTTGGCACATTTTTTTAAATACTTCTAACGAACATACTTGCATTTGTATATGTTGTGGTGCCACTTGAATTGTTCACAAGTTGTAGTGTGCTTGTTTGTGGAACGGTGATTACAATCGTTCTCGCAAGGTTGACAGCATTTCCAACTGTTTGTGTTCCAGAGATAATTGACCCCGCAACATCAACACCATTGATTTGAAGTTTTATGCTGATAGTTCCACTTGCAGGAACAGTTCCAGCAGCTGAATATGAAATCTCATATGTCCCCGCACTGAGTGTCACGGCACCTGCAGTGGTTGTGCTTGGAAGCACACCTGTTCCGCTTCCTTGAACAAATCCAACAGGAATTATGGCTTGTGATGCAATTGCACCTCCGACTGTGTTGTTGAAAAATCCAAAGTCGGAAGTAATGATTGGATTGATAATATCATTTCCGCCATTGCAAGCCAAATTCACAAATGGACAAAAAATTGGACAAGGATGATTGAAAACGCAACAATTAAATCTTCTGCACATATCTTTCTCCTTTAAGACAACATTAGTTGTCTATATTCAGTCTATTTTTTGCGGAGAAAATTTGTTACTTAAAAAAGAGTGCCAAAGCACTCTTTCTCATTTCTATTCTTGAATTGAACCAACCGTTCTTGGAAAGAATTCAACATCTCTGATGTTTGAAATTCCTGTCAAATACATAACAAGTCTTTCAAATCCAAGTCCATAACCTGAATGAACATTTGTTCCGTATCTTCTTGTGTCAAGATACCACGCATAATCTTCTTCATTGAGACCAAGCTCTTTGATTCTGCTTTGAAGTTTGTCCAATCTTTCCTCTCTTTGACTTCCACCACAAAGTTCACCAATGCCAGGAACAAGCATATCAACCGCTGCAACAGTCTTTCCATCATCATTTTGACGCATATAGAAAGCCTTGATGTCTTTTGGATAGTTCTTCAAGAAAACTGGTTTCTTATAAACTTCTTCAGTGAGATATCTTTCATGTTCGGACTGCAAGTCTGTTCCCCACTTTACAGGGAAAACAAATCTGTCCTTAACTTTTTCCAAAATTTTGATTGCTTCAGAATAGTCAAGTCTGACAAATTCATGTTCAACAATGTTTTTCAATCTGTCAATAAGCCCCGTGTCAACAAATTTGTTTAAAAATGCAAGTTCATCAGGACATTCTTTCATGACATAACTTATGACATACTTGATCATTTCCTCTTCGTTGTCCATAAGTTCTTCAAGGTCACAGAAGCACATTTCTGGTTCCATCATCCAAAATTCTGCAGCATGACGTGAAGTGTTGGAATTTTCTGCTCTGAAAGTTGGTCCAAAAGTGTAAGTTTTTCCAAAGGCGTGAGTGATGGTTTCTTCATGCAACTGTCCAGAAACCGTCAATGAGACTTTTTTGCCAAAGAAATCTTGACTGTAGTCCACTTTTCCGTCTTTCATTGGAAGTTTGTCAAGATCAAGTGTCGTCACTTGAAACATCTCTCCAGCACCTTCGCAGTCATTTGATGTGATGATTGGAGTGTGAACATAAACAAAGTTTCTTTCGTTGAAAAATTTGTGAATTGCAAATGCTGCAACAGAGCGAATGCGAAAAACAGCATTAAACAAATTTCCTCTTGCTCTGATTGTTGGAATTGTTCTTAAAAATTCAATCGTGTGTCTTTTCTTTTGAAGTGGATAATCTGTGTCACAAGAACCCAAGATTTCCACTTTTGAAGCGTTGATTTCAAAAGGCTGTTGTGCATTTGGTGTCACAATAACTGTCCCCTTGATTTTGAAAGATGTTCCAACATTTTCTTTGACAACATCTTCATAATTTTCAACTTTGTTTCTTTCAACAACAATTTGCACACTCTTGAAAGCACCATCATTGAGTTCGATGAAAGCAATGTTTTTGCTGTCTCTTACCGTTCTTGCCCAACCACAAACAACAATCTCCTTGTTTGCAAATTGATTAAAACTTTTATATAAATCTCTGATTTCAATTCTTTTCATAGCTTCTCCTTAAAACTTTTTTGCTCGACTATGGAGTTATTCTGTCTGGTCCTCTAAACAAGAACATTGATTCTTTGATGTTTGGAAGTTCAAGCAAATTCATTGTTATTCTGTCCAATCCCAAACCAAAGCCACCATGAGGAGGACAACCATATTTGAAAAATTGCAAATAGAACTCAACATCCTTATCAAGTCCTTTTTCTTCCGCCTGTTTTCTCAAAATGTCATAACGATGTTCTCTTTGTGCACCTGTTGTGATTTCAACTCCTTTCCAAATAAGGTCATATCCTTGAGGAATTCCATCTTTTCTGAGATGATAGAATGCTCTTTTTCTTGCACCATAATCGGTCACAAACAAAAATTCATGACCAAAGACATCTTTTGCAAACTGTCCACAAAGTTTTTCCGCTTCTGTTGTCAAATCATCTTTTTCTTCTTCTGGGCAAGTGTAGCCATATCTTTTTTCCAATTCTTTGTAAAGGTCAGCAAGCTTGATTCTTGGATAAGGCAAAGATGGAACAATCACCTCAACACCGAAAACTTGTTTGATTTCCTCACCATATTTTTCCTTAACAACTTTGAGAGCGTAAGTCAAAAGTTCTTCTTCCATTTTCATAACATCTTCAAAGCTTTCAATTCCAGAAAATTCAAGGTCAAAGCCTGTAAATTCTGTTGCGTGCTTTCTTGAATGGGATTTTTCCGCACGGAAAACTGGACCACATTCAAAAATTCTTCCAAAGCCACCAGCCATTGCCATTTGTTTGTAGAATTGTGGACTTTGAGCAAGATAAGCGAAAGTGTCAAAATATTTAACTTGAAAAACTTCCGACCCAGATTCTGAAGCAGTGCCAATAAGTTTTGGTGAATGAATTTCAATAAATTCCTTTTCAAGCAAAAATTCTCTCAAAGCATTTGTGAAAGCGGTTTGAACTTTGAAAAGCAACAAATTTTTTTCTTGTCTCAAGTCAAGCCAACGATAATCGATTCTTTGGTCAAGGTTGCTTTCTGGTCCAATTGGATAAACTTCTGCAGTGCTTGTCACTTCAACCTTGTCTGCCAAAACTTCTTGTCCGCCCATTTTGACATATTCACTCTTGACAAGTTCTCCTTCAACCAAAACAGTTGAACCTGTCAAAAGGTGTGAAAAAACTTCCCCAACTTCAGGGTGAGCAACCTTGTCAACTGTGACTTGAATTTTTCCTGAAAAATCTCTCAAAATGATGAATTGAATGTTTTTCTTGTCACGAACAACATCAATCATGCCTTGAAATCTGACTTTACCTTCTTTTAATTTTGAAATTTGTGTTGTCATAATAACCTCCCATAACACTTTTTGTCATGTTTCGCATTATAAAAAAATCCTAATGCAAAACTGCATTAGGACGAAATAATCTATTCCGCGGTGCCACCTAATTTGTCAAAATGACCACTCTTTCTTTATTATCAAACTCAAAAGTGTCCTTCGTTTTAGTCCGTTTGATAAATCTCACCAACTTTATCTCTCTGTGAAACAGATTCCAAAACTACTCTCTTTCTCAACGCTTGATGTATAAACATACAAAATTATACCAGCCTGATTTTTAATTGTCAAGAAATTTCTTTATCATTTCCAAACATCCGGACAAGTTCGGTTGTTTTTGAACCAATCAGAATTTTTCAAAATCGTATTGTTGTTTGAGCAAACAACTGCATATTCATCAGCCTTTGACAAATATACAATGTTCCCATTAAATGAAGTGAATTCGTTGTTTGCGTAGTCAACACACAAAGTAGTCACAAAAACTTGGTCAGTGTATGGTGCAATTCTGTCAACAAATTCTTGAGTTGGGAATTGGTTTTCGGCAACTTTTGTATATTCACTGCTGCCCGCACAACAACAAACACAAACAACTTCTGGTTGAATGACAGAAAGAAGAGTTGTGGTGGAAGATGTCTTTGAGCCATGATGTCCGGCCTTATAAAGTTCCACTTTTGGCAGTTCGTTCATTTCCACCAAGTATTCTTCACCGTCCGCTTCCAAGTCACCTGTGAACAAGAAATTTTTTGACTCTCCATTTCCAACATCTTGACTTATCATGCAACACACAGAATAGTTGTTTTCTGTGCTTGATTTGTTTGTGTAATAGAAACTGTCCAAAATTTGCAATGTTATGCCGTCACCAATTTCAAAAACATCAGTGGCACCATTTTCATTGTTGACACATTCCAAAGCAGTGTAATGTTTTGCGCCCTTTGCAATTTCATCAGAAAGTTCTCTTTGATAATTGGAATACATTGTTGAAGTTTCCTTTTGATTTGTCATTGAAAAATCTATAATTGTTTCACATTCATACAAATCAAAAATGCTATCAATTTTTGTGCTTGTTGCAAATCCAGCATAGTGGTCCTGGTGTGCATGTGTGACAATGACATATTCCAAAACCCCATCTGTCACATATTGATTTAGATAGTTTGAAACAGTTGAAATGCTGTTTGACTTTGAACCACAATCAATCAAAATGTCTGCTTCAGCAGTCTGAATGAAAGTGCAATCTCCGGTGTATTTGTTGCCAAGTTCCAAAAAATGAATAGACAACTCTGCACCATAAGACGAAATGTCAACACTGACATTTCCATCAGAACTTGGGTCATTTGAATAATATACTTCATCAGTGACAGAAACTTCATCGGTCAAAGGAAGCGTGAAATAGTTAAACAAATAGAAACTTCCAACAACCCCAATCACAAGAGCAAGAAAACTTAGCATGACCTTATTCACCGTGCTGGTTTTCTTCTTAGCCACTATCACTCACCCCCTTCACTTATTTCAACAAATGTCACAAGTCGAACTTTTTGAACTTTAAACAATTTCCCATACTTAAAACATTCCGATTTGTATGTAATGTAAAAGGTTCCAATCTCGTCAGAGTAATAGTTTCCTGCATCGTTGACACTTAAGTTTGTCTCAATGACAACGCTGTCACTTTCGTCCTGTCCAAAAGCAACAATTTTGACTCCATCATCAACATATTCTTCGTCCAGTGTCAAAACAATTTCATCATTCCCAATCAGTTCAAAGCAATCATCTTTGCAAACAAACCACCATGCACCGGCACCAACAACAATACCAACAATCAGAAAAATGAATACGCACAAAAGAACCTTTGCCCCTGCGTTTTTCAAAGCTTTTTCTGCGTTTTTCTTGGTTTTTGATGAAACTTCAATATCAGAAACGGAAATCCCACTCTCTGCCTTTTTTGAAGTTTTTGTCGCCTTTTTTCTTACTGCCATACAATCTCCTTACATAGATGATTATATCACATGAAGACTAAAAACTGTTACTCATTGCAACCAAAACATAGAAAATTTAACAAAAAAATTGGAGCAACTTCGCCCCAATTTTTCGCATCTCTTAAAGTGGTAAATCTTTCTTTTCAAATTTTCTTCCACCGATGATATAGCAAATAATTCCGACTCCAAGCAAGATTGCCAGTTTCCAAATGAATGCCACAGTTCCATTCAAAATTGATGTTACATCAAATAGCGATATGAGCGACACATAATTAAAGAAATTGAGTGAATCAAGTCTGACAACTGAAGGCATTGCACTTGAACCAAAAAGTCCAAGAATTGTTGCAACCAAGAAGAAGATGTTGAGTCCGCCACCGATTCCCAAAGAATATTTTGTTCTGTTAAACCAGCAAGAAGTCAAATATGAAATTCCGCTCATTGCAAACATTGCAATAAATGCTCCTAAGTTGAGAAGCAAAAGTTCTCCATAACCCAAAGTGATGTTTGAACCATTAAGACAAGCAAGACAAACCACGCTGGTGAGAGTTGTGCATGCAAACATTGCAAACAAAGAACCAATCAAATACACCGCTTGAGTGAACACAACTTGACGTCTTTTTACTGATGTAGAAAGCACATATGCCATTGAACCTCTGTCCACTTGACCTGCAACAAGATTGTTTGCAACCATAACCATATAAATCATTGGAAGCAAAAGACCTGCAATGTTGTAGAAAATTGTTCCAACAATCATGCTGTAGATATCAAGTTCTCCAATTTCCTGCAAAGATTGTGCAAGTTCATCTGGAAGAGTTGAAAGGAAAGTTGCTGTCAAATCTCCAATAATTTCTTCAGTCGCTGTTGTTTCGTCCTTGCCTTGTGAGATTTCATATTCAAGTCTTGCTCTCAAAGTCACAATTGCAGAATTTGACAAATGGTCAATGTATTCTTTTCCGTCTTCTCCAACAAACTTTGAAACTTCTGTTTTTTCGCCTGTTTCAGAATTTGTTTTTTCATAAGTGAAATCAGCATATCCTTCAGCAGTGATGCCATAATCTGACAAACTTGTCAAAATCATTTGAACATAGTCATCGCTTGTCATATCTTGGGCAACAAGAATTGACACATTCTTTTGAACATAATTGCTCATTCTGTCTGCATCTTTAGACAAAACTACGTCTTTAAAATTCTCAGGTTGAACATCTTCTGAAATTGCTTGATGGTCTTTGTTGAAAACTCTGATAATGAATGAAGAAAGTTGATTTGCTTCTTCTTCTGTTATATCCAGTTGTTGTTGTATCAATGTTGGAAGCATTGGAATAAAGTTATCATACATAGTATCAAAATTTTCATCGGTTATCATGCCAGTATTTGCGAAACCTAAAATAGTTGTGCCCATTTTATTTGAAGCAACGTAATAACTCAAAGCCGTCTGCTCCATTGTGGATTCAACCGTGCTTTCAATGATGGAACTGCTCATGCTTCCGGTCAGTTTTGTCAAATTTCCATTGCCAGAAATGATCATAACACAAGCCAACATGAAACAAGTTGCAAAAGTTATGATTGCCCACAACAGTCCATTCGCCTTGCATGATTGTTTGAATAAGGCTTTACTAAACATTCTTCTTCCCCTCCTTTTGTTTTGCTAAAACTTCTCTGAAGTATTTTTCAAGAGTGTATTTAACTTCCGAAATAAACTTAACATCAAAATTCTTCAAATCCTTAAAAAGTTTGTTGATATCTTTGTGTTTGATGTTGATTGTAACTTGACTGTATTTCTCTTGGTCCCTTATTATTTTATACTTCAAATTTTTAAATCGCTTGTAATCATCGACATTGTTAAATTCAATCTTGAAATCTCTGCTTGGTCTGTTTTTGATTTTGTCCATATCAACAACATCAATCAAATGTCCATCACTGATAAGTGCAACCTTGTCACAGGTTTCTTCAACTTCGTTGAACATGTGACTGCTCATGAAAATTGTTCTGCCTTTTTTGTGTTCTTCTTTGACAATGTCCAAGAATGATTTTCTCATAAGCGGATCAAGTCCTGTTGTTGGCTCATCGAGAATCAAAATTTCGGCATTGTTCATAAGTGCTGCAACCAAAGCAGTTTTTTGTTTCATACCCTTACTCATACGCTTCAAGTTTGCTTCCGTGTCAAGTTGCAATTTTTCAATCAAAGAATTGGCATATGACATATCTTTCAGTTTGAAATATTCCGCTTGACCTTTCAAAAATGCCGTTCCTGTTGGCAAGTCTGGAAAAGCAATTTCTCCCGGAACATAACCAATTGATTTTGCCACTTCGCTGGCATTCTTCCATGTTTCCAAACCTTTGACATAGGCGTTTCCGCTTGTCGGTTTGATGAACCCCATAAGGCATCTGATTGTGGTGGTTTTTCCAGAGCCATTTGTTCCAACAAAGCCGACCATTTCGCCTTTTTTGATTTTCAAATTGATGTCAAAAATTCCTCTGCCTTCCCCATAATCTTTGGTAAGGTTTTGTATTTCAATAATATCCATCACAAAGCACCTCCAAAGTCTTTTTCTTCCTTATAGAACTTCATGAAATAATCTTCCAAAGTTTCTTTGATGTTGCTGAATTCTTTAATGGAATAATTGCCCAATATTGCCACAATGTCATTGATGTATTTATCATTTGTGGAAATAAGCACACGCAAGTTCTCTTCATCACTGTCCAAAATTTTGAGTTTTCTCTTGTTTTTGCACTCTTCACAAAACTTTTTGAAGTCTGTTTTTTTGTTGAAAATGACTTCATAATTTTTTGTTGCGGCGTGCTTCAAGTCATTTGCAACAAATTCCGAAACAATTCGCCCGTCCTTGATGATTGCAATCCTGTCACAAGTCGCTTCAACTTCACTGAAGATGTGACTCGACAAAAGGATTGTCTTCCCACGTTTTTTCTCTTCCTTGACAAATTGAATGAAAACTTCCTGCATAACTGGGTCAAGTCCACTTGTTGGTTCGTCAAGAATCAAAACCTCAGGGTCATTCATGAATGCAACCACAACCGCGAGTTTTCTTTTGACACCCAAACTCATTCTCTTTGTTTCACATTTCAAGTTGACATCGTCAAGTTCAAAAAGTTCCAACATTCTGTTTAATCTTTCTTCATTATGTATTTTTTGCATATCCTGAATCATGCGAATGAATTGCCAACCCGTCAGACCTTGAGGCAAAGCAATTTCTCCAGGAATGTAACCAACTTTGCTTAAGATTTCATAATACTTAGAGAATGTCTTCTTTCCAAAAATCTTGGTCTGCCCTTTGTCAGGCTTAGAAAAACCCATAAGGTGCCTTATTGTTGTTGATTTTCCAGAACCATTAGGTCCCAAAAAACCAAAAACCTCACCCCTTTCAATCTTAAAAGAAACATCAAAAACACCACGACCAGAACCGTAATCTTTGGTTAGGTTGTCAACTTCAATGACGCTCATAGACACCCCTTTTACGATGCAAATAATTTTAGACAGTTGACTAAAATTATACACAGTGTTATTATATTAAAAATTGAAAAATTTTTCATATACAATAATACAAAATTATGTGTAAATTTAAACAAAACCGGGCAAATTGTTTAAAATTGAGAGGTAAACATGAAAGCAACTTACAGAAACTCCGTTCGTTCAAAAGAGTTAATCAGACAGGCATTGATCACACTTCTTGACAAAGAAAAAGACATCACTGACATAAGCGTAACTGACATTGTCAAAGTGGCAAACATAAATAGAGGAACGTTCTATAATCACTACAGCAATGTCATTGAAGTCATTGAAGAAATGGAACAAGAATTGTTTGAAGAATTGCTGTCTTGTATTAAGCAAAATTCCACACATTACGATGTCAGCAGAATTTTATATACGCTTCTTGATTACTTCAAAAAAAATGAGTCCAAATACAAACCAATTGTCAAAGGGTTGTCAAAATCTGCAATTGACAATTTGATTTTGAAATTTGTTTCTCAAATCAAAACGGTTATGCCTGACGCAGACGAAATTTTGCTGCTTTTCATAATCAATGGATTGGCAGGAATTTATTTTGACTATCTCGAAGAGAAAATTCCTGTTGACCTTGACGAGCTTTGCAACCAATGCATTGCCATAATAAACAAAATTATTGTATAAGTAAAACCAAAACAACATGAGGACACAATGAAAGCGACTGATATGTACCTAAAACTCGGCACAGAAACCATATATGACGATGCCTCATTCCAAATAAACAATCTTGACAAAGTGGGAATTGTTGGAGTGAACGGCGCTGGAAAAACCACACTTTTTAAGGTTATTCTCGGTCAACTGGAACTTGATGCCGGAGAACTTTCTATAGGCAAGGCAAGAATTGGATTTTTGCCACAAGAAATCAAATTTGAAAATCCCGAACTCACCGTTTGGGAATATCTCTGCGAAGCCCGTCCAATTGCCAAAATAAACAAAAGACTTGAAGAGATTTATGTTGAACTTGCAGACAACCCTCCACACACACAAAATTTGCTTAGAGAAATGTCAGAGTTGCAAGAACAACTCGAACTCCTTGATTGTTATAATGCCGAAACGGCACTTCTTGAAATCATTGAAGATATGCAAATTGATGACACCCTCTTAAACAGCAAAGTTGGAGAGCTTTCCGGCGGACAGAAATCGAAAGTTGCCTTTGCTGGAATTTTGTATGGAAACCCAAATCTTCTTCTTTTGGACGAGCCGACCAACCACCTTGATGCAAGCACAAAAGATTTCATAACTTCATACCTGAAAAACTACAAAGGTACAGTTTTGATAATCAGCCACGATGTTGATTTTTTGAACAAAATCATAAACAAAGTGATGTTCATCAACAAAGTTACACACAAAATAAAGGTTTATGATGGCGACTACACCAACTTCAAAAAGAGATTGCTGGAAGAACGAAAACTGAAAGAAATCAGAATTCAGCAACAGGAAAAGGAAATTCAAAAACTTGAAGAATTTGTGCAAAAAGCAAGACAAGCCAGTCGAACCAATCACAATCTCAAAAGAATGGGGCAAGACAGAGAAATCAAACTTGAAAAGAAAAAGGCACAACTTGAAAAAAGAGAAAAAGTTTATCAGCGTGTTAAGATGAACATCGAACCAAAACGTTCCAATTCAAAAGTTCCACTGTCTGTGCAAAACCTATCTTTTCATTATCATGACAAACCAAATTTATACGAAAATCTGTCTTTCAATTTGACTGATGGTGAAAAATTTTTGATTGTGGGAGAAAATGGTGTTGGAAAATCAACCTTGCTCAAACTCATCATGGGAAAACTTAAGCCGGACAAAGGCACAATCACTTTTGGTGGGAAAACTGACATTGCTTACTACGCCCAAGAACTTGAAATCTTGGACGAAAGCAAAACAATTTTCGAAAATGTTCAAAACGAACATTTCTCAGATTTGCAGTTGCGAAACGCACTTGGCAATTTCTTATTTTTCGGAAATCAAGTTTTCAAAGAGGTTCATCTGCTATCCCCAGGAGAAAAAGCAAGGGTTGCCCTATGCAAACTTTTGATGCAGAAAGCCAACCTTTTGATTTTGGACGAACCGACCAACCATCTCGATCCAGACACTCAAAGCGTCATAGGTGAAAATTTTGGAGAATATTCAGGAACAATTCTGCTTGTCAGCCACAACCCAAGTTTTGTTGAGCAAATTGGCATAACAAGAATGTTGGTTCTCCCAGAAGGAAAAATATTGGATTACAACAAAGAATTGTTGGATTATTACTATCTCATCAACAGTTTGGAATAATGCTTCTCAGAAATAAATTAACAAAAAAATAAAAGAACTCACTCTTTTATTTTTTTCTTTATATCTTTCTTTTTGCAAGCTTTAATCTTCTTCTCAAGGTCACAAGCTTGTTTGTAAGCTTCTTCCAAATATTGTTCTGCTGTCAAATTGTTTTCTTTCCTGTTTAGAAGTTCATAGTCAAGTGAAAGATTTTCTTTTCCAGAGAGTCCTTGTGCAATTTCGTTCCAATCAATTGAAGCACTAATCTTGGAAATTGTATGCTGGTCAGTTTTTCCATCATCGTCATGAAGATGCAAAGTAATCAATTTGTCGCCAAACTTGTTGAAATAGTCAAAACCTTTGTCAAAAATGTTGTTATGTCCACTGTCATAACAGAATTTCAAAAATGGACTGTCGATATTTTTAAAAGTGTCCAAAAACACCTTTTGACAATTTATGTTTTCAATCGCAAGTGGAACATTAAGTTTTTCACAAACTTTCAAAACTTCTTTCAATCGTCTTTCGCCAATTGCTGAATATTCTCCATACAAATGCACAACAACACAAGTAAAACCATATTTTTTTGCAATTTTGACATCTTTAATCAGATTTTTCTTAAGTTTTTCTCCCTGTTTGCAATCTTCCCAAAAATAATGTAAATCTTCACTGTTGTATGCCATATGTAAACTTGAAAGTTTCAACCCATATTTTCTAAACAACTTGACTTGTTTTGAAATGTTTCCGTTTTGCTTGTTAAATTTTTTATCCGCACTTGTAATGACACAGTCAAAGCCTGCTTCTTTGATTTTTTTTGCTCTCAGTTCGGCATCCATTTGAAAACCGAAATAAAATGATACTCCTTTGTTCATATTTCTCCTCTACACCCTACATATTATAAACAAAAAGTAATGTACAGTCAAAGTTTTGACGACATCAAAATTTTTTCGTCTTTGTACTTAGAATTAAAAAATAAGTATCTCAATAAATTTCATATTTTTGCTGGAAGTGTGTTATAATCATTAAGGAGGTTTTTATGAAAAAGAATATCAAAACAACTGAAGCAATTTTTCCAATGCCAGTTCTCATGATTGCAACTTACAATGAAGATGGAACAATTGATGTTATGAATGCTGCTTGGGGAATGATGCTTGAAAGAGATTATGTCGTTTTAAACTTGACAGAAACACACAAAACTGTCAAAAATATCAAAAAGAGAAAAGCATTCACTGTGAGCATTGCAGATGCAAAACATGTCGTTGAAGCAGACTACTTTGGTGTTGTTTCCGCAAATAACACCCCAAACAAATTTGAAAAAAGTGGTTTGACCGCAACAAAGTCAAAAATTGTTGATGCACCAATCATAAACGAATTTCCAATTTGCCTTGAGTGTGAGTTTGTGGAATACCAAGACAATGAATATGGCTGCGGAGTTGTTGGCAAAGTTGTCAATGTTTCTGCTGAAGAAAAAGTCATCAATGGTGACCAAATTGATGTAAGCAAAGTGGAAGCAATCGCATTTGACCCATACACCCATGGATATTACAAAGTGACAGAAAGAGTTGGCAATGCGTTCAAAGATGGATTAAAATTGAAATAAAAAAAGTTTTGTTAAACAAGGTTTGAAGAAAAATGCTTCAAATCTTGTTTTTTATCAATATTTCATCTTTTTTTCTCTCTGACTAAACAATTATTGATTTTTTCATTTTTTAATGTTATCATATAAATATAAAGGAGAAATTATGGTTTCATTAACTATTCTTTCAGAAAACAGGGACAACTGCGAATTTAAAGGCGAAAGCGGTTTGTCCGTTTTGGTTGAAGTTTTTGGAAAAAAGTTTTTGCTTGACACAGGATACTCAGATCTCTTTCTCAAAAATGCCAAACTTTTAAATATTGATTTGTCAACAATTGAAACTGTTGTTTTAACCCATGGGCATAGCGACCACACAAACGGCATTCCATTTTTAGGTGCTGGAAAAACCATAATTATGCACCCTGAGGCATTTAAAAAACGTTGGTCAATAAGGAAAAAAGAATTTGCAGGTTTTCCAATGACTGAGGAAGAATTGAGAAAAAGACATAACGTGATCACATCAAGAGAACCAATTCAGTTCATGGACGGTTGCTATTTCTTAGGAGAAATACCAATGAAGATTGATTTTGAGAAAGGCAATTTTTCCACCACATTAGACGACCAATTTACGCAAACGGACTTAACCGAAGATGATTCTGGAATCGCCATAAAAACATCTGAAGGACTCCTTGTCATGACTGGTTGCGGACATCGTGGAATTTGCAACACCATTGAACAAGCAAAAAAAGTGACTGGTCAACAAAAAATCTATGGCGTTTTTGGCGGTTTTCATTTAAGAAACTTGGAAAAACAAAAAGGGGTTATTGACAAAACAATTGAATACTTTAAAAAACATGAAGTAAAAGCACTTTATTTGGGACATTGCGTAACAGACGAAGTCATAGATTATTTTGAAGAAAATTTACCCGAAGTTAACGTAACAAGACTTTCAGCTGGTAAAAAAATTAATATTCCGCAATTAAGCAAAGAACCAGCTGCTAAGACAATTTAACAAAGTTCGAGAACAAAAAATCACATAAACATAATCAAAAAATTTAGAGTAAGATAAAAAACTGCCTAACATCTCTTTAATGTTAAGCAGTTTTTTTATTCTTCATTCAAGAAGTTGAAAATTATACTGAATCTAAAGTTAATTGATCGGTTTCACAAAAATGACATCATAACCATTTGAGGTAATCCCCACAGTAATAGAATTGTCGGCATTTATAATACCCTCAACAGAATCCATATATTCATTTAATGCTGAGAAGCACACATTCCCTTGATTGTCAGTCCAAATGTCGTCGAAGATATATTCATTCGTCAAAACTGTCGCCTTGCCGGTCTCAATATCACAATATCCCACTTCAGAATTTGACAAATAATAGATTCTATCATTCTCAACCAAACTCTTTTTCCAATTGTCCTCAGAATACCCTTCTAGTTCAATTTCTTCAATCTCATATTCTATATCATTTAAAAATGTAACTTTATATAGTCCAACAGTCTCTCTGTTTCTTATATAGTAATAACTAACAGAGCCATCTTGCTTTACCAAATATTTATCCTTGCTGAAACCTCTCATTTCTCCAGATAATTGCAAATTTGGAGGCGTAAAAGTTGAATCAACAAGATTTGCGTCTTTATCAAAGACTTGATTGCCAACATAAACAAAACCGTTCAAAGCCTTAAACAACGAAACATTGTCTAAAGTTTTAATAATTCCGTCAGAAGAAATAACAAATTTGCCATTTTCAGAAAAAACATTTCCATAATTGTCCACTATAAAAGCAGATCCAAAAGCACTTAATTTTGAAGAATCAAAAGCTTTTTCAATTTTTAACTCTTCATTTTCAATCGAAAACTTATATATTGGCGTATGACCAGTATAAGGATCACTATGTTTTTTCGCTAAACAATAGAACGCATTTTTGCTTTCCCCTTGACAACCGGCTGTCCCCAAATTTATAAAATCAAAAATGTCATCCAATCTATAAATTTTGCCAGAATTATTGTCTAAAATGTATTGATGTTCGGCATTTGATGTAAAACTTGTTATTTGTTCAACATTTCTTTCAGAATATTCTATAAAAGTAAAATTTGTATATGCCGTAAATCCAGACAAGTAATAAGTTTGTTCTTGTTCTTTCCCAGATTCATCTTCAAACTTAATAACTTCGTAACGTCCGTCCTTTGTGACTCCAAACAATTTCGCTTTTGCTTTTTTTGCAGAGTTTGCATACACCCCTTGTCCGCTTGCCGATGGTGAAGAAACCAATCCAGCCCCAATGTAAGAATAGTTATTCCAATTTTTAATAACCATATTATTAAGATCATGACTTCCACACGCAGATAATAATGTCATACAAGGCAACATTAAACAACACAATAAAATGAAACTTAAAAAACGCTTTTTCATTAATCCTTCTCCTTACAATAATTATAGCATAAATAATTACATCTTTCTATCAATTTAAATCTTAAAATCTCAATAAAATAAAAATTTTGTTTTTAAGCATTTAATTCCTTCTGTTAAAGCATTCAAATTCAACAAAAAGTTTGAATATTGTTGTAATAATGGTATAATCATTTTATGAATACAATTGAAAAAACTCTTGAATATCATGAATTAATTATGACACTCGACAACTTAAACGATGTTCATCTCTATTTGTTGCCAAATGGTTATAAATTTGTTTATTTTAAGTCGGATGCAGACATCAATGACTGGATAAACATTCATATATCGACTGGAGAATTTGCTTCCAAAAGTAAAGCAAAAGAATATTTTCACGATTTTTATGATAAGTTCTACAAACAATTGCCAAAAAGATGTATATTTGTTGTAAATGAAATTAATGAAAAAATTGCAACTGCGACATTATCGCCAGCAGATGAGTATGGATATAAGTGTGTTATTGACTGGTTTGCAATAAGAAAAGACTATCAGGGTAAACATCTCTCAAAACCAATTCTAAGTGAACTCGTACATCTTGCAAAAGAGCTTGGCTACAATAAAATTTTATTGCACACCCAAACACACACTTGGCTTGCTGCTAAGATTTATTTAGATTTTGGATTTGAACCAATGGTTTTTGAAGATAAAAAAGGTTGGCAAATCCTTAAAACTTTGACCAATCATCAAAAATTAGACAATTTTAAGTCATTAAAACCTTACGAGTTATATGATAAACTGGCTCTCAACATAAAAGAATTGCTTGATAAAAAATTTAAAAATTACACTTTTTCCATTTGGTATAAAGGCAATAGAAATGACGTGTATGTTTATGATTATGACAATAATAAAGAGTATCAATATAAATTTTATAAAAATGGAAAAGTTATAGAACAAACATAAAGATTTTGTAATGTAAAGTTTGACATCAAATAACACAATTTAAAATAGTTTTAGACAGAAATAGATCGAAAGTAATTCGCACTTTCGGTCTTCTTTATTGCTTAATTTAATGGAAAATATTTGATGTCAAAAAATGCAGTAAATGATATCAAAAAATCATTATAAAAACATAATAAAAAACCCCCGATTTTATCAGGGATTTTAGTGGTTGGCTTGAGTGGACTCGAACCACCGACCCCCACCTTATCAGGAAAAGTCTTTTTAAAGTGTGGGTGGAACACCTACTGCCTTTTGACTTTTATTTATGAGAATTTTAGCACAACAAAATTTCTTTTGCAACAGAACAAGAGCAATTTACTGTTGCAGTTTGTTGCAAATGTGATTATTTATGATATTTTCTTCGCTTTAATACTGCCTAAAACTAACTAAATATCTTGAGTCCTGTAATAGATTTTTTGTAAAATACATACCAATTTTAATTAAAATATGTTATAATCATTTTATGAACGAACGCAAAACAATAAGAAAAATTATTAAACAATGCAAAAACGATATTAAACAAGATGAGTTGGTTTCAGATAAAGAAGATGAATTATTGCAAGTTTTAGATGAAAACGGCAAACCTACTGGTAGATTTGAAAAAAGAGAAATTGTCCACGGCAATAAACTTTTTCATAATGAAGTTGCATTATGGATAATAGATAAAGAAAACAAAAAAGTATTATTACAAAGAAGAAGTCCAAACAAAAAACAAAATCCTAATAAACTTGCTATTTGTGCTGGTCACGTTGTTGGAAAGGAAACTTTGAAGGAAGCATTAGAAAAAGAAGCAAAGGAAGAACTTGGATTAGATATTAAAAATTATGATGTAAAGGAACTTATTTCATTTAAGCGAATAGTCCCACGAAATCATTGTTTTATTCATCACTATTATATAGGCAAAGCAATTCCAATAGAAAATATTACCATTCAAAAAGAGGAATTGTCGGAAGTGCTATATATGGACTATGAGCACTTAAAACAATTAGTAAAGCAAAACAGCGATGAAGTTGTCTTTAAATGGGAATTTTACGAACCTGTGTTTAATAAACTTGATGAAATAATAAATTTAGGAGAATAAATTATGACTGAAGTTGAATTTTTGAAAAGATTGGTCGTTAAAGCAAGCAAGCTGATAACTGATGATGTTATAGTCAAAGCAAAAGACGACAAAGGAGATTTGGTCACAAATTTTGATTATGAAATCGAAAATTTTATCAACCAAGAAATAAAAAAGAATTTTCCTGACTTTGATATTGTTAGCGAAGAGTTTAACACTAATGGCAAACTGACAGAAAATTGCTTTACAGTTGACCCAATTGATGGGACAATCAATTTTGCACACAACTTTCCACTTTGGGGTATACAAGTTGCTTGTGTTAAAAATGGAAAAATTTGTGCGGCAGTTATTTATATGCCAAAATTAAAAGAAATGTATTGGGCTGATGAAGCCGGTGCCTATCTAAACGATAAAAAAATTTGTGTTAACAATTATCCACCTGAAAAAAATTTGTATGTTGTTGAAGGTAGAAATCGTTTGCCTAGTATGGTTAGATTGGATGCAAAAAATCATAATTATAGAGTGACATATTGTGCTGCTGTAAATTTTGCTTATGTTGCAAGTGGAGTTTTTGGCGGAACAATTTTTAGACATGAAAGTTTTTGGGATTATGTTCCCGGACAATTTTTAGTAAAGCAAGCTGGAGGTTTTATATATAATGAAAAAGGTTGTCACGTTGCTGCTAACAATAAAGAGCTTGGACTAATTTTAGCAAAACAAGCAAAATATTTTGAACCTGACATCGCGACTGCAACTGATATTGACGAAATTGAAAAATAAAATTTTTAAGGACTAATATGAAACAAGAAACAAAAAAGGACAGTGAGAAAAGTTTACTCGATAGTGATTGGGTTGTTAAAAACTTTTCAAAAGATGAAGCAAGCAGACTTAAAACAATTATGATTGCAGTACACGGATTTTCAAGTTCAAGAAATTCTTTTGTCTTTGCAAGGATTTCGCCTGCTCTAAAAGAAAACAAAATTGGTTTGGTATGTTTTGACTTGCCGGGACACGGGCTGCGAAAGAACGAAAAATTGAATGTAAAGGCTTGCCTTGATACTATTAAAAATATTGAAGATGAAATAAGGTCTTTCTACTCTGGTCCAATAAGTCTTACAGGAGCAAGTTTTGGTGGATTTTTGCTTTTAAGATATTTGGAGAACAACAAAAGAATTTATGGTAAAGTTATTTTGCGAGCACCAGCACTTGAAGAATATGACGTTTGCAAAAATGACACTCTTGAAAACTGGAAAGAGATGATTGAATGTTTAGACAGTGGCAAAAACTATTTTAGAGATAATATGGAAGTCGAAACATCAATGCTCGAAGATTATTTTAAATTCGATATATTTAATCATCTTAACATCAAAGAAGATGTCAAACTTATCTATTGTAGTGAAGATATTTCTATAAACAATAATAATATTTTTAAGTTAGCAAAGCTAAAAAATTGGCAGTTATTTGAAATCAAAGGCGCCGACCATTTTTGCAGGCGAGAGCAAGATATTAAAAGAATTACAAGCTTGTTTCTTGATATTTTGTGATGGCAGATAAAAATTTTAAGGAGATAAAGAGTGAATGAAAATTAAAACTGTAATCTTTATAAGCGGATTAGGTGGTGATGCTGGAATGACATATGTGCCAAGTCTTAGAGAGTTCTGTGAAAGTAAAGGCTATGTTTTCTATGCACCTCATATGCCATCATTTGAAGAAGGAATAACCTATGCGAAATATGAAAAATCTTTTGAAAGTTTAATAAAATCGGAAAACATTACAAACTTTGAAAATGTGCTTTTAATTGGACAATCAGCAGGAACGAATTTTGTAGTGAAATATTTAGCAGAAAAACCGATGAAAATTGGAGGATATATAAGTTGTGCAGGTTTTCGCTTTCCACCGGACAAGGTATCATTGGATAAATTTTCATCTCTAAAAAGTTTTTATCCGACAAATAAACAATATGAAATATTTAAAAATTTACCTTTCAAAAAATACTCAATTTTCGGAGGCAAAGACTGCTTTTTTACCACTGAAAATTTATCAAAATATGCTGACGACATCGGGAGCGAAAAAATTTTTGATAAAAATGGTTTACACGGAACAATTAGTGAAAATGTAAAAATTCATAAACTACTGCATAAAGTTATTGAAGAAAAGTTTTAGGTAATCACCCACAAAATAAAGATTAAGGAGGTGAAATGAAAAATATCACAATAATTACAGGTGGTTCAAGAGGTGTTGGGAAACAACTTGCAAAAGAATTTTTGCTTAAAGGTGAAAATGTTGCAATCATCTCTCGAACAAAAAGTGAACTTAAAAAGACAAGAGAGGAATTGTCTAAACTGACAACAAACGATGTTATCGCCTATGTTGGCGATGTAAGTGATGAGAAGTTTGTTAAAGAATTTTATGAAGATATAACAAAGAAATATAACATAACTTGTCTTGTGAATAACGCAGGTGTTGGCAGGTTCGGCACGATTTACGATAACAATAAGAAAATGCTTGATGAGGTTTTCCCTGCAATTGTTTATGGCACAATTTTAATGACAACCTATGCTTTACCACATTTAAAACAAAGCAAAGATATAGTTAAAATTGTCAATGTGATTTCTCAATCTGGCATAAGAGCATTTAAATTTGAGAGTGTTTATTGTTCTGCAAAATGGGCACAAGAAGGATATGCTCAATGTTTAAGAGCGGAAACTTTTGGAACAAACATCAAAGTTATAAATGTATATCCGGGCGGAATAAACACAGAATTTTGGAAAGATAATCGCAACTATGTGAAAGTTGGAGTTGAAGATACATTAGCAAGTCCAGAAGAAGTTGCAAAAATAATCGTTGACAACCTTTACAACAAAGAAACTTTAATTCTTAAAGATTTAGTCTTTGAACAAACACATATGAATTTGGAGTAAAGTTTGCAAAAATTAGAAAAAACAAAAATATTTAGGAGTAAAAATGATATATTTTGTAAGGCACGGACAAACTGATGATAATGCCAATGGGAATTTGCTCACTGGCTGGGGCGCAACACCTTTAAACGAAATTGGGATTATGCAAGCAAAGGAAGTAGCCGTAGAATTGAAAGATGTGAAATTTGATGTTTGCTATTGCTCGCCACTCGTTAGAACAAGACAAACGCTTGATGAAATTTTAAAATATCATAAGCATTTAAAGGTTGTCTTTGATGATAGACTTAAAGAAAGAGATTATGGCGAAATCACTGGCAAGCCTTCAAATATTTGCAAATTTAGACGCTGGAATTCAAATGATAAAATTCCCTTTAAAATGGAAAGTATTCAAAAAA